>Ga0210385_10002757_pt1 | contig 10532 bp, 10 predicted proteins | sample IncBWH26OmetaG_FD_160107 | JGI IMG/M metagenome (GOLD analysis project Ga0210385, IMG submission 160107) | Forest soil microbial communities from Barre Woods Harvard Forest LTER site, Petersham, Massachusetts, United States - Inc-BW-H-26-O ... | reverse complement strand
GATGAGGACGCCGGCTAACAAACGGGCGGGCCGCCGAACACCATTTTGAAGATAGTGGCCCCAACTTTCTATCAGCTATGACCACTTCTCACGTCTTTCTATCACTTCTGACTACTTCTGCGTCCGATTTATCCTATTTATCCCCACGGAACTGATAGAGAGTTGGTCTAGCCCGCTCAGCCCGCCGGCCATCCTGACACCCGTGACGCATAGGCCTCAGGAGGGCCGCTGACCTTAGGAGACCGGGGAGCCCCAAGAGAAGCGGCGAGCCTCAGGAAGCCCGCGAGCCCCAGAAGAGCGCCCACCCCACGAAAGCGCCAGCCTCAGGAAAGTGGCCAGCCCCAGGAAACCGGCGAGCCCCGGGAGAGCGGCCAGCCTCAGGAGAGCGGCCAGCCCCAGGGAAACGGCCGGGCTCGGGAGAGCGGGCAGGCTCAGGAGAAGAGTGCCAGCAGCACGACTAGCAGGCACAGCACGATGGCGGCCGCGGCGATCAGGGGTTTGGGCGGCAGGGGACGCCGGGTGTGGGCGGCACCCCTGGACACCAGCAGCGGCGACGCCGTGGACGGCGCTTGCGGGCCGGGCGCACCGGACTCCGGCGTGGCGTTACCCCGGGCCGCCGAGCGAGCTGAAGGCACCGCGTTGGTTCCGAGGCCCGCGTAGGCCACGGGCGCCGCGAGAATTTCGGGCGGCGGGACAGCTCCGGACGCCTGGGCGGCAGTTCTCGGCGCCGAGGCTGGTTCAAGAGCGCTGAACAGCGATCCGGGTTCGGGGGCAGTCGCATCTGGCACGGACGCAGGCTCAGGCAGCAGAGGCGGCGCCGACAGAGGCGACCGTGGCAAAGCCGACGGGGGTCGGGGGGCGGGCTCGGCGGTGATGCCGTTGGCGACCCTGCTCAGGGCGGCCATGATCAGCGCGGGGTCGTGGGTGTCAGCCGCCAGGCTGGCCGAGCCGATGCGCGCGCCCGCGGTCGCCGCCCCGGAACATCCCGCGGTCCTCACCGGTAGCAGCGGCATCGCCGGGGAACGGGTCAGCCTCCGCCATCGCTCCTCCCACTCGGCGACTACGCCGCCGCAGCTTCGGACGTACGCGGAAAGCACCGGCAGGTCCGGCAGCCCCGGGCCCGCCTCAGCCGCCTGGATGGCCTCGCACGGGTAATGCGCGCGCGCCGCGAGCTCGGCCTGCCCGAGCCCCGTTCCGTCGCGGAGCTGGCGCAGCTCACGCAGGAATCGCGCCGGGTCCTCTGCCGGCCCGTCGCCCGGTTCTACCTGAGACAGCTCTGCCTCACGGTGCTCCACCCACGCACCCCTCCCATTGAATCCGTCGGACCCGTCGGACCACTGCGGCTGCCGACTGCATCCCGAACGAGGGATTGCTTCGCAGGTTACCGCGTTTGTGTGTCTCGGCATGTTATATCCCGACACATTTCGATATGCGTCTTACCCGCCGGATTGTCAGGCGTGGATCGCCAGGCCCGCCGTGAGCGCCAGGCCGAAGGCGAGCTGCAGCCGACCCGTCTGCCCGAGCGTGGCGATCAGCGCTGGCCCGGACGCGCCGCCCCGCACGGCCCGCACCGGGGCCAGCGTCAGCGGCAGCGCGAGCAGCATGAGCAGGGCGTAGGGGCGGGCGAAGGCGAGCAGCGCGGCGAGCGCGAACGGGACGAGGAGGAACAGCAAGTATGCCGCCCGCGAGCGGGCGTCCCCGATGCGCACCGCGAGCGTCCGCTTGCCCGACTCTTTATCGGAGCGGATGTCCCGCAGGTTGTTGACCATGAGCAGGGCGCATGACAGCAGCCCGGCGGGTATCGACGCGGCGAGCCCGAGCCAGCTCAGCCGGTCCATCTCCACGTACGCCGTCCCGGCCACCGCCGCCACGCCGAAGAAGACGAACACGGACACCTCGCCGAGCCCGCGGTATCCGTACGGCCGCGAGCCGCCGGTATAGAACCAGGCCGCGAGCACCGCGAGCGCGCCGGCGAGCACCAGCCACCATGACGTCACCGCGGCGAGCGCCAGGCCCGCGCCGCAGGCCACGAAGAAGCATCCGAACGCCGCGAGCTTCACCTGCCCCGGTGACGCGAGCCCCGATCCGACCAGCCGCAGCGGCCCGACCCGCCGCCCGGCGGAGTCGGAACCGCGCACGCCGTCGCTGTAGTCGTTGGCGAAGTTCACCCCGACCTGCAGCGCGAGCGCGACGAGCAGCGCCAGCGCCGCCCGCCACAGGGAGAACTTGTCGTATCCGGCCGCGACCCCCGAGCCGATCAGGACGGGGACGACTGCCGCGGGCAGGGTTCTGGGTCGCGTCCCCGCCAGCCACTCGCGCGCGTTTGCCACTCGGAGATTCTATGCGGGGGGTTCCGGGGGGTCGTCCCCCCCGGGCTAGCAGGGCATGCGTAACGTACCCGGCTGACTCAGCCGGGTGCAGGTGACAGCCTGGTGTGGAGGCGGACCGCGTGCACCTTCACGCCCATGTCGAGGTTGCTGTGGCCGCCGTCCGGCGCCCACCCGGCGCCCTCGAGGAAAGAAAGCCGCTCGCCGTCAGCTGACAGGGCCCAGGTACTGGCGGTCTGGAAGCCGTCTTCGGCGAGCGTGTCGGCCACCGCGTGCAGCAGCCGGCCGCCGTGGCCCTGGCCGGCCAGTTCGGGCAGGACGTGCAGTTCGTACAGTTCGGCGTCGGTTCCCGGCCACAGGTCACCGTCGGTGGCGGGCCCGGCGGCGGCGAACCCGGCGACCGAGGTTTTCCCGGCATCCACCGCGACGTGCACCCGGTGCCTGCTGCTTGGCGGCGCGGTGATCGCCTCTAGCCAGCGCCCGGCCCATTGCTCTTCCGCCGCCGCGCTAGTCAGCTCCGCGAGCACGTCGGCGGGCACCAGGCCAGCGAACGACACCCGCCAGCTCTCCACCTGCACGCGCGCGAGCCCGGCCGCGTCCGACGCGCGCGCGGCCCGGACGAACCCGGCGGTCACGTGTCAGACGGGGCGAGCCGCGCCAGCGGTGTGATATCCCGGGCGGCGCCCTTCGAAGCCGACGTCGCCAGAGCCGCGTACATCTGGAGCGCCGCGCTGACCGGCCGCTGCCGGTCGGCGGGCCGGTACGAGCCGAGCGTCTCGAGCAGGGCGGCGCGGCGCCCCGGCAGTTCGGCGTCCGGCACGTCCAGCCGCAGTTCCCGCCGCGGGATGTCGATCACGATCGTGTCGCCGTCCGCCACGAGCGCGATCGCGCCGCCGGCGGCGGCCTCGGGAGCGACGTGGCAGATCGACAGTCCCGAGGTGCCGCCGGAGAACCGCCCGTCCGTGATCAGCGCGCAGGCCCGGCCGAGCCCCTTACCCTTCAGGAACGACGTCGGGTACAGCATCTCCTGCATGCCGGGCCCGCCGCGCGGGCCCTCGTACCTGATGACCACCACGTCTCCGGCCGTCACGCGGCCGGAGAGGATGCCTTCGACGGCATCCTCCTGCGACTCGAATACCCGGGCCGGACCGCTGAAGGTGAACAGCTCCTCGGGAACGCCGGCGGTCTTCACGATCGCGCCGTCCGGCGCCAGGTTGCCGTACAGCACGGCGAGCCCGCCGTCGGCGGTGTAGGCGTGCGGCAGGTCCCTGATGCACCCCGACTCGGCGTCGAGGTCGAGCGACGCCCACCGAGCCGACTGCGAGTACGCCTTCGTGGTCCGCACCCCGCCGGGCGCGGCGTGGTAAAGCTCCACCGCCTCGTCGGAAACAGAACCCGACCGCAGGTCCCAGGCCGCGAGCGGCTGCCCGTGCACGGTGTGCACGGTGTGGTTGAGCAGCCCGGCTCGGTCGAGCTCGCCGAGGATCGTGTGGATGCCGCCCGCCCGGTGCACGTCCTCGACGTGGTAGGAGCTCGACGGCGCGACCTTGCACAGGCACGGCACCCGCCGCGACAGCTCATCGATCTCCTTGAGCCCGAAGTCGATGCCCCCCTCGTGCGCGGCGGCCAGCAGGTGCAAGATCGTGTTGGTCGAGCCGCCCATCGCCACGTCGAGCGCCATCGCGTTCTCGAACGCGTCCCGGCTGGCGACCGAACGCGGCAGCACCGACTCGTCGCCGCCGGAGTAGTACCGCCTGGTGATCTCCGCGATCAGCGTGCCGGCCTTCTCGAACAGCGTTTTCCGCGCGACGTGCGTCGCCAGCGTCGTCCCGTTGCCCGGCAGCGCCAGGCCGATCGCCTCCGTGAGGCAGTTCATCGAGTTCGCGGTGAACATGCCCGAGCAGGAGCCGCAGGTCGGGCAGGCGTTCTCCTCCATCACCGCGAGCTGGTCGTCGGACACCGACGGGTCCGCGGAGGCCACCATCGAATCGATCAGGTCCAGCTTCCTGACGCCGCCCTCGAGGTCGGCCGCGGCCACCGTCCCGGCCTCCATCGGCCCGCCGGAGACGAACACCGTGGGGATGTTCAGCCGCATCGCGGCGATCAGCATGCCGGGGGTGATCTTGTCGCAGTTGGAGATGCAGATCAGCGCGTCCGCGCAGTGCGCGTTGACCATGTACTCGACCGAATCGGCGATGAGCTCGCGCGAAGGCAGCGAGTACAGCATTCCGCCGTGGCCCATCGCGATGCCGTCGTCGACCGCGATCGTGTTGAACTCGCGCGGGATCGCCCCGGCCGCCTTGACGGCGTCGGCGACGACCCGGCCGACGTCGGCCAGGTGCACGTGCCCGGGGACGAACTCGGTGAAGCTGTTCGCGACCGCGATGATCGGCTTGCCGATGTCTTCCCTGGCTACCCCGGTCGCGCGCAGCAGCGCGCGCGCTCCCGCCATGTTCCTGCCGTGCGTAACCGTGCGGGACCTCAACGGTGGCATGCCGACTCCCCTGCCGGAAGATACTCCTGAAAAGCTCAGCCTACCGGGGTGAAGGTCCTCGTCGGTGCGACGTCAGGCAGCACGGTGCGGGCCGCGTTGAACACCGTCTGCACCTGGTCCCTGCTCATCCGCGGCAGGCCCCGCATCCGGCCGCGGCGCCGCAGGTACTTGCCCAGATCCGTCCCCGTGAACACGTCGACGTCCCTGATGGTGGCGATGCCCCAGGGAACCTTCGGACCGTAGATGGCCATCGCCGGGCGGACGGGGACCTCGAAGCCGAGCGCGGTCGACAGCCGCTCGCTGGCCTGCCGTGCCTCCCACTTGGCGTGCTCGAGCCGCGCCTTCTTGTTATCCGGGCCGTGCCAGAGCTGCTTGCCGTTATACGTGCGGATCGGCACTTTCTTGTGCCACCGCTCAGAGTCGATCGCGTAGACCCCGGTCGGGCCGATCACGAGGTGGTCGATGACCTCCCGGCTGTTCGGGATGGGCCGCGCGTCCAGGGCGAGATACCCGGCGCGGCGCATCCGGTGGATCTGCCGCCTGGTGCGCCGCTGCGCGGCCGACTGGCTGCCGCCGACCGCGATGTCCGCGGCCGTCCTCGACCGGTAGATCGTGTCGATGATGCCGGCCAGGATGGCCAGCGACAGGCCGACCGGCCAGCTGGCGATGATCGTGAACACGACGCCGACGACGATCACGATGATCGCGCGCCACCGCCACAGCCGCAGTCGCACGTCGGGGGGCAGGTCGCGAATGGCGATCCGCCCGTGGGCGCTGTCCCACGCGGGCGGGGTGACGCTCACCGGCGACGTCGCCTCGGACGAGGCTGGGCGCCCCGCGCGCTCCGGCTTGTTCTCCGCTCCCGCCGCCGCGGGACGCTGCGGCGGCAGCGGGGCCAGCGTCCCGGCGCGCTGCTGTGTCCGCGGCGGGGGCGGCACCTCAGAGTCGGCCGTGTCGGGCTCGTCATCGGCGGGGACCTCGGTGGTCACCACCCCTTCGAGGATCGCGATCCCGTCGTCCCTCGTCGGCGGCTCCTCGGTCAAGCCGTCGTTGTGATGGAAGTCGGCGGACACGTCGTCGACGCCCGAATCCGCGTACTGCACGGGGGCCGGCTGCTCGCTGGCAACCGAATGGCGGGCGCCGCTGACGCCCGTGTTATGCCCTCGTCCCGGGCCCGGGTCGGCGTCAGGCGCCGGCACCACGGTGACGTTCGTGCCATCGCGGAAAGAAGTCCCTGGCGGCGCCGATGACCTGGATTTCTTGATCCGGGGCCAAGCCATCCATCTCACCACCTCAGCGTACCGATTCCCTTGCGGCGGGGAGCCGCGCTCCGTAATCAATTGTCCCCCTCTATAGCGACCTTTAAAGCGGACATCCGACGCTAATAGTGCAGGTAACAGGACGACGGTGAATGGGCCACCGTGATAAAACGGGCGGAATGTGGAATCGTAACAGGCGAGTAACCAGTCGGCGATTGCGCTCAGTGCTCAACGCCGTCGCCGCACTGGTGGCGTCGGCCGCCCTGCTTGGCGTGCTCGGCTTCGGCTTCGGCACGATCCCGGCGCTCGGCCCGGCGCTCGACCCCGGCCGCGGCTCGTGGACGTCCGCGTCCGGCGGCCAGCCAGCCGGCTCCCAGACGCTGCGCGTGCCCGGCCTGGCCGGCGTGCCGCCGTACGCCGGGGTCACCATCGTGGTGACGCTGCTCCTCGCCGCCCTCCAGGCCCGGGCCGGCGCCTGGCTGGCCCGCGCCCTCCTCCCTCGCGGGTGGCGCCGGACCGCGCCACCCGTGGCGCGCTAGGCGCGACGGGATCGCTAAGCGACGAGGTGCAGGATCAGCGGGCGGTCGTGGGCGGGGAGGTCGTGCATGCCCTTGCGGACGGTTAGGGCGGCGTTGATAAGAACACATGCGCGTGCCGTCTCCGCGGCCGAGTGGTCAACCTCACCCAATTTCGCCGCGGCGAGCCAGGCTGATACTTCCGCCCAGGAGTACAGGCTGTTGCGCTGCCGTCGCACCTTCGGCTCGGGAAAGCCGCCGGGGCCGCGTTCCCCCGCGAGCCAGTAGCGGACAGCTGCCGGAGTCACCTTGGCGCGTTCCGCGATCTCGTCCGTGACGACGAGATCCTCCGCGACCCCTGTGACGTTCATACCGGCGGCCGTCACATGTTCGATGGCGGAGGTTATCGCCTCGATCGCGTCATGGGCCTCGCGGTTGAACATGACCTTGCCGCCTCGATGGTCCGCCTGGACGGTAGCGTCAATGCCCTCCGCCGCTGTCAGGATGTCACCCAGAGCCTCGACTTGATCTTCCGTCACCGGGCCTTCGACTTCGAGGTCGAACCAATAGGTGTTCACGGCTTCTGTCCTCCTAGGTGCGGGCATCTGCGCAATGCGCCCCGGATTCTAGCGGCTTCGGCCTCTGGCACCCGCGGCGTGCCGTAGACCATCACTGGTGCGCATCCGCCCGGGCCGCCCGGGCAGTACGCCTTCGCGTAAGCATGTGCACGGCCGCTCGTGAGCCGGACCCGCCAGCCGACGGACTCGAGTTCCCCCAGCGCGGCCAGGGTCTCTTTCGCAGGCACGTTTCCTCCATCATAACAGATGTTGTGTTTAACGCAACAGAAGCCGGAGGACTTCTGTACGGGGAACGGTCCTCAACCGGCATAGCGAAACAGCTGGGAGGAACTCACTGTACCCACGAATCGGAAAAACGTATACAACCTGCAATAGGATGACAACGGAACGTGCTCGCCGTGGGTCGAGGTAAACGAGTAAGCGGGGCCGGGCGCGCCACTACACTACGCGCAGGACGAGAACTGGAGTTGATTCGTGCGCTGGTCAACCATGCACATCCCGACGCTGCGCGAGGATCCCGCGGAGGCGGGCGCGCCCAGCCACCGGCTGCTGCTGCGCGCCGGGTACATCCGCCAGCTGATGGCGGGTCACTACTCGCTGTTGCCGCTCGCGGTCCGGGTCCGGCTGAAGGTCATCGGGATCATCCGCGAGGAGATGAACCGGATCGGCGCGCAGGAGTTCCTGATGCCGGTGATGCACCCGGCAGAGATCTGGCAGCGCAGCGGGCGCTTCGAGATCATGGGCGACGAACTGTTCCGGCTCAAGGACCGCAAGGGGGCCGACTTCGTGCTCGGCATGACGCACGAAGAGGTCGTCACGATGCTGGCCGGTGAGCTGAACTCCTATCGTGACCTGCCGCAGTCGTGGTACCAGTTCCAGACCAAGCTGCGCGACGAGCCCAGGCCCAAGGCGGGCCTGATGCGGACCCGCGAGTTCACCATGAAGGACTCGTACAGCTTCGACCTCGACGCGGCTGGCCTTGACAAGTCCTTCGACGCGCACCGCACGGCCTATATCCGCTCCTTCGAACGGATCGGCATTCCCGCCATCCCGGTCGAGGCGTCCAACGGCGCGATGGGCGGCTCCGGTTCGACCGAGTTCATCTGCCCGTCGGAGACCGGCGAGGACGACATAGTTCACTGCCCGCAGTGCGCCTACGGCGCCAACAGGGAAGCCGCTGTCTCGACCCTGCCGGCCATCGACGACGCCGCTGACGCGGCGCTCGCGCTTGATGCTCCTGTTCGGTTCGACACTCCCGGTGTCCGCACGATCGAGGAACTGGCCAAGGGTTACGACGCGCCTGGCGACCGCCAGATCAAGACGCTGGTCTACGTCCTGGACGGCCAGCTCACGCTGGTCCTGCTCCGCGGCGACCACGCCCTGGAGGAGCAGAAGCTCATCGACGCGACCGGCGCCGTCGTTGTGCGCCCGGCCGAGCCCGGGGAAATCGTCGACGCGCTCGGCGCCCATCCAGGTTCTCTGGGCGCGGTCGGTATTGCCAGCCTCCCGGTCATCGCGGATGTCGGCCTCCAGGGCAGGACCGGCATGGCCACCGGCGCGAACACCGATGATGTCCACCTGCGCGGCGTCGACGTCACTCGCGATATCAACGTCGGCACCTGGGCTGACCTACGTGCCGTCGAGGCGGGTGAGCCCTGCGTCCGGTGCGGCGGGCCGCTGGAGGTCATCAAGGGCATCGAGGTCGGGCACATCTTCAAGCTCGGCTACAAGTACACCGACGCCTTCGCGGTCACCGTCGCAGGCCCGGACGGCAAGCCGGTCAAGCCGATCATGGGCTGCTACGGCATCGGCGTGGAGCGCGCCATGGCCGCCTGCATCGAGGTGCACCACGACGACCGCGGGATCGTGTGGCCTGCTGCGGTCGCGCCGTTCGAGGCGGTCGTGGTGGTCGCACAGCAGGACGACGCCGCCGTCGCGGAGATGGGCGAGCAGGTCTACCGGCGGCTGCAGGACGCCGGCGTCGACGTGATCATCGACGACCGCCAGGTCCGGGCCGGCGTCAAGTTCAGCGACGCCGAGCTGGTCGGCATCCCGTTCCGGGTGACGATCGGCAAGCGGGGGCTGGCCTCGGGTAACGCCGAGCTGACCGACCGTGCCACCGGCGAGACGGTCTCCGTCCCGTTTGACGACATCCCCGAGCGCGTCCGCAAGACGGTAGCCCACGCCGTCTCGGGCACCGCGTAAGACCCCTCCTAGCCCGGGGCCGTCCGCCTGTTCGCGTCGGCGCGCAGGCTGTTGATCGCGCTCATCAGGTCGATCCAGCCGTGGAAGAGCATCGGGGCCGACTCGCCCGCGACGCCGACGGAGCCGGTGATCGGGTCGCCGCCGGTCAGGGACAGCTCCATGATGAGAGTGAGGGCCGCCTCCCCACCCGGCTCTGTCTGGCCGCGGTCCCGCCGCGAAATTGACGTCACAGCCAGCCCCTTTCCCCCGCCGTTGAGCCATCAGGCAGCCCTCTCGGACAGTGTGGCAGGGGGTGGTGGCGGTTAGCGTCGGGGAACTCCGCTAATCCTTAGCGCCCTGAGCGCCTGACGGGACGCCGCCGGCGGCGGTGATGGCGATCAGCTCGTGGCGCGAGTGGATGCCGAGCTTGGCGTAGATCCGTTCCAGGTGGGTCTCCACGGTGCTGACGGACACCGATAGCTGGCGGGCGATCTGCGGGTTGCTGGCCCCGGTAGCGGCCAGGGCGGCCACCCGGCTTTCCTGCGCGGTCAGTTCGCGCGTGTGCGGGCGGCGCCGGCGTCCGCCCGCGATGCGCAGTTCGGCGTACGCCAGGCCGGCGAGCCACCCAGCCTGGCAGGCCTGGGCCACCTCGATCGCCTCGGCCAGCACTCGCCGCGCCCGGGCCGGCTCGCCGCGGCGGCGCAGGAATTCGCCGTAGCCGAGCAGCGTCTCGGCGTGCTCAACCGGCAGGTCCACCTCCTGGTGCAGGGCCAGCGCCTGGCCGAACGCGGCCTCGGCCGCGCCGTAATCCCCGTGGAGCTCGGCCAGCCAGGCCCGGCCGGTGGCGGCGGCGATCCGGGGGAACCGGCAGGGCAGCGGCCGCGCGTGCTCCTCCACCCAGGCCAGCACCCGCTCGGCGTCACCCGTCCGCCCGGCGGCAAGGTAGGCGGCGATGGCGTGCCGCGACCAGGGCGGCAGGCACGGCTCGCCGATCCCCATCTGCTGCACCAGGGCCTCGAGCCGCGCGTAGTGTTCGCATGCCTCGTCGGGCGCGCCCTCGCGGAGCCGCCGGTGGCCAAGGGCGTCCGACAGGAACAACAGCGCGTTCCAGTCCCCGCGGGCGGTCGCGACGGCCCGCACGCGCTCGCACCATGCCGCGCTGTCGGCCAGGTCTC
>Ga0210385_10002756_pt1 | contig 10537 bp, 9 predicted proteins | sample IncBWH26OmetaG_FD_160107 | JGI IMG/M metagenome (GOLD analysis project Ga0210385, IMG submission 160107) | Forest soil microbial communities from Barre Woods Harvard Forest LTER site, Petersham, Massachusetts, United States - Inc-BW-H-26-O ... | reverse complement strand
GATCTCCCTCTCCCGTGGCCGCTCGGGCGCGCGTCAGTGCCCGTATCCCGCCGCCACGATGTTGGCCTGAACGGCGTCGTCGATCGCGTCCGCCGGATTGCCGATGGTCATGGCGCCTTCATAGAAGGTGCCGGTGCCACCGGAGCTGCCGTCGCCACCCGTCCCCAGGATGATGGCGCCTTCCAGCGTCTTCGGGCTGTAGTTGGGCGTGGGACGTGCCCCGCTCCACTTGACGGCGAGCGCGCCGGACTGTGCATTGCCGGCCTTGAGCGCAAATTGGTTTCCGGAAGGGCCTTTGAGCATCGCCGTCACCCAGGGGATCCCGGTGATGGAGGTATTGCTGGGGGTATTCGAGGAGTCCCCTTCGTACATGCCATTTTCGAGATCGCCGGCGATCCACGGTCCGCTGCCACCGCCCCTGGCCCAGTTCGTGTTGCTCCCCCAGTAGAGAGCCTCCATCGAGCCGTTGCCGTCGTCGTTGCCGCTGGTCTCTGCATTCCCGTAGTCGAAGCAGCACAGACCGCTGAAGCGGGTGCCGTCCAGCACCATGTACATGGCCTCGGCCTGGTCGCCCGTGGCGAGCCCTTTGGCGCCATTGTTTCGATAAGCCACGGTTTGTACGGTGCGGTCGGTGTCGTAGTTGGGATTGCCGGTGACGTAGATGCCGTAGACGGTGTGACCCCCCAACGTGATCTGACCGTCGGTGGCGTTGGCGGCTTTGCCGCCGTTCTGTAAGAGGTTCCCAGTCGGCGCGACCGTCAGGTCATTGTGTTGCGGCGACTGGTCGTAAATGATCGGTATGGTGCAGGTGGTGTTCGCGCAGAACGTGTCTTGTGCCGAGGTGTTGGCAAACCCTCCCGCCGCCAGCGTCGAGATGTCCTTGGTCGTGCTGTCCGACGCGCGTTTGACCTGGTAGAGCCTTCCGTTGTACGCCGCGTAGAGGGCGCGCACCGTGCTGTGCGCGGCGACGCACGGCGTGTTGCCGGCTTGATAGATGTCGCAGGGTCCGCTGTTCGGCGCGTTGGCCGTCCAGAGCTGACTCTGGGCCGCGGCCCAGGCGGTCTGGACCACGGCGGCGCCGGCCGCGACGCTCGCGCCTTGAACGTCCACCACGAGGCCGCTCGACTTCGACTGGATGGCGAGCTTGCCGCCGCCGGTGTCCGTGACCCGCCAGGCCTGGTTGTCGTTTCCGCTGCAGTTGTACTGCTGCAGGATCGTGCCGGCGCTGGCGGAGTTGCCCGTCACGTCTAGGCACTTGAGGCTGCCGGCGTTCGTCAGCGTCGCATAGCCCGAAGCGTCCTGCACGGTGGTCCAAGCCTGGAACGCCGAGCCGTTGCAGGTTTCGATCTCGACCGCGGTGTTGTTGGCGGTGCTCGCGCCCACGACGCCCAGGCACTTGCCGCTCGCCACACCCACCAGCTTGGAGATCGAGAAGGTGCCCGGCGTGCCGGGAGGTTGGGCGGCCGCTCCACCGCTGCCGCCGTTGCCATCTGCACCCGCGCTGCCGGCGGTGCCCGCGGTACCGGTCGTTCCCGCGCCGCCGGTTGTCCCCGCGGTACCGGTCGTCCCCGCGGTACCGGTCGTCCCCGCGGTACCGCTGCCGCGACCGCCCGCGCCGGCGTTGCCCGTCGCGCCTCCCGCCGGCGTCGTCACACCGCTTCCCGCGCCGCCCGCGCCGCCCGCGCCTCCACCGGCGCCACCGTGTCCGCCCACACCAGCCCCACCGGTTGCGCCAACCGTGCCGCCACCAGCCGTCGCGCCGGCCGCACCACCGGTGCTCGTGCTACCTCCGCTTCCGGTCGGCTCAGGGGCGCCGCTGTTTGTACCGCAGCCCGAGAGCGGGAGAAGAGGAAGAAAAAGAAGAGCCAGCGGAAGCGCGGAGACCGAGAGCGGTGAGAGACGCATGCTGGCTATATGTCGAGCCGAGGATCAATCGATCACTCTCGGCGTCCGCGCTTTTATCTGATCAAAGGCTCGGCCTCGAAACATTACTGATCGGATCGGGTCCCGGCGGAGGCATCATGGGCGCCGCCGCGTGACCATTTTCTCGACGACCGTTCCGGGGCGGACGATTCACCAGGGCGATGCGCTGCCGTGGCTACGCGCCGCGGGGAGACTGGTCGGGGCCAGCGTCGTGACGTCGTTGCCGGACGCCTCCGAGTTGCCGACCCTGGGCCTCGACGGCTGGCGTCGCTGGTTCGAGGACGCGGCGGCGCTGACCATGCAGAGCGTGCCCGACGAGGGGGTAGCGATCTTCTTTCAGAGTGACGTGAAGCGCGCCGGGCTCTGGATCGACAAGGGGGCGATGGTGTCGCGCGCCGCCGAGCGCGCCGGGATGGGCCTGCTGTTCCACAAGATCGTCTGCCGCAAACCACCCGGGACGCTGACGTATGGCCGGGCCAGCTACTCGCACCTGCTCGGTTTCGCGCGCGTGCTGCGGCCGACCCTCCGCCACGCCACGCCCGACCTGCTGCCCGATGGCGGCCTCCAGCCGGGGGTCAAGGCGATGGGGGTGCTGGCCTGCGTGGACGCTTGCCGCTTCGTGATCGCGGAGACCAGCACCCGCACGATTGTCGATCCGTTCTGCGGCTGGGGGACCGTCCTCGCGGTGGCCAACGCGCTCGGGATGGACGCGATCGGGATCGATCTGTCCGCCCGTATGTGCAAGCGCGCCCGGCGCCTCTCCGTCACGATTCCCGACTGACCTGGTGGGCCGTCGCCTCCCATCCGGAAGGGCGCCCGGAGCTCTTGACGTGAAAAGGCTGGAAGGTAACCATCCCCCGTTCGTTGAAGATCGGGCGTTCGGATCGTCCGCCCAGGAGGAACGAAGATGCCCATCGACCCCGTGAAAGCGTATTCGGATGCCGACGGCTACGATTACGTCGAGACCTCGCCCGATTGGAAGACCGCCTGCAGCGTCCTTCCCTCCTTTGCGGCCGTTCATTGGCCGGGCTATGAGACCAGCGTCGTCGAGGACACCATCGGCGGCCAGCCCGTCGTCATTCAACTTTGGAAGGGGCGATGCCAGCGCTTCTTCGGCCTGAACGACTTTCCGGGGGGCATCGGCGCCGAGGTCGCCGTCTATCAGCGAATTCCCGGCCGAGCGATGCCGACGGCCCTTCCGACCTTGTCTTCCAGGATCGAGGGGCTGCTCTTGAGCTTTTTGCCCGAGGTCGGCGAGGACCTCTGGTGGCCTTTCACCAACCTCAATGCGCAGATCGATTTCGAGCTCGTGAACCCCAAGACCAACGCCACCTTCTTCACCGCGGGGCCGGAGACGACCTACTGGATGAACAAGTGGATGCGCCCCGACAGCTACCGGCGGTATGAAACGCAGCACAAACCGCTGCCCCTCTTGACGGAGGACTACCAGCTCAACTACCGGATCAACGGCAAGAGCTACTCCTGGTGAATCGCGCCGCCCGTCAGGGGCACCGCCGATCGTCGAGCGATTCGATGAACTCGCGGGGCGGCGGCAGGCCTGGATCGTCGAAAGCGCAGCGGACCGCATCTTCCATCTGCATTCCCGCCGCCTTGTAGCGCTGTTCCGCGGCGGCTGCCCAGGAGAGACAGGTGACGACATCCCGGTCGCGGGCGTTGGGCTCCGCGGCGGTGTCGAAGATCTGATCGAGGACCTGTCCACTCCGTCGCTCGTCGAGGGAATCGGCGGGCGGCGTGCAGCCCGTCGCCCGACAGATGCACGCCAGCAGGAGATCCGCCCGGTTCCACTGCTGCTCCCGGATGGCCGTCGGAGATAGATCGGCCTTCTCGCGGGCGACAGCCAAGATGCGCTGCCCGGCCGGCAGCACCTGTTCCAGCCTGTCACAGCTCGGCGCCGCCGGATCCGGCGTGACGGCGCCGGACACCAAGGGACGACAGTCCGGATAGCGAACGAGATCGCGGACCAGCGCACGGCAGGTCGAGGTGGTCGGCGCCGTCTCGCCTCCGCAGGCGGTGCCCGGGCGCTCGACCGACTGGATGGTCTGCAATCGCAGGGACAGGTCCCCCTGCGCGTCTGCGCCCACCGTCAACATGGCGGCTTGTTGGGGCGGATCGATCGTGGAGCCGACCACCAGCTCCTGCAGGCGACGGCCGCCGACGCAGGCGGGCCGAGTGTCCGCCGAGTGGGTGTGCGCCGAGATGAGGCCCAGCAGGTGCGGCCCGGCGCCCGGCTGCGCGGCGCCGTCCAGAAAGGCCCCCAGCTCGACGATGGCGGCGCGTCCCCGACCATTCAGCTCGGCCAGCGGATGGTGAAAGAGGACGAGATAAGCGGGGTGAGCTCGATAAGGCCCGCCCAGCTCGTCTCGTAGCGCCGCGATCTCCGCTTTCACCCGCGCCACCTGTTCGTCCGAGACGGTCCCGCGACTTCCGGCCACCAGCAGATCGGAGTCCCTGCGATCGGAGGTATCGAGAAAGACCGCCACCAGGCCCCGCGCGCCCGAGCGATCGTGGGCGATCCCCAGCGGCGTCACCGTCGCCAGCGCTGTTTGCGCGCCCTTCAGCCAGCCCCAGCGCGTCACCTTGTCGAGCGAGAGCATGCGCGCGCCGGTGCGCCGGGCGATCGGCGCGAGGAGCCGTCGAAGGCTGGCGTCGGAGGCGGTCTTGTCGAGGTGCCCGGACGGGCAGGCCACGTCCCAGTCGGGGTGCCACCCAAAATTGCCCGTGAAGGCGCTGTCGTGGTTGCCGGGCGCCACGCCCGCCAGCGGCCCCACCGTCTCCAGCGCCTCGAAGAGCGGACCGAAGCGCAGCAGCTCACCGGCACAGCCGGAGTCCCCGAAATCGCCCAGGTGGGTCCAGGCGACCGGCGTTTTGAGCGGCCAAGCGCGCTGGATCTCGCGATAGAGATCTCGAAAGTGCAGCAAGGTCGGCGCCGACAGCGTGTCGAGCTCGACGGGGCGAATCGCCACCGGGACGAAGGCGCCCATCAGGTCTTCTTGTCCCGCGTAGCGTGGCCCGCGAAGCTCATGGAGCTGGGTGTCCGCGACGATGAAGAGGCCGATCTCGGGCGGGCCGACCGGCCCCCCAGCTTCCCTCAGGCAGGAAGGCGGCGGGCGAACGGTCGGCTCCGCCTCCTTGGCCTCGGCCTGTCGCCGAAGCAGCCGCCCGGCGAGCACCAACGCGGCGAGGCCCACCACGAGCGCCCACGGGAGCCACTTGTCGTGCTTCGAGGCGAACCGTCCGGCCTGCTGCTGGCGAAACACGCTCCGCTCGGCCGCGGTGGAGAATCGATTCGAGCGCGCTTCCATCCGCGCGGTGGCCAGCTTCAGGAAGCGCAGCGCCGTGCCCACCCCGATGGCCCCGAACAGCGGAACGATCCGATCGACCTGCGCCGGCGCCAGCATCACCAGCGTCACCCCGCCCAAGATCGTTCCCAGATAGAAGAACGGCCGCCGCATCCAGAGAAAGTCCGCCGCATCGGCGCTGGCCGCGCCCGGGACGAGCGCGCGCGCCGCCGCGTCGACCAACCACTCGCCGAACAGCAAGATCACCGCGACCAGCGGGAGCTGCAGGTAGAGATAGGGTTTCCAGGCCAGCGCGATCACGGTCCAGGTGACGAAGAACGCCAGATGCCCCGCCTGCCGGTTGAGGAAGACGATCCCGTGATGAAGGCGCGGCCATTTCGGGCTGTAGGGGATCAGCCAGCTCGCCGCCAGCAACGCATTCGCAGCGCCCAGCGGGACGGCAAAGACCGTCCCGAACGAGACGAGGATCAACGCCGCGAAGCTCAAGCCATAGCCGATCTCCGACAGAATCGCCGACTGGGCCGCGACGACGCCGCCCAGCAACATGACGAACACCACGGCGATCCGCTGCATGGGCGTCGGGCGGGAGCTCATGGTCCGGTGGGATTAGACCCGCCGGGTTCGTCCGGAGTCAACGGTCGCGCGTTCGCTTGCGCGAAATGGGCCGGCGGGTCGTCGCGGCGAGAGATTCCTTCCACTCCCCGTCGGTGAGCAGGCGCTCGAGGCCGGCCGTGGCGTCGCGCAACGAGTGCGGCCTGTCATGCAGCGCGCGCCAGAGATCGCCGACCTCGGCGAGACGGGCGAAGATCGTGCGCAGCGTGAAGGTCTGGGGACCGACCGCTCCGCGCTCGATCTCCGGCCAGGTGCAGGGCGCCGACACGGGCGCGCCGGGTTTCGGGCGCAGGGCGTAGACCGCCGCGAAGGTGGCGCCGTAGCCGTTGCGGCCGGTGTCGACGAAGATCCGTCCGCCCCGATCGGCCTTGATGAACTCCTGCGTGAGCAGCGCCGGGTGGCGCTTCACCAGCACGGCGCCGACGCCCTGGGAGAAGCGCCGCACCCGCTCGAAGTCGGCCTCGCCGTCCAGCGCGACGAGGATGTGAAATCCCTTCGAGCCGGAGGTCTTGACGAAGCTGGCCAGACCGAGCTCGGTCAGGACGTCGCGCACGGCCAGGGCCGCCGCGCGCAGCTCCGCCGGCCGGGCGTCCGATGGGTTCTCGGAGGGGTCGAGATCGAACACGCACAGATCGGGTCGCTGCAGCGTCGGCACGCGCGACGTCCAGACGTGCGGCGTGATCGTGTTCTGGTTCGCCAGCCAGGCCAACGCGCGCGCGTCGTCGACGAGCGGGTAGTGGACGGCGTCGTCCTCGGAGCCCGAGCGCTTCGGCGTCTCGACCCGCTGCAGCCAGGCGGGAAATCCCTTCGAAACGTCCTTCTGTATGAAGCCCTTCTTGTCGATCCCGGCCGGGTAGCGCTCCATCGTCACCGGCCGACCCGCGATGTGCGGCAGCATCACCCCCGCCACCTGCTCGTAGTAGGCGCAGACATCGCCCTTGGTGATTCCGTCGGCGGGAAACAGGAGCTTGTCGGGGTGGGTGATCACGGCGGGTCTTGATGTCTTGACGTCTTACGTTGGGGCCGATCGATGGCTAGGCTACCCTGGTGCTTCGATGACGAGCGCGATCTACCCGTATCACGCCCTCAGATCGCTGGCCGCCAACCTGTGGCAGGTCGAGGGGACGCTGGCCAATGGCCTTCCGCGCAACATGACGGTCTACCGCCTGCCGGACGGGAGGCTCTTGCTCTACAGCGTGGTGGCGATGCAGGCGGCGGACCTGGAGACGCTCGAAAAGCTGGGCCGCCCGGCCATCATGGTGATGCCCCACGATCGTCACCAGATGGATGCGCCGTTTTACAAGCAACGCTACCCGGACCTCCGGATCCTGGCGCCCGACCCGCGGCACCCTCGGCAGGTCCCGGTCGACGGCGATCTCGGAGAGCTCCGAGCGCTGGGAATCGAGGCCTACGTCCTGCCGGGGACGACGTATCACGAGGCCGTCCTGGAGCTGCCCGTCGGGGGTGGAACGCCGGGCGTGGCCCTCTGCACGACCGAGCTGCTGGGGAACATCTCCGGTCTGCCCGGCCTGATGGGTGTGCTGCTGCGCCTGCTCGGACCTTCGGGCGGCGGATTCGGGGTGGCGCGCGTGGTGAGGTGGCGCGAGGTCTCCGATCGACCGCGCGTTCGAGCCTGGTTGCGCCAGCTGGCGGCGCGCCCCGATCTCCGCCTGGTGCTGGTGGGGCACGGCGAGCCCGTCATCGAGAACCCCGGCGCGTCGCTGCTGCGCGCGGCCGGCCAGGTTTGAGGGAGAGCGACGGCGATGGGCGCAGTCGATGTGATCATCGTGGGGGCGGGGACGGCCGGCCTCGGTGCGCTGCGCGAGGTCCGAAAGCGCACCCAGCGCTTCATCATCATCAATGACGGTCCCTGGGGGACCATGTGCGCCCGCGTGGGCTGCATGCCCTCCAAGGCGTTGATCGAAGCCGCGGGGGAGTTTCACCGCCGTCTGGTCTTCTCCGAGCTGGGGCTTTCGGGGAGCGACGGCCTGCGCGTCGACTTGGGCGCGGTCCTGGCGCGCGTGCGCAAGGTGCGCGACGCCTTCGTGAACGAGACGCGAGAGCTCACCGATGATCTCGGCGAGCGGGCGATCTCCGGGCGCGCCCGACTGCGCGGGCCGCACGCGGTGGAGGTCGGCGGGCGCGTCCTCGAAGCGGGGAGCATCGTCGTCGCGACCGGCTCCCGGCCGGCCGTCCCGGCGGACTGGCGGGCGCTTTCCGATCGCCTGCTCACCACCGACTCTCTCTTCGAGCAGACCGCGCTGCCGTCGCGGCTGGCGGTCGTCGGCCTCGGCCCCGTCGGTCTCGAGATGGCGCAGGCGCTGGCCCGGCTCGGCGTGCAGGTCACCGGCTTCCACGCCGGGCGGACGATCGCCGGCCTCGGCGACGGGCCCGTCAACGACATGGCGCTCGAGACCCTTCGCCACGAGCTGGAGGTGCACCTCGGGCATGAAGCTCGGCCGACGGCCGAAGGGGCGGGGCTGCGCGTGACGGCCGGGTCCGCCAGCGCGGTCGTCGATCGCGTGCTCGTCGCCATGGGACGCACGCCCTGTGTCGAGGGGCTCGGCCTCGAGAACCTGGGCGTTCCCCTCGACGAAAAAGGGTTGCCCGAGGTGGACCGCGCGACCCTCCAGGTGGCGGGCCTGCCGGTCTTCCTCGCCGGCGACGCCAACGCCGAGGTCCCCTTGCAACACGAAGCCGCCGACGACGGCCACATCGCCGGGATCAACGCCGTCTCCGCTTCGACCAGACGCTTCGTGCGACGAACGCCGCTCTCGATCGTCTTCAGCGATCCCACGCTGGCGCGCGTGGGGCTGCGCTTCGACGCGCTCGATCAAGCCCGGGTCGTGGTGGGCGAGGCCCGCTTCGCCGACCAGGGGCGCGCCCGGATCATGCTGCGCAATGCCGGCCTGTTGCGGCTGTGCGCCAACCGGGAAGACGGGACGCTGGTGGGGGCCGAGCTCTTCGCCCCCGAAGGCGAGCACCTGGCCCACTGGCTGGCCGTGGCGATTCACCGACGCAGCACGGTCTTCGACCTGCTGCGCGTCCCCTTTTATCACCCCACTGTCGAGGAGGGCCTGCGCACCGCACTGGTCGAGGCCGCCAAGCAGCTGCCGAACGGGGACGGTTTTCCGCTGCTGGCGATGCCGAGCGAATAGCGCGCTCCGTGGCGGTCGACACGCTGGGCGAACAGATCAACAATCCCGACTGACGCTCCGACGTTTGCGCCGCCGCGCCGCTACCCTGGGCTTCACCCGTCCTGTCGGACGTAGGGCGTCGCGATTGCGCCATATCCGACGGCGTCGAGCTCGATGAGACAGAAGCCGTTTCCGAACGGATCGGCCAGGACGGCCATCCGGCCCCACGGGTAGTCCTCGATCGTCGATTCGGCGCGCGCGCCGGCGTTCACGGCGCGGCCGAGAGCGCTCCCGATGTTCTCGACGAGAAAGTCGAGGTGCACCGGCGTCCAGTGCCGGGCGTAGTCGCGGACGACCGCCGTGCCCGCGAAGGCGGGCGTCGCCGGGGCCTTCTGGAGCAGATAGACCGGCGCCTGAGCGCCCGCGAGCTCGACGGCGAAGTCGCCCAGACGGCGAACCGGCGTCAGGCCGACCGCGGCGGCGTAGAAGGCGACGCCCTCCTCCAGATCGGCGACATCGATGTTGATGGAGACCTTCGGCATCGCCGCAGTGTACGGCGTATCGGCAGGACACGAGCCCGCGGATGAACGACAGGTACCGTCCCGAAGAATCGCCTACAAAAGCGAGAACGGATACGTGATCACCTGGCTCATGTTCGAGGCCGGGAAACGCAGGCTGCCCACGACGCCCTTGATGCAGCCGGTGAGCCCGCCCTTGTGCAAGATGACGGGCGCCTCGACCTGCACGCCCTTCACGTCGCCGGTGCGCTGGATGCGGAACCTCACGGTGACGCGGCCCGGGACGAAGGTGTACTCGTCGGGCCGCGCGCGCGTGACGCAGCCGAGCACGGCGTCCTCCTTCGTGCGGAAGCGCGCGTCGATCTCGTCCTGCGACAGCTCGCGCCCGACGGCGTCCTTCGAGAAGTCGAGGCGCATGGTCTCGGGCCGCGACAGATCTTCGCCCTGCCAGATCATCTTGAGGTCGGCGGCGCGCAGCTTGACGGGTTCGGGCTCGGCGATCGCCGCCCGCCGCCCGCCGCCCGCCGCCGGCGACGGCGATGTGAGCGGCCCGAACACGTCCGTGGGCGGCACCTCGGTCGTCGCGGCGCCGCCCGGCGCGAGCGGGGCGCTGTCTTCGGGCGGCGGCGGAGCGAGCGCCGGGGACGTGCCGTCGCCGCTGGGCGCTTCGTCCGACGGTGCCGACGCGATGAAGACCTCGTTGCGCGCGAGTCGCCGCGCGCCGCGCCGCCTCCGTCGACGACGCTCCTTGCCCTCCTTGGCGGGCTCGCCAGCGGCGGCGGCGACCGGCGCGCGAGGTGCCTGGAGGGACTGCCGCCAGTAGAGAACGCCGGCCAGGCCGGCGGCGGCGAAGACCAGCAGCAGCAAGAATCCCTTCAACGTGCTGGGCGGAGCCTACCGGAGGTGCTCGAGGAAGGCGAGGCAATCACCGATTCAAGGCCAGCATGCCGGGGTAATGGTAGACCTCCGATTTCGCCGGCGGGTTCAGCGACGTCGCGATCATCGGCTTCGCGAGCTGCTGGACGGG
>Ga0210385_10002755_pt1 | contig 10542 bp, 10 predicted proteins | sample IncBWH26OmetaG_FD_160107 | JGI IMG/M metagenome (GOLD analysis project Ga0210385, IMG submission 160107) | Forest soil microbial communities from Barre Woods Harvard Forest LTER site, Petersham, Massachusetts, United States - Inc-BW-H-26-O ... | reverse complement strand
ACACCTCTCAGCCGTCAGCATTCCGCAATCATCGACTGCTCGCCGGTCGACGAAAGCTGTGTGAGATCTGTTTTCATGATTTTCGTTCCTGGTTTGGTAACGCTGGCAATGGGAGGACGTGAGCCGCAGGCTGATGGCTGACGGCTGACTGCTTCGATGGATATCGCAGATTGGCGCAAGAAAATCGATGAGATCGACCGGAAGTTGGTGGAGATGCTCAACCAGCGCGCCGAGGCGGCCCAGGAGATCGGGCGGTTGAAGCGGGGGTCGGACTTGCCAATTTACGAGCCTGATCGCGAGCGGATCGTGCTGGACCAGGTGCAAGGAGCGAACCAGGGGCCGCTGCAGCACCGTCATCTGATGCAGATTTACGAGCGCATTATGGACGTCATGCGAAATATCCAGAAAGACGAGATCGTTTCGAATCGTGAAGTGGCGGTAGGTGATACAGAACTGGATGCGGATGTTCAGGATTAGCGGGTCTGCACGATATTGGCTGGGCGGATTCGTATTGTTTGATTTGGCGCTGCGTTTGATTTAATCAGAGAAATTGAAAGTAAATGGCGTCACTCTGAGTCAAGATCCATGAACTATGAGCCATGAGCCAATAGCTTCCTTCTTATGATTGTTGCGATGCAGGAATCGGCGACGGAAGACCAGATCCAGGGGGTCATCGACCACCTTGTGACGCTGGGCTTCGAGGTGCACCGCTCGACGGGTGCCCGGCAGACCGTGCTGGGGGCGGTGGGCGCACGCGCGGACGTGGACATCCGCAACTTTGAATTACTTCCCGGTGTGCAGGAGGTACACCGGATTAGTTCGCCCTACAAGCTGGCGGGCCGGTCGTTCCGGCCGGAAGGAACCATCGTGCGACTTCGTAACGGAGTTGACATCGGCGGCAAGGAAGTCGTGGTCATGGCCGGCCCATGCTCGGTGGAATCGCGGGACCAGATTTCTCTGGTTGCGCAACAAGTGGCCGATGCGGGGGCACGATTGCTGCGTGGTGGGGCATTCAAGCCGCGATCGTCCCCGTACTCGTTCCAAGGTATGGGCGAGGAAGGCCTGCAGCTGATGCGGGAGGCCGCAGAGAAGACGGGGCTCCTCGTGATCAGCGAGGTAATGGAGATTTCGCAGATTCCCCTGATGCAGCCGTACGTCGACATCTTCCAGGTGGGGGCGCGCAATATGCAGAACTTCAATCTGCTGCGCGAACTGGGAAAAATACGCAAGCCTGTTCTGTTGAAGCGCGGCATAGCCGCGACCATCGAAGAATTGCTGCTGTCGGCGGAGTACATCATGGCGGGCGGGAATTACGACGTAATCCTCTGCGAGCGCGGAATCCGCACCTTTGAGACGTACACGCGCAACACGATGGATATTTCAGCGATCCCGATCATTCATAAACTGTCGCATTTGCCGATGACGGCTGATCCCTCGCATGGAACCGGGCGCCGCGATAAGGTTGCGCCAATGGCGCGCGCTTCTGTGGCTGCTGGCGCGGACGCGCTGTTGATCGAAGTACACAGCAATCCGGAGAAGGCGCTTTCCGACGGGGCACAGTCCCTATTCCCGGAGCAGTTCGCTACCTTGATGAAAGAAATACGGGCGATCGCGCCTGCCGTGGGGCGAACGATCCAATAGGCCCGATCGCGGCGCAGTCGCCGACCCGTATGCCCATTCGACAAATCACCATCATTGGCAACGGCCTGATCGGCGGGTCTTTAGGACTGGCGCTGAGAAAGCACAAGTTTGCCGGCCGCATCATTGGTTCGGATCGGACACCGGCGCTGGAGCGCGCGCAGGAGAAGGGCGCCATTCATGAGGGGCATACGAATCCGGCGGATGCGATCCACGGAAGCGACGTCGTAGTGCTGGCTACGCCGGTGGTGGCAGTCATCGATTTGATTGAACGGCTCGGCCCTGGCCTGCCGGCTAAGACGTTGCTTACAGACGTGGGCAGCACCAAGGCCGAGGTGACGGCGCGCGCAAGCAAAGTCTTTGGAAAAGCGGCGGGACAGCGTTTCCTCGCGGGGCATCCGATGGCGGGCAAAGAGCAAGCCGGGGCGGAGTCGGCCGACCCGGATCTTTTTCAGGGCGCGGCATGGTTCTTCACACCGTTTCCGGGACAAGATATCTACAAGGGTTTGTGCGGCGAGTTCCTCGAATGGGTTGAGAAAATCGGTGCGCGCGTAGCCACCCTTCCTGCTGCCGAGCACGACCAGTTGTGCGCCTGGATCAGCCACCTGCCCCAGATGATTTCCACGGCCCTCGCTGCTTCTCTGGTGGACGAGTTTGGCCCAGACACGCCGCTGCTGGAAGCCGGTGGACGCGCTCTTCGCGAGATGACACGAATTGCGTCAAGTCCATATTCCATGTGGCGTGATATTGCCATCACCAACAAAGCCAATATCGCCGATGCTCTGCTGAAGCTGGAGCAAAGACTCGCGCACATCCGGGAAAACCTCGACACGCGAGAGCTAGCGGCGGAATTCGAGCGCGCGCATGAATTGAAAAAACCCTCACCACAGAGACTCGGAGGCACGGAGAAGAGAGAGGACTGAAGGTCGCCGAAGCTTAAAGAATTTAGATGAATGAGGCAGGCTGCTCTGAATTGAACGCCCCACCGTTTTTCTCCGTGCCTCCTTGCCTCCGTGGTGGAATATTTCCGTTACAATCTCCCTGCCATGAACAAGGTTGTCGCCAGTGCGGAAGAGGCGATTCAGGATGTCTTCGAGGGAGCCACCATCATGGTGGGCGGCTTCGGCCTCTGCGGGATGCCCGAGAACCTGATTCGCGCCCTCGCCCGCAAAGGAGTGAAGAATCTCACCACGATCAGCAACAATGCCGGCGTCGATGGATTTGGCATGGGATTGCTACTAGCCAACGGTCAAATCCGCCGGCACATCGGAACCTACGTGGGCGAAAACAAGTTGCTGGAAACCATGGTGCTCAACGGAACCGTTCAGCTCGACTTGGTGCCGCAGGGGACTTTCTCCGAACGGATTCGGGCCGGTGGCGCCGGCATCCCGGCTTTCTTCACGCCGACCGGTGTCGGAACGATTGTGGCCGAAGGAAAAGAGACGCGCGATTTTGATGGCCGGCAATATGTGATGGAGCGCGCTCTGAAGGCGGATTTCGCTTTCGTGAAAGCCTGGAAGGGCGACAAGTGGGGCAACCTGGTTTATCGCAAGACGGCGCGGAACTTCAATCCGATGATGGCGACGGCAGCGAAGGTTACCATTGCCGAAGTGGAGCATCTCGTCGAGGTCGGCCAACTGGAAGCGGACATGGTCCATACTCCCAGCGTGTTCGTGAAGCGCATCTTTCAAGGTGAGTTGTTCGAAAAGCGCATCGAACGTAAGACGACGCGCAAAGCAAGTTAGAAGCTGGAATTAAGAAATGGCCACGGTGGCAAAAGCCGGCAAGGACATCGAAAAGCGCGACCGCATTGTGCGCCGCATTGCGCGCGAGTTGCGCGATGGATTCTACGTGAATCTTGGCATCGGCATGCCGACCCTGGTCGCCAACTGCGTCCCGGAAGGAATGCACGTCATCCTGCAAAGCGAGAATGGCATGCTTGGGATCGGGCCCTACCCGATCGAAGGTCAAGAGGACTCGGATCTCATCAACGCGGGAAAAGAGACGGTGAGCGAGATTCCGGGCACCGCATATTTCTCGAGCGCCGAATCGTTTGGGATGATTCGTGGTGGGCACATTGACCTGAGTGTTCTCGGGGCGATGGAAGTGGACGAAGAGGGCAATCTCGCGAACTGGATGATCCCCGGCAAAATGGTGAAGGGTATGGGTGGCGCGATGGACCTCGTCGCCGGCGCGCGTCGCGTTGTCGTGGCAATGGAGCACACTACGCGCGAAGGTCAACCGAAGATTCTGAAGAAGTGTATGTTACCCCTCACGGGAGTGAAAGTTGTGAACACCATCGTGACTGAGATGGCCTACCTCCAGGTCACGCCGCAGGGATTGGTGCTCGAAGAAGTAGCGCCCGGGTTGAGTGCCGAGGACGTGCAGCGGGTGACCGAACCCAAGTTAATCGTGGCTGCGAATCTCAAGACAATGTAGGAATAGTTTCACCGCGAGTCTGCCGCTCCGACGCACCTATATGTTCTTGACGTCCGGGTTTGTGGCGGGTCTAAGCGTCGCGGTCATTCCAGACGAAAGCAATTGCAAAAGCAAAAGAGACGCCGTGAGGCGTCTCTTCCCAATCAGAAATGGTTTGCCTTCTTACAGCCGAAACGGAGCGCTCAGCAGTCGTGCCGGGAACATAATCACGGCTGCAATCAGTGCCAGGACCCCATGCACAGCAATACCCACAATGCGGAACGGCAGCAGGATCAGCCAGACGAAGGGGTAGGCGATCAACGCCAACAGCGCCACCGGCCAGCAGACCACGAACAGAATGCACCAGGCCAGAAACGTAAACATGAAACACCTCCGGCGCGTTTTCAGTTTATGGTACGCGAGGCAGGCGTCAAAAGTTCCGCCATCACATCTCGTTGTTCGTCAGGTATTTCTGCAGGAAAGCCAGGGTGCGGCGGCGGGCATCGTCCCAGACGTCGCCGTGGAAGTCATGGCCAACGCCCGGATAGATCTGCATTTCGTAAGGGACGTTCCTTGTCTCGAGCATCTGCTGCAGGTGATGGGCTTCCTCGACGGGAACAGTAGGATCGGCATCGCCGTGCAGAATCAGCGTCGGGCAAAGACGCCGCATGAAGAACTTCATCTCCCTAGGAAATCCACCGAAGAAGTCGATGACTGCTTTCACGCGCGTGTCAACCGATGCGACCGAGAGGGCGAGGTAGGCGCCAAGAGAGAAGCCGAGCAGTCCAATCCGTTCGGCATCAACTTGTGGCTGGCGCGCAACGTGGGAAATGGCATCCCAGAGCGTTTTGCCCCAAGCCGGGAAGTTGCGAATGGCGGTTTGCTTGTCGGCAACGCCGGTGGTCCCGGTGCGATCGAAGTAGTGAAGCACGTAGACTGCAAACCCCTGCGCCGCCAACATCGCGGCCGGGTCCGACATCGTGGCGTATCCGCCTCCCGAACCGTGCAGACCGATCACGGCCGGATGACGGTGGCCGTTGCTCTCAGGCAGAAAAGCGTCGAGTGCAATGGATCGGCCGCCGGAGTCGAACGACAATTGTGACTGTTTGACGGGAAGCATAAATGTGAATTTGCTCAGGCTGCCTGCACCCTAGCGGCTGACGACGGCCTCCTCTGCCAATCGCTTCAAGGACTCCTCGTAAGGAGCCTTCGCGACGCCGCGCTCGGTAATGATTGCCGCAACATATTTCGCGGGCGTGACGTCGAACGCAGGGTTCTCGATCTGCACGCCATCCGGCACCATTTGCTTTCCCGCGATGTGCGTGACTTCCTTGCTGTTGCGCTGCTCGATCGGGATACCACTGCCGTCCGGAGTCTCGAGGTCGACGGTGGAGATCGGAGCGGCAACGTAGAAGGGAATTCCGTGCTCTTTGGCGAGGACAGCCACCGTGTAGGTCCCGATCTTGTTGGCGACGTCGCCATTGGCCGCGATGCGGTCGGCGCCGACCACGATCGCGCCGATCTTGCCTTGCTTCATGATGGCGCCGGCCATGTTGTCGGAGATCACCGTGGTGGGAATTCCATCCTTCATCAACTCCCACGCGGTGAGGCGCGACCCCTGCAGGAAGGGGCGGGTCTCGTCGGCGTAGACGTGAATCTTCTTGCCTTGCTCGACAGCGGCACGAATCACTCCGAGGGCAGTGCCATATCCTGCGGTCGCCAGCGCGCCAGCGTTGCAATGCGTGAGCACTCCGCCGCTCGAGGGCATGAGAGTTGCGCCATGACGACCCATGGCCTGGTTGGCCGCGATATCTTCCGTATGCATGCGCTGCGCTTCTTCAACCAGGGCGTGCTTGATCTGAGTGATCGGCCGCACTCGGAGGGATTCGAACTTGTCCTGCATCCGGCGGATCGCCCAGAAGAGGTTGACGGCGGTAGGCCGCGTCTCGCCGATGACTTTACAAATCTGATCAAGTTCTTTCTTAAGTGCGCCAACTGTCTCAGCCTTGGAGTTATTGATTCCAAGCGCGATGCCCATGCCGGCGGCAACGCCGATCGCGGGCGCTCCGCGTACGACCATGTTGCGAATGACGTCCGCCACCTGCTGATAGGTGGTGCACACAACGTAGACTTCTTCCGTGGGCAGCTTCGTCTGGTCGATGAAGCGAACGCCTTGGTCGGTCCATTCAAGAGTAATGATCACGGTTGTTGCTTAATCCCCAAGTTGTTTTACGACCTACAAGCCTGACGGCGATCGGCGGTCACAAACGCATCTCACTCGGCCTGAACCTGACCCAGAAATCCTGACTAGATTTTATGCGCTTCGCAGCGGCTGCGTGGATGGTACGAGACCGCAGGCTGTCCGCAGATTTCGCAACTGGTATTGATGGCAGGCATTTCGGTCGTGTCGTCGGTTTGCAAGACGTGCTCCTGGCGAATGTCGTTTGCCTTAAAGATCGAAACAAACGGAGCCGGCACGGCCGCCTTTTCGACATTGGGCCTGCCTCCGGCTTCCTCTCGTTCCACCAGGCACATCGCGCCGACAACTACGAATCCGAAGTCGCGCGCGGCTTCGATCGCCTCGACCGTGGAAGCGCCAGTTGTGCAGACATCGTCCACAATCACCACACGCGCGCCTTTCTCGCGGAAGCCTTCAATGCGCTGGCCGGTGCCATGCTGTTTCTCGGCCTTACGCACCAGAAAACCGTTCAGCTCGCCACTCGTAACGGAAACCGCCACCACAATCGGGTCCGCGCCCATTGTGAGTCCACCGATCGCCTGCGGCTTCCAGCCGCGCTGCCGGATTTCTTCGAGAAAAACCTGTCCGGTAAGTTGCGATCCACGAGCATCGAGAGTGGTCAAGCGGCAATCGACGTAATAGTCGCTAGTTCCGCCGGAGGAAAGTTTGAATTGCCCCAGCTTGAACGACTTGTGGGCGAGAAGGCGAAGGAGTTCCTGGCGCGCTGGAGACATCAAATTTTAAAGATAACACATGGGGTGAGTGAGAACCGAAGCGCTGCACTACTGATTGAACCTCTCCATGTGGCGAAAACCATCGGTCGCGATGAACGTGACGATGAAAATCGTTCCGTTATAAGCCATGTGCATCAGAACTGTGGCGGCCACCGATCTTTTAACCGCGCGAACCGTCGTCAGCGCGAGTCCGACGATGAAGATCACCAGCACCGGCCCCCACGAATACTTGAGTTGCGTCGCGTGGATCGAGGCGAAGAACAGCGCCGTCACAACGATCGAAACGCCCATGCCCCAACGTCGGGCGAGCACCGGATAAAGGAAACCGCGGAAGAACAGTTCCTCAAACAGCGGCGCGAAAAAAATTCCGAACACAGACAAAATGTAGGCGTCGCGAGCTGTTTTGAAGAATTCATCGAGAGGAAGATTCTTCGGCATCGGCAGAAGATACGCAAAGGGCAGAAGGCAAATCTCCAGAATGAAGCCAGCCAGCAGGTAGTTGCCAGGACTCCTTGGCCAGTTCCACCGGAGCGCTTGAAAAACGTTTTGGTCCGTGTGGTTTCGAACCAGCCCATACATCAGGAAGAAGAGCAGGACGTAAGCCAGTAACTGACCGCACACGATCACCTCAGGCGTCGTGATGACGCTACTCCATGCGGCATGCGGTGCCAGGTAGGGTCGCAGTGCGTAGCCAACGACTAGGATGCACAGCACCATCGTGACCAGGGTGATGATCGCCAGCGCAATCACTTCCCAGCCGCTCCAGGGCGGATTCTCTCCCACTGGCGGTTGATCAGCAACTGCGGCAGCCGGGACCAACGGCGGAGCAGGCTGCGACGACAGCCGCTCGGTAAGCGGATTGTTTGGAGAACTCACGGTTTCACCGCTCTCACGCGCGCCTGCGATTTCCGTTGCCGTTGAAGTAGTGGGCCAGGGCTTGTCCTGTGTAGGACCTCTTGATGCGCGCCACCTGCTCCGGGGTACCTTGCGCCACGAGCCGGCCTCCGTCCTCGCCGCCCTCGGGCCCGAGATCAATCAGCCAGTCAGCGTTGCGAATCACGTCGAGATTGTGCTCGATGATGATAACGGTATTGCCAAGATCGGTTAGGCGGTGCAGGACGTCGAGCAGCTTCTTCACATCATCGAAGTGCAGGCCTGTAGTTGGTTCGTCGAGCAGGTAAAGTGTTTTTCCGGTCTGGCGCTTCGAAAGCTCACGCGCCAGCTTGATGCGCTGTGCTTCACCACCTGAGAGCGTGACGGCCGATTGCCCAAGATGCACGTAGCCCAGTCCTACGTCCACCAGCGTTTGCAGTTTCTGCTTCACCTGCGGAATGTTTTCCAGAATCTGCAGCGCGTCGGAGACCGGTGTTTCGAGCAGATCGGCAATCGAGTAGCCCTTGTACTTCACCGACAGCGTCTCATGATTGTAGCGGCGTCCGTTGCAAACCTCGCAGATAACGTACACGTCCGGCAGGAAATTCATCTCGATGCGCCGCTGTCCTTCCCCCTGACACGCCTCGCAGCGGCCACCCGAAACGTTGAAGGAGAATCGTCCCGGCTTATATCCACGTTCCCGCGACTCGGGGAGCATCGCATAGAGATCGCGAATCTGTGCAAAGACTCCTGTATAGGTGGCCGGATTCGAGCGTGGCGTGCGGCCGATCGGCGACTGATCGATGCGGATCACCTTATCGATCGCGTCCGCTCCAGAAATCGCCTTGTGCTGGCCGGGTTCTTCCCGCGAACGGTAAAGCTGGCGGGCCAGTGCTCGATAGAGAATGTCGTTGACCAACGTTGATTTGCCCGATCCCGAAACGCCGGTCACAACCGTCATGACAGCGAGCGGGAAAGTGACGTCGAGATTCTTGAGATTGTTCTCCCGGGCGCCGAGAATTGAAATCGCGTGGCCATTCGTATGGCGACGCTCGGGGCGCATCTCAATTTGCACTTTGCCCGCGATGTAAGCGCCCGTTAGGGAGTCCGGTGCCTTCATGATGTCGCCGGGTGTGCCCTGCGCCACGAGGTTTCCGCCATGCCGTCCCGCGCCGGGGCCGAGGTCGATCACGTAGTCCGCCCGACGAATCGTTTCCTCGTCGTGTTCGACAACCAGGACGGTGTTGCCGAGATCACGAAGATTTTCGAGAGCTGCCAACAGACGGCTGTTGTCTCGGTGATGCAAACCGATGGAAGGCTCGTCTAGCACATACAACACTCCCCGCAGCTTCGAGCCGATTTGCGTCGCCAGACGGATGCGCTGGCCCTCGCCTCCCGAGAGCGTCGCCGCTGAGCGATCCAGCGAAATGTAGCCGAGTCCAACCGCATCCAGGAATTGCAGCCGTTCCACAATTTCGTGAACGATGCGTCCGGCGATGATTTCTTCTCGACCGGTGAGCTTGATTTTCCTCGCGACCTCCAGTGATCGCGCTACAGAAAGCGCGGTGAAGTCCGCGATCGACATGCCGTTGACCTTCACTGCCAGGCTCTCTGGCCGCAAGCGCTTTCCGTGGCACGCCGGGCATTCGGTCGCCGACATGAAGTCGAGCAACCATTCTCGATAGCTGTCGGAACTAGACTCCTCGAGGTTCTGTTTCAGGCAGCCCAGAATGCCTTTGAAGCCCGTTTTACCGCCCTTTCCGGCCTCGCCGTAGAGCAACAGGCCCTGCGTCTTCTCGGGAAATTTCTCGAAGGGTGTGCTCAGGTCGATTCCGTGAGCGGCTGACACGATTTGGAGCATGTGTAGAAGATTCTGCGATGCTGAACCGGGCCCAAGGCCTCCATCGAGCAAGGGCTTCGACCAATCCACGATGACCTTGGCAGGATCGAAGTCGTATTTGCTGCCCAACCCATGGCACTCCGGGCATGCACCGTATGCGCTATTGAAGCTGAACGATCGCGGTTCGAGCTGTGGAACGTTAATTCCGCAATCCGGACATGCCAGGCGCGACGAGTAAAGTGTCTCCTCGCCCCCAACCACCGCCACTTGTACCAGCCCGCCAGCAAGCTTCATCGCCAGTCCAACCGACATTTCCAGCCGATGCTCGATTCCGGACTTCACCAGCAGGCGATCAATTACGACTTCTATAGTGTGGTTTTTGCGTTTGTCGAGATCGATCTCGTCCTCGAGGTTCACGAGTTCGCCGTCGATTCGGGCCCGGGTGAATCCGTGCTGGACAAGCTTTTCCATCTCCTTCTTGAACTCGCCCTTGCGTCCGCGGACGATCGGGGCCATCACCATCACGCGATCTTCTGGCGTCAACGACATCACGCGCTGCACGATCTGTTCGGCAGACTGGCGTGTAATCGGGCGTCCACACTTCGGACAATGGGGAACTCCAATGGAGGCGTACAAAAGGCGAAGATAGTCGTAGATTTCGGTGATCGTGCCTACGGTCGATCGTGGGCTGCGGCTGGTGGTCTTTTGCTCGATCGAGATCGAGGGGCTCAGGCCATCGATGCCGTCCACATCGGGCCGTTCCATTTGATCGAGGAACTGCCTGGCGTAAGCCGACAGGG
>Ga0210385_10002754_pt1 | contig 10542 bp, 12 predicted proteins | sample IncBWH26OmetaG_FD_160107 | JGI IMG/M metagenome (GOLD analysis project Ga0210385, IMG submission 160107) | Forest soil microbial communities from Barre Woods Harvard Forest LTER site, Petersham, Massachusetts, United States - Inc-BW-H-26-O ... | reverse complement strand
GCAGCGTCCGGTCAATCTCCGCCGCGGACATCAGCTGACTTTTCTCAATGATTCGCATATCGGCGTAAATGCTAACACAACTCTGGAGTGCGGGAGCCCAGCTCCCGCTTTCCACAACTCACACCCACGCAGCCGGCTGTCAGCGGCAACCCTGCTGCCGCCGTCATAATCGCCAGCGTGCTAAACTTCGCAAGAATCTGGAGACCAAGCGATGAAGTCGAGCACCAGCTCGCAGCGCAGCATACGAAGCAAATATATAGCGGCAATCGCATTGGCGTTACTGTTCGCCGCGCCAAGCTGGACGCAGACGCCGAAGCCCACACTGGCCACCACAGCCGCCAAAGCCCTCCTCCGCACCTCCCGCCCTAAGCTGATCGTAGTGATTGTAGTTGACCAGATGCGCGCGGACTACGTCGACAAATTCCGCAGCCAATGGACCGGCGGCCTGAAGCGCCTGGTCGACGAAGGCGCCTGGTTCCGCACCGTTGCGTATCCCTACGCTTCCACGGAAACCTGCGTGGGCCATTCGACAATCTCCACCGGCGCATTTCCCATGAATCACGGCATGGTGGCGAATGCCTGGTGGGACCGTGACGCGCAAAAAATGGTTACCTGCACCAGCGATCCCACAGTAACGAACACGGCCTATGCCGGCGGCACAACAAAGGGCGGAGATTCCGCGTGGCGCATGCTCCTGCCTTCCTTCGCTGAGGAGCTGAAATTTCAAACCGCCGGTGGCACCCGCGTAGTTACGTTTTCGCTGAAAGCGCGAGCAGCCATCACTATGGCTGGCCATAAAGCCGACGCCGCAACCTGGTTCGACACCAGCACGGGAGCGTGGGTCACGTCGGCTCCCTATAAAACCATGCCGTTTATCGAGCAATACGCGAAGCAGCATCCGGTGAGCGGCGATTACGGCAAAACGTGGTCGCTGTCCCTTCCGAAGAGCCAATATTGGTACGCCGAAGACGCTGTGGGAGCCGCGACGGTACCCGGTTGGGGAGCCAGCTTTCCTTTCTCGCTGCGTGGAAAAGAAGGGAGAAGTGCGCCGGACGAAAGCTTTTATCAACAGTGGGCCACCAGCCCGTTTGCCGCTACGTATTTGACCAAGCTGGCGGAAACCGCGGTCGATTCGCTGGGATTGGGAAGAAATGCCGCCACGGATTATCTGGCGATCGGCTATTCCTCCACAGACTACGTGGGCCACGCATTCGGGCCGCGCAGCTGGGAAATCCAGGACATGCTCGTGCGGCTGGATAAGGACCTGGCGGAGTTATTCGCCCACCTGGACCAAAAAGTTGGCCGCGGTAATTATGTTGTGGCGCTCACCGCCGATCACGGCGGGGCGCCTATCCCCGCCGATATGCAGCAGACGGGAGCCGATGCCGGCGTGCTAAGTTTGCCGGACCTTCAGGTCCGCCTCGAAAAAGCATTGGAGCCATTTAATCTGGCCAAGCAGCCGATCGCCAAGATCGCCGGGAATGAGATTTACTTCGCGCAGGGACTCTACGGCCAATTGCGCCACGATCCAGCGGCTATGAAAGCGTTGTTAGACGCCGCGCTGTCGACACCGGGAGTGGCGGAAGTATTTCAAGCGGGGGAATTGGGTGGCGGGTTCAAAACTGTTTCGCAAACCCGAACCGCGGCCGAACTGAGCTATTTCGCAGCTCGCAGCGGAGATATTTACATTCTGCAGCAGCCATACTGGCTTATGGACAGCTCGTCGAGCGGAACGAAGCAAACCGGCACCAATCACGGCACGCCCTATTACTACGACCAGCGGGTGCCCATGCTGCTGATGGGCTTCGGCATTCAACCTGGCGAATATTTCAACGCTGCTACTCCCGCCGATATCGCTCCAACCCTCGGTGCATTAGCCGGAGTAACATTGGCCACGCACGATGGCCGAGTGCTGAACGAAGCTTTACGGGCGCCTGCTCGCAAATAGACCGGCGTATTGCGGGCCGCGTGGTATCCTCGGGAGCTAGTGTGAATCCTTCCAACCGCATGGATTCCAATCCCAATCAAGTCGACCTTAGCGTCCAGGTCGGCTCTCTTCGTTTCGCCAATCCGATCATCACCGCCAGCGGAACCTTCGGTTATGGCGTCGAGTTCGCTCCTATCGTGGACTTGAACCGCTTGGGCGGCATCGTCACCAAGGGCATCTCTAAAGAGCCAATGGAAGGTGCCCCGGCTCCGCGACTTCACGAAACCGCTTCAGGAATGCTCAACGCCATTGGCCTGCAGAACATCGGCGTCGAAGCGTTCGTCAAAGATAAGCTACCTTTGTTGTTAAAATACAACACCCACCGGATAGTGAACATCTTCGGATACTGTTTGGATGAGTATGTTGAGGTCATTGGGCGTTTGGAAGATGCCGAAGGGATTTCCGCCTATGAGCTCAATATTTCCTGTCCCAACGTAAAAAAGGGAGGGATGCAATTCGGAGGGGATACCAATTTGGTACATGAGGTCGTTAGCGCAGCTCGGAAGGCGGCAGCACGGCGGCCGTTATGGGTAAAGCTAAGTCCTTTGGTTACGGACATAGGCTTGATTGCCAAGACGGCTGAGGATTCTGGAGCGGACGCACTTACGGTGGCGAACACGTATCCCGCTATGGCCGTTGATGTTAGCACCGGTCAGTCCATATTGGGCAACGCCACGGGCGGCTTGTCCGGACCAGCCATAATGCCCATCACCTTGCGACTGGTTTGGGAGGTCGGTAAGGCCGTAGATATCCCTGTAGTGGCCTTGGGAGGGGTGGAAACGGCGGAAGACGTGCTTCAATATATGGCTGTTGGAGCGTCGGCGGTACAGGTCGGAACGGCGAGCTTTGCTGACCCCAAGGCCAGTGAAAACATCGCCGGACAGCTGGCCAAAGCGCTCAGCAAAGTTAAGGCATTATCTTTCAGAGAGGTACAAGAACGGTTCAGGGTTGAAAACGGTTGACGATATGCGGTACTAGTGCTACACTTTGTTAGTATTTCGTAGCGAAAAGAACACACTATGCGACGACCACTCTTCATGATTTGGGCCGCCATTCGTTGGGTTCCCCTGATGTTCCTGATCGCTCCGGGAATAGAAGCCCCCTTAGTAGCTCACCTGAGCGCTCCTGTAAAGCCGATCAAGGTTTGGGTTGGCAACGCCAGCTGGTATGGACCCGAGTTCGATGGCAAAGTGACCGCCAATGGCGAACGATTCAACGCCGAAAGCCTCACCGCAGCCCACCCTAACCTGCCATTTGGTTCCTGGGTACGAATTGTCAACCCCCGAAACGGCAAATTTGAGGTTGTGCGCATCAATGATCGCGGTCCTTATCAAGAAGGGCGCGAAATTGATGTATCCTATCGCGTAGCCCGGAAGATTGGACTCATCAGATCGGGAGTGACGCAGGTGCGGCTGGAACTGCTGCAAGTGCCGCCGAAGCATGCCCCCGCGGACGCTGAGCCAAACTAAGACTTTAGGGCACGCCCGAACCTTGACCTTCGACGCCCATCCACGCAGCAGCCTGATCGTAGCCCTCGACTTTGATTCATTAACAACCGCGGTGAAGTTCGCCAAGCAAGTGGCGGATGTGGTCGGCATGTTCAAGATCGGCAGCCAGCTCTTTGCCAGCGCCGGGCCGGAAGCGGTGCGGCAGGTGGCGCAACTGGGCACTGGTATCTTCCTGGATCTGAAATTTCACGACATACCAAACACGGTGGCCGGAGCGGTGCTCGCCTCTGCAGCCATGCCGGGCGTGCAACTCCTCAACGTCCATGCGCTCGGTGGTACCGCCATGATGCGCGCCGCAACGCAGGCCGTCAGCGCGGGAGTACCGATGGGCGCGGACCGCACGCGGCTGCTGGCCGTGACGATCCTGACGAGCACGGATCAAAAAACCATGCGCGAAGTCGGCATTGGCGGCGCGGCGAAAGCGCGCGTAGTGAAGCTCGCGAAGCTTGCGCAGAAGGCTGGAGTGGACGGCGTAGTCGCTTCGGTGCAAGAAGCGAAAGCTATTCGCAAGGCCTGCGGGCGGGATTTTCTGATTGTAACGCCCGGTGTTCGTCCCAAGGACTTGAGCGTGGGAAAGAAAGATGACCAGTCGCGGACGGCGACGCCGCGCGAAGCGATCAAAGCAGGCGCCGATTTCATCGTCGTTGGACGCCCCATCCTGTCCGCGGCCGATCCTCGCGTCGCAGCCCAAGAAATTGTCGACGAAATCGCCTCAGCCAAGGGCTGAACGTTTCGCAAACACGGCTTCCTGTGCGAGACTCCTTGCGCGAAGCGACGCATATTGATTCCACGCATCTTTCCATATCAGGACATTGACCTTGACCGTTCTCCAATGAACAAAAGCATCATTGTCGGAACTGCCGGACACATCGATCATGGAAAATCCACGTTGATCGAAGCACTGACCGGTACACATCCCGATCGACTGGCAGAAGAAAAACGGCGCGGTATTACGATTGATCTTGGCTTCGCGTTTCTCGAAGCAGGCGGCGTGCGCTTTGGCTTCGTCGATGTGCCGGGTCACGAGCGCTTCGTTAAGAATATGCTTGCCGGCACTTCAGGAATCGATTTAGTGCTGCTGGTCGTAGCTGCAGACGAAGCTATCAAACCGCAGACGCAGGAACATTTCGATATTTGCCGCTTGCTGGGGGTGGACCGCGGCGTAGTCGTGCTCACCAAAACCGATCTCGTCGACAACGACAGCCAGGAATTGGTCCGCATGGAATTGGAAGAGTTTGTGAAAGGGTCGTTCCTGGAGGGAGCGCCGATCGTCGCGGTAAGCGCGAAAAGCGGCGCGGGTCTGGCAGAGTTGAACAAGGCGCTGCAAGACCAGGCCCGCAGCATTGCGGAGAAACAAACGAATCGCTATTTCCGGCTGCCCATCGATCGCTCTTTTGCGGTGAAAGGTTTTGGCACGGTGGTGACCGGGACGCTAATCTCGGGCCACATTGCTACCGGCGAGGAAGTGGAGCTGTTGCCAGAGAAAAAGCTTTTGCGTGTTCGCGGCGTACAAACTGGAGGAAAAAACGTCGAATGCGCCCAGGCCGGACAGCGCACGGCAGTGAATCTCTCGGGCATCGAACACACAGCCGTGCAGCGCGGAATGGTAATCGCGGCGCCGGGACGCTTTACCAAAACACGCCGCATCGATGTACGCCTCGAATTGCTGGCTGGCGCGCCCACGCTGAAACATCGTGCCAAGGTCCACTTTCACATTGGCACCGCGGAAACCAGCGCGGAAGTTTTGCTGTTCGAAAAATCCGAATTGCACCCCGGCGATGCAGCCTGGGCACAACTCCGGCTCGCCGACGAAGTTGTGGTTGTACGCGGCGACCGCTTTATCGTCCGCCAATTTTCTCCGGCAATCACAGTTGGCGGGGGCCAAGTTCTGGATCCGCTGGCAAAGCGCCCTACGCGAAAAGATTTAGGCCGCATACAGTTCCTGGAAACACTGGATTGCGGCTCGCGAGAGGACATCGTTCGCGTGATGGTCGAGCGCAACAACCTCGGCCTCGGCCTGAAAGTGATTATCGCGCAAACCGGATGGATCGAGCCTGAACTACAAGCGACCGCGGAAAGTCTCGCAAAGTCAGGAATGATCCGCGCCGTAAGCGCTGAGCCGCTGCTGCTCGTCGCGGAAACAACGTTTCAGGAAGCCGCAAAAAAACTCCTCACGCGCGTCGAAGCATTCCACAGAGAAAATCCCCTGCTACCCGGGATTCCCCGCGAAGAACTGCGAGCATCCGCCGCCCGCCGCGTGCGGACGGAAACCTTTCGTGCCGCGCTCGAGCAATTGGCCAAACAAAATAAAGTAAGCTTGCAGGGCGAACTGGTAAAAAAAGCCGGAACAGAAATCACGCTAGCCCCGGAAGAAGCCCGCGCGAAACAGCAGATCGAGCAGGCCTTTGCCAAGGCAGGATTAGCAGTGCCGTCGGTAAAAGAAGCCCTGGCACAACTGGCAATCGAAAATCGCCGCGCGGAAAAGATCCTGCAAATTCTGCTACGGGAAAAAGTGTTGGTCCGCGTCTCCCCTGAACTCATTTTTCACCGCAACGCGCTCGACTTGCTTCCTGCCCTGCTGCAAAATTACAAGAAATCCAAGGGCGAACGCATCGGCGTACCTACATTCAAGGACTTGGCGGGCATCAGCCGCAAATACGCCATCCCCTTGCTAGAGTATCTGGACCGCCAGCGGTTAACGCGGCGCGTCGGCGATGAGCGTGTTATCCTAGTGGACTGAAGAACATCGATTCCGGTGTAAAACCGCGCGAAATTGCCCTGACTTGCCGGGCAACCGGATAATCGAAAATGGAGCGGAGATTTGTATGGGTGAATTCAGCGTATTTCATTGGCTCGTAGTACTGGCGATCATCCTGATTTTCTTTGGCGGCCGGCGCATCCCGGAAGTCATGAAGGGTTTGGGCGAAGGCATTCGCAGTTTCAAAGACGGCATAGCGGGCGGCACTGCAACCGCAACGGCACCCGCGCCCGCTCAACCAACGGTGCTCGTGGCACCCGGCGGAGTTACGGCCAAGGCCGGGCACGGGCAGGTTTCCATCAACTGGAATCCCAGTACCGGCGCCAGCAACTACAACGTGAAGCGCTCCGGAACCAGCGGCGGACCGTACGCACTGATTGCTTCCACTGCCGCCGTCAGCTACTCCGACGAAGGATTGGCTAACGGCACGTATTATTACGTCGTCGCGGCCGTCGGTTCTTACGGCGAGAGCGCGCATTCCATCGAAGTCAGCGCCACGACGGCTTAAGCCACAGCTTCTCGCACGTAAATTCCAGTCAAACGAATACGCAACCGCATGCGAGTTTTGGTGTGCTCGCTCCACTTGCAGATTTTCTCCGCTTCTGAATTGTGCCCAAAAGGTTAACTTGCCCGGGCAACGCTTCGGCACAACTGGTCCCGCGTCCAGTTGAGGGCGCGCAACTATTTGCCCACACTTGGGTATTACAGGTAACTCCGGGAACAGGTTCAGCAAGAAAAAAGGAGACAGGTCATGAGCTTTAAAATTTCGAAGTGGACCATGCTGCCCGCAGCGGTGCTGTTGCTGGGTACCGTGGCCTTAGCGCAAGACTCGTCAAGCGGTTCTTCTTCCACGCCCAGCTCCGGCACGCCGGCAAGCACAACTGCGAAGCCAGGCGAAGTCGCGCAGCGCAAGGAAAATCAGCAGGGCCGCATCGCCAACGGCGTGAAGAGCGGCCAACTAACCGCCGGCGAAACCGCAAACCTGGAAACGAAGGAAGCGGCGATCAACGGCGAAACGCGCGCGGACCGTGCAGCCAACGGCGGCAAGCTCACCGCAGCGGAAAAGCAGCAAGTGAACCGGCAGCAGAATCATCTTTCGAATCAAATTTACGATGACAAGCACAACGCCAATACCGCGCACTACGGAAATAATCAGGTGGGACAGCGCCGCGATAACCAGCAGGATCGCATCGCACAAGGCATCAAGAGCGGCCAATTGACGGCGGGGGAAACTTCCAAGCTGGAAAATCAGCAGAAGAATATCAACCAGCAAGTGAAGGCAGATCGCTCGGCGAATGGCGGAAAGCTGACGCCAGGCGAAAAGCAGCAGGTCAACAAGGAACAGAACGGCGCGTCAAAGAACATCTACAACAAGAAGCACAACGCAAAGACGCAAGGCAGCAAGTAAAGCAAAAAATCAGAGAAGCACAAACACGAAGCGCCCAATCCGCAAGGGCGCTTTTTGTTTTAGTGGCGCCGAGCAGGCGCACAGCGCGCGTGATCAGGATTCGAGTTCCGCAGACCAACCAAGTTCCGGCAGTGTGCTAACCAGGCGCGCCAGCGGAAGGCCGACCACGTTGAAATAACAGCCCTCAATGCGCGGAATATAGCGCCCCGCATAGCCCTGAATCGCATAGGCCCCGGCCTTGTCAAAGGGCTCCTCTGTCGCCAGATAGCGAGAAATTTCGTCGCGACTCAGCGGAGCGAATGTAACCAGCGTAGTTTCCACGAACTGCCGCCGGTCCATTTCCGGCAAACGGATCAGAGAGACGCCAGTGACGACCGAGTGCGTGCGCCCGGAAAAAAGTTGAAGCATGCGACGCGCATCGTCGGTGGAGCGCGGCTTGCCGAGCACCTGTCCGTCGACAACCACAACCGTGTCCGCCGCAAGCAGAATCGCTGGTCCAACGGCGCGCGCGGAGACCAGCTCAGCTTTGGCATTCGCCAAACGCTGCACCATCTGGTGCGGCGTTTCGCCGGCGTACGGAGTTTCGTCCACCGCGGACGACAGTACGGAAAAAGAAATGCCGGCATCGCGCAGAATTTGCGCGCGTCTCGGCGACGCAGAGGCAAGAATCAGCTTCATAAAGTTGTGCTCGCGGCCAGAATACTACACACCCGCCAAAGTGTAAGCTGTGCTTTAGAGCAGAACATGGAGCATGTCGGTCGAGCAGGCCCCGGAGAAATGAAAAACATCCAGCGATCCCTAGTTCCCGAGCGAGGAGTAACGCCGATACACTTCGCAAGCTCATTGCGGTAGAAATTAGTCTAAAGCGAACGCGCGCGGCGAAAGGAACTGATCGCGAAGAAAATAAATAGCAAAGAGACCGCGACGGAAATTGCGATCAGCCAGTGGGCCACGTCCCGGGTCCACGCACGAAAGGCGGAATTCAGCCACGCAAACGCCAGAATCGCGAAAATCGCGCCGACAGCTTCGTAGAAAAGCTGTTTCAGCACGCGCCAAAGCCGCTTGAATCCGCGCGATTCCGGCACGCTGGGTGGAGTGACCGCCATGGACATAAAGGAATATTAACGCAGCGGAACCGTTGCCGGGAACAGCCTCCCGTCCCATCGGACAGGGGGTTACGGGCTGTGAATAGATTGAAGACAACGGCAAAAGGTCAGCTTGTATCAAATAAAGCGTAGGCCTAAAATCAGGCTTAGTGGTACTGGGGGAACCGGCCTTGCAACTTGACGATCACCTCAAGAACCTTCTGCGCGAGCTTGGGCACGCCATCAATGATACCGTGTCGGAGTCCGAACGCATCACCGGTGCAATCGCCGGCGTGCGCGCGCATGGCTACGACATCGTGCTTAAGCTGGACGCTACGATCGGGCTGGCTAGAAGGGATGGAAGTGAGATGCCAAAAATGACCACGCAGGACCGCCGCTTTCTGGAATCTCTGCGGATCCAGGTGGACCAGGAATCGCTGGACCAGGAATCGGACAAGAGGCAGCCATCGCGGCTTGCGATGACTCCGCAGGACGTGCGTTTCCTGAAGTCATTGCGAATCGCCACGGACGACATCGAATGAAAAAGCTTTTCACAATCGCAGCGGTTTGCGCGCTGGGAATGACCCTGCTGGGAACGCTCGCTGCTCCTCGTGCTGCGGCGCAGGATCCCATGCTAGTGCCCATCATCGTTAACGAAATAGAGCCGATCGTCGTTAACGAAGTAGCGCCGATTGTCGTCAAAGTCTTGACGCCAAAGCCGAAAATCGCCCCAGGGCTGGAGAAGTTCGAAGGCTACATCATTCACGCGAATATCGCGCAGGTCACGGTCCGCGCCAAGGGCAACGACCTGGGCATTCAAACCTTCGCGCTGAATCAAACGGTTTCGGCGCAAATGCAGAGGATCGTGGACCAGGGCGGCTACCAGTATGGCGACAAGATCACCGTGTACTACGATCCCTCGTCGCACACCGCGGTAAAAATTAAAGGTAAACCTTCGCGACCCCTCTAAATTCGGAGGGAGTTATGTTGCGCCTTCCCGCCGTAGCCGGTCAGTTTTATCCCGGCAATCCGCAAGAACTTTCCTCGCTGCTCGAAGAATACACAAAAGAAAGAAAAACCCAGGAAAAGGTAAAGGTACGAGCAAGCCTGGTGCCCCATGCGGGCTACATGTATTCGGGCGCAGTGGCGGGAGCGGTGTTCGCGAGAATCTTTTTGCCTCCGAAAATTCTGCTTCTGGGTGTGCGCCATCATCCCCGCGGAGAAGCACTGGCGATTCTTTCCGAGGGCGCATGGCGAACGCCGCTGGGCGACGTGCCCGTCGAAGCATCCCTGGCGGCACGTTTGCGGGCTGCTTGCCCCGCTCTGCGCGAAGATGCCGCAGCGCACAGCCGCGAACATTCGCTGGAAGTAGAGCTGCCCTTCTTACAACTGCTCGATCCAGGCTTTTCGTTTGTGCCCATAGTGATCGGCACATTGCGCTATGACGATCTGCGCGAAACAGGCGAAGGCATTGCGCGAACATTGCAAGAATCCTCCGAAGACATTCTGATCGTCACCTCCTCCGATATGAATCATTACGAAGACGACGAAACCACCCGGCGCAAAGACCGGAAAGCCATCGATTGCATGTTGAATCTTGATCCCAAGGCGCTATTCAAGGCTTGCCGCGACGAAGAGATTTCCATGTGCGGCCTCGGCCCGGCTATTGTGATGCTCACGGCGATGAACCATCTCGATGTGGCGAAGGCGGGACTGATACGCTATGCAACCTCAGCCGACGTCAGCGGAAACCGCCAGGAAGTGGTCGGCTACGCAGGAATGATTTTCGGCTAAGT
>Ga0210385_10002753_pt1 | contig 10543 bp, 10 predicted proteins | sample IncBWH26OmetaG_FD_160107 | JGI IMG/M metagenome (GOLD analysis project Ga0210385, IMG submission 160107) | Forest soil microbial communities from Barre Woods Harvard Forest LTER site, Petersham, Massachusetts, United States - Inc-BW-H-26-O ... | reverse complement strand
AGTGGTCAACCAAGCGCTGTTCGGGAAGTAGTAGGCGTCTTTCATTCGGGTGCGGAACAACAAGGCCCGCGCCGTGGCATTACCCACCGCCGCCGAGTCGGTGAGAATTTTCTTCATTCGCGCATCAGGGGCAAAGGGCTTTCCCTTTTCGATGCCGATGGACGCGAACAATCCGAGCCTTTCGGGGTCCAGCGCCTCGCTCGGCTCCTCCTGTACGACCTTATTCAGTTCTTCAAAGTAGCTGAAGTCGTTAGAGTGGACTGTATTCAGCTCCACGCCTGACGCATTGATAAATTTCGTTACCGGCGGATTCGCGGCCTGCGATAGCGGGTATATGCGCAGGTTTTTCTTGATGCCGTCTACGGCAGGCGTCAGGTCGCCGTTCACCTTGAATCCGCGACCCATGAGCCACAAATTGTAAGTGCGCGATTTAGCGACAAAGTAACCCTCCGGCACTGACCCGGTGTAGCCCGGTGGCAGCACCAGATACTTGCCGCCCTTTCCTTTGTCTCGACCAGCGTTGCCAATATCGGTGACGTACTGAAACCAAGAGTCGTCGAGGAACGCGAGCACCTTGGGGGGCGTCTCAAGCACCATCGGGCCATCCTTCAAATTGATCCAAGTGCTGAAGTAGACGGAGTCCGTGTTACCTGTCAGGAAAAGTGATTTGGAGTCCAGGCGGTTCTCGAATAGCAAAACATTGTTGTTGAGAGCGCCGAGCTTGGCAAAGCCGGTGCGCATTCCGACGAGCGATGGACCCGGCATCCCACTCAAAAACGTCTGCACTCCGCGCTGAAAGTCGAGGTTGTCGTAAACCTTCTGAACCGTCGCGTCGTCCGGGAAACCGTCGAAGAACTTGAGCGTGCCAATGCTTGTGTCCACGGAATCCGGCGTAGTGATGGACGGCGGGATCGGCGTCGTCATTTTCATTTTCGGCGATTGCGTCTGCGCGGATGCTGCGCCCGAACCCAGCATGCCCATGAATGCAATTGCGGCTAAATATTTTCCAAGTTTCATTCTTCCCTCACGTGTTGATCGGTCGAAATTTGTAGGACAATGCCCTCGGCTGCCTGCTAATCGCGCTTCACTTTCGGGGCTGCCCACTTGCCATCGATTGCCGCTTCTTTCGGCCAATAAAGCCGCAAATACATGATGAAGGGCCCAGTGGGCGCAGGGAGCCAGTTAGATTCCTTGTCTTTGCCCGGAGACCCGTTTTGGATTAAGAGGGTCAGGCCCCCGTCAGCATCATTCTTGAGTTGCGGTAGCATCGGCGAGTTGATGAGGTAACGGTTGATGGGATTGGCAACGAGCAGGCTCGCAGGCAGTTCGTACATCGTCAGAGACCAGAAAGCGTTGACGGGCGGCAATTCGCCCGGCGCAAAGTGAAGCGTGTACGCATTGGCACCATTCAGCTTTTGTCCCGCAGAATCCACGCCATAAATGGGATACATCGCTTCCTGTTTGGAGTTGCCGTAGATGCCCATTACGGCGGCACCCATGCGGTACAAATAGTTGTTCTTCATATACTGGCGGGTGCCGAAAACGTCGCCCGAGGTCACTTTTCCCGAATCAAATTGTTTTATCAATCCACCGAAGTCAACCCAAGCATCGCCGATGCCTTGTTCCATCGCGGTTTTCATCTCGGGAGACAACTTCTCAACGTTAATCGTCTTTCCTGCGCCAATTCCGACCTTGGCAAATCGAGCCATCAGTTGCGTCTCGGAAGAGTCCGTTGGGCAGAATTGCAGAACGAAGTTCAGAATATTGAAAAATTGCAGCGACTTCTTCTGTTCTTCTGGCGTGAGAGGCTTGGCGAAATCAATCACGGGCGTGGCTGCTGGCGCAGGCTTTCCAAGGAACGCCGACAATGTCTGCGCTTTGTATCCGGCTTGTACCTTCTTCACATTGTCCAGATCGCCGGGATTGAACAACTGCGTGCGAAACACAGCGAACACAAATTCGGTCTCGGAGCGAATCACTTCTTTCACGCCGTTGGGCCTCTCACCTCTCCAACCCGGTCCCGCGATGAGGAAGCTGCCACCACCGTTGCCGGTTGCACGGCTGCCAATGTAGGCAAAGTTGAAGGTATAAGCGTCGATCAGTTGAACGCTAAAATAGCGACCTTTTTCAATGACTGGCACTGTTATGACGATTGGTTCGGCGCGCAAGTCCAGGCCCAGCCATGAATAGGGAGTATCTGAGTTGGGTGTTTGGATTGCGGTGTCCGCTGGCGTGTAAACGCGAGGCGTGTTGTGCACCTCGTTCCATGCGCCCTTGAATTCGGAATTCTGGCTGTCCACGAAGTATCCGTATTCAATACGGTAGCTGTCAACCAGTGGAAACCCGTAGATATAGGCTTCCTTGGCGATGGCGCGCGCTTCCGCAGGAGACACGGCGTCCACCGCACTGGCGGTGCGTACTTTCAGCACATAAGCCAAGCCTGCGATCACGAGGACAGCGACTACCAAGCTGCAGAGCTTCGAGCTAGCGGTTGTCATGTTGTCGAATCCCCTTGAAAAATTTCGATTACCCGCCGCCTGTTGGCTTCTTCGGAAACAAGAACGCGATCTGCAGACGCATACTCCAAGGTGATCCCAGCGGCGGGTGAACAGCGTTGCCATAGAATTGGAGGCCGAGGTTGACCGGCTGCGCTCCCAGCCTCATGATGCGGCCGATGCCGCCGCCCAGCGGCACAATCCATCGGCCGCCGTTCGTGGCCTCCCAGTTAGCCGTGATAGTTGGCTGCCAGGTGAGGTAATAGCCCTTCGGCAGGTTGTAGTTAATAAAGTACTGCAGCAAGAACTGATTCACGTCAGGCAGATCGGAGTGACCGGCTACCGACCAGACGTTATTTACTAGAAAACCGAACGTCCATTTGCCCGGTTGTACCAAGACGACCGCAGTCGGGCCAATACCGAATTTTCCCTGACCCAGGATGCCCGTCCTTGTCGCCGTAGGCAGCAGGAATTGTGGCCCGACGCCCCAGATCACTTTGCCCTTTTTCGGCGAGAAGAAAAACGCGGGCTGCATGTCGCCGAATCCGTAGACGCCTTGGTTTGTCTCCGCGGTGGCGGCGGCTGCGCTTGCGTTGGCGCTGAGTGCGAAGTCGGGGCCGGAGGGCGGCGGGGGCTGGTTTACTCCCAGCGGTTGGTAAATGATCGGCATAATCCAGCGGATGATCAGGTTCCAGTTTTGCGTCAGGTTGATCGGAATCACCGGCTGAACGTTTAAGACATTCTGGATCCGATCGTTCGTTCCGATGTTGAAATTCCAATTCTCCTGGACTGGAACGCTGATCAGGCTGGCCACCGGATTTTGCGCCGCCTTCCTCAGCGCGTCCGCATTGCCCGACGCTGCTGCGGGCTTGTCGTCGGTGGCGTCGGGCGGCGTGTTCGGATCAGGTGCTTGAGCAAAAGCCGTAATTGTTACTGAAATCAGGAGTATAGAAAGAAGAGCTAGCCTGGTGAGTTTCCAAACGCTACCGCGCACACCCACGCTCCTGAGAGCCGATTTCGGTTGACCTGAACCCGCGCGCAAGATTGTCCGATTTCAGCTTTGGCTCGGCTATTGTTACTTCTGACAGGTCCGCAGCGAAGGGCGCCGCGCGAGCGGTTAGTCTTTCACGGTCTATCCGGATTGCTCGCGTGCAAGGACCGAGCGAGGCTTGTGAGATTTTCTGCGTTCACTCGAACGACGCCGCCGCGCGGACTATCAATGTCCGCGATCAGCGTGAAGGAGATGGCGATGACGATCGGCAGGACAAGAAGCAACATGGTTTTCGCTCCGCCTCGACGCGCACCATACCCAATCAATAAGTTGCAGAAGATGGCGATTGCCGCCATCAGACCCCACGCGGCATTTGGAATACGGTTCAACCACGCAGCCTGCGTGTATCCCCTGGAGTTCAAGACATCGTTCATGCCCATCGCGGTGATGGTGAGCGGCGCTGTCGGCTGGGCCGCAGCGGGGACCTGGACCGAGGACCAAAGCTCGGTCTCCAAGCGGACGGTGGCGGACTCGATCTGCCCAAGTTCACGCTCATCACGCGTTGCGTAGTATAGAAGACGCTGATCGAGATAATCTCGTAACAACGCGCGGACTTTCGCCGCATCGGATGCAGGCAGGAAATCCGCACGGACGTATTCCGTACCGATTGCATTTGCCTCTGCCTCCTCCAATACTTTGCGCTGATCGTATCGGTAGATGGCCATCGAAAAGCTGAATCCGATGATGAGACCGAGCAGCGTCAGAATGGCAGACATGACCATGCCGAAATCTTCGCGCTCGTTTTCTTCCAGGCTGCGGCGTCGCTTGCGAAAGAACACCCCGATACGCACAGAAAGCCACAACACCACGAGAGATAGGGCCAAAACGAGGAACGAAAACCGCAGAACGTAGCTCATGTAAGGATGCCTCCTGTTCAAGCGTCGCCAATCTACAGCATCTTGCAGCGGATGGACCGAATTATCGGGAGGACCGGGATGGAGTATCGCGAGACCGCGTCGGAAGAATTTCAAATACCTGATCAACGCACCGATCGGAAACTGACCTTCAGTTTCCGGTTACGCGTGCCAGCACAACTGGTGGACGCGACACCATGCCGTACATTGCTTCGACAACGCTCGTGCGGGAGAACCATCTGTTTGGCTGTAGTCGGTCAATACCCAGCCAGAGCAGCGTTGCGGCTAGTCCAGCCCTACGAGCGATTCTGGCGTTTGTTTTCAATGTCAGGTCGGTTCTAGCTTAGTGTTGGATCGATCCATTGAGATCACCGACCTTCAAAATCGACGGACCGCGATTGGCAAACGTGACAGGTCGGAGCAATTTCTATCAGATCCCGACTAACGCCCTCACCGGAGATGTATGGTCCGCCGCAGAGTTGCAAGCGTAACGACGATTCGAATCTTCTGCACCGACATTTGAATCCGACCGGCCAGAAGATCGGAGCGCCACGGCTCAACCGGCACACGCTCGGGCGCACCCGCGCTACTTTGGTGCAGGCAGCTGGAGCTTTCCTGAGAGATGCGCAAGTACAACTTGGTCACGGCAAGATGTCCACAACGCTAGAGCTCTACACCGTGCCGATTTCCGCGCACTTGCGGGAAGCGCTCGAAAACCTTTCGCAATTGGTGACGAATGGTGACGAGTTTGGCCAAATTGCGGAGGGAGTCGCTACCACTATTCAATAGAATCAAGGGGATAGATGGTAGGCCCGTGCGGGCTCGAACCGCAGACCTCCACCGTGTCAAGGTGGCGCTCTAGCCAACTGAGCTACGGGCCTATCGACTGCTCACAATCTTAACACAGCGGCAGCGCGCTGCTCTCCCGCCGCGGCTACTGGTTCTTGATTACTTCGCCACCCTTCATCACGAAGTGCACATTTTCCAGGACGTGCACGTCCGCCAACGGGTCGCCTTGCACGGCGACAATGTCCGCAAACTTTCCCGGCTCGAGCGTCCCCACACGATCGGACCATCCGATCAAATCCGCCGCATTCACCGTCGCCGCTTGAATGGACTGCAGCGGCGTCAGCCCCATCGAAACCATTTTGCCGAATTCGTGCGCATTCAATCCGTGCGGATACACCGCCGCGTCCGTGCCAAACGCGACCTTCACTCCTTCCTTGAACGCGTGCGAAATATTTTTTTGCGCGATCGGCAAAACAATCTTGGCCTTCTCGATCATGCTCGGCGTCAATCCCAGTGTCTGCAGATTCTCCGTGAGCCAATCTTCCAGATATACGGTCGGGACCAGGTACGTCCCGCGCTGCTTCATCAATTGAATATCCTCATCGTTGATGTAACTGCCGTGCTCGATCGAATCCACGCCCGCTAGCACCGCGTACTTGATCCCGATCGCGCCGTGCGCGTGCGCCGCCACTTTGCGCCCCAATCCGTGTGCAGTGTCCACGATTGCTTTCATTTCTTCGGGGCTGTACTGCGCGAGCGCCGGATTGTCGCCTTCAGAAAGCACGCCGCCAGTCGCCATGAACTTGATGACGTCCGCGCCGTACTTGATGTCCTGGCGCACTTTTAACGTGACGCCATCTATGCCGTCAGCAACCCCGTCATCCGACCAATGAAATTGCGGCGCGAGAAAATTGTTGTCCGCGTGCCCGCCCGTAATTCCCAACGGCGGTCCGGATACCAGCATTCGCGGCCCTGGCACATCGCCGGCTTTGATCGCATCGCGCAATGCGATGTCGGAATATCCGCTGGCACCCACGTTGCGCACGGTAGTGAATCCAGCCTCGAGCGTCACGCGAGCGTTGCGCGCACCCGTCAGCGCCTGCCGCGGATAAGACGCGTGCAATCCCGCCGGGCCGGAGTCGTACGGCGTCATGGTTAAGTGCGTGTGGCAATCGATCAGCCCGGGCAGCACCGTCGCATTCGAAAGGTCAATCATCTTCGTGCCGGCCGGCAACTGGCTGGAAATATCCGCAGTCTTTCCGATGGCCTTGATCCGGTCGCCCTCAATCCAGATAGTCTGATCGCTCAAATAATTTCCGGTGCGCACATCCAGCACTTTTCCGGCGCGGATGGCGATTTCAGCGGGTGCCGTGCTCTTCGCTGATTGCGCAGCGCAGACCCATGCCATGCTCGAAATCATAAAAGCCAGAATTCCCAGACGCTTCATCTTCTACCTCCCGGTTGCATCACGGACTCTACAGGCGGGAGGGATTGTATCCCTCTCGCCTGCATATTTCCGGCAATATTTTCTTTCTCGCGGTCCGTCGCTGCAGCAATCGGTCGCGCTGGAAATCTTCTGCAATTATTTTCGCGCGACGCTTGACACGCGCGGCAGATGCTGTATGATTATGCAGTGTTATGTATAAACGTGCATAATCAAACATGGGCGCTCATAAAAAATTCCGGCAAGGCCAGATCCTGAAGCTCCTCACCGGCGAACCAGTCGCCAGTCAGGACGATCTGCGCCGCCAGCTCATCCACCTGGGCGTGCGCGTCACTCAAGCCACGCTCTCGCGCGACCTGCGCGAGCTGCGCCTGGTGAAAACCGTGGACGGCTATAAGCCGCTCGCGACCGCGAAAGCCGACGACGCACCGCCGGTTCCCGCGCTCGCCCGCGCTCTGAAAGAGTTTTTGCTCGATATCCGCCCCGCGCAGAATATGCTGGTGCTGAAAACTCCCCCCGGAGGCGCGCAGCCTCTTGCCGCCGCGGTGGACTCCGAGCGTTGGAAGGAAGTCGCCGGCACGCTTGCGGGCGACGACACGGTTCTCATTATCACGCCGTCGCGCACCGCTCGTGCTGCCATTCAAAAACGCGTGGAGGAAATGCTGCGATGACAGACCCGCTACGGGTCGCCGTCGTCGGAGCAACGGGCTACGCAGGATTTGAACTAGCCCGACTTCTTCTGCGGCACCCAAAAATCGAAAAGCCGATTTTTTATTTGCGCGAAGGCCACGCCGCGGTTCGCTGTCTTACAGACCTGTACCCGCAGCTGCGCGGATGGGGCGAAGCGCCCTGCAAACCGCTTTCCGTGGAAGCCATCGCGAGCAGCGGCGCGCAGGTGGTGTTTCTTTCGACGCCTCACGAAGCGTCGCTCGAACTCGTGCCCACTCTGCTCGCCGCGAATCCAGCGCTGCGCGTCGTGGACCTCAGCGGGGCATACCGTTTTCGTTCACCGGAAACTTTTGCTCACTGGTACAAGCTGGCCGCGCCGGATTCCGCAACGCTCGCCACAGCGGTTTACGGTTTGCCGGAACTATACGCGGACGCGCTGCCCGGGGCGCGCCTCGTCGCCAATCCTGGTTGCTATCCCACCTCAGTAATCTTGGGGCTGCGGCCTCTCGTCGAAGCCGGCTGGATCAACACCGCGCGCGGAATCGTCTGCGATTGCAAATCCGGCGTCAGCGGCGCGGGCAAAGAACCAAAGCGCGAAACTCACTTTGTAGAAGTGAATGAGAATTTTCGAGCTTATGGATTATTTACGCATCGGCACACGCCGGAAATCATCGAACATAGCGGCATGGCACCGGAAAACTTTATTTTCACTACTCATTTGCTCCCAGTGGAGCGCGGGATTCTCTCCACCTTATATATGTGGCTCCATCCCACGCGCCGGGCGGATGAAATCGAAGCGCTCTATCGCGAATACTTCGCCGGCCGGCCGGTGGTACGGATTCTGCCGCACGGGCGTTTGCCGGAATTGCAGCACGTAACTCACACCAATTTCTGCGACATCGGATTCGCGCTCGACCCCGCGGGTGAACGGCTCGTCGTCGTCTGCTGCCTGGACAATCTGGGGAAAGGCGCCGCGGGCCAGGCTGTACAAAACATGAACCGGATGTGGGGCTACCCGGAAACGGCAGGTTTACTATGAGACTGGTAATCAAAATTGCCGGCGCGTTGCTCGAAAGCGACGAAACCGTGCAAGCGATCGCGCGGCAGATCACCGAGCTCGCACGCGCCGGCCACGAATTGCTGGTGATTCACGGCGGCGGAAAAATTTTCACCGCAACTCTGGCGCGCATGGGCATCACCAGCCGCTTCGTCAGCGGCCTGCGCGTAACCGATCGCGAAACGCGCGACGCGGCCGTGATGGTGTTCGGCGGCCTGCTGAATAAGCGTTTCGCAGGCGCGATTTCCCTGGCTGGGCAGCCCGCCGTAGGCATCAGCGCTTCGGATGCGGCGTGTTTTCTCGCCGAGCCGATGCAGCTCGATGAACGTGAGGGCAGCCTCGGCTTCGTCGGCTATCTCACCGAAGTGAATGTGGATTTTCTTCGCTCTCTGTGGCGCGCGGGGATCGTCCCAGTCGCGTCTTGCCTCGGTCTCGGCGCCGATGGCGAGCTTTACAACATCAACGCGGACCACATGGCCGCTGCCGCTGCGGAATTTATCCGCGCCGATCGGCTGATTTTTCTCACCGACGTCGCTGGCGTGCTCGACGGCCAAAAAGTTCTGCGCGCCGTGCGCGGCGGCGAAATCGAGCAGCTCATCCGCCAGAATAAAGTTTCTGGGGGCATGATCTTGAAACTCGAAGCCGCCAAACGCGCGCTCGCTGGCGGGGTCGCCGAAGTCCGTATCGTTGGCGGCACTGCTTCCCGCGCGCTGCTTTCTGCTGTACACGGCGCGCGTTGCCCCGGCACGCGCGTCCTGCCCATCGTTCATGAGGCCGCGAAAGCTGCGCACGGAGCCCCCTGTTGAAAACGATGAAGATGCCGCGCAAGAAAAACACAGCGAAAGCGAAGCCGCTCTCTCCCGCGCAAATTCGCGGTGCGGAAGCGCGCTACCTGATGAACACCTACCGCCGTCCTGCGGTAGTGTTCACGCACGGGCGCGGCTGCCGCCTCTACGATTCGCAAGGCCGCGAATATCTTGATTTTCTCGGGGGCATCGCTGTCAATGCGCTCGGCCACGCTCATCCAAGGCTCGTGCGCGTAATTCGCCGCGAAGCCGGCCGCGCCATCCATCTTTCCAATCTCTTTCAGAATCCGTATCAGGCGCCGCTGGCGCGCAAGCTCGTCGAATGGTCCGGCCTCGACCGCGTTTTCTTCACCAACAGCGGCACTGAAGCGATTGACGGCGCGCTGAAGCTCGCGCGCGCCTACGCTCACGCTAAAGCCACGACCGGCGGTGCTTCCCCGAAAACGCGCATACTTGCGCTGGAAAATTCCTTTCACGGCCGCACGTTTGGCGCGCTTTCCATCACTCATCCTGCAAAGTACCGCGAGCCGTTCGCGCCCCTGGTTCCCGGCGTTGAATTCGTGCGCTTCAATGATGTCCCCGATCTCGAAGCTAAATTTGACGACAGCGTCGGCGCGTTGGTGCTCGAGACCGTCCAAGGCGAGGGCGGCATTTTCCCCGTCAGTGAAGCGTTTTGGCGACGTGCACGCGCCCTTGCAACGCAGCACGACGCCGCGCTGATCGCCGATGAAATCCAATGCGGCCTGGGACGCACCGGCCGCCACTTCGCCTACCAGAAATTTTCGTCGCGTCCGGATGTTCTCGCCGTGGCCAAGCCTCTTGCCGGAGGCTTGCCGCTCGGCGCCATCATTGCCAACGAACAATTTGCATCCGCGTTCGTCCCCGGCCTGCATGGCACCACGTTCGGAGGCGGGCCGCTCATCTGCGCCACCGCACTGGAATTCCTCAACGTTATCGAAGACGCCGACTTGCTGGCGAACATTCGCGAACGCGGCGCGGAGCTGCGCCAGGGAATTGAAAAGCTCGCCACGAAGTTCGATTTCATTCGTGAAGTCCGCGGCGAAGGTCTGATTCTCGGCGTTGATCTCGCGATTGACGGCGCACCAATCGTCACTGAAGCGCTGCGCGGCGGCTTGCTCATCAATTGCACGCACGAACACATCCTGCGCCTGCTGCCGCCGTTCATCATCCGACGCAAAGACGTCGCCGAATTCCTTGCTAAGTTCGAAAAGGCCCTAAAACAAGCAGCAAGATCCAGCTCGACCCAAAACGCAAAACCGAAAGCGCAGCCGATCGCTCTCGCTGCCGCGAGGTAAAGGCAAACATGAACACCACTGCTGCCGCCGCACACGTCACTCTGACCAACGACCTGCTCACC
>Ga0210385_10002752_pt1 | contig 10545 bp, 7 predicted proteins | sample IncBWH26OmetaG_FD_160107 | JGI IMG/M metagenome (GOLD analysis project Ga0210385, IMG submission 160107) | Forest soil microbial communities from Barre Woods Harvard Forest LTER site, Petersham, Massachusetts, United States - Inc-BW-H-26-O ... | reverse complement strand
CCCGGTGGCCACCTTCGGCTGCGCGCTACCGCTCGCCGCGGTCGCCGCGGCCCGCGCGGCCCTGGCGTTCGTGGCGCGGCGGAGCCGCCTGGGGCTGGACGCGTGGCTCGCCGCCGCCGCCGTGGCGTCCTACGGCCTGACCCGGCTGGTCCTGGCCGCGATCCAGGCGGCGGGCGGCTTCTACGTGCACGGGGTCGCCAGCGGGTTCACCCCGTGGGCGGCGATCCCGCGCCAGCTGCTGTGGACGGGGCAGAACGTGCTGTACCTGTTCGGCGCCAACTACTGGCGCTTGTCCCCGCTCCAGGCGGCGTTCGGCTACCTGCACCTAGCCGGGGTGGCGGTGGCCCTGTCCGGGCTGGCGGTCGGGGCACGCGAGCTGTTCTTCCGGCTCGAGGCGGGCGACCGGGTCACGCAGACGCTGACCGCCGGCCTGCTGGTGACGCTGGCGGCGGGCGCGTTCGGCACCTACATGGCGCCGGTCCAGGGCGCGCACGAGATCGCCGTCGTGCTCCCGCTCGGCGCGGTCCTCGGCGGCCGCCTCATCGGCCCCTGGCTCGCCGGCCCGTGGCCCGCAGCCCCGTGGCCCGCAGCCCCGTGGCTCGCCGGCCCCGGCGGCGGTGACTCCCCGGGCGCCCGGCCCCCCGGCCTCGGCAGCGGCCGGCGAAGCCGGGCCGCGGTGGCCGCGGTGCTCGCGCTGGCCGGGGCGGGATACGCCGGGATGCTCGGCTATAACGCGTCGCGGCCGGCCCAGCCCGCGCCCGTCCAGGATCTCGCCGGGTGGCTGGCCCGGCACGGGCTCACCTCGGGCCTGGCGGGCTACTGGGAGGCGAACGCCACGACGCTCGCCAGCGGCGGCGCCGTCCGGCTCGCGCCGCTCGCCGACGGCGGGGCCAGCGCGTATCCGTGGAACTCCAAGGCCGCGTGGTACGATCCGCGGGTCTCTTCCGCGGACTTCGTCGTGACGGTCGGATACCCGCCCGCGCAGGCCTTCTACGCGCAGTCGGCGGTCGTCCGCGCCGTCTACGGCCGGCCCGCGCGCACCTACCACTTCGAGCAGTACACCATCATGGTCTATGACTACGATCTCCTGCTCCGGGTGCGCCAGCCGGCGGTCGGCCGCGGGTAGCCGGGGGAGACGAGACCGGAAGCACGCGAGCAGGATGGAGCTTGGTGCAGCGGACAGGCAGTGACCCCCGGCCCGGCGACCCTGGGCCCGGCGGTCCGGGCACGGCGACGGGGGACGCCGGCGCCGTTAACGCGGCGGGCGCGCCCGCGGCGGCGCGCCCGCCGCGGCGGTTCGCCGTCCGGTGGGCCGTCCTCGCCTGGGCCGGCGGCCTGCTGCTCGTCGCCGCCGGGCTGTTCACCCTGTACCTGCGCCAGTCGCTGCTCGCGCCGGTCAACGCCGACGGCGCCTCCAACATGCTCCAGGCGCAGGCGATGCTGCACGGGAACCTGCTGCTCACGGGCTGGTGGAGCGCCGACGTCTCCTTCTACACCACCGAACTGCCCGAGTACATGCTCGTGGAGGCCTTCCGCGGGCTGCGCCCGGACGTCGTGCACCTCTCCGGCGCGCTCACCTACACGCTGACCGTCCTGCTCGGCGCGATGCTCGCCAGGGGCCGGGCGAGGGGACGGGAAGGCGTCGTCCGCGCCCTGCTGGCCGGGGGGATCATGCTCGCCCCGGCCATCCTCGGCGGCACCGAGATCTTCCTCGAGAACCCCGACCACGCCGGCACGGCGGTGCCGATCCTCGCGTTGTTCCTGCTCCTGGACCGTGCGCCGGAACGCTGGTACGTGCCCGTGGCGGTGTGCGTGCTGCTCGCCTGGATCCAGGTCGGCGACGAGCTCACGCTCGTCGCCGCGACCGCGCCGATCGCCGGCGTCGCCGCGGCCAGGCTGGCCATGCTGGCCGTGCGGCGCCGCCCCCTCGGCGACTACCGGTACGACGCCATGCTGCTCGTGGCGGCCGCGGTGTCGAACGAGCTCGCCAACCTCGCCGAGAAGGCGATCCGCGCCCTCGGCGGCTTCGACCTGCGGCCGCTCCCGCAGCAGCTGATCGCGCCGCTGTCCCAGGTCCGGGCGAACGCCCACGTGATGCTGCAGTCGATCGTGCTGCTGTTCGGCGCGCACAACCCGGGCAACGGGCAGTCGCTGCTCGACCCCATCGCCGCGCTGCACTGGATCGGGCTGGTGCTCGCCGCGGCGGGGCTGGCGGTCGCGGCCGCGACGTTCTTCCTGCGCCGGACCGACCGGGTGTCGCAGATCGTCGCCGCGGCCACGGTCGCCACGCTCGTCGCGGGTGTCTTCGGCACCCTGCTCCAGAACCTCACCTACGCGCACGAGGTCGCGATCCTGCTGCCGTTCGGGGCGGTGCTCGCGGGCCGCATGCTGCCGCCGCTGGTGCCCGCCCGCTGGCGCGCCAGGCCCGCCCTGCTGACCGGCGTGGTGGCCCCGCTCCTCACCGCGTGGCTCGGGGCCTCCCTGGCGGCGCTGTGCTACGCGGCGATCTGGACGCCGATGGCTCCCCCCGAGCAGCAGCTGGTGACCTGGCTCACCAGCCACCACTACACCGACGGCCTGGCCGAATACTGGCAGGGCAGCCTCACCACGGTGGCCAGCGGCGGCCGGGTTCTGGTCGCGCCGCTCACGCCGGAAACGCTCCAGGTCAGGCGCTGGGAGTCGTCCGCCGGCTGGTACGACCCCGCGAGCAGGACGGCGAACTTCGTCATCGCGGCGACCGACCCCAGCCTCGGGGACGGGCTCAGCGTCCCGATCGTGCGCGCGCACTTCGGCCGTCCCGCCCGCGAGTACGTGGTGGGGACGTACGTGGTCATGGTCTACGACTACAACCTGCTGACCCGGGTCACCGGCGGCGCCTTCCCCGGGCCGCCTGGCGGCGATTAGGGCCGCCCGGCCGGCGGCTACCGCGCGGGCTTGCGGCCGATCACGAGGAACTGCTTGCCTAGCACCCGCCACAGCGCCGGGGTCCGCAGGTAGGTCCTGGTCAGCGCCGGCGACGGCGGAAGCAGCCCGCGGAACGAGTACGGCAGGAACCGCGCCGCCACCGACTGCACCTCGAACCCGGCGGCGTACACGTGTTCCTCGAGCCCGACGTGGGTGAGGATCACCGTGTGGTCGGCGCAGTCGAAGTAGTCCTTCGCGCAGTACCGGAAGTTGGGGCCCATGATCGCGATCCGGCCGCCCGGCCGCATCGTGTCCCGCAGCTTGGACAGGACCGTGCCGACCGCGTCCTGGTCCGGCAGGTGCTCGAGGAAGTTGGACAGGAAAACGCCGTCGAAGTAATCCGTCGGCAGCTCGGCGTCCATGATGTCCGCGATGATCATCTTCACGCCGGCGGATTCGAGGTCGGCCTGCTTGACGAGGTCGACGCCCCAGCGGTCGACGGCCGGCACCGCGGAGATGAACTCGCCGCGCCCGGCGGCCGGATCAAGGACGCTGTGCGGCGCACCAAGCCGTTCGTAGACGTACCGCGCGATTTCGTTCCAGACGGCCTGCCTGCTGACCTGGTCGACCTCGCGGAACCGGTAGGCGTAAAGCCGCTCGTAATTGATCCCGCTCGGTGACGGCGTCGTTACGGACGTGACGGGCGGGCTCTGGGGACTCCGGGCTGCCATATAGGGACTATATAAAGTCCCTTGCAGTGAAAAGTCAGCCTCCCTAGGAAAAGGTTAAGCTGCTTTGCCCCCGTTTGCCCGCCCGCCTCGTGACCTGGGGCGACGTTTGTACAGTCGCATCCGTCCGTTCCGAATGAAAAAAGAGGGCTGTACCCGGGGACGCGGTACCTTGGGCGGGGACGGCGAGAAGGGGCGGTCGTGAGCAGCACCTCGGTGACGCGGGCGACGGCCGGCCGCCAGGAGACCGGGCGCCGGCGGTTCCGCGGCCGGCTGGCGTGGGCGACCGGGACGGTGGTCGTGGCCGCCGCGCTGTTCGCCTGCTACCTGCTTCAGTCCCGCACGATCCCGGCGGGGCCTGACGGGGCCTCGGTCGACCTGCTGGCCTGGGACATGCTGCACGGAAATCCGCTGCTGCGCGGCTGGTGGGTCGCCGACGTAACCTTCTACACCACCGAGCTGCCGCAGTACATGCTGCTCGAAGCGGCGCGCGGGCTGTCCTCTGACCTCGCCCACCTCGGCGGCGCGATGACCTACACGCTGCTGGTGCTGCTCGCGGCGTTCCTGGCGCGCGGCCGGACCCGCGGCGTGGCGGGCGTGGCGCGCGCGGCGGTCGGCGGCGGGATCATGCTCGCCCCGCAGCTCGGCGACGGCACCCAGACGCTCATGCAAGGCCCCGACCACACCGGCACGGCGGTGCCGGTGCTGGCCTTGATGCTGCTGATCGATCTAGCCGGCCGGCGCTGGTGGCTGCCGGTGGTGACCGCGCTCGTGCTGGCCTGGGTGGCGGTCGGCGACGCCCTGGTGATCGTCATCGGCGCGGCGCCGCTGGCGGTGGCCTGCCTGGCGCACGCCTGCCGGGGCGTGGCGAACAGGGAAGGCTGGCGCGCCCAGTGGTACGAGCTGTCCATGGCGGCCGCCGCCCTCGTCAGCGTGCCCGCCGGCCTGGCCGGCGTCGCGCTGATCAAGGCGCTCGGCGGCTGGCAGCTTGGCCCGCTGCAGACGCAACTGGCGCCCGCCGCGCTGCTGGCGCGGAACTTCCGGATCACCGGCCAGGGGCTGCTCGAGCTGTTCGGCGCGGACTTCATCGGCGCGGGCTCGGGGCGGGCCGTCGCCTTCGCCGCGGCGCACCTGGCGGGCGTGGCGCTGGTCGCCTGGGGGGTGTGCGCGGCGGTCCGCGGCTTCCTCCGCGCCGACCGGCTCACCGAGGCGATCCTGCTCTTGGCGATCGTCTTCGACGTGGCCGCCTACGCGTTCGGCGTGCAGGTCAGCGACCTGCTGAGCACCAGGGAGATCGCGCCGGTGCTGCCGCTTGGCGCCGCGCTCGCCGGGCGGCTCGTGTTCGCGGCGCGCCGGCCGCTGCGCCAGCACCAGCGCGCTGGCCTGGTGACCGCGCTGGCGGCGGGACTCGCCTGTTACGCGGCCATGCTCGGCTACGGCGCCGCCCAGCCGGCCCCGCCGCCCGCCAACGCGGACCTCACCGCCTGGCTGACCGCGCATCACCTCAGCTACGGGGTTAGCGGCTACACGCAGGCCAACATCGTGACGGTGGAGAGCCAGGGCCGGATCAGCCTGCGCCCGGTCGGGCCGGGCGGGCCGGGCGCCCGGTACGTCACCGCGCGCCAGTGGGAGGCGAACCAGTCCTGGTACGACCCGGCGGCGCACCGGGCGACCTTCGCGGTGCTGTCCACGGTCGGGGCCGCTGAGGTCAGCGGGTCGGAGGTGATCGCGACGTTCGGCCCACCGGCGCGGACGTATCACTACCGCGAGTACACGATCATGGTGTGGAACGAGAACTTGCTCGCCCGGCTGCGCTCGTGACCGCGCTCCTGACTTCGCGCCAATCCGGACCTGGCCGCGCCACGAATGACGTGTAGACTCAGACCCGAAATGAGTCCGAGCATGCCGGACTCACTCCCTGGTACAGAGGACGCAAATGGGTATTGGTGATCTGTTCGACAGCCCGTGGAAGATCCTGATTGTCGCGGTCGTGATCATCGTGTTCTTCGGGTCGCGCAAGCTGCCGGGAGCTGCTCGTTCGCTCGGCCAGTCGATGCGCATCCTGAAGAAGGAGATGTCCGGACTGCACGAGGACGAGCCGTCCACGCCGGCCGCTACCCCGGCCGCCGAGCCGGTCCCGTTCCCACCGGCGCAGCTCCAGGCGGCCGCCCCCGCACCGGCCCCGGTTCCCGACGCCCAGGCACAGATCGCGGCGCTGCAGGAGCAGCTCAACCACCTGCAGCACACGGTCGGCGCCAACGGCACGGCCGCGGCGGACAGCCAGCAGACCCGCTAACCGCCGCGACCGCCTGCGGAAGATACGGTCATGGATGACAAGACCTCCGCGCTCGCGGGCGCCAGGATTGTAGGGGAGCGGTACGTGCGCTCCAAGCGGCGGAAGGACCCCGAGGGGCGGATGCCCCTCATGGAGCACCTGCGCGAGCTGCGCAACCGGCTGGTCAAGGCGATCATCGTGGTCGCGATCGCCGCTGGCATCGCGGGGTTCTACTCCAACGCGACCATCAACCTCGTCACGCACCCGTTCTGCTCCGCGGTCATCAACGGGCACACCGGGTGCCACGTGGTCGGCGACCAGCTGACGATCAGCAGCGTCTTCGACGGGTTCTTCCTCCGGATCAAGATCGCCTTCTTCTTCGGGCTCATCGCCTCCTGCCCGGTCTGGCTGTACCAGTTCTGGGCGTTCATCGCGCCGGGGCTGTACGCGCGCGAGAAGCGCTGGGCCTACCTGTTCACCGGTAGCGCGGTTCCGCTGTTCCTCGGCGGCGCGGTGCTGGCGTACGTGGTGATGGGCCGGGGGCTGCACTACCTGCTCGGCCTGGCGCCGAAGCAGGTGCTTGTCCTGCCCACCTTCGACACCTACCTCGGCTACTTCATCGGCATGCTGGTCGGGTTCGGGATCGCCTTCGAGCTCCCGCTCGTGCTCGTCATCCTCAACGTGGCGGGCATTCTCACCCACGAGCGGTTCCGCAAGTGGCGGAAGATGCTGATCTTCTGCGTCTTCCTGCTCTCCGGCATCGTCAACCCGAGCCCGGACCCGTGGACGATGCTGATCCTCGGCGGCCTGTGCGTGGCGCTCGTCGAGGTCGCCGAAGTCTTCGTCTACTTCAACGACAAGCGCCGGGCGCGGCGGCACCCGGACCCGTACGCCGGGCTGGCCGACGACGAGCTCTCCCCGATCGACGAGCCGCAGCGGGTCGACGCGGACAGCTCCCTCAACTGACGTCCGTCTGACGCGTCTCCAGGTCAAGGTCCCCTAGTCTGGAGGCATGAGCACACCGGCGGCGACCCCGGCCGAGCAGTACGCGAGGTTCCGCGAACGCCAGGCGGCTCCGGAGTTCACGTCGTTCCGCGAGCTTTACGACTTCGACTTCGACCAGTTTCAGGTGGCCGCCTGCGGCGCGCTGACCGCCGGGGACGGAGTGCTCGTCGCGGCGCCCACCGGCTCGGGCAAGACCGTGGTGGGCGAGTACGCCGCCCACCTCGCGCTCCAGCGGGGCCGCAAGTGCTTCTACACGACGCCGATCAAGGCGCTGTCCAACCAGAAGTACAACGACCTGGTGCGCCGGTACGACGCCGACACGGTGGGCCTGCTCACCGGCGACAACAGCGTCAACGGCAACGCGCCCATCGTGGTCATGACCACCGAGGTGCTGCGCAACATGCTGTACGCGGGGTCGCCCACGCTGAGACAGCTCGGCTACGTCGTGCTCGACGAGGTGCACTACCTGGCGGACCGCGCCCGGGGCGCCGTCTGGGAAGAGGTCATCATCCACCTGCCCGAATCGGTCCGGGTGGTGGCGCTGTCGGCGACGGTGAGCAACGCCGAGGAGTTCGGCGAGTGGCTGGCGCAGGTGCGCGGGGGCACCGACGTCATCGTCGACGAGCACAGGCCGGTGCCGTTGTGGCAGCACATGCTGGTCGGCCGCCGGCTCTACGACCTGTTCACCGACGACGAGCACCACCAGGTCAACCCGGAACTGATCCGGCTCGCCCAGCGGGACGCCTACCGCGCGCCCCCGTCCCGGCCCGGCCGCGGCGGGCACCGCCCCCGGCGGCCGTCGCCGCCGTATAGGCCGGACAACATCGACCGGCTGGACGCCGCCGGGCTGCTGCCCGCGATCACGTTCATCTTCAGCCGCGCGGGCTGCGACGCCGCCGTGCAGCAGTGCCTGGCCGCCGGGCTGCGGCTGACCACGCCCGACGAGGCCGCGCACATCGAGACGGTGGCGGCGCGGCGGACCGCCGACATCCCCGACGAGGACCTCGCCATCCTCGGATACCACGACTGGCTCACCGGGCTGCGCCGGGGGATCACGGCGCACCACGCCGGGATGCTGCCCGCCTTCAAGGAGGTCGTGGAGGAACTGTTCGCCGCCGGGCTGGTCCGCGCGGTCTTCGCGACAGAGACGCTGGCGCTCGGCGTGAACATGCCGGCCAGGACGGTGGTCATCGAACGCCTCGACAAGTGGAACGGCGAGGCCCACGCCGCCCTGACACCGGGGGAGTACACCCAGCTCACCGGCCGGGCCGGGCGGCGCGGCATCGACGTGGAGGGGCACGCGGTCGTGCTCTGGCAGCCAGGCGTCGACCCGGGCGCCGTGGCGGGCCTGGCCGGCACCCGCACCTACCCGCTCAACTCCAGCTTCCGCCCGTCCTACAACATGGCCGTCAACCTGACGGCGCGGGCCGGGCGCGCCCGCGCCGCGACCCTGCTCGAGTCGTCGTTCGCGCAGTTCCAGGCCGACCGGGGCGTCGTCGGCCTGACCAGGCGGCTGCGCCGGCTGAAGGCCTCGCTCGACGAGCTGGCGGCGTCGATGACCTGCGACCGCGGCGACTTCCTCGAGTACGCCGGACTACGCCGGCAGCTCACCGATGCCGAGCGCGGCGCCTCCCGCGGCCGCGCCTCGGCGCAGCGCGCCGAAGCGCGCCGGGTCCTGGCCACGCTGCGCCGCGGCGACATCATCCGGGTGCCGTCCGGGCGGCGGGCCGGCATGGCGGTGGTGCTCACCCCGCCCCCGGCCGCGGACTCGCCAACCCGCCCCGACGGCCCGCTGGTGCTCACCGCGCACGGGCAGCTGAAGCAGCTATCGGCCGCCGACTTCCCGGTGCCCGCCGAGCCGGTCGAGCGGCTCCGCGTGCCGAACTCGTTCAGCGAGCGATCGCCCAAGCACCGCCGCGATCTGGTCAACGCCATGCGCAGCAAGCTGGCTGGCCGGTCTTTCGATCATTCCGAACGTACGCGTGGTGACTCCGCCCCCGACCCGTCTGCCGGGGGCGGCGACATCGCCGAGCTGCGGCGCAAGCTGCGCCGGCACCCGTGCCACGAGTGCCAGGACAGGGAGCAGCACGCCAGGTACGCCGAGCGCTACTTCCGCCTGCAGAAGGAGATCGCCGACCTCGAGCGGCAGATCGGCGGCCGGTCGCACGTGATCGCCCGGACGTTCGGCAAGGTCTGCGCGGTGCTCGACGAGCTGGGCTACCTCGACGGGGACGCGGTCACTCCTGACGGCAGCCGACTCGCCCGGCTGTATTCGGAACTCGACCTGCTGGCCGCCGAGTGCCTCCGCCGCGGCTTCTGGGAGGGGCTGAACCCCGCGGAGCTCGCGGCCTGCGTCTCGGTGCTGTCGTACGAGTCGCGGCAGGTGTACGAGGACGGCCCGCCCACACGGCTGCCCCAGGGCCCCGTCCGCGACGTGCTGTCGGCGATGACGACGACTTGGGTCGAACTCGACGAGCTGGAAAAGCGCAGCGGACTTTCGTTCCTGCGGGAGCCGGACCCCGGCTTCGTCTGGGCGGCCTTCCGCTGGGCCCGCGGCGCCAAGCTGGAAGACGTCCTCGACTCGGTACCCGGCCTGACCCCAGGCGACTTCGTCCGCTCGCTCCAGCAGCTCATAGACATCCTCGACCAGATAGCCGCCGCCGCCCACGCCCCCACCGCCCCCCGCGCCGCGAGCCGCGCAACCCCCGACCAGCCCGACGCCGACCAGCCCGACGGCGACCGGCCGCACCACGAGGAGCGAAACGGCGACGAGCGGCCGTCCGGCGTGGCCCCCCGCGACCGGGACGTGGCCGCCACCGCCCGCGCCGCCATCGACGCGCTGCGCCGCGGCGTCGTCGCGTACACGTCGCTCACGGACTGACACCCCGGACTGGCCACTCCGGCACCAAGCCGCCCTTCGTCCCCGCAGGTCACCTCAGTCACCGCGCTGAGTTGTCACTTCAGTCACACAGGCTTCTTGCGTTCTCTTTCTATCGGTTATGACCACTTTTCAGGTCACGTGACCGGTCACATATGGTCACAACCCATACAAAGTGGTCCTAGGTATGCATAGGCATCGCCACGCAGGCAACAACAGTAACTGGGGTGACGAACCGCGGGAGTGCCCCTGCCGATTGTTATCGATGGCGTCTATGAGTGAACCCTCAGCTGGCATTAGTGCTGATGTCAGGTGCCCGATTACGGTGGGATACAAGCGAGTGAGCACGGGAGGTGTCATGTCCCAGTCAGCCGCGGAAGTGGTCGGTAGCTGTCCGGAGCTCCTCACCGCGGCGATCCGCCGCGAGGTGCGGGCACGAGGCTCCTGGCAGGACACCGCCGATCGCGTCGCCGCCGTGCTGCGGCGCCACTTGCCAGGCCCTGACCTGCTGACTCCCGAGAAGCTCGCCGGCGACCCCGCGGGCTACCAGACCTACCTGGTGCACGCCGAGCCGGACGGGTCGTTCTCCGTCGCGGTCATGGTGTGGCGGCCGGGCCAGGCGACCCCGGTCCACGACCACCTCACCTGGTGCGTGACCGGCGTCCTTCAGGGCGCCGAATACGAGGAGATCTTCGCCCTCCGCCGCGACCGCCTCGAGGTGGTCGCGCGCAACCAGAACCGGGTCGGCACGGTCA
>Ga0210385_10002751_pt1 | contig 10546 bp, 7 predicted proteins | sample IncBWH26OmetaG_FD_160107 | JGI IMG/M metagenome (GOLD analysis project Ga0210385, IMG submission 160107) | Forest soil microbial communities from Barre Woods Harvard Forest LTER site, Petersham, Massachusetts, United States - Inc-BW-H-26-O ... | reverse complement strand
CGCGCTTCCACCACCGGTCCATCCGGCGTCAGAAACGATGGAATCGTCTGCCCGGGCGGTGCTTGTGCAATTTGCGGATTCTGCGCTGGGCTGCTGCCGCCGAATGCCGGCTGCTGATGGCACGTCGCGCAACTCTGGGCGTTAAACGTGGGTCCTAGTCCTAAGTTCGGCGCTGTGGACACACTTTCAATTTGTTCAAACCGGCCCTGTCCGTCATTGAAGGCGTTATTTTCGGCCGTCGACAGGTTGGAAAATGGCTGGCCCGCGTCGGGCTGTCCGCCACGCACCCCATAATCCTGAGCCGGTGGCGCATTGGTGCCGCCCGGCGGCGCTTGCGCTTCGAGCAGCCAGACAACCGAAAAAGACAAAATAATTGCTAAAATCTTGGTCACCGGCCGGGTCCGTAACATCTGCCGGGATTTGGTTTTAACGGACATAGCTCTCCTTTCGGCCAGCAATCGCCGGGCGACTGGGCCGCTGTTGTGACACGCACTTATCGCGTTGTGGGTTTAAGGGCTCTTGAGAACGGCGGCCCTTCTTCCGTGCAAAGGTATCAGTCGGCTAACGGGAACACGAGAGGGACTGTTCTGAAATCCGTTAGCTTTCTATCGAAAATCAATACGGCTGTATAGTACTTAATGCTTTTCGACTAAGAAAGTCAAATGAATTTTTACAATTTATGTATAACCCGCGATGCGATCAGCTCGCGAGACTCTCGAATTAAATCGGCAGCCAATTCAGCCGGCCGCCAGCTCAATCATCACCAGTTCTGGCGGGCAATGATACCGGACCCGCAAAGCCGAGCAGCCTACGCCTGCCGTGGTGTAGCCTTGCATCTGCCCATGCGTCCAGTGTCCGAACGAATACTCGCGCGGACTCTTCGAGTTGTGCTTGATCGAGCCGAGTAGCGGGAAACGAATCTGCCCGGCGTGCGTGTGCCCACATAAATAAAGATGCACGCCTGCCCCAGCCGCCTGTTCGTAGCGGTCCGGAGTGTGAGCGAGCAGGATCTTGAACGCCTTCGAAGGCACCTCCGCCAAAGCCGCTCCCAGATCGTCACAGCGGTAATCGAACGGATCGTCGATGCCGGCCAGCCACAGCGATTCACTGCGTTGACGAATTTCCACCGCTTCGTTCACCAGCATCCGCACGCCCATGCCTTCCAGCGCAAACGCAATCTCGGCGGCGTCGTGATTGCCGAGTACGCCCAGGATGCCGTGCTGGGAGGAGATGCTGGAAACAATGCTGCGCATCGGCGCGTAAACTCCGGCGCACGGGCCTCGGATGTCAAAGCGATAGTCGCCCGTCAGGACGCAGACATCGGGCCGGAGGCCGCTCAGGCGCGAGATGAGGCGCTGGGCGAGGGCTTCATTCCCGTCGATGTGAAAATCCGAGAGATGCAGGATTCGAAAGCCGTCGAACGCGGGAGGCAGATCCGGGAATCGGAGTTGCAAAGTGCGGATGATGGGGGCCAGCGCATTTCGCACTCCGCGTTGATAAACGCCCGTCGCTTGTAATCCGAATTTCAGGATACGCGGCTCGACCCGGCGTTTATACCAGATGTTCAAGCGGCCGCGGCGATACGTCCGGCCCGTTTCCGCGAATCGCTTCTCTACTTGGATGCGCGGCTCCAGGCGCTCGGCAAGCGACCGCTCCTCAAGGCATCTGTTCATCGGTGGGACAGAAGAGGTCAATGGAATGAGTGACCGAACTGGCGCTAAGCTCTAAAGCTTTTTTAACCGCGCGAGCGCTCACGGATCGGGCGTTACATAACAATGGTACTGCAGACTCGTGCCATTTCTTCACGCAGGGGCCGTGACCTTTAAGCCACGGTGCGTCCCTCGGTCTGTCTAGTGAGCGAACGCCATGCCTAAACGGAACTGCAAAAGATATGGCGAGCCGCTTCACTAGGTAGACACACCAAGCAAATGTACAATCGTCTTTAAGGCAATGCCCAATAAGAAAGGCTCCGAGGGAGAGATGCTGCAAGGGACTCTTGACATGCTTATTCTTCAAACCCTTGTGCTTGGGCCGGCGCATGGCCACGCAATCGCTCACTCAATCGAGCGGCGCTCCGATGATCTGCTGCAAGTCGAACATGGTTCCCTGTATCCGGCGCTGTATCGCCTGGAGGACCGTCAATGGATCACGGCCTTTTGGGGCACCTCGGAGAACAATCGAAAGGCTAAGTACTATCGCTTAACGCCGCTTGGGCGAAAACAGTTGGCAGCCGCTACTTCGCGGTGGGACCGCCTATCGGCTGGAATCGGCCGTATCTTACGGCCTGTCAGCGATTAAACAAGGTCATGAGATCTCCACGTTTCTTTCAACGCGGGCGCCGTCTTCGAGAAAATGCGGCAGAGCTTGAGTTCTATGTGGAATCAGAAGCTCGGGCCAACATGGAACGCGGCATGTCGCGGGAGGATGCTTACTCTGCTGCGCGCAGGAAACTCGGTAACCCCGCTCTCATCCGCGAAGACGTGTATCGCGCGACCACTATGGCCTTGCCAGAGACCATAATCCAGGATGTAGCTTTCGCGCTCCGAAAGATGCGTGGAAGCCCAGTGTTCACCGTGACAGTGGTAATGAGCCTGGCCCTGGGGATTGGTGGGAACACGGCAGCGTTTTCGGTGGTGCGTTCGATTTTGTTGAAGCCTCTTCAGTATCGTGACCCCGACAGGCTGGTACAGATTACGGCCGACTATCCTCGGCGCCAGGTCTCGGACACGACATTTAGTAAGAATCAGTTCGACAAGTTCAAGGAAGAACAGCAATCGTTTGCCTCGATGGGAACCTTTCTATCGTCGACAGAACCGCTCACTCTTTCCGGAGACGGCGAACCCGAAGCGCTGAAGGGCGCCCGTGTCTCCGCGAATTTTCTAACCACGCTGGGTGTAGAACCGGCGCTCGGCCGTAGTTTCATTGCTGAAGAAGAGGCGCGTGGCGGACCTGATGTAGCAATTTTGAGTAATGCATTGTGGCGCCGCAGATTCCGCGGCGACACGCGCATTCTCGGCAAGATCATCGACCTGAACGCGACGCCATACACGGTAGTCGGGGTCTTATCCGAAGCATTTTCGTTTCCGATGCCCGGTGTGGATGTCTGGCTGACTAAGCCGTCAGCCTGGTCGGCGTTGCCAATGCGCGTCTGGGACATTACTACCAGCCAGATAGGATTCGCGCGCTTGAAACCTGGTGTGAGTTTGAAGAAGGCGCGCGCGGAGGTGGATTTGCTGAACGGCAGGGCAGCGCTAGCGGATAGCGGGTTATATGTCCCTGCGATGCGTATCACCCGGTTAAGCGATCACGTTGCGGCAAATATCCGTCCGACGCTCTGGATTCTCTTTGGAGTTGTCTGTCTCGTATTGCTCATCACCTGCGCAAACGTTGCCAATCTCATGCTCGTTCGGATGAAATCTCGAGAACGTGAGTTCGCGATAAGGACGTCGCTGGGCGCTCCGAGCCGCAGATTGATCCGGCAACTTCTGACGGAGAGTGTCCTGCTTACGCTACTTGGCGCGGCCGCTGGTTTGCTGCTGGCCAGGCTGGCCCTGGCTGGCCTCAAACATGTTACTGTGCTGAACCTCCCTGGCGTCAGCGAACTTCGCCTGGACGGCGTGGTATTCGCGTTCACGTTGGTGGTGTCGATTGCCACCGGTATCTTGTTCGGTCTGTTTCCGTCGTTGCAACTGCTACGGAGAGAACTTATCGGCAGCTTACGAGAGAGCGGTGTTACTGCTGGGCAAGCCGCGTCGCATCGGCCAGTGCTCTTGAGCTTTGGCGCGCGCGGACCCATCGTGGTAGCGCAGGTGGCCATGTCGATGGTTCTTTTGATCGGAGCGACGCTCTTGCTGAAAAGCTTCATGCGCCTAAGAGATGTCAACCCCGGGTTTCAACCATCTGAATTGCTGACGGCCAAGCTCACGCTCGCGCCCGTGCGGTACGACACCAGCACAAAACGAATCGCGTTTGCCGGCCAACTCCTCGAACGGGTAGAGACAATCCCCGGAGTCCGCAATTCGGCCATGGCGTTGTCTCTGCCTGCAACTACCTGGTATCGAACGAACATGCAGATCCAGGGAAAGCCCTGGGACCCGAATCCAGGCAACTGGCCCTCCATCCAGATTCAGAGCGTCACACCCGGCTATTTTCGAACCCTTCAAATCCCGATGGAACGTGGGCGCGACTTTACGGAACTTGACAACCGGCTGGGAGCGCCGCCCGTAGTCGTGATCAACCAAAGCTTCGCGCGTCGTTTCTGGCCGGCGTATCCGCGCGGAGAAAATCCCGTAGGAGAGCACATGCGGGAGGGGGCCGATAAAACAGATTGGCTGGAGATCGTGGGAGTGGCCGCCGACGTGCGGGAAGGTGGTTTCGCGTTGGAGCCGCTGCCGGAATTCTATGTGCCGTGGGTGATTCACTCGCCGCAAACACCCTACCTGGTCGTGCGAACGGTTACCGATCCCCTGCATCTGGCCGCTTCTGTTCGGAAACAGGTGGAGGCTATCGATCCACAAGAAGCGTTATCGGATGTGCAGAGTATGAATAGCGTGCTCGAATCGACCCTTGGCCAGCGCCGGTTACTTCTGTGGCTTGTTACATCGTTTTCCGCAATCGCTTTCTTGCTTGCTGTCGTTGGTATTTACGGCATCGTTGCGTATTCAGTTACACAGCGAACTCAGGAGATTGGGATTCGGCGAGCACTGGGAGCGCAGAAAGGCGATATCTTTCGCATCGTTCTCGGACAGGCGTTTCTTCTCGCGTTATGTGGCGCTCTATTGGGAGTCTTTGGAGCAGTGGCGCTGAGACATGTGATAGGAAATCTACTTTTCGGTGTCGCGGCCACTGACCCGGTTGCTTTTTGTTCCACAGTTCTTTTATTTCTCGCCGTGGTCATGGCCGCCAGCTTTCTTCCCGCGCGCCGGGCAGCGAATGTCGATCCCATGCGAGCCTTACGGGTTGCATGACTTCTTTCAAGAAATACATTTTTCAGCTAAGTGAAGTAGTAATTCCAATCTGCTTCTATGCAGCCTCAGCCTCCTGCATTTACCCCAACAGTCATTCGTTTCGCGTTATTCCTCAGGCTCCGAATTATGTGCTGCGCGCTCCAGACGCTCGCTCCATTCCGTTCCCCGACATACTCCGCGATTACAACGGCTTCCAGCCCGGTCTAAGCTGGATGGAGCTTCGGCCCTTAATGGAAATTCGAATCGAGAATGCATATTACAAGAGCGGCGCCTCCAGGCGAGGGCTGGAAGGGTTTCTCGGAACCGAAATTGCCAGATATGAGATCACAGCACACGGGTTAAGTCTCCTGTCCTTCCAATCGATGAAGAATCGGCCGGCAAACGATATGCCTGTGCAGCAGTTGGTCTCACACGCTCAAACGAAGCATCGTTTTTACCGTTTGTATTTCGAGATTTTCTTCCAGGGAGAAGACTCTCACCGCTCGGTGCTTCTGGGGTCAGATACGGTGCAAGCACTCAATCGCCTGTCGGGCGAGCTTACTGATCGCGAGGAGGTGTGTGGTCCGAACTCCGGCGCTTGCACTGTCTTCCCCGAGGCTTGCTCAGTGTCAGTGGAAATGAAGATTGTCGTTAACGGCCAACCTCAAAACGTGCTCTGGGGAAGTCTCCTCGCGGATGTTGTCAAAGACCGCCATCACATTGAGCTGAAGCGCCTCTATGCCGGCCGGCTAACGCCAGTGGAGATCAATGCGGACGATCCCAGGGAACTGAAGCTGCCACTCCTGCCTGGAGATCACGTTTTCTTGAGGTGAGATCGGCGCATCTTTTCAGATGTAGGTCAGTATGTTGTAGCCCGCCTCATGCAGGCGTTTAAGCTCCGGCAGAAAGTTCACCTCAAATCCGCCAAACATGGTACTCCACGGCGGCAAATGCCCAGGGAAGCCCTAGCGATTGCATGACTCGCGCTACGCGCTTTGGGACCTACTCCCACTTCAAGCTGCGATACGGTTGCACCGCCAAGGTTCTTAGAGCTGGGACGAGAGCAGCTCCGAGTACGACAACCGCCGCCAGAATGGGAACGGCCGCGAAGGTAAGCGGGTCTAAGGCGCTTGTACCGTATAAAAGGCCCGCGAGCAAACGGGTCGTCGCAGCGGCGAGTGCCACCCCGGCAGACACGCCGACGCAGGCCAACAGAAGCGCATGGCCTAGCACCAGCCGCATGACGCCCCATCGGCTGGCGCCGAGCGCCATACGAAGACCAAACTCGGAGGCCCGCGTCGTGACCACATAAGACATGGCGCCGTAGATCCCTAGGATCGAAAGAACCAGAGCCAGCCCCGCTGAGCAGCCCATGAGGATGAGAAGCACCGTGCGGCCCGTCAGAGCAGAGCTAATAATTTCCGGCATGCTTCGCACTTTCGGCGGAGGCTGATCTTTATCCAGCACCGCCACCACATTCCGCAATTCGGCTGCCGCACGCTTCTGGTCAAGCGGCCCTCGCACCAGTATTTTTAGCGAGACTTCGCCGAGTAAGTCCGCCCGTTGCACATACGGCACATAGACGGTCGGCTTCGGCGGAACCTCGAGTCCAGCTTGCCGCACAGGCCCCACGATCCCGACTATGCGCGAAGGGCCATCCTGTCCCCAGGAGAAATCGATCGTCTTATCGATGCATGCATTCCCGCCGCACGCTTTTCGAGCCAACGTCTCATCTATGATCGCCACCTTCGCGCTTCGGGCAGAATCAGATTCATTGAACAACCTGCCGGCGAGAAGCGGGATGCGCAAGGTTCGGAAGTAGCCCCCATCGGTGAGAATCTTTTCGGCCGTATATTGGGCTGCGCCCTGGACTCCGGCAGGAGCCATCTGAACCGTTCCATCCACGCTGGTAGCGGCAACCGGAATGCTATTCGCGACGCCTTCAGCATCGACCCACGGCAGCGCGGCTACGCGTCTCAGGACATCGGAGTAGAATGCCTCCGCGCGGCGCGGGTCAGCGTACTTGCCGGATAGGTTGAGTTCCACCGACAAAACGCCATTGGGCACAAATCCCTGTTTCTCACCAAGCAAATGAGTGAAGCTGCGGATCAACAACCCAGCTCCGCAGAGCAGCGTGATCGTCAGCGCGAGTTCCGCGGCGACAAACGCGTTCTGCCAGCGGCGCGTGGCTCGCGATGGTCCGCTCTGCCGCGTGCTGCGAAGATGCGCCTCCAAATCGTCTACTCGCGCGTAAAAGGCTCCCCCGAGACCCAGCATTCCCGCAATCAGGAAAGAAAGAGCCGCCGTAAATAACACGACCGCGGCCGACAGCGAAATCTCGTCGGCGCGCGGAATCATCGCGACAGCCGAATTCGCAGCCCAGCCGATAATTAGGCGAGCCAGAAACGCGCCCAGCAGACCGCTCACGACCGCGAGGGCGGCGCCCTCGGCGAGAAATTGTCGCGCGAGCTGCCGACTGCTTGCGCCAAGAGCGACGCGTACGGCTAGTTCCGTGCGGCGCGAAACCGAGCGCACCAGTAGGAGATTTGCTACGTTCACGCAGGCGATTAGCAGAATGAGGCAGGCTGCGGCGAACAGCAACAGCGTAGGAGTCCGGAAGCGCGAGACGATTTCCTGCTGGAGGCCGACCGCTTCGATGCCGTGAACCGATTCGGATGCTTTCAAACTCTGCAGAGCCTGCGTCGCGCGCTGTGGAGTAAAGCCGTTCTGCATCCTAGCGACTACGTTGAGAAAATGGAGACCCGGCGGCGCAGCGGCGGCGCTCAGCCGAAGGGGCATCAGAACGTCCGATTCTTCAACGAAGTTGAAGCGTGCGGGAAGCACTCCAACAACCGTATAGCTGTACTCGCCCAGGTGAACGGTTCGGCCGATTACGCCAGGGTCAGACCGATAATCGCGGCGCCACAGATCGTAACTCAAGACGAGTTCCCTCGCAGTGCCGGGCTCATCCACGCCGCGATCAAAACCGGCGCCTAGCTGTAGCCGGGTCCCGAGCAGCGGCAGAAGGCTCGTGGACGCCCGCAAGATGTTGACACGTTCCGGCTCATTGCCGCCGGTGAGAACCTCGCGTTGCGAAAAATAGGCGGCCGTCGACTGCAGAGCATCCGTGCGCCGGGACAGCGCCTGATATTCGGGATAGGAAAATGGTCCCGTCTCTCGCGATTGAACGTCCCAAAGCTGTACGAGCTGTTGCGGATGTTCGTACGGGAGCGGTTTGATAAGCAGCGAATAGACGACCGCAAACACTGCGGTGTTCACGCCCACGCCAAGCGCCAAGGCGCCGATTGCAGCGAGGCTAAAAAGCGGCTTGCCGGCGAGGAAGCGCCAGCTTTGGCGCAAGTCAGTCATCAAACTCATTGCCGTAAAGATAACGGATCGCGAGCGAGCCGGCGCGCCCCAGTCTACTCGATAGAGCGCGCTTGATTATGCCCCAGCGCCTCATCGAATAGCGCCTTCATCTGCGGCGACGTCCGGCGGAAAAGGTTTGCCTGCTCGTCACTGATACTACCCTGCGCAGCCCCGATGCTCGACTGCTCGTTGGCCAACCCGGTTTGCGTATCGCCGCCGTCATGGCGCCTGTTGAGTTCGCGTTCGACCTGCCGGACCTGCTCCTGAATTGCTGCGATTTCGGCTTGAGCCGCCGGCGAATCCTGCTGCGTCCTCAAAACGCTCAGCCGTTTCCCCAATGCCGCCAGCGCCTGCAAGGGATCGGCCGCCGAATCCGTTTGTTCGCGTCGAGCCAGGCGCGTCTGTTCGTGGCCGAGCTGCGCCTGAGCCTCGCCCAGCGCAGCCTGACCGCGCCCCAGTTCGATTTGTACTTTGAGGATATCGGCCGCGCGGCGGACGAGCGTCGGATCCGCAATGAAGTAACTCTTCTCTGCGCGCCGAAACCAGATATACTCGCCGCGCATACGCGGCTGGTCGCGACGGAACTGAGCGGCGGCATCCTGCGATCCGTTCACAAGAATCGAATCAGAGAAGGCAATCGCGTAAGAGTATTCGGCATCCGGCATAAGGTTCGTTGTGGTGACCGTGCCGGCGTGGGAAGCGAGCGGTTGAAGCGCCAGTAGGGTGAGCATGGAACTAATCTGAAGCCTGGAAGCAAGGCCTTGGAAACGAGAAACGCGACCCACACACATCGTAGTTATCCTCATTCGTATCTAACACATCATTCTAAGCGGCCACGGCAAGCGGGCGGCCACGAAGGCCGCCTTTTCTGCCTGCAAGCGCATTCCAACGCTGGCGATTACGCACTCGTCAACTGGACCAGCGCACCAACGGGCGGCGGCGGGGACCCGCAAGCACGCGGCGGAAGATGAAGAGCCCGGTCGCGACGAACCGGATTCGCGTCTCCTTGTTCGATGCGCCGCTTGGCGGGTCGCAGTTCAAATCCGATCAGGCCGCTCTCCTCTAGTTCGAGAAGATAAGCCAGCATCTTGCCGGCAGCCCGCTCCGGCAAAGCGGCGACCAACTCTTTCACCGGCAACTTTTTCGTGGCACCGATACTTAGGATCCGGTATGCCAGTTTTTCAACTTTGACCACTTTCTTACCCGTGGTCAGCCAGTAAGTCGTCGGCCCGGCTTGTTCAGGCTCGACTCGCGAGGCCCACTCCTGGAAACCGGCATAGGTTGGCTCGGCGGGAACGCTCAGCTTTTCTGAAACGTAGCCGCAGAACGCGATGCGATTCTTGATGATCCGCTGCAGATCGAATTTAGACTCGACCAGCGAGGCGTGGAGTTCCAGCGGCCCTTCGAGGACAGCGAGGTCATCGACCGAAACGCCAGGATCTCCGGCCATATCCTCAAGCGCTTGTTCCTTGAAAAAGCGCCTCCCGTGTTTCTGGTAATAGATCATCGAATGCAGCGTGTCGGTGCCCCCCGCCCAGGGCCGGCCGAGCCCCGCCGGGGAACACGCCCCCGGCTTCGTCAAAGGACGCGTCGGCCTCTTCCACCAGCTTCGTTTTGTGCTCGGTATCGTCGTGCACTCGAAATGCGAGCGCGCGCGCCGAGTCGGCGTCCTCGTAAGGAATCGCCGACAGGCCGAATTTTTCAGGGTTCTTGGCGATCATCGAGGTGCCGGTCAGCAAGAAGGTGCCGAGCCCGCCGGTGGACCAGTGATCTTGGTTCTCCTTGATGAAACGGACGGTTTCGGCCTTCTCTTCCGGCGTTTCCGTCGGAAAGTCGCTGAAAGCCATAAGTTGGACCGCGATGCCGGCGTTGGAGAAATTGCGCATGGTTTCCGACATGAAGCCGACCTTCGTTCCCTTGTCGATCAGATCCAGGATGCGCTGATTGCCCGACTCCATTCCGAACGACACGCAAACGCAGCCCGATTGAGCCATCTTGCGGCAGCGCTCGCCAGAGAATATCTTCTCGAGGCGCAGCTCCGCGCTCCAGCGAAGATTGAGGTTCGCGGCGACCATGGCGTCGGAGAGCCGCTCCAGGTAGCCGGGCGCCATCACATCGACCGCGAAGTAGACGTATTCGATGCCGTGCTTCTGCTGGGCTTGCGAGAGATCCGCCACGACATCCGAGATCTTGCGCTCGCGCCAGGGCGAAGTCGGGCTGTCGGTATTCAG
>Ga0210385_10002750_pt1 | contig 10547 bp, 9 predicted proteins | sample IncBWH26OmetaG_FD_160107 | JGI IMG/M metagenome (GOLD analysis project Ga0210385, IMG submission 160107) | Forest soil microbial communities from Barre Woods Harvard Forest LTER site, Petersham, Massachusetts, United States - Inc-BW-H-26-O ... | reverse complement strand
CCATTCGAAAGGAAATCGCGGCGCCAGCCGTGAACGCGCCCGCTGGGAATGCCGGCGGCAACGGTGCCAAGGTCTCGAAGCCGATCGTGAAATCAGGAGGCAAGCCTCAGCAGAAGCCTCCAGTGCGGCCGGTTGAGCCTGAAGCGCCCGAAGTGCCGCGCGTTCCGTTTGGCCGCGGTCCAAAAGATAAGTCCGTGCGAGAAGCGCAGAACCCACGCGACCGGCACGCCAATCAAAATCCACGCGATAAACGCGGGAGACGCTGACATGGCCCCAATTACCATGATCGAAGGAATTCGCCAGGCCATGTTTGAGGAGATGGACCGCGACCCTGCCGTAGTAGCCATCGGCGAAGACATCGGCATATATGGCGGCGCGTTCAAAGCTACCGAAGGATTGATCGCGAAATTTGGACGCGAACGCGTGATAGAAACTCCCATTAGCGAGACGGCTATCGTAGGCGCCGCCTGCGGCATGAGCTTCCTGGGGTTGCGTCCTGTTGCGGAGATGCAGTTCATCGATTTCATCGCCTGCTGCTTCAATCAGGTAACCAATTTCGTCGCAAAATCTCATTATCTTTGGGGCGCGCCGGTGCCTATGGTTATTCGCGGGCCTTCGGGCGGCGGCGTTCACGGCGGCCCGTTTCATTCCGCGAACCCGGAAATGTATTTCGTGCATACTCCCGGACTGAAGGTGATTTATCCTTCTACGCCGTCCGACGCCAAGGGTTTGCTGAAGTCCGCGATCCGCGACAATAATCCCGTGCTGTTTTTCGAGCACAAATTTTTATATCGCCGCATCAAAGAGGAAGTGCCCGAAGGCGACCATCTCGTTCCGATCGGGAAAGCTGTCGTCCGGCGAGAAGGCGACGACTTGACGATTATCAGCTATGCGGCCATGGCGCACACAGCGATGGAAGCCGCCGAACAGTTGGCCAGGGAAGGAATCGAAGCGGAAGTGATCGATTTGCGAACCCTGCTTCCGCTCGATCGCGAAACTATTCTGACGTCGGTGAAGAAAACGAATAAACTTTTGATCGTTCATGAGGATACGCGCACCGGAGGCATCGCCGGGGAAATCGCGGCCATCGTATGTGAAGGGGCTTTCGAGGACCTCGACGGGCCCATCACGCGCGTGACAGCTCTGGACACTCCGGTGCCCTACGCGCCGACTCTGGAAGAAAGATTTCTGCCAAATACGGAAAAGGTTGTCGCGGCCGCGCGCGAATTGTCAAAATACTAACGCGGAGGAGGCCGGCATTCGGACATGGGAAAAACAAAGGGCGTAAACAATGCGGAGTTCCAGGTCGGCACCGAGGTGCGCATCGCAGACCGCGCATTCCTGGAAAAATTCATGGAGGCCGGCCAATATCACAACGAACTAGAGCCGGAGCAGCTTGAGTACGCGGGGCGCACGGCACAGGTGAAGGATGTTTCGTTTTTTCACGGCGGCGACGAGATTTATACGCTGCAGGGCGTGCCGGGTGTGTGGCACGAGGAATGTCTCACCGCGATTTAAGTGTTGAAGGGATAGGAGAATACCATGGCTGTTGACGTAATCATGCCGCAGATGGGCGAGAGCATTTTTGAAGGCACGATCACCAAGTGGCTGAAAAAGGCCGGCGACAAGATCGAGCGCGACGAGCCGCTGTTTGAGATTTCGACTGATAAGGTGGATGCGGAGATTCCGTCGCCTTCCGCCGGTGTGCTGAAAGAAATTAAAGTGAACGAAGGGCAGACCGTTCCCATACAGACTGTGGTGGCTATTATCGATGCGGATGGCGCTGCGGCCCAATCAGCTGCGCCCGCCCCGGCGAAGGCCGAGGCGGCTACTTCCGCGAAGTCCGGCGCTCCTGCTGCGGCAGCGGTGCAGCCAGCCAAAGCTGAGCCCGCGAAAGAAGCACCGGCTCAATCAGCTCAGGGTACGGCGCCGGCGACGGGTTCACCTTCGGCTCCACAAAAGCCTGCGGTTTCGTCCGGCGCTGAAAAAGTTCGCAGCTCTCCGCTCGTGCGGCGAATCGCACGCGAGCACGATGTAGACCTTACGCAGGTTCCTGGCACCGGCGCGGGCGGCCGCGTCAGCAAGACCGATATTTTAGCCGCGGTGGAAGGCGGAGCCACGCCATCGGCTTCCGCGCGCCCTGCGGCGGCTGCTGGTGCAGTGCCATCGCGCCCGCCGGCAACGGGAGGCGCCTCGGCGTCCGCAGTGCTCGAAAACGCCGTGCCGCGCGAAAAAATGTACTTCGGTCATTACGAAGTTCAGCCCATGTCGGTGATGAGGCAACGTATTGCCGAGCACATGGTGCTGTCGAAGCGCGTTTCTCCGCACGTGTATTCGGTGGACGAAGTGAACGTCTCCGGCATCGCTGCATTGCGCGCGAAGATGAAGACCAAGTTCGAGGAAACGTCCGGAACGAAGCTGACGTTTATGCCGTTTTTTGTGCGAGCGGCGGTGGAAGCGCTGCGGAAATATCCCACGGTGAATTCGTCTGTGGACGGAACGAACATCGTGCTGCACAAGGAATGCAACATCGGCATCGCGGTGGCTCTGGATTGGGGATTGATCGTACCGGTGATTAAGAATGCTGAGGAGAAAAACTTTCTAGGCATTGCGCGGGCGATGAACGATCTCGCCGAACGCGCGCGCGCCAAGAAGCTCAAACCGGATGAGGTTGCCGAGGGAACGTTCGCGATCACTAATCCCGGCGTGTTTGGAGGGCTATTCGGCTTGCCGGTGATCAATCAGCCTAACGTCGCGATTCTGGGCTTGGGTACGATCGAAAAGCGCCCGGTCGTCATCGATGATGCAATCGCTATTCGCTCGATGGTGTATCTCACGCTGTCCTACGATCATCGCGTGGTAGACGGAGCGGTAGCGCACCAGTTCATGGCGCACATCAAACACACGCTCGAAAATTGGACCGAAAGCATCATGTAACTCGGCCGCCGCTTCTGGTTTCGAGGAAGCGACGGCGGCATCTGCCGATTGTTTAGCCTCTTCGCGAGCTCGACGGGCCGGTAGCTCTCCTTACTTATGAATTCCTCTCCCAAACCGCATAACTGGGGCGCTACGCCTTGGACGGTTGATTTCACTCCGGGCGGCGATCAAGCGCTTCCTGATGTCTTGGACTTTGCCGTGATCGGAGGTGGATTTACCGGCCTGGCCGCTGCTGCGTGGCTTCGAAAGATTGCGCCCAGTAAATCTGTGGCGGTATTTGAGGCTTGGAACGTCGGCGCGGGCGCAAGCGGCCGTACCGGGGGCATGGCTCTTTCCGAATCGGCAGCGGGGGATCTTCCTGGCTTGGGAGATGTCCTGGCCGGGTTCAAAGAGATTCTCGGCGAGTTTGGTGTTGACTGCGATCAGCGCTTCACCGGCGCTTGGGAAATAGCGCGCGGGAAAGCTTTGGCAAACTCTGCTATCTCTTGGAACGATTCCGGCACGCTTCGCGTCACCAAGGAAGTGGAAGGTGGCACCATCGATCCGGGGAAGTTGGTAAGCGGCTTGGCTCGAGCGGCTGACCGTCTGGGCGGCTTCATACTGGAAAACCATCCGGTGACGAATATCGCATGGAGCGACGTACCTGAAATCGAGGTGACACCACGCGGGTTGGTTTCGCGAAAAATTTCAGCGCACAAAATTATTTTTGCGACCAATGCTCTTTCCTTGGAGTTATCCGGAGTCGAAGCAGGCACGCATCCGAAACTGACTCTTGCAGTTGCTACCGAGACCGTTACTGAGGACCAGCTTGCACAAATTGGCCTGGCGGAGCGAAAACCGTTCTACACATCGGACCTGCCCTATCTTTGGGGGCGCGTCCGCGAAGATAATTCCATAATTTTTGGAGCGGGTCTAGTGCAGGCTCCACACTCGGACGATCTGAATGATGTGGATGCTGCGGCGGCGGAGGTTCGTCAAATTTTCGATTCGTTGGAAAAGCGAGTCCGCGGGCTGCATCCGGTGTTGAAACCGGTCCGCTTTACGCATCGCTGGGGCGGGCCCATCATGTTTCGCGACTCCTGGGAACCTATCTTCATGTGGCATCCGCAGGCCAAGAAAAAGAAAAACGCGATCGTGATTGGCGCCTTCGCCGGCCATGGCGTGGCCCTTTCGTCTTACCTCGGCCGTTGGGGCGCAGAAGCGCTGTTAGGCCATCGCAAATTACCAAGTTGGGGGAAACTCGACACCTGAGATGGGAGCTTCCATGCGGGCTGAGAGATACCCGCAAGGACCTTGATGCTCCTACGGTATTACCGCCGGTGCATTGCGAGGCTTACTGCAGCTTCAATCTTAATTCTTCCGCGAAACTTTCCACTTGATTCATCGGGACGATGCGGATGTTTTGATCTTCGAAAAGTTTGCTGATAAATAAATGCTGTAAATTGCCGGAGATGGGCGGGGCTTCCGTAATGGCGGTGAACTCGGCAGTAGGCACGCGTTTGCGGATGCTTTCGACGGTGTAGGCAAGGACCTTGGCCTGCGCTGCATCGCGATTCATCACCACGGACTGGATGTATCCGCGCACTCCATTCCTGTAGCCATAGTCGAATTTGAAGGGATCGCCGATATGGGTGAATTCGTCAATACGGACGGCGGGTTTGAGTTTTCCTGAGATGCGGTGGCGATGGAACACATCCTTAAGTTTATTCCGAATCCACGCCCGGGTGCTTTCAACGATGCCGCCGCGAGCATATACGGGGGGTGCCACGTGCGCTTCGTAGAGACGGCCAAGCTCGGCGTTAAAATCTTCGGCTAGGACGGCTTTCTGCGGACTGAGCTGCAGCACGTTCGATAACGTGTTCTCGAAGTTCAGGAAGAACTTGCGGACATCGTCGCCGGTGATCCCCGGGAGCGCTTCAAAATCTGAACGAAGCGAGTGGAGCAGGCGCACATCGGCGGTGGGATGCAGTTTGCGCACTCGCGCAAATTCGCGGTCTTCCTCAATTACCTTAATAGCGCGCCGCGCTCCTCCCACCGCTTCAAGTTCTTGGAATTCTTCCAGCAGCACGCCGATGTTCACCCACTCATCCCGGATCAGATTCGGGGTGTAGCGCAATATTCGATAGCGAAGCGTTTTTCTTTCTTCCTCAGGCATATGTGCTCCTTTAGCTCCGGTTCACAAAATCACTTCCAATTAGGAAAAGGTTGCATCGAAGATTTCCAGGCTGAAATGAGCAATTCCCGGACAAGTTTCCGCCGCCGCAAGAGATGTTGCAGCATTTTCTCGAGCGCCTCGAAATCGAAGCCATACCACTCCGGTGGTATTTCCTTTTGAATTTCATCCAAGGCAGCCTCGGTCACTTTCGATTCCACGCGCCCCAGCCAAGGTTCGAAGGATTCGATTCCACGCACCGATTCGTACACACGGTGCCGCGAGTACAGGCCTCTGAGCGGCGCGTCCGGAAAGTTCCACTCGCACGCGTTGAAACAAAAACCCTGATCGATCATACGAGCCTGATAACGCGCTTCGCCTTGTGTGCGGTAGAAAATCGCCTGCCGCCCGTTTGTGTTGCAGGTCCACTTATCAAACACAAGCATTCCGCAGAAATCGGTAAGGTTCGCGACTTCGCGGAGCTGCTCGTCCGGTAAGAAATCGTAGACTACGACTTCGGCCGGAGAACCGGGATAACGGGACCCGAATTGCAACCCGGGCTTGCAGGGCGCGCGCCCGCGCCCCATTTGAATCACCAAATCTTCCGTATGCGCTATCAGCTCTTCGCCGACTTCTACAACGCTGGTTGCCGGCACCGGAAGACCTATGCGCGCGGCCAAGCGGGTACCGAGCAATTCGTTCGCCAGAATCCTCGCGCCTTGAGGATTATTCTGAAATTTCACAACGTAGTAAGACTCTTCGTCCGCGCCGCCTTTGGATTGTGACCTCATCAGATGCGACTGTGCTCCGCCACGCATTCTGCGAACCTGCTCAACGATGACGGGCATGAGGCCTTATGCTATCGGCCCAAAGTGGCTTGCGGCAAGGATAAAGATTGCCATATATGAACTAAGGAGAGGATGTACTGGATTGATACTGCGCAGGCATCGCTTCGAAAGGTTGAGCGTTCGCGGGAGTGAGGGCGCTGACTTCTTATTCTTTTCGACGTGAGGAAATGTTTCAAAACGACGCAAGGCGAACGGTTATGCGCGAAAACATCGGACCGTTCGCCAGGATCTTTTGTGGCGGGACAGATAGCTAGCGCCGCTTGCGCTTACCGCCTTTCGCTTTGGAACCCTTCTTGGGTTTGGATTTGCTCTTTGGTTTCGGTTTGCTCTTGGATTTGGCCTTCTTTTTCAGAGCAGATTTTTTGGCGGGTTTCTTCTTGGGAGAGGGGGCGGAGCTTCGGGGGGCCGGGGATTCCACGGAATCCTCGTCGCCTTCCTCGCCCTCAATGGCTATTTCCTCGATCTCTATTGTTCCCTCGTGGGGCCGTTCGGCACCCTCCGCTTCATCTTCCTCTTCTTCGTAACGGGGCAGCTCGTCATCTTCCTCGTCGTGAAGTTTTCCGTTAAACATGCGACCCTCCGTGATTAGGACGGATTATTAGTCCTTCGGCGCTTATAAACGCAGTGTCGGAACTTTGTCAAGCGCAATGCCTCTTGGATTGGGCATTTTCGATATAATTCACACTTGGTGGGATGGAAAGAGTGCACTTAGGCCGCGTGTCTTAGGACGTAAGTAACTAAAAACAGGGATGATATGTGAAACAGTGGGTCCAATACCGTCTTAGCGATAAACTTTGAGGACATCACCCGCGGCAAGCGCCCGGCTGGCCAGGAACGGGTTTGACTGGCGCAACGACGCTACCGTGGTCCCGTACACGCGGGCGATAGAATAGAGTGTCTCGCCGCGCTTCACGCGGTGCTCGACCGCGTCTGGCTGCCCGGCGGTCTTGCTATCGACCTTCTGAACCGAGGCGCTGGTACTCTGGGCCGACTTAGGCTTTGCGTGCGAGGAAGAGTCATCCGGAGGCCCACCCGCATAAATGCGCAGTCGCGAACCTCGCGGTACGCTCGATCCCCGGATCTTATTCCATTTTTTCAGTTGCGCAACCGTAACATCGAAGCGTTCGGCGATGCCTTCCAAAGAGTCGCCGCGCTGCACTTTATAACTCACCAAATGAATCACGGGCGGCGCGGTGGGGATATTCACCAGGAAACCGGCCGGTAAAGTGGCATGAGGTTGCAGGTGGTTGGCGCTTTCGATCGCAGCAATCGTGACCCGGTAGCGGCGCGCGATGTCAGCCAGCGATTCGCCTTCTGCCACGCTATGAAGCCGCCAGCTGGTCCATTTCTCCGGCGGAACCTGCTGGATGTTCAGTTCGAACTTTTCCGCGGTGCCGGCCGGTACGTTCAGTGCGAACTTAGGATCATTGGGCGTGACGCCGCGGAGAAGTTCAGGGTTCAGCGCACGCAAATCGTCGACATCTGCACCCGAAGCATCGGCCACCAAATGCAGATCGATAGGATGGCCAGGCTCGATGGTGTCGACTTGGGCCGGCTTTTCCGGAGCTACTTGGACTCCATAAAGCGCGGGGGCTTTGGCCACTAGAGCCATGGCGATAATGATAGGCACGTAGTTCTGAGTTTGCTTCGGAAGCGCGTGCAATCTCTGTAGGTCCCAAAAATCCGCGTATCCGGTGCGCTCAATGGCTTTCACCACATTCATGGGGCCGGAATTGTACGCAGCCATCACCAAATACCAGTCGCCGAACATATCGTACAAATCGCGCATGTGGCGCGCCGCTGCACGAGTGGCCTTCTCCGGATCGCTGCGCTCATCGACCCAGTAGTTCCGGCCGAGATCGTATTCCTCGCCGCGGAAGGGCATGAACTGCCACAACCCGCGAGCGCCGGCGCGGGAAACCGCCGCGGGCTGAAAAGCCGATTCGGCCTGAGCCAGATAAATCAAATCCTGAGGCACGCCTTCCTGACGGAGAACTCGCCGGATCATGTCGTTATAACGCCCGGCACGTCCCAGGCCGTGCTCGACGATTGCGCGCCCTTTGGCGGTGGTGAAGAAGTTCAAATACTGCAGCACCGAATCGTTGACGGTAAGAGGAAGGTCGTGGGGAACGCTGATTAATTCCTGCTCCGCCTTGGCGACCAGGCGCGAGTCGCCCTTGGGAAGCTCCAAATCCGCGATCGCGTCGATCGGCGCGGGTGGCCCTCCCGGTTCTTCGTCTTCTTCGGCATTTCGCTCCGCATTCAATTCGTAGGAATGCAGCGTTTCACCGAGTTGGTCGATCAAATCGGAAAGGCGCGAGTCAAAATCAGCTTGAAACCCACTTTGGACGACCAAGTCCATTGCGCGGTCGAAATCCACGCGAGCCTTGTCGAAATGGCCTGCTTTATACTTCTGCTGGCCTTCACTGAAACTTGCTTGAACCTGGGCGACCAAAATATCAATTGCAGGTCTCGAATCGTTTTGAAGCGAGGTTAGATGGACTGGCCTCTCGGGAAACGGAAGGGATTCATGGACCTCGCTAGGGGGCGGGGCAGGCGTCGCGGCAGGGGGATGAGCTTTGGCCTGTTTAGACGATACTACGTCGTCGCAGCCGGCCAGAAAGATCGCCCCGGCAGCTAATAGCGCGCAAATCCGGGCTTGCCTTTTCATAACAATCACAAGCTCCTCGAAACTCCTTAAGCATGTTCCCGGGAGCGAATACCGCTCGCCAAGCCACCAGAAATCTTACGAAGCGCCACCGCTCCGGTCAATGGGACTTGGCTTACCCATCGTTGACCATATCAAGACATCGGGTACTAAAGAATTCTCGTGCGCGGCACTTTGGCGCAAGCGTTAACTACGGTCTTAGATCGGGAGAGTGTACACCCAGCCCTGTGATACTGGAATCCCAGGGCAAAGGTGTGGTCTGGAAGCTGGGGTTCTTGTGTCCCGGCAAACGAGGTGCCGAAGGTGGGGAATTGGCCGACCGAGTTAATCGCCGCCTAATTTTACGGGGAGGTTGATTTTCTTGCCATCGCGCACAATTGTTAAGGTGACGGTGTCGCCGGGCTGCGAGCGGTTTAAAAGAAGACTCAAGTCCGATTGGTTAGTGATCTGTTTCGCGTCAATTGCGATCAGAACATCACCGCCGACGCGCAGTTCTTGCATCCCAGCCAAAACGGACTTGGTGCCGCCGCGTAGCCCTGCCTGAGCTGCCGGACCACCCGGCTCGACGCGCTCGATTAAGATTCCTTGTTGCACCGCAAGGTTTAGCGCTTCTGCGAGCCGTGGCCACAAGGCGCGGCCTTCGGCGCCGAGTGTGGCGTGGCGCACACGACCGCGAGTGATCAAATCCTCTGCGACCCGCTTCGCCGTGTTGATGGGAATGGCGAAACCGATGCCGGCAGTGGTACCGGTAGGCGCATAGATGGCGCTATTGATGCCAATTACCTCACCGTGGGAATTCAGCAGCGGTCCGCCCGAATTACCCTGATTGATGGAGGCATCGGTTTGAATGGCTTCGTCGATGAACGTGTTTTCGCGGGTTTGGACAGTGCGGCCCAGCGAGCTGACCACGCCGGTAGTCAGCGTGCTTTGGAACCCAAAGGGATTCCCGATGGCCAGGACGCGCTGCCCGACCAGCAGGTTGCGGGAATCGCCCAGAGTTAGAGGAGTGATCTTTCGTCCAGCGAGATCGATTTGAATAAGCGCGATGTCGTTGTTTGGATCGGAGCCAACCAGTTTTCCTTTGTAACGCGATTGATCGCCGAGGGTAACCTCGATAGTCTGCGCGCCCTGGACGACGTGATAGTTCGTCAGAATATGGCCGTCGTTATCCATTAAAAAGCCCGAGCCGGCGCCTTCGACGGGTACCGGATTGTAGAAAAAGTCGTACTCGACCGTGCGTGTGACCACGTTGGCCACGGCCGGCGCGGCCTGCCGGTAGATTCTGACAGTTTCGAGTTCCGTGGCATCCAACCCGGCTTCACTCGGAGCCGGGGACGGTGAATGCAGCGCGTTTACCACCGAAGGCACCTGCTGCCCCCATCGTGAGCCCGCCCAATATGCTCCGAGCCCAATGATGAGCCCAATTGCCAATAATCGGATTGCGCGTCCTTTGTTTGCGGATCGATGCATGGCGACATCCTTTATTCAACTAATTCCGAACTGCAGCGCCGAGTGCAAATGCTTCTGCTTATAAGTACGCGCCCGCTTCAAGGAATGTTTCCCTCAGAAGCGGCTAGCTTGAGTTTCCCCACCGCGTAATCAACCTGACTTTGCGTGTCCTCGATCGATCCCGAACAATCAATCTCAACATTGGCCAGTTTGCGCTTTTCGTCCAAGGGCATTTGAGCGGCGATGCGTTGCTGCGCTTGTTGCTCGGTGAGACCACGCTGCACCAACCGCTCAAGTTGTTGTCCTGGCCGGCACCAGCATACGACGACTTGATCGAGGTTCTTGTTGTAGCCGGCTTCCACGATCAGCGCAGCTTCGACCACGGCGAACGCAGGGCCGTCAGGGTCGCCGTTGGGTACATCCAGCGCCGCAAACCACTTTTGCACAACATCGAGAATCCTGGGGTGAAGAATCTGATTTAGTCGAGCGCGCT
>Ga0210385_10002749_pt1 | contig 10547 bp, 7 predicted proteins | sample IncBWH26OmetaG_FD_160107 | JGI IMG/M metagenome (GOLD analysis project Ga0210385, IMG submission 160107) | Forest soil microbial communities from Barre Woods Harvard Forest LTER site, Petersham, Massachusetts, United States - Inc-BW-H-26-O ... | reverse complement strand
GCTCAGCTGGAGCGAAATTCAGAGCACGCTCGCACAATCGTATCGCGTGGTGAGCTACGACCGCGCGGGATTGGGTTGGAGCGATTTGGGTCCGATGCCGCGAACCGCCGACCGCATGGTGGAAGAGCTGCATACTTTGCTCGAACGCGCGGCGATTCCTGCGCCGTACGTTCTGGTGGGGCATTCTTTTGGCGGGCTCACGATGCCGTTGTTTGCAGCGCGTTATCCGCAGGAGACGGCTGGCGTGGTGCTGGTGGATCCAGTCGCGCCGGCTGAATGGAATCCTCCTTCGGAACAGGATCGCAAGCGCGCCGAGATCGGCGCGACCGTGAGTCGGCGTGCCGCGCTGCTGTGCCGCATCGGCGTGATTCGTTTCGTGGCGTTCCTGCTCACTTCGGGCGCAACGAAACTGGCGGGTCGTTTGGTGCGAGTAATCAGCCGGGAAGCGCCTGTTGAATCCGGATCGGTTTCCAGTCCTTGGTTCTGGAATTTGCCGGCTGAAGAACGCACGATGGCGGCGATCTTCTGGGTGCAGGAAAAATTCTGCCAAACCATCGCGAGCAGCTGGAAAATATGCCGGGATCCGCCGTGCGCGTGGCCGAGCTGGGAGAATTTTGCAGCAAGCCGGTCGTGATCCTATCTGCAAAATCCACGCCACCGAAAAGACGCGAGCAGCACGCAGCCATTGCGCAGCGTTTGCCTCGAGGACGGTACGTGCTGGCGGACGAGAGTAGCCACTGGATCATGCAGGATCAGTCCGAATTGGTGATCGACGCAATCCATGAGGTGGCGCGTTCAGTTCTGAAGTCTGAAGCTGCGGCGGCGCGCGCCGGTTCGTCCACACCTTCCGGCCGAATCGCATCTTGACCGCTCGCCCCCGCGTCAATGTGTGGCCCGCGAGCTTAGATTTAGAATGAGATTTTTGCATCGTGCGTGTCCCCCTCTGAATCTAAGCCGGTGAGCAAGGACTAGCCCACAGCGGAGCAAAAACAGATTGCAACGGTGACCGGAAGCCAGTGTCGCGGAGCCTCGACAGTTTTGCGGAGAAGTGCTAGATTTTTGTGGTTTTCTCCGTGGATTGCGATCTCACAAGACAAAGGTCTGCTGCGTGCAATCCTTAACCGCGGTTTTGACGAGAAGATGTCTTCGGCAGTCGGGGTGCAGTCTCTCCGTAGTATTGTGCTGGTTGCTTGAAGAACACAGGCTCGTTGAATTATAGAATTGGGAAAATTTCAGAGAGAGATCCGATGAATGGTTCGGTGAGACGTACTGTCGTAATAGTCGTGGCGCTCGTAGTGATCGTTGTAGCGGCGATCGCGGTAGCGCTGCGCCCGAAAGCGGCAGCCAGCGCCGGGCCGCCGCCGGACGTGATGGTGGTGCCGGTGGCGCAGAAAAATGTGGCCCTGTACAGCGAATGGATCGGCACGCTCGACGGGCTAGTGAACGCCAGCGTAAAAGCGCAGGTCACCGGTTATTTGCTGGAGCAGGATTATCAGGAAGGCGCGTTCGTTCAGAAAGGCCAGCTTTTGTTCCAGATTGACCCGCGACCCTTTCAGGCGGTACTTGACCAGGCTGTAGGAAATTTAGCGCAAGCCAACGCACAGCTCGCCAACGCCGAAGCTGTGCAACTGCGCAACCAGCTCGATGTGGATCGCTATACTCCGCTGGCGAAGGAGCAGGCCGCGAGCCAGCAGGACCTCGACAACGCCATTCAGAACAACTTGGCGGCGCAAGCCACGGTGGCGACGGCCAAGGCGCAAATTCAGTCGGCGCAAGCCGCGGTGGAAACCGCGCGACTCAATCTCGGATTTACGCGGTTGGTCGCGCCGATCAGCGGCATAGCTGGCATTGCCGCGTTGCAAGTGGGCGCGCTGGTGGATACCAGCAGCGCTGCGGTCACCACGGTTTCGACGGTTGACCCTATCAAGGTTTATTTCACCGTAAGTGAAAGCGAATACCTCGACTTCAACCGGCGGTTTCCCACCGAATCCGGCAGGGCAGCGGAGCTGAAGCGCATGCCGCTCTATCTGATCCTGGCAGATGGACGCACTTACGACCACCCCGGAACGGTTGACTTCGCGGATCGCTCGGTCAGCCAAGGTACTGGCGCCATCCTGATCGCGGGACTGTTCCCGAATCCCGGGAATATTTTGCGACCGGGCGGTTACGGAAAAGTTCGCGCGCCAACCAGCACACTACCCAACGCGCTGGTGATACCGCAACGCGCGGTGACCGAGCTGCAAGGCAGCTATCAGGTAGCGGTGGTGGACGCTGAGAACAAAGTAAGCATCCGCACGGTGACGCCCGGAGAACGGACCGGCAGCGATTGGATCATCGCCGACGGATTGAAGCCGGGAGAGCGCGTAGTGGCCGAGGGAGCGCAGAAGCTGCGTCCCGGAACCCAAGTGAACCCGAAGCCGTATGTGGTGCAGACTACGACGGCGGAGGGAAACTAAGGCCTGTGTCCAAATTTTTCATCAACCGTCCCATCGTCGCAATCGTGATTTCGATTGTGATGGTAATTCTCGGCATCATCACTATCGTCAGCCTGCCCGTCGCGCAATTTCCAAATATCGCTCCGCCCGAAATACAAATCCAAGCCACTTACGTGGGCGCGGACGCGCTAACGCTGGAACAGTCCGTCGCCACGCCCATAGAACAGCAAATGAGCGGCGTGGACAACATGAATTACATGTATTCGTTGAACGCCACGGCCAATGGTGGAATGACGATGATCGTGGACTTCGATGTGAAGACAGATCCGAACATCGATCAAATTCTCGCGCAGAGCCGCGAAACGCAAGCGGCATCGCAGCTTCCGGCGGATGTGAACAACTACGGCATCACAGTGCAAAAGTCGGTGACCTCGCCGCTGATGCTGCTGACGTTGTACTCGCCGAAAGGCACCTACGACGCGGCGTTCCTTTCGAATTTCGCGTACATCAACCTTCGCGACCCACTGACACGATCGTACGGAATCGGCAACGTGCAGATCTTCGGCGCCGGGCAATACGCGATGCGCTTGTGGGTGAAGCCGGATCAATTGGGCAAACTGGGCATCACCGTCACGGACATCATCAACGCGATACAGGGGCAGAATACAGTGAACCCCGCCGGACAAGTGGGCGGCGAGCCAGTCCCGCCCGGGCAGGAGTTCACCTACTCGGTGCGCGCGCAAGGACGATTGATTTCCGAGGAGGATTTCGGGCAAATCGTGGTGCGCGAAACGCCGGATGGCGGAATCGTCCGCGTGAAAGATGTGGCGCGCGTGGAGTTGGGTTCGCAGGATTATAGTACGGCGGGTCGGTTGAACGGCAAACCGGGTGCGATCATCGCCCTTTACCAGTTGCCGGGCTCGAACGCGGTGGACGCGGCAAAGGCCGCGAACAAACTGATCGCCGGGATGAAGCAGACGTTCCCGCAGGATATCGATTACGTGACTTCGTTGGATACGACGAAGGCGGTGACGTCTGGAATCAAGGAAATTGTCGAGACCCTGCTGATCGCCATCGTGCTGGTGATTCTGGTGGTGTACATCTTCTTGCAAAGCTGGCGCGCCACGTTGATTCCCATGCTGGCCGTGCCGGTAGCGCTGGTCGGGACGTTCGTCTTTTTCCCGGTTTTCGGATTTTCGATCAACACGCTTTCATTGTTAGGACTGGTGCTGGCGATTGGCTTGGTGGTGGACGATGCGATCGTGGTCGTGGAGGGCGTCGGGCGGCATATTGAAGAAGGCCTTGCACCCAAAGAAGCGGCCTTGAAGGCGATGGAAGAATTGACCCCGCCGGTCGTCGGTATCGCGCTGGTGCTTTCCGCGGTGTTCGTTCCCACTGCATTCATTCCGGGAATCACCGGACGCCTTTATCAGCAATTCGCGGTGACCATCGCGATTTCCGTGATTCTTTCCGCTTTCAACGCGCTGACGCTGAGCCCGGCCCTCTCGGCTCTGTTGCTGCGCCCTCGAGAAGAGAGCAAGGGCGTGCTGGCAAAGTTTTTCGGATGGTTCAACCGGACGTTCGAGCGGGCGACGGAGGACTACGTGTCCGTTTCCGGCGCGCTGATTCGCAAGAGCGCCATCGCTATTGTGTTGTTGGTGGCATTTGCAGCGGGTGCGGCATTTTTCGGAGCGCGCGTGCCCTCCAGCTTCCTGCCGGATGAAGATCAAGGTTATCTCTTCATCAACTTGCAGCTTCCGAACGCCGCTTCGCTGCAACGGACGGACATCACTGCGCGCGACGTGGAAAAAATACTGGCAGACACTCCCGGAGTGAAATACACCACCACCGTAATCGGCTTCAGTCTGTTGAGCTTTGTGCGCACAAGCTATAACGCGTTTTTCTTCGTCACGCTGGACGATTGGGACCAGCGCAAGTCGCGCGCCGAGCAGTTCCAGGAAATCAAGGCGCGTTTGAACCAGAAATTGAGTCAGATACCCGGGGGGATCGCGTTCAACTTTTCACCGCCGGCGATTCCGGGAGTCGGCACCTCCGGGGGTTTCACATTTGTTCTGGAGGACCGCGCCGGAAAGGACGTCGAATATCTCACGCAGAACTTGGACACGTTCATGACCGCCATGCGCAAACGTCCCGAGATCGGTTTCCTGGCCACTACCTATTTGCCCAGCGTGCCGCAGCAGTTCGTGACGGTGGATCGCGACAAGGTAATCAAGCAGGGAGTGAACATCACCGACGTTTACAAAACCATTCAATCTTTCATGGGTGGATTTTTCATCAATTATTTCAATCGCTTTGGCCGCCAGTGGCAGGTGTACATCGAAGCGGAAGGCGAATACCGCACGCGCGCCGAAAACGTGGGGCAATTCTACGTCCGCAACATCAGAGGCGACAACGTGCCGCTCTCCGCACTGACGAAATTCGAGCCGCGCATCGGGCCGGAATTCACCATGCGCTTCAACGAGTATCGCAGCGCGCAGATCGTGGGCAGCGCCGCGCCGGGATACAGTTCCGCGCAGGCGATGAAGGCGCTGGAAGAAGTGTTCGCGCAAACGATGCCCAACGATATGGGCTACGACTACAAGGACATGTCGTTTCAAGAAAAATTGGCTCAGTCGGGGGTCTCTCCTAGTGTTGTTTTTGCGTTTTCCTTGTTGTTCGTCTTCCTGATTCTGGCGGCGCTGTACGAAAGCTGGTCGCTGCCCTTCAGCGTGCTGCTCAGTACGCCGGTGGCGGTGTTCGGCGCGTTCGCCACGCTGTGGTTGCGCCGTACGGTCGCTGGTTGGTTTTATCCAGCGTACATGGTGCAGATCGAAAACGACGTGTACTCGCAGATCGGGCTCGTGATGCTGATCGGACTGGCGGCGAAAAACGCGATTCTGATTGTGGAGTTCGCGAAAGACGAATACGAGCAGGGCAAGCCCTTGGTGGACGCTGCGTTGGCGGGCGCGCGGATAAGGCTGCGGCCCATCTTGATGACTTCCTTCGCTTTTATTCTGGGCAGCGTGCCTTTGTGGATCGCCACTGGGGCAGGTTCCGTGGCGCGCCAGATTATCGGAACGACGGTGATTGGAGGAATGCTGGCGGCCAGCTTTCTCGCCATATTTTTGGTTCCGGCGATTTTCTATTTGGTAGAGAAGTGGTCAGGCGCCGGCAAAAAGGATGCGGCTGCCGCCGCGCCGCAAACACCCGCGCCGGCGCCGGGGGACTGACTTGAGCCGCCGATCCATGAGTGAGCCTGCCGCTGAGCGGAGCGATTCGTGAACAGGAATTTCACGAACATGAAATTCATGACGGCTCTGCGGCCATTGATAGCCGCTCTGCTGGCTGCGAATCTCGTTGCCGGATGCGCGGTGGGGCCGAACTACCATAAGCCCGACGCGTACGCCCCGAGCACCTTCCGTAATATGCCCGAAAATCCGCAGGCCGCAGCGCAGGCGGCTTCCTATGCAGATCTACCCTGGTGGCAAGTGTTTCCAGACCCCGTGCTGCAAGACTTGATCCGCACAGCGCTGAAGCAGAATTACGATTTGCTGATCGCCACCGAGCGCATCAGCGCCGCGCGCGGGCAACTGGCGGTAACGCGCTCCAGTCTTTTCCCGCAGGTGCAAGGCAACGGCGATTTCACGGGCGGCAAAGAGCAGAATTTTCAGTCGAAATCAAATTTCCTGGCGCTCACGGCAGACGCGGCCTTTCAAGTAGACTTATTTGGCGGGCTGCGACGCGCCACCCAAGCTTCGCGCGCCCAGTTGCTAGCGACGGAAGCGGCGCGACAGACGGTGGTGTTGACGGTGGTCAGCGATGTGGCCAGCGATTATTTCGCGCTACTGGAGCTTGACTTGGAATTGCAGATCGCCCGTGACACCGTCAAAACGCAGCAAGATTCTGTCAAATTGACGTCGCTGCGGTTGGATCATGGCGTCGCCACAAAGCTCGACGTGTTGCAAGCGCAGCAAGTCCTGGACACCGCCAACGCGCAGATTCCGGATCTCGAAAGACAGATTGCACAAGAGGAAGACGCGATCAGCACACTTCTGGGCAATTACCCTCAAGGGGTGCCACGCGGACGCGTGCTCGGCGAGCAGGCCCTTCCTCCGGACGTGCCTCCCGGTTTGCCGTCCTCTTTGCTCGAGCGCCGGCCCGACATTCGACAGGCCGAGCAATTACTGATCGCCGCGAACGCGCAAATTGGCGTGGCTAAGGCGCAATTCTTTCCTCAAATATCGCTGACGGGCGCAGGTGGCGGGGCATTTGGGCGCAGCACTCTCTTCTCCAGCATGATGAGCTCGCAAACGAGCATTTGGTCGTACGGTGTGTCGGTAAGCCAGCCGATTTTCACGGGCGGCGCGCTGCGCGGGAACTTGCACGTGGCCGAAGCGCAGCACGAACAGGCTCTGATCTCTTACAAAGAGGCGATTCAGTATGCGTTCCGGGACGTGTCCGACGCGTTGATCGGATATCAGAAATTTCATGAAGTGCGCGTCGCGCAGGAACAGACTGTCGCGGACTTGGCGGAGTCGGTACGCATCTCCATCATGCGTTACAGAGGCGGCACCACCACGTATCTGGAAGTGCTGGACGGCCAGCGGTCGCTCTTCGAAGCGGAAATCACGTTGGCGCAGGCGCGCGGCGCCGAATACCAGAGTTTGGTGCAGCTGTACAAAGCGTTGGGCGGCGGCTGGAAACAGTAAGCGGGCTCTTGAGCCACCGCGCTAGCGTTCCAAAATCTCTTTCAGCTTTTTCATTTCCTTCCCGATTTCCTTCATGGCTTCGTCGAACTGCTGATCGCTCATCACCGCGGGCTGAAAAAGCGTCATCTTCACAGTTGCGCCTTCGTGATTGGGCACCACGCGAGAATAAATCTGCCAAATCGCTTGCGGATCTTTCTAGACGTGATCAAACACGCCGAGTTCCTTCACGGCGTTAAGTTTCAGCGCGCCTTCTCCGAACTTGGTGACGGCATGAAACCATCCATCTTGGCCGGGAGTGACTGAGCGGAAATTTACGACGGCGCATTGCGGCCAATTCATCGGATTTGCGAGGAAGGCGAAGACCTTGCCTGGGCTGGCTTGTATATCGACCGATTTTATTGCGGAGCGCGCAACGTTTTTCGTGATCTTCTCTCCGGTCCTGAAAGCGTCGGTTATAAGCCGCAGCAGAGCAGTGCTGTGCGAGCGTTGTTAAAACAATTATCTGAGCTTCTTCGATCAACGCTTGGAAATGCGTGCGCGGACTTCGCTTTCGGCACGCAACCAATCTTCTTCCGCTGAGCCGTACGGACAACCTCTGGCTTGCCAGAGTTGGTAGGCGAGGGCCGCGACTTCGTCGTGTGCGAAGGTCATGCCGCCATGCCCAGACGCTAGCGTCTTCGTGAGATTGTCAGCGGCTTGTGAGTGTTCCAGCGCTTGGCGTGAATCTTCGCCGCCTGTTATCACATGGCCTCTTTTTTGGTTTTGCGCAATGCGATGGGCCTCTGCGGCACGGTCGTGTAGTTCGGCGGCACGGTTGTGGTTCTGGTGGAGAAGTTCATTGTCCCGAGGGGCAGGCACGGGCTGAAGAGACTCTATCTGCCCTGAATTGGAGTGGGCTTGTTTTGCAAGTTTGTAAGCGTGATCGGAGTACTCCTGGGCCCTCTCCAAATGCCAATTTCCTAACTCGTTTTTCCCTTTTTCGTTATGCTCGGCGGCCGTGCGATGAGCGTGGGCTGCAAGTTCGTGCTGATCGGCCGCTTGCCGGTGCGTGTCGGACACGTTTCCCTCCTATGGCCGATCTTACATCTCCAGGAATCATCGCTTCAACGCTTCAACCTGGCAACACAGCCAGCTGAGCGGCAGCGATCATCCGGTTTCAACGAGAACTACACTATTTCGACGGCGACACTTCTATGGGCGTCCCATGATGTGCAAATGAGCGTAAGGCGATCCGGCCCACATGATGTAGGCGCCGGTCGCCTTGTGCTTAGTAGGGAGCCCGGTGGTTTTTGGATCGAATGGCCAAATGATCATCCAGTGGGGACCGATCTCGATGGGCATGCTCGTGGTGTCACTGGGTTCCGAGTCGCTGCGCTGAGTGGCGCCGGCTAATGTAAGTGATGCCTGGGACCGTGTTGGTCGGTTTAGGTCTGTGAGCTTTGGCGTCGGCGTACCACTGCAGCGCCGGCATATCAACACACATGGGTGGGTCGGCAACAACTTTTGGATTTCCCGGCGTGCATGTGAAGCCGTTGTTCCCCTCGCGCAGAACTACCATCTGGCCCTGCGCGTCGGTGTCTGTGATCCTTGTTCCGCTCGCAACGTTCGCAGGCCCCGCGGACATCGCTCGGGCTGTCTTCGCTTGCACGGTCTCGCCGGCATCTACAGCGGAGGTGTGAGCAGGAGCCAGTCCATCGGCCGGCTCCTGCAGATTCGATCCATTCGCGATCAGCGCCGTCGTCGAAAGTATCAGTAACGCAAAACTCCGTTTCACCCAATTCATAGAACCTCCTCCCAAAAAGCATCCGGGAATCTCGCTGGACCGCTTCCTACCCGAACTACGCGCGCGAAGGTTCCCCACCGTCAAGTTCGTGCTCCGCTTGCAGCCAATCATCCAACTCACGGCCTGTTCCACAACTTGGCAGAGAGACTCGAGAGTGGATTCCAGCGACTCGCCCTTGGCAGTCATTTCCAGAACCAGATTCGCTCCAGATAGTAAGCCTTCCGCGAGTTTTCGATCTTCGATGTCGGTGTTCGTTCCGAACCATTTCACAACCCTTCCTTCGTTATCGGATGACGGGATCGCACGGAAAAGAAACCAACGATACACTCCATCGTAACGGCGCAGGCGTGCTTCAATTTCACCGGGCTCGCCAGAAGCCAGAACGGACCGCCAGTAAATCACCATTCCGTTGAGGTCATTCGAATGAAGAGCTATCGTCCAGCCCCAATCACGCGCTTCTTCAGCTGAGAGGCCGGTGTAGTCGAGCCAACGCTGATTGAACAAGTCAGCGGAGCCGTCCGGACGAGCGGCCCAGGCAAGCGTGGGGATCGCGTCGACAATTAGCCAAATATCCTGTTCGTACGGGTCGTGTTGGGGATCGGGCGCTGCTGATACCAATTGCAAATTATAGCTCACCTGTCTCGCGAGGCAGGCGGAGCCAGATCCGAGCCTTATTTCATCGGCCGCGAACCTGTAATAAGGATATCCACGAGACGTTTCGCGCTTTGTTGCCAGTCAGGGCTGGTCGCCACATGTGCCACGCCGACAAGAGCCCGAAGCAGATCCATGGGATCAGTATCTTTCCGCATGTCGCCACTCTTGATCGCGCGCTTCACCAGGGCGCCGAGCGCTTCATGGATCTGATCATGGGAAGCTGCGAACACCTTCTTGGGATCTCCGATCAGAGTGCTCAGCGCCGGCGCGATGAGCTGCTTCGCCTCGATGGCCTCAACGAATAACAATAGCCACGCTCGCAAAGCTTCAATCGGCGGCATACTTTGAGCGAACTTCCACTCTGCCGCGGCGAGCTTTTCCATCTCCGACCGATAAACCGCCTGTAGAAGTTCCTCGCGATTTGGAAAATGACGATACAAAGTCCCCGGCCCGACGCCTGCCTCGCTCGCGATGTCGTCCAAGCTGGTGTTTGCGCCGGATCGAGTGAAAGCCAGCTTGGCCACCTCCAAAATTCGCTCGCGGTTTCGCTGCGCATCGGCGCGCGGCTTTCGGCTGGCAGGTTTGGAACGATTCATGGGCATCCTCAAAAAAGCTTGCAACCGGAGGCAGTCTCCGTTAATCTAAGTATGTGGAGACACTCTCCACTTTAGCAGAACTGATCGGTGTATGGGAGGAAAAATAAAATGAGCATAGACATAAAGCTCGGCGGCCAATTCGAACTTCCCGGAACCTCCACTGGCGTTTACCGCATGGGCTACGGTGCCATGCAGCTGGCCGGCCCCGGTGTTTGGGGTCCTCCTCGCGACGTTGATGCTGCGATGGCTGTGCTGCGAGCCGCTATCGCCGCCGGTGTGAACCACATTGATACCAGCGACTATTACGGTCCGCATGTGACCAATCAGATCATCAAGAAAGCCCTTCATCCCTATCCGGACGACTTGGTGA
>Ga0210385_10002747_pt1 | contig 10552 bp, 2 predicted proteins | sample IncBWH26OmetaG_FD_160107 | JGI IMG/M metagenome (GOLD analysis project Ga0210385, IMG submission 160107) | Forest soil microbial communities from Barre Woods Harvard Forest LTER site, Petersham, Massachusetts, United States - Inc-BW-H-26-O ... | reverse complement strand
GAGTGAGCTTATGCGCGCTCGCGATGGCGTGATTGCCCATAGGAGCAAGGTCGATGTTCTGGACCGGCAGAGACCCCGAGTTGTTGCCGAAGAAGTCGATGAAGGACATGGCCGGCATGCGCGTTTCGGTCTGGAAGGAGAACTCGCTGGTCATTGCCCAGGGCTGGCTCTGAGTACCGGGCGTGGGTTGCGCTCCCGAGGGCGATGGCGGCAGCAGCCCGGTCAGGACATGGTTGTCCACGGCGGTTTGACTTGGATCTCCGTTGAGCAGGTACTTATTTTTGAAGTCATCCCAACCCATGAAGTTCATGTTCGGGTTCGGGGACGGACCGAAGGAAACCGTGACGGAGCCGACCGCCAGGTTGACACTGACCGTGCCGTTGAGCGGCGGCCCCTGCACTTGGAGCGTAGCGCCAATCGATACAGAGATATCAATATCGACACATGCGAAGAAGCAGATATGAAGCTTGAAAGTCGCACCGAGCGATATGCCAGCGGAGATGTTGTAATAGAACGGATCCCATGAGAGCAGGAAGTCGGTGTACGCGGTGAACCAGAGGTTGATCCAATCCGGTCCGTAGGTGGCTTCCATGCGGGCGCCGGCCATCACGGCGGAGTTGGTGAGAGCGAAGTAGGATTCGCCCTTGATGTTCACCACACCGAGGAATGACCAGTGATAACCGAGCCGTGGGGGATTGGGGAATTTGGGGTCCGGCTGATAGGCGGGGGAATAGCCGCCCATCGTAATCACGAACTGCGAGTCCGGGAAACACGTGTAGTAACCGAACCCGCCGGTAAGCTGGCAGTCCTTGTTCAGTAGCCATGAATTATCGGTGAGCTGGGCCAGAAGGAAGATCGTTCCGTTGGCGGTGCTGAACGTGCACTCGAGAGCCATTTCGATGCTGACGAGCGCAGTATCGTCGGTGGGCAACGCCATGTGCGCCACGCCAAGAATGCCGATGGTGAGGCCGCTGTCCAAAGCGACGTAGAGCACGGCGGTCAGATTCACGACCGCGAACGAAACTCCATGCACGCCGGCGGCGAACCACAGGCTGCCTCGCTTGGCGGGAACCTGCGTGCCCAGCCTTTTCAGTGCGGCCATTGGGTCATTGGCAATAGCGCCGGGATCGTCGAGCGCCTCGACCAGCAGGAAATTCGGGAGCTGGTTGATATCCGTGGGCGGCAGCAGTTCACGGTTGTAGCCAACTCCCAGTCCCAGGCCGGTGATGTTGATGATGGGCGGAAGGCCGATGACGATGAACACTCCGGCAAAGATGAACAGCGACGTGTAGGTTTCGTTGGTCGCCAGATCGGTGGGGGTTGAATAGGCGCCCACCGCGATAAATCCGAACTGCGTAATCTGGATCAGCAGCAGTCCGTCGTACTCGACAGGAGGACCGGGGTTCTTGTACAAACCGCCGGCGATGGTGATACCCGGGGCTGTGAATCCAAGCGCCAGGCCACCCAGATCCAATGTCCACTGGCTAGGGTCGGCGATCGCATTGTAGGGGATACCGACGGTGAGATCGTCTGCATCCGCGGCGAGTCCGTTGATACTGACGCTGCCATCGATCAGCAGATCGACCTTGCTCGACTCGACGTTTAGCCCCAGCTGGTCGATGTAAATAGGGCCAAAGCCGCTGTGGATTCCAATCCAGAAGACGCCCGTTTGGCCGCCGAACTGGATATGGAATTGGGCATCACCCGCCGGTCCGCTCCAGTACCAGGCAGACACATCCACTCCGGGATTTACAGGATGGGAGTCGCCCGGCGTGCCTCCCGACTGGAGAAGGCTGGTGGCTACAGGATTGCCGCTTGCGCCGGTGGCGAGGCCGAGCGGAATCCCGAGCTGCACAAGTTCTAATCCGCCGCCCAGGCTGGTGAAGTTCAGGCCCCCGGCGAACTCAGCGTCGAAGAAGAAATAACCATTGAATCCGCCCAATCGGAATTGGGAGAGGTTAACCAGCGGCGCGTCATTGGCGCCGCTGAGCCCGAGCCCGATGCCTGCGCAGTGCAATTCCGGCGCAAACGTAAACGAGTCGCCCGAGCCGGTGAACAGGTAGAGATCGAGGCCAGCGTCGGCGCCCGGGGTCAAGGTAGTCCAACTCGACGGGGCGCCGAAGAGGGCCGCCAGCGAATAGGAGCCTATGTCGAACGGTTGCAACCCGCTCAATCGCAGTCCAATCTTGCCGCTGTCGTTGACGATGCCGAGTTTCAGTGTGCTGCTGAGAGAAACGGAGATGCCGGCCCCGGCGAGCCCGGCGAGCGCGCCCGTCACCATGCTGACCACGTCGGGCAGTGGCGTATTTAGCGCGGCGCCTTTCAGGATTCCGGCTGATGTGAGAAGGCTGTTGAGTGTGACGGTCGTGCCGGTCCAGAGCGGGTTGTTCAGTTGCGCATTGGCGGCCTTGATGGCGACATTTGCGGCCAGCGGCAACAGCCAGCTCTCAAGCAGCTGCAGCGGGGTCTGCGCACCGGTGACTACCCTGACCTGGGGCGCTAGATCGATCTCGAGGGGACCGTTGCTAGCGGTGCCTGCCAGCGGGAAGAACTGAGCTGTGAATCCAAGCGTGCCGCCAGTAGACGAGACGCCAAAATTGAGCAGCGGTGCAGCATTTATGCCGAGCGTTGATGGCAGGGCCAATCCGAAGCCGGCAGTGCACTGGACTGCCCCGGTTGCATAGCCTGAGGATAGGCTGACGGTGAGCGCTCCGCCGCCAAGCTGCACCCCGTTAGCAGAGATCGTGGCCAGAGGTCCTGATCCATCCCACCCGGCAGTGAGCGAAACTGTGCCGGAACTACCGCCCGATAATTGGATCGTCCATGTGAGACTTGAACCCGAGGCCGCAACCGCCGGGGAAACGCCGAGTGCGTTCACCATGTTGGCGGCGGCGGTAGCGACGGCTGCGCGGTTGCCCGGGCTGAAAAGGTTGAGCCAGTTCGCTTGCAGGAGTGTCTTGAGCGTGTCGGCGTGGGCTGCGAAGCCGCCGGTCGGGTCGTAGACACCGACTGCCTGAGCCATCTCGAGGGCTGGGCTCAGCCAGGAGGGAGCAGGTCCGGGCTTGTCTAATGAACTGACAAGCTGGTCCAGTACCGCGGGGAGGAGCGCTTCGAGTCCGCCGGCCAGAGCACCCAATCCGCTGAAGGTCGGCAGGATCTGGATGGGGCTTTGATTCTGCGGCGTAATGGACAATGAGAGCTGGCCGGAAGTGAAGCCGAAATTGATGGTTGCCAAGGTCCACGTGCCACTCAGCGGGGTGGTCAGGCTGATGGTGCCGCCCGGAGTCACGTGCAGCGTCTGATCGAATGAAAGCGAGAGCTGTGTCTCCAGGACACCACCGACGGGAGCTACGGTGGAGAGCTGAAGCTTGGTTGGGTTCGCGGTCGTACCTGACCCTGCAGCCGCCACCTGGAAACCGCCCGGCAAAGTGAGGCCGGGGCCGGCTGGGAATCCGGCGAGTTGATTGATGTCCTTCAGGAGCTTGGAAAGCTTCGTCGGATCAAGTCCCGCTCCTCCGCTGAGGCCAAGGGCGGAAGGGCTGGCCAGATATTGCGCGGTATTCGAGAACAGGGCGTCCGGCGGTATCTGCGAGAAGTTCGGGCCAAAGAGATCCGTCAATATTGTGGCTGCGGGAGAACCGGCCGGGATGGCCGCACCGATCAGAGCCGTGGTCGCACTGGAGACCAGCACCCGAGGCAGCACGTCATTGAGCAGAGCGATGAACACCGCCGGCGCGGGGAACGGGACAATGGTCGTAGAAGGTAGCCAGGGAGGCGCCTGCGCGACGAGTTGGCCGTTGGAGTAAGTGAACACGAAGCCGCCTACCGTGACCGTGGCGGTAAAGGAGGGCGTGAACGCCGGCAAAAGCACGGACACGTCGAAGCCGAGCGACGCGTTCTCTCCCAGCGACAGCGAGGGCGCTGTCTTCAAACCGACGGTCCACGATCCTTGCTGGATGTACGCGGTCAGAGGCAAGCCGGGAATCGGGTACGACCATGGGCCTGTGAGACCGCCGGTGAACCCGGCCAGTCCCGAGGCGCTGAGAGCGCCGGCAATGCGCGGCCCCAGGAACGATGCCGGATCCAGCATGACGGCAGCCACGGCGTCGGCGGACAGGCCCATGCTGCCATCCGGATTGGTAACGGTGAGGCCAAGCGCGCCGAGAGCGGCGAGCAGGCTGCTGATGCCGGAAGTAGCGGGCGGGGGTGGAGTGGAGACTGCTTTGACGATTGACCCGAGCAGCGCCTGGGCTGTGGCAGCGCTGAAGCCAAGATCGATGCGCGACAGCATCGGGCCATTGAGCGAGGCCTGGTGCAATATGATCCGCGGGGTTGTGGTGAAGCCGCCAGAACCGTTCGCCTGCATATCCACACCAAACTCGACGCTCCTTACGCGCGCCGTGCCCAATCCGGGTTCGCCTGCCAGCCAGTCGCCCGGTCGGCTCAACTCTGCATCCACCGACAGGAATTGGGCCGGGCGTGGCGGTTGCGCGGCGCCGCTCTGCAGTGGAATCCGGAACAGCCCGCCGCGCAGAGAGGCGTTGGCCGTGACAGAAGACTTCGTGGAAGAAGGCAGATCGAGGTGCGCGCGCGCACCGAGACTGAGGTGCGTGGGAGCAGTAGCCCCCCCGGTGCCGGCCTTGGTGGCCAGCGAGGCGGCCGCCGCTGCCACCGTCTGCTGGAGCGTTCCTGCCAGGGAGCTGCCGATGGCAAAGGCAGGGACGCCTGCCGTGTCGGTGGTCGGAGTGCCCGAAAAAGATCCGGTCGGGTAAGGCGAGGGCGTTGGCAAATCACCCGGTCGCGCTGCAGGCAGATACCCGTCGAGCGCGCCGAAGTAGTGGTTAAACGTATCGAGCATCGGCCCCGCCGCGAATCCCGAAGCCAGGGGCTGCAGCAGGCGCACGACGCTCGACATGAGGGGATCTGTGAGAAAGGGGAGCGGCGAGCCGAGGTGCGGTGTGCCCAAGGTGATCAGGCCCTGAATGAGGGTCGGATTGTCATGCGTGAACGCCCGCGCGGCGACGCCAGCGGTGGAGTGAGCCACCACAGTGATTTTTTGATTCGGCCGCAGTTGGCCGATGCGCGCGACGGCGAATCCAATCTGGGCAGTCAGTGACGTGAGATTGCCGGTTCCATCGTCGTTGAGGTCGCAGGTGTAGTAGTCGACTGCAGCGGTGACGGTCGACGGGTCAATTGCCGCCGGATTGGTATTGGGAACGCGGAAGCTGAAGTTGGCCGTGGGACTCGCGCCCAGGAAGGCTTGCCAAGTGGTGTGATCGCTGAAGGCCGGGCCCAGCAGAAGGACCGCGCGGGCGGATGCCGCACCTCCCGCCATGGTGTCGATCTGGGCTGAGATCTGCGTGATGGCAGACGGGTCCTTTGTCTCCAGCGGATGGGACGATTGGATGTTGGTTCCCGCGCTCCAAGAACCACCGGTTGGCACCTGTGCGGAGAGAGGAACCACGCCGTCGCTTGAGGCAAGAAACGTTGCGAGATTTGTCAGACCTGTAGCTGCGTCTGTAAGGTCCAGATTTTCCGTTGCGTCGGCGAGGCCAGGTATGAACGGCGCCAATGCTTCAACAACTGTCAGCAGCGTGGGTAAATCGGCTGCACCTTTCGCTGCGGACGACAGTGCGGTTGCCCAATTCGCCGGCGGTCCGGCTGGTTCCAGCCACGCGAGCACGTCAACAGCCTCAGCCCCGGTTAGAAGAGGCAACGACCACGGATCCTCGTAGGTGCCTGTGCCGGAGAACTGATTGCTTGGCGCTGCAGCCGCAGCGTGGGCCGCCAGCGCGGGCAGCGAATCGGGTAGCGTGTCGGACAGAAGCGACTGCAACCAATTCAGCAACTGCAAGAAGAACGGCGTGCCGTCAGAAGATACGCCGGTCGCTACCTGGCTGAGCCATTGCTTCAGTGAGCTGACCGGATCCGAAATGAGTGATCCCGGTCCCGTCGCGTCGGCGAGCACCGGCCAACCCGATTGCAGCCCGGTGAGGCCGGAATGCACGCCGAGCAAGGCCGCGATCGTATAGGCGGGGGCTCCGCCCCATTCGCCCGCAGCCCGCGCGATAAGCATGCGCAGAAGGGTTTCCAGTTGCGCGACGTTGATGTTGAGCGCCTGGGCCGTTTTTTGAGGATTGCTCGCATCGAAGCCGCTGACGGGGAAAGCAAGCGAGAGGGGGCCAATCGTGGTTGCACCTGACGTGATATTCAGGTTATTGATGTCGGCCTGCCATGAGAATGACGTGCTGGGCGCCCAATCGGCCTGCGCCGAGAAGGAATCGGCGGTCAGTCCGAAGCCCGCGACAGCGGGGGCTGCGACTCCTGGCTTGATCAGCAGCGCAGCGTGCTGGCCGGCAAAGAAACTGGCAGTCCCCGCGCCACTTGCGGGGAGATCGAAGCCAAGCAATTCCGAAGTGAGAGAGACCGTGAGCGGAGCGCTCGCCACCACGGCCCGCAGCCCAAGGCGCAGCTTTTGGGGGTCAGTTGCCACGCCTGAGGTTTGCGCATTCCATGCGGCGAGATTCAACGTCCAGGGGCCGCTTGACGCGATCGGCGCAATCCAGGGATCGCTCGGTGTGCCGGTCCCGGATGTGGCAGTCGGCAATCCGAGCAGGGCCGCGATCTGGCCAAGCATCATTGACCAGCTCTGGCCGTCCAGCAGAACTGCCCGGTGAAATGCCCCGATCGCGCGGGCAGGATTTGCAACCAACGCGGTTAAATCGACGGAGTGCGCGGGACTAATGTTGCTTAGCCCGGCCAGCGCCAGAAGATTCGATCCGGCGCTCGCGCCCAGTGCCGTGGTGATCGCCGTCTGCACCGCGCTGGAGGCCGCCGCTCCCACGCTGTCCGCATTGGTCAGATCGAGCTGGTCATACGTCGTACCATTGAAGGTGACGTTCGTAAGCAACACCGAAGGCTGCAGCGCCGAACCTGTCCATTGCAGCCCGGTGCTGAACGATCCAACGGTCAGTGGTCCCGTCGAAGCCAACTGTGCCGAACTGTTCCCGGGCGCAATGAACCCGATGGAAGCGCTGGGCAGAACGCTGGCATTGCCGGTGCCACCCAAAGGAATCGAAGCAATCACACCGGAGGCCTGAACCCGGCCCGGTCCCGATGCACCGCCCGGGGACAGCGACGCCTGGACTCCCACCTGCAGCTTCCCGCCTGAAACCGAAATCACGAGGTCGAGCGACGATTGAGAGTCAAAGGGGATAAGTGTGACGGTCCATGGACCGTTCGCTCCACCGTTGTTGACGGTAAGATCCGTGGCCCCGATCAGACCAGCTACGTGACCCATCCACGTCGAAACTGCAGTCCCCTGGACCATGGACTGAAACCAGTTCTGGAGCGCGGAGGGGTCGCTTGCAAGACTGAGGAATGGAAACTGCGGCACACCATCGCCGACGAGCCCCAGCACGCCCAGGAGATGACTCGATACGGCGCCTGTGAGCGAGGTGAGCTCCTGCTTCAGCAATCCCAGGATGACATGGAAGGCTTCCGATGCAAGCTGCTCGGGATCTAGCACCACGTTCTGTAGTGAGCCGTCTCCCAGGTCCAGATTCTGCAACGTCACGGCCAGCGTGACCGACGGAGGAGCAATGGATGCGACGATGGAGATTCCATCCAATTGAATGGGCGGTTTCTTCAGCCCGAGTCGCGCCTGCACAGCAACCCGCAATGGTCCTCCGGCGGTTCCGGCAACTGCTTGCACACCGCCATCAGCTGACACCAGCGGCAGGCTCACCTGGACATCCGCCGTGATTCCAGATGAACCGGGATTCCCGAAATCGGCGGCCACGCCAAAAACCACTCCCGGTCCGGAAGTGTTGATGGTGAAATATACGTTTCCGCGGGGCTGGTCGCCGAGCAGCGGATGCCAGGTTTCGTTGTCGGGAATGCCGGGAATGGTCGCGGGCGGCAGAAGGGCATTGACTAGGTTCATCAATGCCTGGCGCTGCTGCGGATCGGAGAGGATCGTGGACAGCTCTAGTTGTGGCTTGTCGAACCAGCCGCCATTGAGGGTGCCGTCGTCTTTGATCAGGCCGATAGCCTTCCCCAGGTCCGAAAGTTCTCCAGCTAAGCCTTGGGTGGAAATCATGCGGGTCTCGCCTGGGCAGACAACGGTGTCCCGGCAATGACTGTGAGGCTGCCTTGAGTCACAGCCAGGCCAATCGGCGCGCCGCCCTGTTGAGCGGCGGCATCCTGCGCGAGACCAAGAAGACTGGCCCAGATGGCGGCTTGCAGCGTCTTGCCCCACCTTGCGCTCAAAGCGCCCAAGCCCTTTGGCAGATCGTCCGTGACCGCGGTCAGACCTGCCGGGTCAGTCGCTGCGCCAAGCGCGAATGCAGTCACCAGGGTGGCGCGTCCCGTCTGATCGGTTTCGAGGTCGACTGAAACCAGCAGGGAACCTGTTACAAGACGTACCTGGACACTATCGAGATGAACCACCACTTCATCGCCGTGCTCAACCCAGATGATTGTGGTTGGGCTGGCGTTGACTAACTGCGACGCGTCGCTTGAACTGCCCACCAAGCGCACGGCGAGTTCAGCAGCCAGTCCTGCTTCGTTGACGGGATTTGAGACTGCAAGCATGCTGCCTGAGGACAAGTTGACCTCCTCGAGCGGAGTTCGAAGCGCCTCTTCACTGAACGGCGATGCTGTGCAAAAGGAGATAGAGCAGGTGGCGGGAACTCTCCGGTAGTAAACAGATTTCTGCTACATGCATCCTTCAAGTTCAGGCGAACGGTGGTTCATTTCGGCGATGAACGCCCGTGTGTGCTACCGTGGTCTGCTCCCGAGTCGTGTTGCTGTTTTTCGGCGGTTTTGTCGCTTCAGATCACAACTACGTTCTCGCGACGTGGTATGAGAATTTTCACCGAGCCTGTTTTCCTCTGCGCGATTCCTGGTAGAACAACCGAGAATGTTTTGAGCTTTGAGCGGACGAGACAATCGTCGAACATGATGGAACATCATGTTGATCACAACAGCGAATCAATATAATGGCGTTTACAGTCGGATGCAAGAAAAAATTAAGTAGTAGGTCAGTTTGGATTCACATTGACCCGCCAGGAAATCTCTTTCTTTCCTCGTTTCGGGACTTTTCTACCCCGAAATCCCCAGATTTGGCCATGAGTACGCGGCTTCTGGACCTATCAGAGAATCGCATGAGCGGAAATCAAGCCTCTGAATTGCCCATTTTCTCTGGAGCGGTGGGGCGAAGTCCGGTTTCTGTACGCGAACCGGACTAAGAATTCGACGTCTTGCTTGGTTACCATGCAGGCTTCTGCGAACCGATGGCAACGGGGCGCCGGCTAAGGGTGGACAGGTGTCTTCTAGACTGAGTTGTCTGGCGTTCTGGCTTCCAGCCCTAGGCCGGCGTCGCGAATAGCTGCAAGGCACTGCTCGCGCGCGCGGGGCAACGAACCGAAGCTGTCGGGCTGAAATGCAACAGAATACCTCATGGTCACGTCCAGGACCGATCCTTGAATCGGCAGGGCATCCGAGAATCGCGACATGGCGCGTCTTAAGCCAAACCACGGATCGGTCCGTCACGTTCTGGGACGCGAGGGACTTGCCTCTGTCCAGCGCCTCCTGGCCATTCATTGGTGTGTACGTGAAACGAACGCCGATTGGTCCTTCCCACTGCCATACCTTGGGAAGGCCGGCCTTGGCTACGATGCGGTCCAGCAGCAGGCCTACAGGTGCATTCAGCTCCACTCGCACTGGTACGGTGATGCCGAATGCTTCTGAAGTCACGTACACGGTGTTTGGCTCCGTGTCATCCTGCTGCTCGATCGGCGACGATGCTACTGGTCGCTGTGTTGCTGCTTCCGCGTTACGATCCGCGCGCCAAGTGTCGATGATCTGCCCTATGCCCGGCTGCAGTTCGGAATGATGACTCCCGCGAGATATCGCAATCCATTCTGGAAAGTCTGAAACGCGGCCAGCGTGACGGCGATGTTCCGAAAACAGCGCCGATCGTTACCTTAGCGGAGTACTATGCAATCGTCCTTCACGGCTTAGCTTTCTAACCAAGGGATGCGCCTCGCGCAAGACTCTCACGCAGGTTGATTTCGCCATGGCGGGTTGGCAACAGATGGTTAACGAGCAGAGCCAGTCAGGAGCATTTGATGGCAAGTGATGGGTCGCCGTGGAATAGGGAACAAACTCGAAATAGCTTTCAATTCGCGACTCCAGGCTTTAGCGCTCATTGAAGAGGGCTTGCGCAACAGATGGCCGGATTAGTAATGGAAAACGCCCTTGTATTTACTGATCCAAAGCTTTCACTTTGCCGAATAGTCCGCTAATCGGACAAGTGGTGTGCCCGTAGTTCCCGTGAAACGGGATTATAGGTAAGTTCAACCCGCCGACTTGCCCCAAGCGGCAACTTACCGAAATCGTGACTTCACGGGCGGTGCACGAAAGGGCAATTCATCAATTGACCGTTCCTCATCGTCGCGATTCGACCAAAACCAGGCGAAAGAGAAATCTCGCTTGAGCGACCTGCCAGCAAGTCAGGTGGAGACCGCAACGGATGCCGCTTTGTCGC
>Ga0210385_10002745_pt1 | contig 10560 bp, 14 predicted proteins | sample IncBWH26OmetaG_FD_160107 | JGI IMG/M metagenome (GOLD analysis project Ga0210385, IMG submission 160107) | Forest soil microbial communities from Barre Woods Harvard Forest LTER site, Petersham, Massachusetts, United States - Inc-BW-H-26-O ... | reverse complement strand
TAAAAATAAAAAAAAGAACTGAAATCATATCCACAAATCACATAAACAGGAACAAAAACAAAAAAAATCAAGGAAACTTCGTAAGAAACAGCCTGAGAGACAGAACGATAACCCCCAATTAAAGAATACTTCCTATTAGACCCTCAAGAGGAAAAAAGCAAAAAGTAAACCCCCAAACCCAATAAACAAATCATAAAAAGAACAGAAAAAAAACTCATAGTGACTCCTCCATAAGAAGAAAACAAACTCCACAAAAAAAACATAAGAAGAAGACCAACCAAAGGACCAAACAAAAAAAAATAAAACATAAAAAACCAACCCTTCAAAACCTCCTTAGAAAACAGCTTTACAGCATCCCTAATGGGCTGAAGAATACCAAAATACAAAACCTTAGTGGGACCCTTACGAAAATGGGAATATCCCAAGACCTTACGCTCCATCAGGGTGAAAAAAGCCACTCCTACAAGAACCCCCACCAACAACAAAAGAAAATCGAAAAAAAAAATCACACCTCATCTAAGTTAACCTTAAGTTAAATCCAAACTAGTAGCCTTTTAAGCAACAAAAGTCCGCAAGACAGGTAACATATCCGTTTATACCCATATTTAATCCCAGATCTATTCTTTTTTTAAAAATTAGCAAAATAAGTCAGTTTCGACCTGACAAACGATTGGCTAACCCCCTAGCCCCCCCCTCTAGGGGGCTCCCTAAATAGGGGGTTTTAAGCCAATTTTACCTACTGGTAACTGAAGCTGCAAAGCTTAGAGACTCATAACCTCTAGATCTAATCTACCAATCCTTCAGGTTTAAAGAACCGTACGTCTTCAAAACGTAAGATACTTCATGTAAGGTTTAGACTTGAACGAATCCCAAATTTGCAATTTGATGTCTAGAGACTAAACAAGATCTCATACTCTCCAATATTTCTTACGTTTCTGATAAGATCAACCCTAATGGTTATCACAAGAAATTCGTGGGTAGCCATTTGGGTTGCACTAGAGGTAAATACCATGGTATTCTGTTCCTTATATTTCATTAAAAAACTATACAGAAAAAACAACCTGGAGAACAACCTTAAATACTTCATTATTCAGTCAGCAGCTTCAGCTATTCTAATCCTTTTCATGAGAATTAGAATAGATAGCCCATCCAAGAACATCCTAGTAATAGGAGGGACAATCTCAGTCCTAATTAAACTAGCTGCTAGACCTTTCCATAGATGGTTTATCGAAATCATAAAAAATACTTCAACCTCCAATGGTTGCCTACTGTTAACATGGCAAAAATTAGCCCCCGCATTCATAATGATCTTTTTAATAAAAACATTAATCCTTATCAGACTAGCAGTCAGGGCCGTTTCAGGAGTGATTTCGCAAATAAATCAAAAGAAGATGAACGAAATTATAGCTATTTCCTCAGTATTTAACGTTAGATGGACCCTTCTGGCAGTTCTCATAGGAGTAAAGATCCTTCTACAGTTCCTACTGTTATATTGATTCTCAGTATTAATAATTATATACATCATATGAAAAACCCGATTCAAAGAAAAAAGCAATGATAACTCAGAAATAGAAATAAATACCACAACAACCATTCTATTAGCCAACCTGGCAGGAATCCCCCCAACTTCAGGATTTTTGGCCAAATGATTGGTAATCACCCAATCATTATCCCAGAAAATAGTTTATTTAACAACCTCGATACTAGTCATTAGATCGATTAACTTATATATTTATATACGAACTTTCACCCCCATAGTCGTAAAATCTTTCAAAAAAACTCAAAAAGAAAAGACCTCCTCATCCAAATCAATAAGAACATTAAGGTTGATTCTTCCAAGAATACTAATTATAATATCATTAGACCATGCCTGAACATAGGAATACTTTGATAGAGTAAGAACTTAAAAGTCTATGTACACTATCCTCCACTACCAAAAAATGGCGTGCCATGACACCCTCGTACAAACGGCTTAATAATTTCTAAAGGTTACAACTTTATTTTAACCGCCTCATGAGGAAAAATTTACGATACCCAAAACCGTAGTCTTTATCTTAGACTAACTCAAGAAAAATTCTTAATTTGATGCAACAAAAATATCAAACTAACTTTTTAATTCTTTTGGGTCCTTTCGTACTACAAAAACATTTGTAATAAAACTCTAGATAAAAACCAGTCTGGCTCACGCCGACTTGAACTCAGATCATATGAAAATTTAACGGACGAACAGTCCGACCTCGAAGAAACTCTGCCCCCTTAGGTGATTCCAATCCAACATCGAGGTCGCAAACTCCTTTACCAATAAGACCTAAAAAAAGGAATAACGCTGTTATCCCCAGAGTAATTTAGCCAGTTATCCATAAAAAAGTTCAAAAATACAAAAAAGTCATAAAATTAAACACAAATTATTGCCCCAACCAAATGAAACTTATATATACCAGAACTTTCATAAAAGTTCTGGGGTCTTCTCGTCTAAGAGTTAAGATTGTTATTTTCAACAAAAATATAAATTCAGTAATCTAAATCCCCTTAAACTAAAAGAGAAAAATCCATTCATACAGGCCCTCAATTAAAGAAGCTAATGACTCCGCTACCTTAGCACGGTTAAAATACCGCGGCCGTTTAATAATTCACTGGGCAGGAAAAACTTATGCAATAAGATATGATTTTGATAAACAGCTCCCCAATAGGAAGAGTAAAAAGAGATAGATTCGTAATCATAATCAACCCGAAACATAACCCAATAAAACAAGCACTCATACTAATAAGATAATTATTGAAACACATATTTAATCCTTTCAAACCTGTAAATACCAAAACCAGAAAAGTTATAACACAAACTTAAACTATTAAAAATTTCTACTATCATCACCAAATCAATCTACATATAAGACTAGAGGTAACCCCTAAATAAAAAAGAATCAGCTATCGAAACAAACGAATGACCTATTATCCCTTTCCTCACATTTAAAAATATACGACACAAAAAATGTGAGGAAAGACCTTGGATAATTCTAATCAACCTTAAAAATAATCCATTCTACCCTCCCTTATACAAAAGGTAAGAAACAAAATAGGTAAACCCTCACAGGACCATAAAGCAACATCAGTTCTAATAAAACTCATAAAACAAATACACCAAAACAAAAAATCTTAAAGGTTAAATTAACCTTTTGGTGTAAGCAAAAGGAATCTTGTAAACCCCTAACTAGGAAATCCTTCCGGATTTCCTACTTTGTTACGACTTGTCTATATAAAGAATGACGGGCGATATGTACTTCCAAAATTAACCTTCAAACCAATAAAAAATATCTATTTATTTATTTACCTACAAATCCAATATTTAAACCTTCTACAAAATTTTCAAAAAACAATGTAGCTCATTCTCCCATCCTCATACCTTACACTAAGACCTGATATAAAATCCCCAAAAATCATCACCCTGACCTAAAAATCAAAATTAAACAGCAGTATATAAAGATAAGAGAAAGCAACCAAATAAACGCGGGATATCTCTTAAGGAACAAGCTCCTCTGTAAGTATTAAGAACCGCCAAAAAATTTGAGTTTTAAGATAATCTTTTACTACCCTAAATGCAATCCGGCCGTAATAGGGTATCTAATCCATAGTCCCAAAACCCGTTACAAAACTAATCGTCCAAAATCAAATCACACAATAATGATTCCACCCAAAAACCATGAGTAATCTAAACTCCCAAACTGAGAATAAAACAAGAACTTATAAAAAGAATGGTATGACCGCGGATGCTGGCACAACTTCATCCCCTCTTCACTACAAATTAAATTAAAGTAACTCAAATCATTAGAAATTAATTCTCAACGTCCTATAAGAATAGAATTAATAAACAAAGCAAAAACTACAGTTAAATAACTCTTCCAAAAATTTAGCCTTATTAACAAAAAGGTACATTTAGTATCACATGTTCAAAGAAGACAACCACAGTTAGAAGGACTTGTTAAAAACCCCCAATTTTTTTTTTGGCCCCCAAAAAATTGGGGGTTCTATACACCGCATTCAAAAGTATCAAATTAAGAATTTTCCCGATTTTCTTAAAAAAACTCCGGGTTCAACTATCGGTTTTTGAGGTTTTATACGTCAGGTACGGGAAAACCGTTTTTTACCTTAAAGGTAAATCTAAAAAACACAAAAAATATCTATTTTTTGTATACAAATTAAAATTTACTTTTTAAAAAGTAAATTTTAGAAGGTAGACAGAGATTATAAAGTCTACCCCGACGGCCGTGCCGGGCCAGGAGACTAGGGGATAGACTTTATTTTTTTAAAATGACGTTTTTCTTGAGTTTTATGTTTTTAAATGATTAGATAAAAGAGCTAAACGCACAAACGTTCAATAACAACAATGTGACATCGAAAAAAACGTCATGATGAAAAGCTTTTTTATCAATAATACCTTTCCATTTTATACATCAGGTAATAAGATTTACGGGGTCCCAATACTTTTTAAATTTTATTGGGTTTTTATATATTTTTTCCGATGTTATCAATTAGCTCTTTTCTATCTAAGATTTGTCATCACTTTAATCTTCAACGTTAAGTGAAGATTATGACAACTTTTAAAAACATAAACGTTTCCAGTATTTATCTTCAATCCCCTACCGTTAGGTAGACTACAAACTGACGTCAAATTATGATATAAACAGCAATACCACATACCTCACAGCCCAGGCCCGGGGGGCTGTAAGGTATGTGGTATTAAATGGACGCGATGACTATATTCAACCAACCATAAAGATATCGGAACTCTATACTTCATCTTCGGTGCTTGAGCTGGTATGCTCGGCTCTTCCCTAAGAGCCATTATTCGACTAGAATTGGGTCAACCAGGCTCTTTACTAGAGAACGATCAAATCTACAACACCATCGTTACCGCCCACGCATTTGTTATAATTTTCTTTATAGTAATGCCCGTAATAATCGGAGGGTTCGGAAATTGACTGGTTCCATTAATAATCGGAGCACAAGACATGGCCTTTCCACGTATAAACAATATAAGGTTCTGACTTCTTCCGCCTTCTTTAACCTTCTTAACGGCATCGGGATTTGCTGGAATAGGAGCAGGGACAGGATGAACAGTATATCCCCCACTAGCAGGGAATTTGTTTCACTCCGGGATCTCAGTGGACTTAGCAATCTTCAGATTACACTTAGCAGGTGCCTCTTCCATCTTGGGAGCAATTAATTTTATCACCACAATCATAAACATACGTTCCTCAACCAGGAGTCTAGACTCAATCCCCCTATTTGTATGATCAGTACTAATTACTGCAGTGTTGCTACTACTTTCCTTACCGGTATTAGCAGGAGCAATCACCATATTACTAACAGACCGTAACTTCAATACTTCATTTTTTGACCCAACAGGAGGAGGAGATCCTATTTTATATCAACATTTATTCTGATTTTTCGGCCACCCGGAAGTTTATATCCTAATTCTTCCAGGATTTGGGATGATCTCCCACACAGTAAGATTTTACTCTGGTAAAAAGGAACCATTCGGAACCTTAGGCATAATTTACGCTATAGTATCAATCGGATTTTTGGGGTTTATCGTATGAGCTCATCATATATTTACAGTAGGGATGGATGTAGACACTCGAGCCTACTTCACAGCAGCAACAATGATTATCGCTATTCCTACTGGAGTAAAAGTATTTAGGTGGCTAGCCACTCTAAATGGATCTCATATTTCCTTTGACACGCCCATACTATGATCATTAGGCTTCGTATTCCTATTTACAGTAGGAGGGTTGACAGGAGTAATTTTAGCCAATTCTTCGATTGACATTGTTCTTCATGACACCTACTACGTAGTAGCTCATTTTCACTACGTACTCTCAATAGGGGCAGTATTTGCAGTAATGGCCGGAGCCACTCACTGATTACCATTATTATTTAACATTTCAATAAGACCTAAAATGCTAAAGATTCAATTCTTTAGGATGTTCATTGGAGTAAACATAACATTCTTCCCTCAACATTTCTTAGGACTTAACGGAATGCCACGCCGCTATTCGGACTATCCTGATACCTTTACATCATGAAACGTAATCTCGTCATTAGGGTCTTTAATCTCATTCCTATCAGTCGTATTATTTGTATGAATCATTTGAGAAGCATTATCTTCTTCACGAGGGTGATTATTCTTCGCTAACACCAATTCAAGAATAGAATGAATAAATACTACCCCCGTGTCAGAACACACCTATAACCAATTAATCCTAATTTATAAAACATCCTCTTAATGCCCTCATGAATGGCCTTATCATTCCAAGACAGAACCTCCCCAAATATAGAACAACTTCTGTTTTTTCATGATCATTCAATAATCATCTTAATTCTAATCACAATCTTAACGTTAAATTTAATAACCTCTATTGTAATAAGAAAAAGATACCATAAATTTTTGATAGAAGGACAGGAAATCGAAACAATTTGAACCATTCTACCAGCAGTAATACTTCTTTTCATCGCACTACCATCAATAAAAATCTTATATCTCATAGAAGACACTTCAAACCCTAGAATCACAATAAAGGTAAACGGACACCAATGGTACTGATCCCACGAGTACTCCATCACAAAAAATGAAGAGTTTGATACCTTCATAGAAACATCAAAAATGTACCGATTAATAAAAACTAGAGATATGATTTTCATCCCCGTCAAAACATCCATCCGAATATTAATCTCATCAACCGACGTGATTCATGCTTGGGCCATACCATCTATAGGAGTAAAAGTAGACGCCCTCCCAGGGCGGATCAATCAAACATTTCTGACCGCAAAACGTCTAGGGCTTTACTCAGGCCAATGTTCAGAAATCTGCGGAACTAACCATTCTTTCATACCCATCACAATTAATGCCATCTCAACAAAGAGATTCATCAGAAAAATGAAATCTATTTAAAGCCATAGTTTATAAGAACAAAATTATGTCAAGATTTAAGAATTGAGGCTTTATATTCCACAGATGAGACCTATTTCATGAACAATCCTATTCCTACTCTTAACCTTAGTAACAATACTAGTAAAATCTAGACTGAAAAAATTTAATCCAAAGACAACCAAAAAAACCCCAATAGTGAAAATAGAAGAGACAAAATGAAAATGATAACAAACCTATTTTCCACTTTCGACCCCGCCTCATCAATATTTTCTAACTCATGAATAATAATAATTTCAGCCCTTTTACTAACTACAGGAAGGATATGAAAAAATGAATCCACATTAATAGCGTCATTCAAAAAAGTTGTAGAAACATTTAAAAAAGAATTAAGATACAACCTACAAGAAAGAGAAAAAGGACCAAAAGCAATAATCATGAGAATTTTCATCCTAATTCTTCCCCTAAATTTCTTAGCACTCTACCCTCAACTATTTTCAATTACTGCACATTTATCTTTCACCCTCCCAACATCCATGATTTTATGAATAACAGTAACTATGTATGGATGAACCAAAAAAACAAAACACATACTTTCACACCTTCTTCCACAAGGGACCCCCCTGGCCTTAATGAACTTTATAGTACTGATTGAACTTACTAGAAGAATCATCCGGCCAATTACTCTATGTGTACGACTTACTGCCAACATAATTGCGGGTCATCTGTTAATGTCCCTTCTAGGAAACGCCCTTCTAACAATAAGAAGAACGGTAGCAATAATAATAATATCAGTTCCAATCATTTTAACAATTCTAGAATCAGCAGTAGCTGGTATCCAAGCCTATGTATTTATAACTCTTATTTCCCTATACACAGCAGAATTAAAATAATGACAGAAAAATTCAACCCGTTCCATCTAGTAGAAAAAAGACCATGGCCATTAGTAGCTTCCTTCGGAGCACTTTCATTATTGGGATCCGGACTATCTTGAGTAAACAAGATTAGTTCTAGCCTAAGACTTATCACTATCATCGTAATCTTGTTAACCTCAATAGCATGATGACGAGACGTCCACCGAGAAGCAACGATCCAAGGGAATCACACAACTTTAGTATCAAATGGATTAAAAACAGGAATAGTATTATTCATTATATCCGAAGTTCTATTCTTCACATCGTTCTTCTGAGCATTTTTCCACAGAAGGATTTCACCAACCCTAGAACTAGGACAAACATGACCACCATATCAAATCAACTCTTTTAATCCAATGAGAGTTCCCCTCTTAAATACAATTTTACTTCTCTCGTCAGGAGTAACAGTAACCTGAGCCCACCATGAGATACTGAAAAGAAACCTTGAAAAATCCCGTTTATCCCTAATATTAACAGTAATGTTAGGAGCTATTTTTACCTCATTTCAAGCATTTGAATATATTGAAGCCCCATTCTGTATAGCAGACTCTTGCTTTGGATCAACATTTTTCATAGCAACGGGATTCCATGGAATGCACGTACTAATTGGATCCATCTTCTTAATGGTCTCCTTCTTCCGACTAAAAAACTTGGCGTTCTCAAAAAACCACATAGTAGGATTCGAATGCGCAGCATGATACTGACACTTCGTAGATGTCGTATGACTATTCCTATATAGAATACTTTACTGATGGGGAGCATAAACGGTATAGCAAAATTATTAATGCATCGAGCTTAAGACTCAAAGAAACTAAAAGTTACCGAAATAATAAAATCCCTAGTCTCAATAACAACCATAGTGATCTTACTAACTGTTCTAATCACAGCAACAAAAACAGTACACACAAAAGAAGAATCCTACAAAGAAAAATGAAGACAGTTCGAATGCGGGTTCACACCTCTAAATCCACCCCATATACCATTTTCATTCCAATTCTTCCTAGTGGCATTACTATTCCTTATCTTCGATATTGAAATCAGCCTGCTAATCTCGTACCCAATGGAAGTAAAAGACAGAATAAACATAACTATGCTGTCAGGCTTCATTTGATTTTTAACAATCGGACTAATTTACGAATGAGAAAAAGGAAAAATTGATTGAATCAAATGGATGGAACCTAAACGTTTAATCTTTGCAAGATTAAAAAGCACAGAATAGTGCACCAACCATCAATGTAGCATAAAAAAATGCAACGAGCTTAGGACTCGTCTATAAATTAATTCATTGAAGGAAAAGAAGGAAAGCCGCTAACTTACCAAAAGTCTAAACAGACTATTTCCTCATTCTCAGTAGTGTAAAAGCACGTAACCCTTCCAAGGTTAAACTAGAAGAGAAGCTATCAATCTTGTGGTGTAACAAAACACATAACTTTTTCAATGTTAAGATTAAACAAGAATGTAAACAATCTAAAGCCCCTTCAAAGCCTTCGCTAATCCAGCTCAAAACACAAAGAAAAAACACAAAAAAAACAAACAACCCAAAAGAACCAGCCAAACCCATTTTAACTAAAAAAACAAAAAAAGAATTAGAAAAAAAAAGCACCTCATAAACCCCCTTACCACCTGATAACTCAAGTCAGGATCTCTCCCCCAAATATAAATTCAAGCTACCAAAAAAACTAGAAAGTCCTCCTGAAAACCCCCACCGTAAAAACATAATCCAGGAAAAAAAATGAAGTAAATAAAAAGGAAGACTAAAAAAAAAATAAAAAGCGCAACCTCCAAAAAACAAGGACAAGCCGAGCACATAATCCAAACCCCGAAAAAACCACCACTCAGAAGAAAGGAAGAATCAAGACATTAGGGAACCAAAAAAACAACAAACAGAAAACAACAAAAGGAGAGGAAGAGCAAAGGTAGCCTTCTCAGAAAATCCCCTATAAGAAAAACTCTTGTAAAAAACCATATGACCCCCTCAGACTAGACGAACCCTGTAACAAACGGTGAGAAAGCAACCAAAAAAAAAACAGCACAGAAAAACAAAACCCCTCCCCAAAGAAAGAGAGGAAATAATTGTATCCTTAGAATAAAAACCAATCACAAAGGGGAAACCTGACAAAGAAAGACATCTGATCAAAAAGTAAACATATCCAACCCCCCCGAAAAAATAACCCCCATAAAATCGAGAATCTTGCCCCCCAAAATTATGAGAAATTAAAGAACCAGCCCTCAAAAAAAGAATACTTTTAAAAAATGCATGAATAAGCATATGCAAGTAAGACAAGACCCATATCCCAATAGAAAGAACAAAAAGCATCATTCCAAGCTGACTTAAAGTAGATATAGCAATAACCTTCTTAAAATCCTTCTCAAAACAGGCAGTTATCCCACCCAAAACCATAGTCAAAATCGAAAAAACCTTAACAAACCACCCTACCCCGGAAAAAAGAACATGATAACGGATTAAAACATAAACCCCTGCGGTAACCAAAGTAGAAGAATGAACCAAAGAAGAAACAGGGGTAGGAGCAGCCATTGCAGCAGGCAACCAAGCAGAGAACGGAATTTGAGCCCTTTTAGTAATAGCACCAAAAAAAACAGCACAGAAAAACAAAACCCCTCCCCAAAGACAAAATACATCATTCCACCAGGCCCCAGAAAGGGAGAAAAAATAAAACCCCAACAAAAAAAAAACATCTCCAACCACATATCAAAAGACAG
>Ga0210385_10002744_pt1 | contig 10567 bp, 11 predicted proteins | sample IncBWH26OmetaG_FD_160107 | JGI IMG/M metagenome (GOLD analysis project Ga0210385, IMG submission 160107) | Forest soil microbial communities from Barre Woods Harvard Forest LTER site, Petersham, Massachusetts, United States - Inc-BW-H-26-O ... | reverse complement strand
GCGATGTCTTCAGGCCGTGCGCGTGTGCAGGAAACGGAAGAATGCGACACCTTCACGCAGGCGCCGCTTCAGCATGTCCCAGCTCGTCAGCATCTCTTTGACGATTTCCCAGATCTTGCCGGGCCGAAAATAAAAGCGCCGATAGAATTCCTCGACGCCGCGGAAGATTTCTTCCTTCGACAGGTTGGGATAGCTAATCGCGGCTAGCTGCACTCCATGGTCGTTCACTAGGTTGGCGGCCTCGCTCGGCTTCAGCCAGCCATTCTGCATCGCCAGTTTGTAGAGTGCGGTGCCCGGATAGGGGGCAGCCAGCGACACCTGGATCGTGTGCGGGTTGATTTCCTTGGCGAACTGGATCGTGCTCTGGATGGTCTGCAGAGTCTCACCTGGCAGACCGACGATGAAAGTCCCGTGAATGACAATGCCGAGTTTGCGGCAGTCCGCGGTGAAGCGCCGCGCAATATCCGCCCGCAATCCCTTCTTGATGTTGTGCAGGATCTGGTCGTCGCCGGACTCGTACCCCACCAGCAGCAGTCGCAGTCCATTGTCCTTCATGACCTTCAAGGTGTCGTAGGGCACATTCGCCTTGGCGTTGCAGCTCCACATCATGCCGAGCGCCCCCATACCGCGTGCGATGGCTGCAACGCGCTCGAGGTTGGACGAATCAGTGAAGGTGTCATCATCGAACATGATCTCCTTCACTTCCGGCATGTTCTCCTTGATCCACTTGACCTCGGCAATCACGTTGGCGGCGGAGCGCACCCGATAGCGATGTCCGCCCACGGTCTGCGGCCACAGGCAGAAGGTGCACTTCGAGCGGCAACCGCGACCGGTGTAGAAACTCACATACGGATGTTTCAGGTATCCGCTGAAATAGTGGGCGGTGTCCAAGTCGCGGTGATAGATCGGCGCGACGAACGGCAGCTCATCCATATTCTCCACGGCGGCGCGCGGCAGGTTGTGCACCACCCGGCCATCCGAGTCCCGGAACGACAACCCTTTGATGTCGGCAAGCGGCCGGCCGTCGGCGACCTCTTTGCAGGTGAAGTCGAACTCTTCGCGGCAGACGAAATCCAGCGCGGCGCTCGCCTGCAGCGAGCCGTCGGGATCGACCATGACCTTGGCGCCGACCAGTCCGATCATGACGTTCGGGTTATCCTGCTTGAGCAATTCAGCAAACTTGGCATCCGTTGGAAACGACGGGCTGCTCGTGTGCATGATGACCAGGTCATAGCCGCGCGCGATCTCACGGGTCTCCTCCACGCTGAGCTGCGCCGCCGGCGCATCGACCAGGCGAGAGTTGGCCACCAGCGCGGCCGGCTGGGCCAGCCAGGTCGGGTACCAGAAGGACTTTATTTCGCGCCGCATTTGATAGCGCGATCCGGCGCCGCCATCAAAGCCATCGAAAGAGGGGGCCTGCAGGAAAAGTGTCTTGAGCGGGGCGGTCGGTGCGGGTCGGGTTTGCAGTGACAGGTCCGTCGCAACTGACATCGGCATCGCAGTTACCCTCCGGGCGCGCGGCCAGTCTCAAGAAACCTGCACGCCCCGTTCACGTCAAATCTTCACAAGCGCAGCGCTTCGATTCTCCTGAGCGCCGACGCATCACCTCGTAGCTTTTCGCGGCAAAGTAATCTGTATTCCGCTTCTTAACAAGTGATTTGTCGCCCGCGCGCCTGCAGGCGATCTCGCGCGCTCCTGGTATTCCAATGCCGCCAAGCTCACGCGCTAGCGCCAGCGGGCGGGCCGCGCGCTACGGGCGCGAGTGCATGAGTGGAATACACGCCCGCTAACGTGCCGGATCTGGCAAGAGAATTTACGTCTGTATTCTGCGGCGGTCGGAACCGTAAGACGATGCGCTGCGAACCGTTGTACAGATGTGGACAGCACTGACGCTTTGGGAAGAGATTGCGGTCTCTTCGGCCGTGAACGCCTGCGGGGCAGCAGCGCGCAGGTTCTGCGGACGAGCGAGCGGCGCTTCTGGGCCGCGGCAGCCGATGCTCCGGAACATTGACAATCAATAACCATATGGTTATGCTTTTGCCATGCGCATCGAGCCGACCCATGCTTTCAAAGCCCTGGCTGATCCGACACGGCGCGGAATCTTTGAGCGCCTCAGCCGTGAGGGCGAACAAAGCGTGCGAATGCTGACGGAACGCTCCGGCGTCTCGCAGCCGGCCGTGTCGAAGCATCTCGGCGTGCTCAGGCACGCCGGCTTGGTGCGCGCCCGCCACACGGGACGCGAAACCCATTACACCGCCCAACCGCGCGCGCTCGCGCCGTTGGTGGACTGGCTGAGTTTCTACAGCCGTTTCTGGCACGACCGCTTTAAGCGCCTGGAAGATCTGCTCGAAAGGATGGACCCATGACAACCGTCGCTACCCGCTCAGTCGTGATTGAAAAAGAGCTGCCTCATCCGCCGGAGAAAGTCTGGCGCGCTCTGACACAGGGTGCGCTGATCAAAGAGTGGTTGATGGATAGCGACTTCAAGCCGGTGGTCGGTCATCGCTTCAGTTTCCGCTCGACACCGATGCCCAACTGGAACGGCGTGATCGATTCCGAGGTTCTGGTGGTCGAGCCGAACCAAAAGCTCTCTTACAGCTGGGGTTCGCTCGGCCTCAAGAGTGTCGTCGTGTGGACGCTGGTGTCGAGCGGCAGCGGGACGTTGCTGCGCATGGAGCACTCCGGCTTCGGTTCCGACCAAGAGGCTGCCTATCAGGGCGCGACCTACGGCTGGCGCAAATTCCTCGGCCGCCTGGAACAGGTCGTCGCTACCCTGCAATGACCGCGGCACAGCCCAGGAACAGAGCATGAAGCCGAACAATCGTGAGGACGGAATCGACGCCGCAGCGAACATCAGCCGGCGCATTAAAGAACTCGGCGACTGGAGAGGTGAGATGCTCGCTCAGGTGCGACAGCTCATGCGCGCTGCCGATCCGCAGATCCAGGAAGAGTGGAAATGGAGAGGAACACCGGTGTGGTCCCACGACGGCATCGTCTGTACCGGAGAATCGTATCGACAGGTCGTGAAGCTCACCTTCGCGCGCGGAGCCTCGCTCAAAGATCCGAAGAAGCTGTTCAATTCAAGCCTGGAAGGCAACGTGCGCCGCGCGATCGACCTGCACGAGGGGGATAAGATCAACGTGGCGGCGTTGCAGCAGCTCATCCGTGCCGCAGTGAAGGCCAACGCCGCGGCGCTGGCGCAGCGGCGCGCGAAGAAGAAGTAGCTCCAACCCCTCACACGACACCCGGTGCATCGGGGGGTTTTCGCCGTCGGTGTCGAGCGGCTTGCCCGATCGCCGCGGTCAACTCCCTACACCGATCAGCGGCTGCCGGCGGTGCGTCATTTTCCTTCGCTTCCGGACCTTCATATACAATCGTGTCGGCTGCGCGGGCTCGACAAAACGGAGGGCGCCCGGGATGTCCTGGTGGGGCTGGCTGATTGGCGGGGCGATCCTCCTCGGCGCGGAACTGACGTTCGTGAGCGCGCAGTTTTACCTGGTTTTCGTCGGGGCCGCCGCGATGATCGTCGGTGTGATCGCGGTGGCCACCGGGCTGCCAGAGTGGGCGCAATGGGCGCTGTTCGCGCTCATCGCGGGCAGTTCCATGGTGCTGTTTCGCAGTCGCGTTTATCAGCGGTTCCATCGTTCGCTCCCCACGGTGAAGAGCGGACCGGCGGGCGGTGTCATCACGCTGCAGGTTGCCCTTCCCGCCGGCGAGAGCTGCCAGACGGAGTACGGCGGTACCTTTTGGACGGTGCGCAACGAAGGCGATCGCGTCATTGACCCGGGCGCGCGCGCACGCATCACCGCAGTGCGTGGTCTCACGCTTGTGGTAAAACCTGACGCCTAGCGCTGCGGGAATCTCCTATGTATACCTCGTACGTGTTCATCGTCCTGGCCGTTGTCGTCGTCATACTGATCTGGCGCACAGCGACCGTGGTACCGCAGCAGTCTGCATATGTGGTCGAGAGCCTGGGCCGCTACAGCCGCACGCTGCAGGCGGGATTCCACATCCTCATCCCGTTCGTCGAGCGGGTCGCCTATCGCCACAGCCTGAAGGAACAGGCGCTTGATGTACCCGAACAGATCTGCATCACCAGAGACAACGTGCAGGTGGGAGTCGACGCGGTGCTCTACATGCAGGTGCTCGATCCGCACCTGGCCTCCTATGGCATCACCAATTACGCGTTCGCGATCGCGCAGCTTGCGCAGACGACGTTGCGTAGCGAGATTGGCAAGATTGAGCTTGATCGCACCTTCGAGGCGCGCGGCATCATCAATGCCAATGTCGTTGCCGAGCTCGACAAGGCCTCCGGTGCCTGGGGCGTCAAGGTCATGCGCTATGAAATCAAGAACATCACGCCGCCCAAGGATGTGCTGTCCGCAATGGAGAAGCAGATGCGGGCCGAACGCGAGAAGCGCGCCGTCGTGCTGACCTCCGAAGGTGACCGCGACGCCAAGATCAACCAGGCCGAGGGTGACAAGCAGCGCGTCATCAAGGCGTCCGAGGCGAACAAGCAGCAGCAGATCAACGAGGCCGATGGCCAGGCCGCGGCGATTCTGGCCGTCGCGACTGCAACCGCCGAGGGTCTGCGTCGGGTAGGCGGGGCGCTCAGCGAGCAGGGTGGCATCGAAGCTATGCAGCTGCGGATTGGCGAGGAGTATGTCCGGCAGTTCGGCAAGCTGGCCAAAGAAAGTACTACTCTCGTCGTGCCGGGCGAGCTTTCCGATCTCGCCTCGGTCGTTGCGATGGCCACCAGCATCGTGCGCAAGCGTCCGCCCGCGCAGCCGGGTTCGCCGGCACGCCCGGCAGATCCGCGGGGGTAGATTCGGCCGGAGAATTCAGTGCGGCCGGCGCTCGCTCGTCCGCAGGGCGCCGTTCGCGATGGGTCAATGAGGTGGCTGGCATTTCAACGACCCCGTGACGATTGGCGCACAGATAGTGGTCTTGCGGCGTGACCCGCCGCAGGTGGGTGTGGGATCGACGCGCCGCCGTGCGCTGCGCAACGCAAGCCGCTCAGCGCGCGCCATCTGAGAACCAGCGCACAAAGTCCAGCAGAGTGGCGAAGTGGCGACAGCGTGACATTTGAGGCCACCGACCTACACTGGCCCGCATGCAACGTACGACTCGCATTCTCATCAGCTGGCTGACGGCGCTGGCAGGAGCCACCGCGGCCTGCGCCGATCCGGCGCCGTTCGATCTCGTCGGGCCGACGCTCCAGGTGGAGGTCACGCGCGCGGGCGCGACCCTGCCTGCGGCACAGGTGCCGAATCTGGCTAGCGGTGATCGCGTATGGATCAAGGCGCAGCGCGGTCCCGAGCAGACTTCCCACTACCTGATGGTGGCGGTGTTTCTGCGCGGCGCGACCGACCCGCCGCCAGCAGCGTGGTTTTTCCCCTGTCAGACCTGGTCGGGCAAGTGTGCCGACAAGGGTCTGGTGGTCAGCGTGCCGAAGGAGGCGCAGCAGCTGCTGGTCTTCCTGGCACCCGAGACCGGCGGTGATTTCAAGACTCTCGAGCAGACGGTGCGCGCCCGCCCCGGTGTGTTCGTGCGCGCTTCTCAGGACCTCAATCAGAGTGAGCTCGATCGCGCGCGCCTCGACAGTTATCTGACTGCCATCCGCAGCCTGGGCGACTCCGATCCGTCGCAGCTGAAGGAGGCGGCGCCGTTGCTGTCGCGCAGCCTTGCGATCAAGGTGGACGAGAAGTGCCTCGACAAGGATCCGCAGATGCAGGTGCTGTGTCTGTCACAGGGACGCGAGTCGCTGATTCTCTCGGATGGACACAGTGCATCCGTGACGCAGGAGCTGACCTCAGGCGCGGCGAGCGATCTTGCGATGGAAGCGAGCAGCGCTCCGCAGCTGCGTTCCGGCTACTACGGACCGTACATCGGCTCGCTGCTGGATATCGCCCGGCTGTTTGACTCGTTTCACACCGCGCAGTATCAGTACATCCCCGGACTGGCCAGCGCGCACGGACATGATCTCGCGCTCGCGCTCAATGCCGCTCCGTCCTTCCAGGATCCAAAGTCGGTGCTGGTGATGGCACTGCCGGCGGTAGCGCATCCGCAGTTCCCGCCGCTGCGCCCGGTAGCGCCCAAAGACGCGTTCTGCGCCAACAAGGAGCCGCTGGTGCTGCCGGTGGAGGGCGCACCTCTCGCATTCGCGACCGCCTACGCGCACGATCTGGCGCTGCGCCTGACGGCGCTCAACGGCACGACGCTGGAGCTGCCGGCGCGGGCCGACCCCGCGCGCGGCGGCATGGCGATTGACACGAGCGCGCTGCGTTCGGCCGAGCTCGGTAACCGGGTGAGCGCCACGCTCCACGGCCAATGGGGCTTCGACCGTTACGAGGGGCCGGCATTCCAGCTGGTCACGGCCCGCGCGCAGAACTGGTCGCTCGCGCCGGGCGAAGAGAATGCGCTGATCGTCGGCCGCGAAGACACCGTGCACCTGCATGCGGACAACGTCGCCTGCATCGCCGAGATCAGCGTCGATGGTGGCGGGCGGCCACTCAAGACCGAATGGAAGGCGCTGCAGCCGGATGCAGCAGAAGTCAAACTGCCGCTGCACGATGCGCTGCCGGGCGAGGTGACGCTGCTGATCCGCCGCTACGGCAGCGCGCAGCCAGAGCGCCTGTCGATGCGCGCCTATGCAGAGGCGGGGCACCTTGATGCCTTCGCACTGCACGCGGGCGACCGGCAGGGTGTGCTGCGCGGCACGCGTCTCGATGAGGTGCAGGATCTCGTCGTGAACGGCGTGCAGTTCCTGCCCGCCACATTGATCAACACTGCCGGCCGGGACGAACTGTCGATGCAGGCGGCCGAGTCGCCCGGTGGCGCGAGCCTCAGTCCCGGCGGCAGCCTGACGGCGCGCGTATCACTGCAGGATGGCCGCAGCCTGAATGTGCCGGCCACGGTCGAGACGGCACGCCCGAGCGCCACCCTCATCGGCAAGAGCGCGCAGGATGTGCTCGCGGCCGGCACCACCGGGATCCGGCTCGCAAGTCAGGACGAGCTGCCGCAAGATGCGCGCCTCACCTTCGCACTACGGGCGCAGTCACCGGCATCATTCTCGCGCGACGATCGCATCGAAGTCGCCTCCGGTGATGGGTCGTCTGCTGTGCTCGACGTCAGCAACGGCACGATGACCCTGCAGAACGCCAAGGTTGCCGTAGCGACACTGGAGCCGGCGCGTGCCCTGGGTGCGTCCGCCTTCGGTCCGCTGCGCTACCGCGTGGTCAGCAGCGGCGTCGCCGGGGATTGGCGTCCGCTCGCGACGCTCGTGCGGCTGCCGCATCTCACGCGGCTCGAGTGTCCCGGCGGCACAGCCGGCGCCTGTACGCTGTACGGTGCCAACCTGTTCCTGCTGCAGGCGGTGTCGGCCGATGCGCAATTCACGCGGCCGACCGCTGTGCCCGACGGTTACACCGAGCAGTCACTGGCGGTACCGCGTGCCGCCGACGGGCAGCTGTACGTGAAGCTGCGCGACGACCCGTCGGTGGTGAACCTCGCGACCGTGACCTTCCAGCCCGCCGTCGGCGGGGCGTCAGTGCCGCTCGCGGCGCCGCTGACGGCGCCCATGCCGGACGCGCCGCCGGCGCCCGCCACGGTTGAGCCAGGCGCTGCGGCAGCACATTCACCGCCTTAGCGCTGCCGGCACGCGCTCGCTAAGAGGTCAAGCTCATCGCACACCCCGCACGCATTCTGGTTAGCGGCTCTGCCGACGGCCTCGGGCAGATGGCCGCCCGGCTGCTGGCAGCCGCTGGTCACCGGGTGATCTTGCACGCACGCAGCGAGGCGCGCGCGCAGCAGGCACTGGCGGCCGTGCCCGCCGCCGAGAGCGCCGTGGCCGGAGACCTGAGCAGCATTGCGGCGACCCGCGAACTTGCGGCACGCATCAACGCTCTCGGACCGCTGGACGCCGTGATTCACAACGCGGGCATCGGCTATCGCGAGCGGCGTCGCGGCAATACGCCCGACGGGCTACCACCGGTGTTCGCGGTCAACACGCTCGCGCCATATATTTTGACCGCCCTGGTGCAGCGGCCGGCACGGCTGATCTATGTCAGTTCCGGCATGCATCAGTCGGGTGATCCGAGCCTGCGTGATCTGAGCTGGGATGAGCGCCGGTGGAACGGTTCGAGCGCCTACGCGGACACCAAACTGCACGACGTCATCCTGGCATTCGCCGTGGCGCGCAGGTGGCCGCAAGTGCTGGCGAACGCGCTCGAGCCCGGCTGGGTGCCGACCAAAATGGGTGGTCCGGGCGCGCCGGACGACCTGGACGCCGCACCGCGCACCCAGGTATGGCTCGCCACCAGCGAGGATCCGGCGGCGCGTGTGACGGGTCAGTACTTCTATCATCTCAAGCGGCGCGCCGCGCATCCTGCCGCCTCCGATCCGGCAATCCAGGAGCGGCTCCTGGCGGAGTGCGCACGGATCTCCAACGTACCTTTCCCGGCCTAGGCCAGTACCTCATACGGTGAGGCGAGCAATCCGCTCGGCCAAGCGCCGCCGACGGCTCTCGCGCCGCGGGCCGGGCGAGGCTATAACGCCTCACCGGCTCACACAGCCACACCGGTTAGGACGACGCTGCAATGACTGCACGCCCGCGCGCCGCGCTTGGCGCGATTCTCACTGGCGGCCTGATCGCTGCGACCATCGACATCGGCTCCGCCGTACTGATCAGCGGCCACAGCACGGTGCGCATTCTGCAGACCATCGCCGGTGGCGTACTCGCGCGAGCGAGTTTCGAGGGTGGTATGCGCAGCGCGCTCGTGGGGCTTGCTTTGCAGGAACTCATGGGGCTGATCATCGCGGCCATTTACGTCATCGCGGCGCGTGCCTGGCCGGTGCTGCAGCGGCGCTGGTTCGCGGCCGGTCTCGCCTATGGCGTCGTCATTTTCTTCGTCATGAACTACCTGGTGCTGCGGCTGTCAGCGTGGCACGTGGTGCCACACTTCACGGTCGGCAAGTTTCTCGCGAACCTGCTCGCCATGTTGCTGTTCGGGCTCATCATCGCGTTCTTCGCCTCGCGCATGGCCCATAGCGCACGGCGCTGAGCCACGGCGGCGTCCCGCGATCAGTGCGTCTGGCGGACGAAGACGCTGTCGCCTCGATCTGGCGAATGCACTCCGGGCAAAGCGGGCGCGCCTCAGCCGCACCGGGGATGCCGCGCGCGCCGGCGGGGTCGAGGGCATGAGGTGTCAGCGCATACGGTCTTTGGGATCGCGCCGCGCGCGGCTGCGCCCCACCGCTTCCGCTTCCTTCAGGGCGCGCGCCTCGCGCGCATTCTTGGGAGCCGCCGCGCGCGCCGCTTGATCGATATCGGCGGTTCGTACGAATGTCTCGACGCTCTGCCGATAGCGGCGGCCTGCCGCGTAGTCGCCCTCTCCCTGGACAGGACTGCCGGCTCGCGCTGCCGCAGGGCGTTGGGTTCTGGTGGTGGCGCTTTTGCTGCCGCTGGATTTCTTCACGGGTGCTCCTCGTTCCTGCGAGCAAGTGCAGCAAAGGCGCGCGCCCACGTCGAGCCCCGCAGGCGCGTAAAGTGTGTAGGCTAAGTCCGACCTGAGAAGCTTCCCTTGAGGGACTGCTGCGCTCAGGCCCGAAGTCAGTAGGATGGTGGCCTGTCGCGGTGAGCAGGTTGAAAAGAGCCGCGCGCCCATGTTTTGTCGGTTCGCAGGAGGATTCCATGGCCAAGATGAAACGACGCGTCAAACGAACCACGGCCCGCAAGGCTGCCGCGACACGTAAGCGCGTGTCGGCGCGCGCCAAAACGCCTGCGCGCCGCGCGCGGGTGACTGCCAAGGGCAAGCGTGCCGGTAAGCCCACAGTGAAGGCTGCCGCCAAACAGGTGCTGAAGAGCGCGCGCCGCGCGGCGCGCTCGCTGGGCCGCGCGGCGGCGTATGCCGGTCGCCGTGGGGTGGCGCGTGGGGCGCGTTCAGCGGCCACGGGCGTTCAGCACGCCGCTCAGGGCGCAGGCCAAGCGGCCGCTACCGCGCTCGAAAACGTCGCTGAGCGCGTGGATCCGGAGCCTGTCTGACCGTCATTGATTCGTCGCCTCCGCAGGCATCAGCGGCCCTGTCCGTCTGAGCGGGGGGAGGGCGCGGGCGTCTGGGCTTGGGCCAACAGGGCTGCACAGTCGGCATTGTGCGCCAAGCCAGGGTTCACGAACGCGAGCACCGCACCGATCGGGGTCAGCACGACTCCGAGCGCGACGGCGGCTGCGGACTGGACCAGAACATCGCGAGCGTTCAGGCGATATTCCAGGTGCGGAAACGTGCCACGGACCGTCACGGCCGAGTGCAACGTCAGGCGCGGGTGTTTGGGGCGCCCTCGCAGGGTGAGGTCCACCGTCCCGGAGTCCAGTTGCACATCCCCCGCGCCGGTGATGAGGGCCTGGTCGGTATCCAGCACCAGCGTGCGCGCGCTCAGGATCCCGTCCTTGGCGTCGAAGTTGGCGACGGCGCAGCGAATCCCGGTTTGTTTATCGCTCTTGGCGAGAGTACCGAGGGCTGCGCCGAGATCGAGGCTTGCGCCTTCGGCGAGCACCGCGCGCCAGCTACCG
>Ga0210385_10002743_pt1 | contig 10568 bp, 7 predicted proteins | sample IncBWH26OmetaG_FD_160107 | JGI IMG/M metagenome (GOLD analysis project Ga0210385, IMG submission 160107) | Forest soil microbial communities from Barre Woods Harvard Forest LTER site, Petersham, Massachusetts, United States - Inc-BW-H-26-O ... | reverse complement strand
CACCCTCTTCAACGGCCTGGACGTTTCGTTGCCTTTGCCCACGCGCATCGTGATCGGGCTCAGCAATTTCGTGGGCAGCATCTACGGCGCGATGGTGGTGGTGCTGGCTGTCGCCGCGGGCGTCGCCTTGAAATTCTGGTACGGCACTCCAGGTGGACGCATGGCAATCGATCAGGCGATCCTGAAGGCCCCCGTGGTCGGCATGGTGATGCGGAAGATTGCCGTGGCGCGCTTCACCCGCACGCTCGGAACGTTGATCTCCAGCGGCGTGCCGATTCTCGAAGGTCTCGACATTACGGCGCGTACATCTGGTAACGCAGTAGTGGAACGAGCAATCGCGCAGACACGGAAGGCCGTCGAGGCGGGCCGTTCGCTGGTCGATCCACTGAAAGAAACGGACGTTTTCCCGGGCATGGTGACGCAGATGATCGGCGTCGGCGAACAGACCGGCGCGATGGACGCGATGCTCCAGAAAATCGCGGACTTCTACGAGGATGAGGTGGACGCCGCGGTGAAAGACATGCTGACGGCGATCGAGCCGATCATGATCGTTGTACTCGGCGTGATCGTCGGAGGCGTGGTCATTTCGATGTATCTGCCGCTCTTCTCGCTGATTGCCAAGTTGGCAGGCTGATCGGACGCGCTGCCATCGACACGAGAACATCAACGGCCTCGACGGCGTCCTTCGGACGCCGCGAGGAACGGATCGCAACCACAAGAGCTATGAACAACACACCCAGCGCGACCGAGTGGCTACCCTGGCTGGGGCGTGTGCGCTTCCTGATCATCACGGTGCTTGTCGCCGTCGTGGTCGCGGTGCGTGAGTTGACCACGGCGCCGCCGCCCACGCGCGCCTTTCTGCCGTTGATCATGCTGTGGTACATGCTGGCGGCCGTGTGCCTGCTGCTGGAGAAGCGTTTTCCCGAGGCACGCGCGCATGCTCCGGTGCAATCGCTGCTGGACCTGGCGATGATCACGGGCGTGGTGTATGCGACCGGAGCGCAGGACAGTTACTTCACTTCGCTTTACCTGCTGGCGATCTTGATGGCGACCATCCTTTTTTCGCGCCGTGGGGCGTTTCTGGTGGCCGGCGGAAGCTTTTTATTTCTCAGCTGCGTAATCGAGTTGGCGTATTTTGGAAAGATCCCGCCCACGGCTACTTCGCATCCGGCGGTGCGCACGCTGGAATCGTGGCTCGGCGTGAACCTCTTCGCGTTCCTTGCCGTGGCGTACCTGGGAACGCTGCTGGCGCAGACGATCCACACCAAGGGCGCCGAACTGGAAGAGAAGAGCGAAGCGCTGAAAGATTTGCAGGCGTTCAACCAGGACATTATCGAGTCAATGCGTGGCGGCTTGCTGACCACCGATGCCGACGGGAAAATCCTGCTGCTGAATCGCGCGGGCGCGGAAATAACCGGACACGGTTTTGGGCTGCTCCGCGGAGAGAATGTGGCGAATGCGTTCCCGGGCTTTTGGCCGGTGGAAGTGGATGAGACGGGAACACCGGTCGCGCTGCGTAAGGAAGTGAAATATCAGACGCCGGAGGGGATGACTCGTTTTCTGGGCGTATCGATTTCGCCTTTGCGCACGGCGCAAAATCAGGCGAGTGGCTTCGTTTTCAATTTTCAAGACTTGACGGAAATGAAGCGCCTCGAACTGGAAGTGGAGACGAAAGAGCGCATGGCGGCGCTGGGACGGCTTTCGGCCGCGATCGCCCATGAGATTCGCCAGCCGCTCACCGCGATGACCGGCGCGCTGAAAGAGCTGGCGCGCTTCGCGCCGCTCGATGATGACGATAAGAAGCTGGTGCAAATCGTGAGCCGCGAGTCGCAGCGACTGAATCAGATCATCACTGATTTCCTCGACTATTCGCGCGAAAAGGCCTATTCGTTCGTGAACCTGGATATCGTGGCGGCGCTGGAAGAGACGCTCCTGCTGATCGAGCGAACCGTGGAAGCCGGCGGGAAAGTGAAAGTGGAGCGAGCATTTTCGCAGCGCCGAATTTTCGCGCGAGCCGATCGCGATGCGATCAAGCAGGTTTTCTGGAATTTGTGCAACAACGCACTTCGCGCCATGCCTCAGGGCGGGTGCCTCACCGTGGGAGCGGAAGCGGCGGGAGACGTGGTGAGGGTTTCGGTTCGCGATACGGGAATCGGAATCGCGCCGGACGAAGCCGCGAAAATCTTCGAGCCCTTTCAGTCGCAATTCGTGGGCGGCACGGGGCTGGGACTGGCCGTCGTATATCGGATTCTGCACGCGCACGGAGGCTCGATCCGCGTTCGCTCGGAGAAGGGCAACGGCGCGGAGTTTATCGTCGAGGTACAGGCGGCGGACAAGGCGCGCCCGGAGCGCAGCCGCGTGCTGCACGGCAACAATGCCACAACAACTCTTTCAATTGAACCGGCAACACCGGTAGGGAAGGCCTAGCGCATGGCGCATCTGCTGATTGTGGACGACGAGCGTTCGATCTGCGAACTGCTCGAGATCAGCTTCCGAAAGGAAGGCCACAAGGTCGAGGTGTCCACGAACGGCGAGTCCGCCAAGCGCCGGCTCGCGTCGCAGATTTTCGACATTGTGGTTTCTGATATCTGCATGCCGGACATGGACGGCGTCGAGCTGCTGCGCTACACGAAGGAAACGTCACCGGGGACGACGTTCATATTGATCACAGGAGTTCCCACGATCGACACGGCGATCGAGGCGGTAAATTTCGGCGCAGATCGTTACGTGATCAAGGGTGACCGACTACTCGACGAATTGCGCCCCGCTGTGCGACGCGTGGCCGAGAACCTCTCTTTAAAAAAGGAAGCCGGATATTTGCGGCGCGAGTTGCGCCGGCTCACCGGACTCGACCACATCATCGGCTCCAGCCCGAAAATGCGGGCGATCTTCGAGCTGATTCAGAACGTCGCTCCGCAGAGCAGCCGCATACTGATCACAGGCGAAAGCGGAACCGGAAAAGAGCTGGTCGCGCGCGCGATCCATGAGAACAGCGCTCGTTCGAAAGCTCCCTTCATCACCATCAATTGCGGCGCTTTTCCGGAGACGCTGCTGGAATCGGAGCTATTCGGTTACATGAAAGGCGCGTTCACCGGCGCCAACGAGAATCGCCGCGGCCTCTTTCAGGCGGCGCATGGCGGCACGCTCTTCATGGACGAGATCGGCAACATGAGCGTCACCATGCAGGTGAAGCTTTACAGAGTTCTGCAGGAAGGCAAAATCCGGCCAGTGGGCAGCACGGAGGAGTCCGACGTTGACGTTCGCGTGATCGCGGCAACGAACAAAGATCTGGAGAAGGAAATCGCCGAAGAGCGTTTCCGCGAGGATTTGTATTACCGGTTGAGCGTAATTCCCATCGAACTGCCGTCGCTGCGCGAGCGCGCTGAGGACATTCCCTTGCTCGCGCGCGAGTTCCTGCAAAGATTTTGCAAGGCGATGGGGAAGAACGTGGAAGGCATCGAACCCGAGGCGATGCGCCGCATGGAAGTCTACGAGTGGCCTGGAAACGTTCGCGAGCTGGAAAATACCATCGAACGCGCGGTCGCGCTGGAAAGCGGCAAGAGAATTTCGGTGGAGTCGCTGCCGGACCGCATCCGCAACCACTTTGTGGAGCACACGTCGGAAAACGGCCACAACGGCAACGGAGACTCGAACCTTCCGGAAGACGGGTTGAATCTTGAAGAGCATATCCAGCAGATCGAAAGGTCCTACCTGCTGGCGGCGCTCGAGCGTTCCGGCGGAGTGCGCACGCGCGCGGCGGACCTGCTGAAGATCTCTTACCGGTCCTTCCGCCATTACGCGAAAAAGTACGGCGTTTAGCGCCGCAGTGAAGCACTAAATACGCTTCCGCTTCAGGCTGTAGTCGAGCCGGCGGCCCAGGAATCCCGTGGCGAAGCAGCAAGAAGTCGCGATGAAAGTATCGCTCACCGCCCTCGCGGTGGCCTGCGCGGCGAAACTCGCGTTCAGCCACACGTTCTATGACGAGGCGATGATCGGGCCGTTTTTCGCCTTGGCGCTCGCCAGCGTGCTGATCCTGCACTTCCGCGTATTTCCTCGCTGGCTGGATGTAGCCCTCGTCGCCGCCGGAACCTGCGCGATCGGTCTCGTCTGCTTCCGGCTGCTGCATTTTCCGCAAGCCGTGATGCCCTGGTTTTCGTTTGCCGGCCTCAGCAGCCTCCTGATTCTCGCGATCCGTATGATCTGGGCGGACGAGCGCCGGCTCTATCTCTACGCCTGGGTGCCCGCAGTGCTGTTTGTTGCCTCGGACTATTTTGCGTCGAATATGCTGGATTGGACGAATGCCGCTCATCCGCGGACGTTCGATATTTACGTGCTGATGTTCGACGCAAGCCTGCACGTCCAGCCCGCGTTCCTGGCAGGACAGCTTTACGCGATCCATCCCTGGCTGCACACATCGAGCCTGATCGCGTATATGGGCCTCGCGATTCCGATCACGCTCATTTACGCCGGCAGACTGTTAAAGGAGGGCACGAAAGCCTTTTCATCGATGCTCGCCTTCCTGATCATGGGTCCGGTCGGCATCCTCTTCTACAATTTCTTCCCGGTTTCGGGGCCGCACGCTCTCTTCGGTCGCCGTTTCCCGTTCACGCCGCTGCCTTACGACAAATTAGTTCACGTCGTTCTTGAACCGGCCGCAATCGCGGGCGTGCGCAACGGAATGCCTTCGCTTCATCTCGCCTGGACGCTTCTGGCTTGGTGGTATTCGCGGAAGCTTTCGCCGGTCGAACGCGCGATCGCATTTCTGTTCCTTGGCCTCACCGCGTTTGCCACTATGGGCACGGGCGAACACTGGCTCGCGGACTTGGTCGTGGCGTTTCCGTTCGCCCTGATGATCAAGGCTCTTTGCGCCTACGAATTGCCCTTCAAAGATGCGCGCCGCCGAACCGCCTTCTTCTTCGGATTGGCCGCCACGCTCGCGTGGTTGCTCCTGATTCGCTATTGCACCCGGCTCTTTTGGACTTCGCCCGTCGTGCCCTGGAGTTTGATTGCTGGCACCCTGGCGCTCACCACGATCCGGCAGGGAATTCTGGATCGAGACCCGTCACTGGCCGCTGTACCGCCGGCGGACACTCCACCGGCGCGAGTGCCCCCCGCGAGCGATGTTCCACATCGAACCCTTTCTCCAACTGGCGCGGTAGAAGAAAACGCCTGCCCCGTCGAGTAGGGAGCAAGCCGGTCAACCAGTTGCCGATCGCCAGGCCAAGGCCGATTCAGCCGAATTAGTCATCGCAGGCAGCCATAGAATGTCAGTATTACAGGAACTGAAAACACGTGGTTTTCCGGCGGCAAGCGAAAAGGGTTCTGAAGGGACTGCATGCGGCTGATTCCAAAGGGCATGCGTGCCTGTGTCGTATCAGTAAGCGTCCCTCGCTGCGACTGGCGTCCCCCGTGCACTAACAGTCTGCGTACCCCCGCCAGGGATACAAGAGATTCAAGGTTTATAAGCACCTACTTTCAGGAGAGAAAATGAAAAAGCAAGAGAAGGGATTTTCACTTATCGAATTGCTGATCGTCGTGGCGATCATTCTGATCATCGCGGCCATCGCAATTCCGAACTTGCTGCGCTCGCGCATGGCAGCCAACCAGGCTTCGGCCGTGGGTTCGGTCCGTACGATCAACACCGCTGCGATTTCCTACAACTCGACCTACGGGAACGGCTTTCCTCCGTCGATGGCAGCAATCGGCAACAACGGCACCACGTCCATCACTTGCACGAACGCGGAGCTGATTGACAGCGTTTTGACCGGCAAGACGAAGAGCGGCTATACGTTCATCGTCAGCCCTGGCACCGCGCAGGTCAACAGCACCTCGAGCTCTTGCGCCGCCGGCTACGGCTATTCGGACGGCTACATGGTTACCGCGGTTCCGGTGACCGTTGGCACGACCGGCCAGACGTCGTACTGCTCGGATGCCTCGGGCGTGATCCGCTTCAACCCGACGGGCGCGGTCAACGGCGGTCCTTCGCCGAACTGCGCTACGACCGACGCACCGCTCCAGTAAATCGATCGCCTGACGGCAATTGGGGAGAGCCCTCCTCTCGCTCTTGCTGACCAGGTTCGATATACAACAAAACGGGGAGCCCAAGTGGCTCCCCGTTTTTATTTTCCCTGTGGGCCTTTTTGCTTCCCGGCGTTACCCGGCCTTCCTTCAGGAATCGCTCAGGATCGCCCATCGAATCCAGATCCGCCCGCCTGCATCATCCGTCTGCAGTGCCAGGCAATCTGCAAGTCCTCCTGGCTGGGAACGACGCAAACGCGAAAAAGACTATCTTTCGCGGAGATCGTTCCGAATCCCGAAACGTTGGCAGCTTCGTCGAGACGAGCGCCAAGAAATCCGAGGCCCCGGCAGACATTCCCTCGAACCAGTTGACTGTGCTCGCCGATTCCCCCGGTGAACACGAGCATATCCAAGCCGCCCATCTCCACGGCGTATGCGGCGATCGTTTTACAAATCGCCATACAAAATGCGTCGATGGCCAATTGGGCCTTCCCGTCGCCAGACTCGGCTGCGGATTCCAAATCCCGCATGTCCTGTTTGCCCCCGGAGAGACCCTTCAGCCCGGCTTCATGATTCAGCAACTTTTCGAGCGACTCGGCGTTCATCTGCGCAAATCGCAGCAGATAAAGCAATACGCCTGGATCCAGATCTCCGCTTCGCGTTGCCATGGGAATCCCACCCGTAGGCGTTAATCCCATCGTTGTATCCATCGAGCGCCCCTCTTTGACGGCGGCCAGACTCGCGCCGCTTCCGAGGTGAGCCATCACCGTTCTGCCGGGGAGATCCTTGCCGAGCTGATGCACGATGGATTCATACGAGATCCCATGGAACCCGTAGCGTCGAATCCCTCGATCGAAGAAATCGCGCGGTATGGGAAATCGCGCGGCCACTTCCGGGATCGACCTGTGAAATTGAGTGTCGAAACATGCAAACTGTGGGATCTGAGGGTAATTCCGTTCGCTCGCTTTAATGAGTTCAAGAGCGATGGGCATATGAAGCGGCGCATAATGCAGGCTGGACTCCAACTCCTGCAGCACGGCTTGCGTGACAAGCTGGTGCGCTACCAGCCGCGGTCCGCCATGCACCACCCGGTGACCAACGGCGCTCGGCCGTACGGGCGAGAATTCCGCGATCCATTGCGCGGCCCGTTCCAGCGCATCGGAATCGGATCCGAAGCTCGCGTCTTCGGACCTCAGCGTGCTGCCGCTGGAGTCCTTCAGCTCGATCTTGCCGCCGCGTTGGCCAATGCCGTCGGCTTGGCCTTGAAGAACGGCCTGCTCATTCCCGCCTCGTTCCGCGTAAAGACCAAACTTCAGCGACGAAGAGCCGCCGTTGAGCACGAGGATCAATGGGTCAGGCATGACCAGGTTCTCCATCGCCGCCACTTCAGGGACGCACCTCTCCGTGCCGAATTCAAGTTCAGCGAACGCTGTCACGCTCCAGGAACGAAAGCTGTGTCAGCCAGAGACTCGGAGAATAATACCGTAGAGACACGGAGTCGGCACCAACAGCAAATTCGATGTTCGAGAAGCCGTCCGTTAGAACGTTTCTGATCTGATTTTTCGCGCGAAAGAAGGAACCGGTAACCTCATAGAACGGCGAAAACGGGATAGCCCGCGGGAGAAACGAAGGCGCAGTCCAACGACGGCTCGTCGTCGCATCGCGTACTAAGAGAAAACAGGGGGCTCCGGTGGGTTCCCCCTTTTTGTTTGCATATCCGCTGGCTGGTGGAACGATTTCGTTGTGGGCGAAAATTCGGCTGAAGACCCACTGGACTTTTCGCGATGGTCTACTTCCCAGGCTGCGTCTTGGCAATTTTTACAGGAGGGCACTCGACGTATTCAACCCGCGCGCCGCCGTTCGCTCGAGTCGTCGAACTCGCCGCGTGAGTGAAAAAGCGCATTCCGTTCGCCACTTCCACCAACGCAGGCTTCTCGCAATGCGGGCAGATCTGAATCTCGCCCTTGCCGATTTTCGTGCCAAGGGCTTCGCGTGTGTAGTCAGGCATAGGCCTATTTGTCACGCGCTTCCAAAGAAGATGGTGCGGTCGAGTGGATTCGAACCACCACGGTATTGCTACCGCCAGCCCCTCAAGCTGGTGCGTCTGCCAGTTCCGCCACGACCGCAAAGGACTTACGAGCTTCACTACGAGGTTTTTGCCCGTAAGAGATTCTAATCTCCCCACGCCATTTTCACAACCCGGCCTTCATTGTTTGTGGTTGGTGCATATCCAGCAGCGTCACAGCCATGCGGTTCAACGGAGTAGGGATACCGTGTTCCTCTCCCTTGCGCACGACCGCGCCGTTGCGTGCGTCGGTCTCCATGCGCTTGCCGGCGAGGCGATCAGCCAGGAGCGAATTCACGGAGTCCGCTGGCTGTCCCCGGTAGAGCGCAAGAATCTCTTCGCCCAGCGAGTCACTCAGTTGCGCGCCCTCGGCGCGGCCAACAGCGATACACTCTGCCGCGATGGCCAGGGCCAGCCTGCCGAGGTTCTCATCACGCAACACTCCTGCGGGTTTGAGGGTAAGCGCGCTCAACGCGCCAACCGAATTTAGGCACAGCTTCCTCCATGCCGCGGTGACGAAGTCGCCCACTAGCTCCACGCTTGCGGAGCTGCCGGCGAAGAGCGCGGCAAACTCGCGCCCCAAAGGCTTGGACTCCACACGCATCAGTGCGGGCCCGCGCACGCGGACCATGCCGTCGGCCGGCCGCTCGGCCGGGCAGTCGATGATTACCGGCAACAGCCGTGCTTGGTCGACGTAGGGAGCGAAGCGTTCGCGATGCTCGACCCCGTTTTGCAGCACGGCAATTGGCGCACCCTGCGCGCAGAGCACAGGAAACCATCTGGCCGCGCCCTCGGCGTCATAAGCTTTGGTGGCCACCATTACCCAATCCACTGGCCTGGCGTCTTCGGGATCCGTTGCGTTGTGCGCCTTCACGAGCACAACCCCGGAGGGCAGCTCCACTGTCAACTGCGGCAGCGGCCTCCGCGTACACAGTGTGATCTCGTACTCGCCTGTCATCTCCAACAGGCCGGCTATCGCTCCACCAATCGCTCCTGCACCGACAATCGCGATGCGCGCCACGTGCACCTCCTGCCCTTCCACGGTAGCAGCTCGCTGCTCTATGCGTGGCGGACGGCTTCCATGGGGTCGACTTTGATCCAAGGACGCGCGGACACGTAAGCGACGGCGAGCGAAACCACGATCATCGCCGCGGCGACAGGAATCAGCACCGATAGCTCGACCGCGGCGATGCCGTAAAACTGCGAGCGGGCAACCATGGTCACTCCCACGCCGAGCAACAGTCCGATCGCGACGCCCGAACCGGCAACAAGCAGCGTCTGCCGGAAGATCATTTTGAGGAGCTGCCACGGACGCGCTCCAAGCGCGACACGGATGCCAAGTTCCTTTCGGCGTTCGCTAACCGAATACGAGATCGCACCGAACAACCCGATCACAGCTAGCAACAGTCCGATTGCGCTGAGCGCGGCCACTCCGCCAGCCACGATGCGCTCGGGAAGCAGAGATAGGTCTTCGATATTTTCGAGCGTCATGGGAGTAAGCGGCGCCTGAAGTCCAACGCTGTGGATCGCGTTCATAAGCGGATCAACCCAAAGCCGGGGATCGCCGCTCGTTCTCGCGATGAGATCGATCTGCGGCTCGTAGTGCTGGCTAAGCGCGTAATAGAAAAAGGACTGAGGCTCTTCGTCGATGTCGTCGTATTTCCCGTTGCCTACGACCCCGACAACAACCGCATTATGCGGCGGAGTACCCGTGAGCAGCGATCGTCCGACCGCCTCCTGACCGGGCCAAAGACTCTCTGCCATTTTCTCATTCACTACAATCGAGTCGACGCTTGGCGACGTATCGGATGAATCGAAAGTCCTACCCTGCCGGACCGGAATGCCTAGCGTTGCAAAATAATTTGCATCGGCCATGCCGGAATCGATGGAAACATCCTTCTCGGCGCCCGGCATCCGAACCGGCGCCATGCTGTCGTAATAGAGAGGCAAGCCACCAAGAGCCACCGATTGAACGCCAGGTAGTGCGCCGGCGGTCTGCCGAATCTGATCGTAGAGCTGTTTGCCCTGCGCTTCCGTGCGCCCCTCCTGGCCAATGAACAGAGTCTCGGAAACCAAATTTCGTGCCGAAAATCCCAGGTTCGTGTGGCGAAGATTGTAAAGGCTGCGTTCACACAGGCCCATCCCCACCAGAACCACCGTGCATACGGCGACCTGAACGACAACCAGCGCGTTGCGGCGCATCGTCTTGCGCGTGCCGCCGATCACGATTTCGCCGCTGAGAATTTGCGAAAGGGCAGGCGACGAAGCGTAAAGTGCCGCCGGCAGCCCCGTGGCGACGATAGCGATGAACATCAGCGCGACGGTGCTGGCAACAACAGTCGCGTCAAGATGAACCTTTAGGCCAAACGCATAGCTGCCGAGCATCGGCAGCTTGACGTTGAATGAGGAATAGCGAGCCACGGCCGCAAAGGCCAGGATGTAACCCAGGATACAGCTCGCAGCGCAGATGATCGCACCCTCGCGA
>Ga0210385_10002741_pt1 | contig 10569 bp, 9 predicted proteins | sample IncBWH26OmetaG_FD_160107 | JGI IMG/M metagenome (GOLD analysis project Ga0210385, IMG submission 160107) | Forest soil microbial communities from Barre Woods Harvard Forest LTER site, Petersham, Massachusetts, United States - Inc-BW-H-26-O ... | reverse complement strand
GAGGGCCGCGGAACGCTCGCGCAAATCGCCGGCACGTTGGCTGGCTTGCAGCTGCGCGTCCTCGGCGCGCGAAATCTCCTCGCGTGCGCGCGAGAGCTCGGCTTCGAGCGCGACGCGCTCTTCGTCGCTATGCACGGCTTCCGCTTCGGGTGCTTCGAGGTCGTGCTCGCGCCGGCGCGCTTCGCGCGCTCGCACCAGGACATCCTCAACCGCTGCGTGCGCCCGTGCGACTTCGGCGTGCATGCGTTCGAGATCGCCGCCGAGGCCCGCCATCTCGGTGCGAAGCTCGGCGCTTTGTAGTTCAATCCGCGCTAACGACTCACGCGCATCGTCGCGCGCCGCTACCGCACCTTCGACGCGTGCTCCCGCATCGTTCGCCGAGCGCTCCAGCGCTTCCAACTTGGCGCGCATGCCGGTGAGCGCTTCGCGCAGCGTCTGCGCTTGCACGCGGCGCGAAAGAATCGAGCGTTCGCGTTTGAAGCGACCGCCGGTGATCGCGCCGCCGCCGGCGATCTGCTCGCCCGAGAGGGTCACGACTGTGTCGCGCAAGCCGCGCTCGCGGATCAGATGAATGCCGGTTTGTAACGTGTCGACGACCAGCACGTTGCCCACTAAGAAGCGGACGACGCCTTCATATTGCGGCTGCGTCTTCACTAAGGTGTGCGCGTAGCCAATCACGCCCGACACGCGCTCGAGCTCCGGCGTCATCGTCTTGGCATCACGATTGCCCAGCGTATCGAGCGGTAAGAACGTCGCACGCCCTTGCTCGCTGCGATTGAGAAACTCGATCGCGCGCTCGGCATCTTCCGACGTCGTGGTGATGATATTCGACAGGCGCGCGCCGAACGCAACGTCCATCGCGCGCGCATAGCGTTCCTCGGTGTCGATCACGTTGGAAACGATGCCCTCGATGCCGCGCACCTCGCCACGCTGCCACGCTTCCACTACCGCTCGGGTGCCGGGCACGTGCCCCTCGAGCGAATTCTCCAGCTCTTCGATCGTGTGCAGACGCGATTCGGCGCCTTTGACCTCGCCGGTCTGCTCGCGATGTGCGGCGAGCGTCTCGCCCAAATAGCCCTGCGCGCGCGTCAGCGCCGCTTCAGCGACTTCGCTCGCGGCACGTCCGCTGCTCAACTGCGCTTCAAGCGCGCCGAGTTGCGCCTCGCGTTCGGCGTATTTTTGCGCGGCTGCGCCGGCCGCCATCTCGAGCTGCGCGACGTGCTCGCGCCCGGCATGCGCCTCGCCTTCCAATCGCTCGGCTTCGGCGCGCAGGTTCTCCCCTTGGACGCGACGTTCGGCACGTTTGGCCGCACCGGCCGCGGCATGCGACTCGACCGCACGCAAGCGGGTGAAGATTGAATCGAGTTGCGCGCGCGCCTGCGCAAGCGCGCTCTGCGCCTGCAATTCCGCTTCGCGCGCTGCTTCCAACTCGGCCGAGAGCGGCGCCAGCCGTGCGTCGAGTCGTTCGATGGTCACCGCGAGCGATTCGCGCTCGGCTTGAACGCGCGCAGCGTCCTCGTGCGTTTGCGTCGATTGCGATTCGAGCGCCTCGCGGCGCGCAAGCGCTGCCGCATAGTCCGCCTCGATGCGCGCCAGTTCGGCGCGTTTGCTCTGCGCGCTCCCACGAATCTCTTCGAGTTGCAGTTCTTGCTGGTACGCGCGGGTGCGCAGTTCCGCCAGATTGGCACCCAACTGCGCGGTCTTGCCTGCCGCAGCGCCACGAACTTCGTCTTGCTTTTCCAGCTCGTTGCGCAGGCTCTCGCGCTCCCCACGCCGCGATGCGCTGGCACGCAGGTACGAGAGGATCTCGAGATCGCGCACACGTGCGCTTACCTTACGATAGCGCTTCGCCCGACGGACCTGCGTCTCGAGCTCGGGAATGCGCCGCTCGAGTTCGCTGATGAGGTCGTTGATACGGATCGCGTTGTTCTCGGTCTGCTCGAGCCGGCGCATCGATTCGTGTTTGCGCGCGAGAAACTTGTTGATTCCGGCGGTCTCTTCAAAAAGTGCACGGCGCTCGGTGGGCTTGCTGGTGAGAATCGAATCGATCTGTCCTTGCGAGACGATCGAGTACGATCCCGGGCCTAGACCAGTGCCCATCAGCAACTCGACGATATCGCGCAAGCGCACTTGGCTGCGGTTGATGAAATATTCGCTCTCGCCCGCGCGATAAGCGCGACGCGTGATCTCGACTTCGCTGAACTCGATCGGCAATTTGCCGGACGTGTTGTCGAAGGTCAGCGAGACCTCGGCCATGCCCAGCGGCTTGCGCTTGTCGTTACCGGCAAAGATCACGTCTTCGAGTTTGCCCGAACGCAGGCTGCGGCTCGACGTCTCGCCTAGCACCCAGCGGAACGCGTCGACCATGTTCGACTTGCCCGACCCGTTGGGTCCGACGATGGCGGTGATGCCGCCGGCAAAATCGAGCGCGGTCGCTTCGGCGAACGTCTTGAACCCGAAGGCTTTGATCTTCTTTAAATGCATGCTTATTCCGACAAAAGAGAGGCCAGTGCCGCACTGGCTGCGGCCTGCTGTGCTGCCTTCTTCGATGGCCCGCTCCCCGTTCCCAACGTCTTGCCGTTGACCTGCACGCTCGAAGAGAAGCGCGGCGCTTGCGGTGTGCCGTGGCTGCGCTCGCGGTAGACCGGCGTCGCCGAGAGGTGCTCCTGCGCGTAGTGCTGCAGGCGCGTCTTGGAATCGAGCAAGGCATCCGACGCGTGATCGAGCTGCTCGATGTGCTCGCGGACCACGAACGTGCGCGCCTTTTCCACACCGTAGCGCAGCGCCAGCGCGGCAACGAAGGCTTCGAAGGCGTCGGCCAAAATCGAACTGTTGTCCGTGCCGCCGGCGTTGCGCATCCCGACCCCCAGTTCGACCAGCTCGGAGAAGCCCAGCCGCCGGGCGGATTCCGCGAGCTGCGCGTCGTTGACGATCGCCGCTTTGCGCACGGTGAGACGCCCTTCGGGCTCTTGCGGGAAGCGTTCGAAGAGCCAGCCGGCGGTGATGTAGCCCAAGACTGAATCGCCTAAGAATTCCATCCGCTCGTTGGAGGCGCTACCGGATTCCTTGGCCGAGCTTTCGTGAACAAAGGCCTTCTCGATCAGCGTCAGATCGCCGGCCGAACGCACGCCCGCGCGGGCGACGAGCGCACGCAAGCGGCGCCTACGATTTTCACCGGCCATCAAGAAGCGGCCGCTAGCGAACTTTCCCGAACACGATCACGCTATTGTGGCCCCCGAAGCCGAACGAATTCGAAAAGGCGACGTTCACCGGCGCCTTGCGCGCGACGTTGGGAACATAGTCGAGCGTGCACTCGGGGTCGGGAAATTCATAGTTGATCGTGGGCGGCATGATGTCGTTCTGCACCGCTAACACGGTCGCAACACCTTCGAGTCCGCCCGCGGCACCGAGCGCGTGACCGTGCATCGATTTGGTCGAGCTCACGCCGATCTTGTGCGCATGCGCGCCGAAGGCTTTTTCAATTGCTTTGGATTCGGCTGGATCGCCGATTGGCGTCGAGGTGCCGTGCGCGTTGATGTGATCCACCTCGCTGGGCGACACGCCGGCGGATTTAAAGGCGCGATCGAATGCGAGCGCTACGCCGTTGCCATCGGGATCGACCGCAACCAAATCATAGGCGTCGGCAGACTGACCGTAGCCAAGCACTTCGCAGTAGATCTTCGCACCGCGTGCTTTGGCGTGTTCGTACTCCTCGAAAATCAGGATGCCGGAACCCTCGCCGAGCACAAAGCCGTCCCGCTCCTTGTCGAACGGGCGCGACGCCTTCGTCGGCTCGTCATTGCGCGTCGACATCGCTTTCATCGAACAGAATCCGCCGACCGCAAGCGGCGAGATGCATGCCTCGCTCCCGCCGGTGATCATCGCGAGCGCATCGCCGTATGCGACCGCATTATACGCCATCGCAATTGCGTCGTTAGCCGAGGCACACGCACTCGCTACCGAAAACACCGGCCCGCGAAAATCAAACGCCATCGAGATGTGCGCCGGCGCCGCATTGGCCATGAGCATCGGGATGAAGAAGGGCGAGGTCTTGGTCCAGTTGCCAACCTGCGCCGCTTTGAGCGACTCGTGCCAGAACGTCTGAATGCCGCCGATGCCGCTGCCGACCATCGCGCCGACCCGGTTCTTGAACTCCTGGTCGTCGGGCAGCGCCGCGTCGGCGATTGCCTCTTTGGTGGCAACGAAGGCATACTGCGCGAAGCGATCCATGCGCCGCGCCAATTTGCGCCCGATCAGCTCTTCGGGGTTGAAGTCTTTGACTTCCGCGGCGATCTGCGTGGTGAAGGCGGTGGCATCGAAGACCGAGATCGGCCCAACGCCAGACTCACCGGCAACCAAGCGTCGCCAAAATTCTTCGCGGTTGTTTCCAAGGGGGGTCACGGCGCCGAGGCCCGTGACAACGACTCGTTTGCTGCTCAAAACGCCTCACCATTACGGCCGGGACCTCAGTCACCCTCTTCCGAACAAAAGGTAGGTGAAACGCCTCGCACCGATTCTCGCAGCCATCGCCCTAGCGGCAGCGTTGACCGCCGGCGCCGGAGCGCAGCAGCAAACCTTCTGGACGGCGCACGCCGGGCCCACGGGTCCAGTGCCGGTCATTACGCCGCAGCCGGTTTACTACGACGGCTACTACTATCCGTATCCGTACAACTGCAACAATCGCTTCTCAAGCGGCAGTCGGCGCGGCACAGCCCAGGGTCACCGCTACAATAACGGCAACCACGGGAATCCGTGTAATGGCCCCCGACCGAGCGCCCGTCCAAGCGGCCGGCCGCCCATGCCACGGCCGACCTAGCCAAAGCTACGCGCTAAAAGAGAAGATCGGCGCCGGGTAGACGCGCTCGGCCGCGATCGCGGACACCGCCGAGAACAGGCGTAAGAAATCACCGTTGGCCGGGAGCACGAATCCAGGATTGCTCGAGGGCGGCACGGACGCCGAGGACTGCAGCGCTTGGAAGGCCGGTCTGGCTGCCTCGCTCAAATTCGAGGAGGCCGGGGGAAGCGCGGCAGTGGTGGCCGTCGCGGGCACGATCCGGCTCAGCGAGGGCGAAGGCGCCACCGCCGGCTGGTTGGATTGGATCGCCGTCACGTGCATTTCCAAGATTCTACCCCAAAGTGGTCCTTGCCAAGCCTTCCGGCCCTTTGCTATACTTCCCCGGCTATGTTCCAGTTCGACCTGCAGCTTTTCGCGTCCAAAAAGGGCGCCGGCTCCACCCGCAACGGGCGCGACTCCAACGCCCAACGTCTGGGCGTCAAGCGCTTCGGCGGCGAGCGTGTGCTCGCGGGCAACATCATCGTGCGTCAACGCGGCACCAAGTTCTATCCGGGCGAGAATGTCGGGATGGGCAAGGATCACACGCTTTTCGCGCTGATCGAAGGCACGGTCGAGTTCTCGACGCGCCGCAATCGGCAGCACGTCAACGTACGCTAGCTGCAATTCATTGACGAAGCAACGATCAACGTAGTCGCCGGTAACGGCGGCGACGGCATCGTTGCATGGCGTCGGGAAAAGTACGTTCCTAAAGGCGGCCCGGCGGGCGGCGACGGCGGCAGCGGCGGCAGCATCTACATCCAAGCCACGTCGGCACTTTCGACGCTGGTTGAATTTCGTTTTAAGCGCCAGTTCAATGCCGACTCTGGGAAGGCCGGAAGCCAATCCAATAAATCCGGACGCAGCGGCACCGATTTGACGATTGCGGTGCCGATCGGCACGCTCGTCTACCGCGCGTACGATGGGAAACCCGAAACCTTTCTCGTCGATCTTGCGCGCGAGGGCGATCGCGTACAAGTCGCACGCGGCGGCAAGGGCGGGTTGGGTAACCAGCATTTCGCGACGAGCACGCGCCAAGCACCGCGCATTGCATATAACGGTGAGCCCGGCGAACACTGCACCCTTCGGCTCGAATTGAAACTGCTCGCGGATTGCGGCGTGATCGGCGTCCCCAACGCGGGCAAGTCGACGCTACTCTCGGTCGTTTCAGCGGCGCGTCCCAAGATCGCGGATTATCCCTTTACTACGATCGAACCGCAGCTCGGCGTCGTGCGCGTCTCCGACGACGAGTCGTTCGTGATGGTGGATGTGCCGGGCTTGATCGAAGGCGCGCATGAAGGTGCGGGCCTGGGCGATCAGTTTCTCAAACATGTCGAACGTACGCGCGCGCTGGTGCATCTGCTCGACGGTGCAAAAACGCTCGATGAGATCTTACACGATAAAGCTACGATCGAGGGCGAACTTCGCGCCTGGAATCCGGCGCTGCTCGAACGGCCGACGCTGTTGGTTGTGAGCAAACTCGATCTTCCGGACGCGCAAGAGCGATTGCGCGAGCTACGCGAGCAGTTTCCCGATGCACGCGGCATCAGCTCCGCGACCAGCGAGAGCGTGCGAGAGCTCGTCTACGCGATTTGGCAAACGATCAAAGAGTCGCCGCCACCGCAGGTCGTTACGCCGCCGCCGGCATTGATCGAACTCGTGCCCGACGAGGCGTTTGCGATCGAACGCGACGCCGACGGCGCATTCGTCCTGAGTGGCCCACGAATCGAACGCCTCGCGGCGGTCACTAACTTCGAATCCGAAGAGGGGCTCGCGCGCTTCGAGCGCGCGCTCGCTAAGATGGGCGTCGAAAAGAAATTGCGCGAACTTGGTGCGGTCGAAGGGGATACGGTACGAATTGGGCCGTACGAGTTTACCTATTCATGAGATTGGGCATTTTTGGCGGCACCTTCGATCCGATTCATAACGCGCATTTATTCTTAGCCGAATCCGCGCGCACGCTCGAGAATCTCGATCGCGTGCTCTTCGTTCCGACCAAGGAACAAAAGCACTACCGCAACTCGGCGCAAGAAGATGCCGCACATCGCTGTGCGATGATTCTCGCCGGCATCGAAGGCAACGCGGGCTTTGCACTCGATGAGAGCGACTTGCGCGCCGACGCTACCGGTTACACTGCCGATCTGTTACCGTTGCTCAAGAAAAAGTATCCGAAGGCAACGTTCACCTTTATCATTGGCGCGGATTCACTTGCCAACTCGCCGTGGGAACGCTTCGATGAAGTGCTCGAGCAACTCGAACGTTTCGTGATCGCACCACGCATCGGCGTACGTCCCGAGGCGTTGCAGCGCGTTATCGCTGCTGTGCCTAAGAGTTTGCGCGAGCGGATCGCGACGCTCAACATGCCCGAATTAACCGAGTCGGCCACGCTGGTGCGAACCTTGCTTTCGCAGGGACGCAGCGTCCGCTATCTCGTACCGGAGGCGGTATGGCAGTACATCGTCGCGCAGCGGCTCTACGGCATCGAACGCTAGCCCTTGCCGTCGCCCTGCTCGCAAGCACCGGATGCGGCGGCGGCGTAGCTGAGAAACCCGACAACGCTCACGTCTGTGCGATGTACGCAAGCGGCACGAACGACGCCGAAGCGGTCGTGCAGGGCACGGTGGTCGGCGTACTCGGCACGCGCAATGGTCCCAGCGGCGAGCACGAAGGCTTTCTCCTCAAACTCACGCAGCAATGCGACCTGATGCTGCGCATCGAGACCAACGTCGATATCACCGGGCCGGTCCCGCTGCGCGCGGGTGAAACCGTGACCGTCAAGGGTCAGTTCGAAGACGACCCGGGCGGCGGCGTGATTCACTGGACGCATCGCGATCCGCGAGGACGCCACGTCAACGGCTACGTGCTCGCCGACGGCAAGTACTACGAGTAGAGGTGCTTCGTGAACAAGCCCATTCGCGTCGCTATTGTGTTGGTAGCGTTTTTTTGGACGATCGCAGCCGCCGCAGGCAGCCCGCAACAGATAATTCCGATCGTCGACCTTACGCCGTCCTTCTTCGCAGCAATCGATCCTACGACGGGCTCGATTGCAATGCGCCTCGAGCGATTTAAGGAAGACGAGCTTTATCCTAACGAGGAGCTCTTTGACGAGCCGTACTTCGCGCTGAGTGATCCGCACCTTGCCTGGTATTTCGAACGGCTCGGGTCATCGCGTGCGGATCTACAGTCCTTCACTTTGTCGCTCAAGAAAGAGTTGCCTCGCTACGAAGCGACATTCGAAGGGGCCTTTCCTAAGTTCGATCCGCAGAGTCTAACGATCTATCTCATGCCCGGCTTTGGATCATTCGACGGCATGACGCGCGACATCGCCGGCAAGCATGGGCTGCTGATCGGCGTCGACAATCTCGAAGCAGAACGGTCAACGGTTCCCGTCTTCCTGACGCACGAACTCTTCCACATCTACCACCACGAGATCAATCCTACGTTCTTTCTCACCTCGAGCGAGGACGATCTTTATCGCTACGGGCTATATCGCGAGCTCTGGGCAGAAGGCATGGCGACCTACGTTAGCCAGAAATTGAACCCCGGCACGACACTCCAACAAGCGCTTTTCTCGAAGTCACTAGCAAGTCTGAGCCCCGCCGACTCACGGAAACTTGCCTGCCTTCTGGAGCGCGCTCTCGACTCCACGAACGAGAATGATAGCGCCCTGTTTTTCGATGGCGGCGTTCACCCGGATGGACTGCCGGCGCGTGGCGGCTACTTCATCGGTTATGAGATTGCGACGCAGCTCGGCGCTTCGCGCACGCTTGCCGAGCTCGCCGATTTGCGAGGGGACGACCTCCGCCACGATATTGGTTCGGGCGTCCGCGCTCTGTGTTCGCCGCCATGATGGTGCTCGATTCGATCGTGCTGGCGAGTGCATCCCCGCGCCGGCTCGAGCTCCTTCGCTCACTGGGGCTCGCCGTGCAGGTTGAGCCCAGCAGCTACGACGAGCCTGACGACCCGTCGATTGCACCGTCGGCGCTGGCGATCCGTCATGCGGCCGCCAAAGCGCGCGACGTCCAAGCGCGCTTTCCCGACGAACTGGTCGTGGCGGCCGATACCGTGGTCGACGTCGACGGGGCGGCGCTGGGAAAACCGCGCGATCCCGCTGCGGCCGCGGCGATGCTCCGGACGCTTTCCGGCCGCGAACATGCCGTGCACACCGCCTTTGCAATCGCATTTCCGGGACGCCGCGACCTGATCCAAGAGTGCTCGAGCACCCGGGTGCGCTTTTATCCGCTCGCCGACGACGAAATCGAGGCGTACGTCGCCACCGGCGAGTCGATGGATAAAGCCGGCGCATACGGCATCCAAGGTCGCGCCGCGGCGCTGGTTGCATCGATCGACGGCGATTTTTACACGGTCATGGGCTTCCCGCTTGCCCGCTTCGTTCGCTCATTGCGGCGGTTGGGTTTTACCTTACCGGCGGCGAAGAGCGCCAACAACGCATAGGGCTTCCCGGGAGCCGGCCATCTTTACTTATCGCGACGAGCGCAAATTATTCGCGTTAATTGCCGTCATCATCGTGGCGGCGACGCTGGCGCTCGTGCAAATCAACGCCGAACGCGCAGGCACGACGAGTCCGCTCACCGCGATTGCAACATCGCTTGCGTCGTTCGCGCAAAGCGCGACGAGCCTCGTCATTGACGGCGTGCGCGGCGCCGGGACATCGGTCGCGGCGCTGCCTTCGCTCGAAAAAGAGAACGCGCGGCTGCGCGATGAGAACCTTGCGCTCGCAACCGAGAACACGCGCCTGCACGAACTCGCCGCGCAGTACGCCTCCGAGGTCAGCATCCAACCGGCGGTCGCAGCGAATCCGACCGGTATCGAATCACGCGTCATCGGTTTTCCACCGGAGAACGATTCGCGCACGGTCACGATTGACCGCGGCAGTAACGCCGGCGTGCACAAAGACGACGGCGTGATCGCAAGCGCGGGCGTCGTGGGACGCGTTGAATCAGTCGGACCGTTCTCGAGCGAAGTCGTGCTCATTACCGATTACACCAGCCGCATTCCGGCGGTAACGCGCCACGGACGCTACTGGGGTATTGCACGCGGCAATCTCTCGAGCGTGCGCGTTGAGTACATTCCGCAAGATGCGCCGATTAAGCGTGGCGACGTGATCGTCACCGGTCAAGGCCGCTCGTTCCAATCGGGGGTGCCGATCGGGACGATCGTTTCGATCGAACGCGGTGATGCGACGCTTTACCAGACCGCCGTCCTCCGCCCCGCCGTCGATCTCGGCACCCTCGATCGCGTTGTCGTCGTCCCGCAATAGAATTCACATCCCGCGGGTCACTGCTCCCGCGTGGTATATTTCCGTCGCCTGGCTGTTGCTCGCGCTCTTTGCACAAGATTGCCTGATGCACGTGCTCACGATCCGCAACGTCGAACCCAACGTCGTGCTGGTAGCAGTGGTGTGGTATGCGATTCGCGTCGAGGCATGGCGGGCCGCTGCCTACGGTTTGGCTGCCGGCTTCGCGCTCGATCTGCTCACCTTCGGCATGAGCGGCGGCGCCTGGACGATCGCGATGACGGCGGTGGCCATCTTCTCCAGCACGATCTCACGCGGGTTCTTCGCCGATTCGATTCCGCTTGTTGGAACGATCACGTTCGTCGCAACGCTGGTGGTGCGCTTGATCTACTGGGTCGTAATGAGCTTCGAAGGCTTCCCCGGCGGCCTGGCGGTGATGCACTTCCACCAAGCGCTCTTTGAAGCGGTGCTCAATGGTTTG
>Ga0210385_10002740_pt1 | contig 10571 bp, 8 predicted proteins | sample IncBWH26OmetaG_FD_160107 | JGI IMG/M metagenome (GOLD analysis project Ga0210385, IMG submission 160107) | Forest soil microbial communities from Barre Woods Harvard Forest LTER site, Petersham, Massachusetts, United States - Inc-BW-H-26-O ... | reverse complement strand
GCAAAGTCGACCGACACGCGGGCATGGACCGCCCCCTGCTGGTCGAAGAACCGCTGGGTGCCGCGCAGCCCGAAGACCCCTTCGTGCCAGATATTGGGGTGAATGTAGAGACCCTGTCGGCCATCGAAGCGGAAGCAGACGAACGCTTCGGGCGTCACATCGTCGCCCGGCAGCGCCAGCGGCACGTAAAAGGGCTGGGGCTGCAGGGGAAAGAACAGTTGCCCGCCATCCGGGTGGTAGTTCGCATGCCACAGCAGCATGCGCCGTGGCAGATCGCCGTGGTCCGTACGCGCCGACTCCGGCGCCCGTGCGTACGCCAGGATGTAATGTCCGTCGACTGCCTCGTTGCGCCCATAGAGAATGTCGCCACGCCACTCGCTGATGAATACACCCTCGGTGGTGCCACCCTGGTCGCCGGTGTCGGCATCGACCGGCCGCTTCCCCTGAGCCGGCCAGCGAACGATCTCGATGGGGCATTGGCCGCGATCATCGACCAGATGGCCATATCCCTTGAGGGTGGCCGGCGTTGCATCGACGAGCGGCATCACGATGCTGGGCAATCCGGCCGGCAGATTCGGGTGCAGATAGTCGATCGGTGCCGTTTGCTCCATGGGTGCGGACTTTACTAAGTTTCGTGCAGCGCGTCCGCGACGTTCGCCCGCGCGGCACCAATGGCCGGGAAGAGGCCGCCGAGAAGACCCAATACGCACGCCAGTAGCACCGCAATGACGGCCAGGGACGGAGTAATGATCAGGGCGTAGACCAGTTGTCCGTCGAACTGGGCTCCCCCCAGGGTGCTGATGACGGTGCCATTGAAGGCCGCGTAGGCGATGGCGACACCGATCGCAGCACCGAGCAATGCCAGTGCCAATGCCTCGCCAAGAATCGATGCGGCTACGGCACCTGCGGAGAATCCTATGGCGCGCAGGGTCGCGATCTCGACCGTGCGCGATGCAACGGAGGAGTGCATCGAGTTCAGCGCAGCGAAGAAGGCCCCCACCGCCATGATCGAGCCGACGGCGTAGGCGACGAGACGCAACATCCGGTTGACCGGGCCGGCAGCGGTTGCAAGATATTCAGGCTCCGAGCGTACCTGCAGGGCGAGGGTCGCCTGCGCATCCAACGCCGTTTTGACCTTCCTGAGGGAATCTGCGGACTCAAGCAGCAGGGTCACACTGTTCGCGGTGTTCAGCTTGTAGACGGACATCGCCGTGCGGGCGTCGGCCACCACCTCCGATTCGCGCGATCCGTTTCCACCGGCGAAAATCCCGACGATGGTCCAGTCGCCACCCTGCAGTCGCAACTGGTTGCCGATGTCCAATCCCGCGAATTGTTGGCGAGCCGCATTGCCGACCAGCAGTTCCTGCGTTCCCGGTCGCAGCATTCGGCCCGCGACGAGCTTGAGTTCCGGGCGGATGACGAAATAGCGCTCTCCCACGCCACGCAGCGTGAGATTGACATCAGAGTTGTCGCTCTTGCGGGAGGTCGGGGCCGACAGCAGCACTTCCACCGATACCAGGGGGCGGTGGTTCGCATCGCGCCGGATCCCCGGGGCGTCGGTTACGGCAGCAATGGTCTCGAGAGACAGGTCGCTTTCATTTTCCTCGCTGGCGCTGCGCGCCATGACGATAGCGCGGTCGGCGCGCCCATCGGCATAAATCGTTTGGCGGAAATTCACGTACATCGTCAGCACGGACAGCAGCACCGCGACCACGCCGGCAATGCCGACCACGACGACCAGGGAGTTGCCGAGTCGCCGCGGGATGCTTCGCAGGCCGAACATCGTGAGCACGGGAAACTGCGCTGAACTCGTCATTGCCTCACCGCCTGCCGAGTGAGGTGATGATGGAAGTTCGCGCCAGCCCGGCAGCGGGAACTGCCGCGCCGAGCAACGCCAGTGTCGCGGCGCACAGCACGCCGCTCAGCACGACCGTGGGGGAGACCACGAGGGTACCGACATCCTTACGCACCACGGGAGCCAGGAGAAAGGCAAGGGCCAGGCCGATTAGCGCGGGTAGCACGCACAACAGCAGCGCCTCGGCGAAGGCAAGCGAGAGGACCCGAGCGCTGCCAAAGCCGAGCGTCTTCAGCACCGCGAACTCCGGGCGGCGATGTTCGAATGACTGGCGCAGCGTGTTGCCGGTCACGAAGGCGAGCGTGAAGATCACTGCAATCATGACCGCGTCGGTGAAATGGGAGACATCTCCCATCTGCTTCGCCTGGAATTCAGCGCGTTGCAACATCGAGCGCGTGCGCGTCTCGTGCGAGGAATTGGCGAAAATACGGTCAATGGCGCGGCCCGTGGCAATCGCCTTGGTCGGATCGGCGATACGGATGTAGAAGATCTCTGCCGAATCGCGATTGTCGGCCCGCGCTTCGTTGAAATAATCGTAGTTGATGACTGCAAAGTAGGCCTTGTTGGCAGCCTGAGGCGTGTCGAAAGTGCCGACGATCTGAAATGTCCAGGTCTTGCTCCCATCGGTCTTCGCGATATCGGATTGCAACGGAATGGTGTCTCCGATCTTCCATCCGAACTGTTCGAGCAACGGTGGTGTCATGACGATCCCGGAACGGATGTTCCTCATTGCGGCGCGCGTCTCCTTGGAGATCAGGAACTGCGGAGCCACGTCGAAGAAGACGTCTGGCACCGTGGCCAGCGCTGCAAGGTAGGTGTGGGGATCGACACCACGAGAGGTACCGGTGAAATAGCCGCGCGGCGCAACTTCAAGCACGCCTGGTATCGCCTTGATCTGCGCGATGGCCGCTATTGGCATCATGCCGCCGCCGCGAACGCGGGTGTCGACTACCAGGAACTCGCGATGGGCGTTGGCGATGGACCGCGCGAAGCCGGCGTTCACTCCCTGCAGCAGCCCGAACAGGAGAAACGCAACGAGGACCGACATACAGGTGAAGAGCGTGCGCGCAGGTCTGCGCCATAGGCCTGCCCATACCAGCGGAAGGTACTTCATGCCGACCTATGCTTCGAGGGCGGGTGATCTGCGCGCATCGCCGCGGTGCTGGTAGCGTAGCCAGGGGAAGGCCCGGCCCAGGAAGCGCAAGGCGCCGTGATCGTTCATCCACAGCGCGTACGCCACGTAGGTTGGATCGCGGCTCAAGTGACGTTCTTCCGTTCGGGCGCGCAGGAAATAGATGCCGTTGAGCAGCAGCAGCAGCAGGCAATGGCGCAGCGCCGTGAAGCCATCCTGTCCGATGGCGAATGGCACGGAGATCAGCCACCAGCTCAGATTCTTCGACAAATAGGCCGGATGCTTGCTGAATCGATACGGTCCGCTGGTGATGATGCCGCGGTGGGTCAGGTTCGAGAAGCGCAGCCCGAAGGCAACGGTCGAGAGTCCGTACAACAGCGACAGCAGGATGATCACCGTGCCCCAGACCTCGCGCAATACGGGTGAGGGTTGCAGCCAGTTGTCCCAGAAGAGGTTGCCTTCGTACTGCAGGTAGAAACGGCCGATGACTGAATAGAACGGCTGGTAGCAGATGAGTGCCGCGACCCAGCCGAGCGTCGTCGGCTCGACGCTGCGCAGGTGGGAATCGAACAAACGTGCCGTCGCGGTATAGCCGATGACGCAGAACAGCAGGTCGATGGTATAGGAGATGTGAAACCAGACATCATAGCGGCTGAGAGTCTGCAGATCCGCCCCGCGCAGCACTCTGATCAGAAAGCCCGTCTCATCGTTGAGATAGACCGTCATCAACGGCAGGAAGAAGGCCTTCACCGTCCATCCCAGAAGGTGTCGGCGGATGACCGCCGCATGCACCTCCCGCCAGCGACCGCCCACCAGCAATCCGAACTGCACGAACTCATCACGCGGTTCGTGAACCCGAGTGTCAGCCCAGATGAAGTAGAACGGCACCAGGATCCCGATCGGGGCCAGGCACTCGAGGAACTGCCAGTATGGGTCGTAGAAGTTCCCGGAGTATTCCGGGAATAACCAATAGCACAGCGCGATGAGGGCGAGCGTCGCGGCCAAGCCGAGCAGCCGGTAGCCGACGCGCGCATAGCTGAGCGCGCGCAGCGGCGCCGCGGACAGATCGGATAAGGACCGTCCCCCTCTGACCCGCAGTACCCATTCGGTGGCCGCGATCACCGCGAAGACCATCAGGCATGGCAGGAGCGGTGCGTACGGGACGAGATGCTGCAGCTGGGCGAAGTTGTCCGGTAGCGCCAGCGCCCAGATGACTGCAAGTCCCAGTGCCATCGCCAGTGCGTTGGTGAGAAAGCTGGTCGGTGATTTCGGCAGTTCGGTCAAGGCGTCACCGGGCAGGGCGGGGCGGCCGCGACGATGCGCATACGACAATACAGCACGACCGCGGCGGCCACGAGCACCGGATCGATGGGTTTGCGGTAGCGGCCCTCAATGATGCCGGTGGTCTGTAGCGCCAGGAAGACCAGCATGCCGAGGGCGCACACCGGCAACAGCCACTCGCCTCCCCGGTATCCGCGCCGCGCCGCACCCCAGGCTACGTAAAGCATCACCAAGGGCCACAGCCAGCGTGACCAGACGGTGAGCTGACCGCTCAGATCGCCCAGGTTGTTATCGGGCCAGCTCTGGGCAAATAGCAGATACAGCAGATTCTCCTTGAAGCGCCGCCAGGCGCTGAAGGTGCTCTCACGCGCCGCGCGGGCGCGCTCGGCGAGCCAGCCTTCCCGGCCGCGTGCCAGGTCGATTTTGACTTTGACCGTGCCCTGCCGATCGGTGGTCCAATCGGAGAAGGGGTAGAAGGTCGGATTGTAGAAGCTGGGCGAGCCATAGCCCCAGTGGCCGCCCGCGCCGAGATCCAGTTCGATATTGTGAGTGCCGCTCAAGGTGTAAATCTGCACCGGATAGACGTTGCCCAGCGGCGCAAAGAACCCCAGCTGTGTACGGGCATGCATCCCCGCCGGAGCCGCGAGCAGCAGAAAAGCGATTGCGCCAGTCAGGGTTTTGGCAAAGCGCCCGTGCGGTTGCATGAGCCACAGGCTGCCCAGACACACAAGTGCCATTGGCAGGGCGATCGTGCGCGTAAAGACCGCGCACGACCACACCAGACAGGCCAGCGTCCAGGCGCCAACTGTTGCCTTGCGGATGGAGCGAAAGGTCAGCCAGAAGGCAAAGCCGGTGAGGGACAGCAGCAGTGTCTCATTCATGAAGTAGGCGTAGATGCCCACGAACCCAGGGATCAGGCCAATGACGATGGCGCCCGCCAGCGCCTGGCTTCGCGGCAACAGTTCCTTCAGCGCCCGATACCAGCCGTACGGCATTGCCGCACACAGCACGCCGCAGACGAACTGAATCGCCGCCGGGTCGTCCGAGGTGAGTCGGCGCAGCAGATAGATCCACAGCTGATATAGAAAGGGATCGCCGGCTCCCATCGCAGTCGGGGTCAAGAATCGGGCACCGTTGGACCAGTGGCGATCCGGATCGGAGAACAGGTGCAGCAGCGGGGAGTCGAAGAAGGGAAACAGCAGGTGCCACAGCAGAACCGCACCGAAAGCCCATCGCAGCCGATGTTCCACCGAGAATGCCGCTGTAGGTGCGCTTGCCGCACTCACGGATCTTAAGGTGCCTCCACACGAGCCAGGTCCTGCGGGACCTTTTATGGGGCTGCAGCTTATCGCAATGCCAACTGCCCCGCCGGATATTGCACCGCGGCTACTCACCCGTGATACGCAATCCCACGACGACCCTCGGTCAGGGAATGCTCGCGAATCTGCAGATGCTGCAGCTGCAGCAGTTGGCGGTGAGCGGTTCGAACGTCACGATCCTTTACTGAGGAAACTTCACTGAGCGCACCGGCGTGGCACGAGATCAGTCACTGCCGGCACTTACCGAGGCGAATACCAGCTTGCCGTCGGGTTTGCTGATCGGGAAGCTCAGCTTGATCGGCTTGCCGGTGCGGGCCGCTGTCTCGACGCGGCTCCACGGGATCTGGCTCAGGTGGACCTTGATACGACCGGGCGCCGCACTGAAGGCGCCGTCGTTCACCACGACCCAGTTCAGATAGATGAAGCGCTCGGTGCGAGGGCCCTGCGCAAACGGACCGAGGAAATTCGCCGAACCGTCGGTATGCCTGCGAACACGCAGTGCCGGGCTGAAAACCAGCCGCTTGCGATTGACCGGTGTCAACTCCTGCACCTCGTTGCCTTTCTGAATTCCCAGGCAAAGGGTTCCGGCGGCCCCAGCCCATCCACCCTCCGGCGGGCTCGTACAGGTGATTTCGATCGTCACTTCCTGTTCTTGTACCGTCATGAATTCGATCCAAGCGTTTTTATAATCGACCGCAAGTATACTCTTGCTCCTTTTCTGTGAAGCGCGGATGGGCGAGAAGATGGCTGAGCCGACACCTTCTGATGCGCAGGACCTGAAGAAGAAACTACGCGAGAAGCTCGATAAGCTGCTCGCGCAGCCTGCATACAAAAGCGAATCCAGTATCTCCCTGGGTGGGCACCCCGTGAACTACCGCGCGGTCGCGGAGTTCATCCCGGTACTGGCCGGTGGCCTGGACGAGAAGCGGGGCGAACCGGACGCCGCGGTGTTCATGACTGCGTACCTCCAGAATGATGCGCCCAAATCGCGCCCGATCTGCTTTGCCTTCAATGGCGGTCCCGGCTCGTCCTCGATCTGGCTGCACCTGGGCGCCCTGGGACCCAAACGTGTAGTGGTCGGCGACGACGGCACGATGCCGCCGCCGCCCTATGTTGTGACGGACAATCCCGAATCGTGGCTGGAACATTTCGATCTGGTCTTCATAGATCCGCCGCACACCGGATACTCGGTGACCGCGAGCGAGGAGGTGCGCAAGAAGATGCTGTCGGTGGACGGAGACGCGGCGGCGCTCACCGAGTGCATCCGGACCTGGCTCGGCCGGCATCGACGTTGGGGTTCGCCGCTGTTCCTGGCGGGCGAAAGTTACGGCACGACGCGCGCGGCGGTGATTGCCGAGAAACTCCAGGACATCGGCGTCGCGCTCAAGGGCCTGATCCTGGTTTCTTGCGCGATGGATCTGCAAAGCCTCGTATTCGAGCCGCGTAACGATCTGCCGCATGCACTCTTTCTGCCCGCCTATGCCTGTGCCGCGCAGTTTCACGGCAAGCTCAAGGGGCGTCTGGGTGAGTCCCCGGAAGCCGCCCGCGCTGCAGCCGAGGACTTCGTGGCCAGGGAATACCTCGCCGCGCTGAATGCGGGATCGCGTCTCTCGAATGTCACGCGTCGCCGGGTCACGAATCGCATGGCCGAACTCATCGGGCTCCCCTCGAGCCTCGTGGACTCCAGGAATCTGCGCATCACCAACGAAACCTTCTTTGTGGAGTTGCTGCGGGATCGCGGCCTGCTGCTCGGCCGACTGGAGGCGCGCGTGACCGGCCCGATGGCAGCGGACCGCTCACACGTGTGGGACTTCGATCCGGGCATCGATGCCCTGATACCGCCCTATACGATGGCGGCACATGAATACATGAGTGACGCCCTGGGGATCGACATGCAGCCGCGCTACGAAGTGCTGAACATGGACGTCAACAAGCACTGGAACTGGAATCGTGGCGAGGCGAACGGCAACAACTTCACGACGACCAGCCCGGACCTGTCGCGCGCGCTGCGTCGCAATCCGCATCTGCGCCTTTTGGTGGCCAGCGGCTACTACGACCTTGGGACGCCTTATAGCGCCTCCGACTGGTCGCTTGCCCAACTGGATGTGCCAGAGCCGGTTCGCGCTCGGATCGAGCATCACTATTACGCCGCGGGGCACATGATGTACACACGCGAGCTCGACCTGCGGAAACTCAAGCGTGATCTGGCAACGTGGCTGCAAGCCGCGTAATTACCCGCCTGGAAACGGCAGCAGCTGCCCGGCGACCTGGATGCACGGCGGCTGCGCCGTTCCGCAGGCCTCTATCTTGCGCAGTGCCCAGAATTCGCTCGTACTGAGCGGCGGCCGCATCTCGTAATGCGTAAGGCCAGCCGAGGCACCCATGTCTTTCGATTCAGTGGAGGAACCGTCGGCGAATGATTTGCTGATGCCGCCACCGGCGCTGAAGAACAGAGCATATCCCGGGATTGCGTTCTTTATGCCAGGTGTAGTCAGACGCAGGCCAATCCCGGGCCGGTAGTCAATCGTCGACGGTACATCTCGCAGGGTCATTTGAGCGCCACCGGTCGCGCCAGCCGTGTATAAAAAAACGTGGTCAATAAAGCCGTAGATGTTGTTGGAGACGCCTATGAGCAGGTGCCGATCATCGACACTCATGCCGGAAAACTGTCCTGCAAGCTCGACTTTCGAGTCCCCCGCGGGAATGTTGGCTGCGCCCGTTACCACCTGATTCGCGGGCTTCAATCGGACTACGTCAATCACATCCACGGTCATCTCTTTGGCCTCGAGGCGCAGACCGAGCTGCTCCTGAAGCGCCTTGGCGACGCTCTCCGCATCGGGCGCGGCGCCGGGCGATGACGACTTCCAGCCGGCCTTGTACTCATAATGCCCCGTGAGTCCGGTTTGATTGACGACCGGAACTTTGAACATCCCCCCCAGAAACTGCGTCAGCGTGTCGATCGGATAGTCGGTCACGTCGATGCCGATGGCCGGCGACATATACAGCGCCGTTTTCCAGGATGGGCCACCCGCGTATGGGGTCAGTTTGGCGCCCGCCGAGCCGACCGAGAGCACATAACCGGTCATCAGCCTGCGCTCGTGCCGGACGACCAGTCCGAAGTTTCTTGCGAGCAAACTGCGCTCCATCGCCGGAAGGTCGCTCAGCGCCGCCGCCAGGGCGTCGCCTTGCTTGTGCGGCCAGGGATCGTCCGCCGTGATGTCGTAGCTCGGGTCATGGCTCCAATCTCGGCCCACGACCTGTGATTCCGTGACGCCGAAGGCATTTGCGATGAAACTGTGCAGGGTGGCATAGGCCAATGTGACCCGACCGCCCGGCCGCAACCAGATGGCCGCACCGCGATCAACTGCAGGCGGGCTCCGCGATGCCGTTGGCGCAAGCTCTATCGCAACATTGTGAAAGGCGGGCTCGTCGCCAGGCAGCAACGGCTGATCCTGTGCCCGATCCGAGGCGAATGCGCCGAGGGCGAGCGGTAGCGCGATGGTCGCGATCGCAGCTAGTCCGAGGATCATCCTGCGGGTTGCGCCCATTCTGTGAACTTTCCGGTTTCTCATGATCGCCTCGATCCGCCGGCTGAGGTTCGCGCCACTGATGCCAGAGATGCTGGCGAGACCGGGCGCAAAGCAGTGCTCACACACTTTGAGAATTCCCTCGGCATAGTCCGTGGGCAAGTGACCTTGCGCCAGCACGTGTTCATCACAAGCGCGCTCGCGCTCGTCGACCAGCCGCGTCCCGACCCACCAGACGAGAGGGTGAAACCAGAACAGAACTTCGACGAGCAGGTGGATCGACGCCGCGAGGTTGTCACGCCATGCGACGTGGCAGCGCTCGTGAGCGAGCAGCGCCTTCATCTCGTCGGCAGACAGACGCTGTTCGATGTCTTTCGGCAGCAGCAGCACCGGACGCAGGACGCCTACGACCGCGGGCTCGAGATGCGACGAGGAGGATCTGACCGGAATCGCGAACGCCAGGCTCATGGCCATCGATTCGTGCAGCGCGTGATGGGCGAGCCGCCAGCGACTGAACCAACGGGCGGCTACGGCGAGCACGCCGAGGACCCAAAGTATACTCAGTGCAACCATCGTGGCTCCGTAGCCACCCACGTGCGCAGCGGACCGCAACGCGCCCGCGCCACCTGTGCCGAGCTGCGTGATCTGCACTGCCGTTTGACCCACCCTCGAAAAGAACGTTGGTTCCAGCGCGCGGCCCGGTGGTAGCGGCCACGGGAAATGCGTTCCCAGGGCGGTCAATGCTGCAAATGGAATCAGGAACTTCGCCGAGGCCGCGAGCCAAAGGCAGTACCGGATGCGTGCGCTGTTCTTGCGCAGCATCAGGCTGAGACAGCCGACTGCCAGGACAAACAGGGTCGACTGCCACAGGTGACCCAACAGCGCGTCAATGGCGTCGCTATTCACACTGGCTCTCCTTCTTCAGCGTCTTGCGGGCCTCTTCGACGTCCTGCAGGGTGAGCTGGCCGGATTCAATGAGATGTGACACCAACGGCGCGGCGCGGCCGCCGAAGAATGCGAGGAGTTCGTCGACAAGCTGGCGCTGGGTGGCGCCACGGGTGATGACGGGCTCATAGATGTGGGCATTGCTGATCTTCTTGGCACGGCGCACGGCCGCCTTGGCTTCCAGGCGCGTCAACATGGTCTGCACGGTGGTATGGGCCGGGCGGCCCTTCAGCGGCAGCTTTTCCTGCAATTCCCGAACCGACGAGGCGCCGTAGGTCCATAGGACTTCCATGATCCGCAGTTCCAACCGGCTGAGCCTTTTCTGCGACATATGTCGAAGTATCTCCTACAACTGTAGAAGAGACTACATTGAATGGGGATTCGGTGCAATTTCCGGCCTAGTCAGTGGCTCCCGGAAACTTGAGTGTAAAGGCGCATCCCTCGCCTGCCACCGAGCGCACCGATATCCACCCGCGATTCAGCTGCACGATCTGCCCCGACACACTCAAGCA
>Ga0210385_10002739_pt1 | contig 10572 bp, 6 predicted proteins | sample IncBWH26OmetaG_FD_160107 | JGI IMG/M metagenome (GOLD analysis project Ga0210385, IMG submission 160107) | Forest soil microbial communities from Barre Woods Harvard Forest LTER site, Petersham, Massachusetts, United States - Inc-BW-H-26-O ... | reverse complement strand
GCCACGCTCTTCCCTGGCAGCAGCAACGCACGCCCTACCGCGTCTGGGTCTCGGAAATCATGCTGCAGCAGACCCAGGTCGCCAGCGTGATCCCTTACTACCAGCGGTTTATGCGGCGCTTTCCCGGGGTGCGCTCGCTGGCTGCCGCAGCCCTCGATGAGGTGCTGCACCTGTGGTCGGGGCTCGGCTACTACGCGCGCGCGCGCAATCTGCACCGCGCCGCGCAGCGGGTCTGCAGCGACCACGGCGGCGAGTTGCCCGCAAACTTCACCGCCTTGGCCGCGCTCCCCGGCATCGGCCGCTCCACCGCCGGCGCGATTCTTGCGCTCAGCCGCGGTGAGCGCTTTGCCATTCTGGACGGCAATGCACGCCGCGTGCTGACGCGTTGCTTTGCGGTCGAGGGCGCGCGCGGCGCGTCTGCCACCGAGACGCGCCTGTGGCAGCTCGCCGAAGCCTGCACGCCCACCCGCCAGGTCGCCGCTTACACCCAGGCCGTCATGGACCTGGGCGCGACGCTGTGCACGCATCGCCAGCCGCAGTGCACGCAATGTCCGCTCGCATCGGTGTGCGTCGCCCGGCGGGCGGGGCGGCAGCACGAGCTGCCCGCGCCGCGCGCGGCGCGTCGGCGCACGCAGCGGCGGGTCTTCATGGTGGTGGCGCTGGCGGACTGCGGCGGCGTACTGCTCGAGCGTCGTCCCGAACGCGGCGTGTGGGGAGGACTGTGGTGCCTGCCGGAGTTCACCACGGCCGCTGCTGCCACGAGCTTCATCGGCGCGCACCTGCCCGCGGCGGGGCCGCCGCAGCCGCTGCCGTCGATCGAGCACGCCTTCACCCACTTCGATCTGACCATTGCACCGCTCCTGGTGCGCTGCCCTGGGGCGGCTGGCGTCCTCGAGCCACGGCTCTGGTATAACATCCGCCAGCCCGCGCAGGTCGGCCTGCCGGCGCCGATCAGCGCACTGCTGCACGCGGTCGCGCACCCGCACGACGCGTTGCGGCACTGAACGGAGGATTTAGGTGGCACGCACGGTGCAGTGTGTCCTGCTCAAGCGCGAGGCCGAGGGCCTCGAACGGGCGCCCTATCCGGGAGAACTGGGTCGGCGCATCTACGAGAGCGTCTCGAAGGAGGCCTGGGGCCGCTGGCTCAAGCACCAGACCATGCTCATGAATGAGTATCGGCTCACGCCCATCGAGCCGAAGGCGCGCAAGTTTCTCGAAACCGAGATGGAGAAGTTCTTCTTCGGAGCCGGTTCGCAGGCTCCCGAGGGCTACCAGCCGCCGCCAGCCTAAAGGTGGATGAGGCCGCGCTTGTGTGCGACCGCGACGGCCTCGGTGCGGCTGATGGCATCCAGCTTGGTCAGGATCGCCTTGACGTGCGTCTTGGCCGTGCCCTCGGTGATCGACAAGCGCCGCGCAATGTCCTTGTTGCTGCGCCCCTCGGCGACCAGCTGCAGCACGTCGAGCTCGCGTTGCGTGAGGCTCGGCTTGCCCATACGCTGCAGCGCCTTGGCGGCTACGGTCGAGGAGGTGTAGGGACGGTCCTCACTCACCGCGCGGATGGCCGCGAGGATTTCCTGCCGCGGCGCATCCTTGAGCAAATAACCTTTCGCACCCTGCGACAGGCACTGAAAAATGTCCTCATCACCATCGTAGGTGGTCATGATGAGAATGCAGGCCTTGGGGTTGATCTCCAGCACCCGCTGCACCACCGCGACGCCGTCGCGCTTGGGCATGCGCAGGTCCAGGACCATGACATCGGGGCGATGCCGCTCGTAGAGCGTGATGGCCTCCTCGCCGTCGCCGGCCTCGGCGACCACCTCCATATCGGCCTGCTGGTTGACCATCGCCGCGAGTCCGTCGCGCACCACCGGGTGATCGTCCGCGAGCACCACACGGATGTGACTTTTCATGACCGCGACCACTAGGAGACCCGTTTCAGCATACGCACGCTGATGCGTGTGCCGCGTCCGGGCTGGCTGTCGATCTGCCATTCGCCGCCGATTGCGCCGGCGCGCTGGCGCATGCTCGACAGACCGAAGCCCTGGCGTGCGTACAGCTCCGGACTCTGTTCCATGCCGACACCGTCGTCGGCGACCGCGAGCGTCCAGTGCGTCGGGGTTTCGGGCTCATCCGCCATGGTGATGCGGACCGAGTGCGGGCGCGCGTGGCGCACCGCGTTGCTGACCGCTTCCTGTGCGATGCGCAGCAGCTCGTGCTCGTGCTCGGGCTTGAGTCCGGTGCTGATGCTGCCGCCGTCGAAGGTGCAGGTGACCCCGCCCGGCACGGTGGAGCGATCTGCCAGCTGGCGCAGCGCGAGCTCCAGTCCCGCGCGGCGGGTCTGATCGAGACGCAGTGCCATCACCGAGCGGCGCGCTTCGGCCAGGCCGTCGCGCGCGAGCTCGCGCACCCGCGACAGGGTGAGGCCGAGCTCCGAGCCACGCTTGCGGCAGGAAGGGAATTCCTCCACGGCGCCAAGCTGCAGCAGGATGCCGGTGAAGGCCTGTGCCAGGCCATCGTGAATCTCCTGGCCGATGCGCGTGCGCTCCATGAGCACCGCCGCCTCCTTGGCCGAGTACGCCAGGCGCGTCAGCTGCACGGCCAGGGTCGCCTGCTGCGCGAGCGCCACCAGCAGCTCGCTGCGCTGCACCTCCTGCGCCTCGCGCGTAAAGCTCATGACCAGAAAGCCGACACTGCGGCCGCCGAACACCAGCGGATAGACCACCGTGCCGACAGCGCCCAGACGGCGGTGCAGGGCGAGTACGCCCGGCCAGATCTCGCTCTTCTGGTGCGCCACGTTCAGATAGAGCGGCTCGCGCAGTTCGCCGAAGCGCGTGGTGAACACCGAATCGGCCACCGGCACGCTGGTGGCGTATTGGGGCTCAGCCAACTGGCCCTGGCGCACGTGCGCGACGATGCGCCACTCCTGCAGCGAATCCTTCAGCACCACCACCGCACCCGAGACCGCATCGAACTGGCGCGTCGCCTCCAGCAGCATGTGCCCCATGAAGCTGTGCAGATCGGTTTCGCCGGCCAGCCGTTCGAGGTTACCGCGGATCACCGCGTTCGCCTTGGCGAGCTCGGCGACGCGTTCCTCGGCAGCGTGCTCGCGCTCGCGGCGCACGTCGTCCACCAGCCGCTCGCGGTGCAGCGCCGCGCCGATGACACCGCCGGCGGTCTCGAGTGCCGCGAGCTCGGAGGGCTCGATGGCGCGGTGCTGACGCGTGTTGTCGAAACCCACGACGCCGATGAACTCACCGGCGACGAAGATCGGGACGATCGCCTTGGTCTGGGTGCCGACGCCCTCGATGCCGGAGGCGGCATCGCCGGAAGAAATCTCGCCCTTGCTGAAGCACACGCTGCGCCCGGCGCGCAGCTCGGCGCACACCGTCGCGTAATTGCGTTCATCGCACGCGCACGGCGTGGCTTCCGACGGCGAGACGCCCTGTGCGGTCCACTCGTGCATGACCACCAACAGCGGCTCGCCGTTGGGCCCAGTCTCGGTTTGCATGAGATTGACGCGGTCGACGTGCGCCGCCTCACCGATCATTCCGAGCACACCCGGGATCGCCGCGCGCACGTCCGGTGCTTCGAGCAGCAGCCGGCTGGCGCGCGCGGTGGCGGTCAGCAGCCGCTCGCGGCCCTGCAGCGACTCGTTGATGCGGGTGAGCGTCTGGGTGCACGGCAGCGCGGCATCGGTGGCGTCGGGTTGCTCCAGCAGAGCGACATTGGCATTCATATCCGGGGGTACTCGTCCGGCCGGTAACGGCTGATCCCAAAGTTTACCCCGCCGGGCGCGTGGGCCGCCGCTTCGCCGCGGAATCTCTATCTTAAGAGGGAGAGTGGCGGCCTCCGGCTGAGGGGAGGGCGCTCGGGCCGTCGTCCTGGTGCCGGTGTGCTGTCTCGAGGGCCTTGAAATCAAGTGCTTAACCTCCGGCCTGGCGGACATAACGGGGCGGCGGCGCGGATTGCCAGGCACCCCCGAGCGCCTTGTACACGGCGATCAGGCTGGTCGCCGCATCGGTCTGTGACTGGGCCAGGCGATTCTCGGCCGCGAGCTGAGTGCGCTCGGCGTCCAGCACCTCGAGAAAATCAACGATGCCCTCCTCGTAGCGCTTGCGCGCGATGCGCGCGGCGATGCGGCTCGCCTCGGCTGCGGCGCGCGCCTGCTGCAGGCTGTCACGCGTGCGCGCGTGCGTGACCAGCGCGTCCTCGGTCTCTTCCAGCGCGCGCAGGACCGTCTGCTCGTACTGCGCGAGCGCCACGTCCGCACGCGCACGGCTGCCCTGCACCTGTGCCTGCACGCGCCCCAGATCGAACGCGGGCCAGCTGATCGCAGGGCCGATGACGAAGCCGCGGCTGGCGGAATCGCCCAGCGCGCCCAGCTGCGCCGCGGAATAGTTGAAGCTGCCGGTGAAGGTGACCTGGGGGAAGAGATCGCCGATGGCGACGCCGACCAGCGCGGTGGAAGCGGCCAGCTGGCGTTCGGCAACGCGGATGTCGGGTCGCCGGCGCAGCAGTTCCGCCGGCGCGCCAACCGCGGTGAGCTCCGGCAACGGCGGCAGATCGGCCGGGCGCTGCAGCTGCGGCGTGAGCGCATTGGGTTCACGGCCGGTGAGCACCGCGAGGCGGTGGATGGCGCGCGCAGCGGTGGCCTCGAGCGGACCGATGGTGGCGAGTGTCGTGGAGAGCTGCGCCTGCGCGCGCGCCGTATCCAGCTCCGTGCTGCGGCCCGCACTCAGCTGCGCCTCAGTGAGCTTGAGCGTCTCGCGCTGATTGTCGACGTTGCGCTGCGCGACGCTCAGCTGCAGCTGCGCGCCGCGCAGCTCGAAGTAATTGCGCGCGACCTCCGCGGTGACCGACACCTGGGCATCATGCAGGCCGGCTTCGGCGGCCCCAACCTGTGCGTCCTGCGCCTGCACGCTGCGACGCACCCGGCCGAAGAAGTCGAGTTCCCAGAAGGCGTCAAAGCCTGCGCTGTAGTAGTCGGTCGTGTAGGCCACACCGGTGGGACTGTCGACCTGCGCGAAGCGCTCCTTGGTATAGCCGCCGTCGGCGGTGATGGTGGGTGCGAGATCGAACTGTGTCTGGCGCCGCAGCGCGCGCGCTTCATGCAGATGCGCGAGCGCGATGCGCAGATCGTGGTTGGCGCTGAGTGCATCGGCCACCAGGGTGTTGAGCTCCGGGTCGCCGAACTCGGTCCAGAACTCGGCGCTGGCTGCGCCGCCAGAGTACGGCGCGTCAGCGGCCGCGGCGAACCGCGCCGCGACCGGCGTCGCCGGCTGATGGTAGTCGGGACCCACGGCGCAGCCGGCCAGCGCCGCGGCGATGATCACGACAATGATGAGGACGATGAGCGCCGCGAAAGTCGCCCCGCGCCGGAGCGTGGTATCAGTCATGAGAGCCCTCCGGCAGAGCGAGCGGTGCCTCGCCCCGCGCCGCGCGCGCGCGCCTGCCCCGCAGCAGCACGTAGAACACCGGCGTCAGCAGCAGCCCGAAGAAGGTGACGCCGAGCATCCCGGCAAACACCGTGACGCCGAGCGCATGGCGGATTTCGGCGCCGGCACCCTGCGCCAGCATCAGCGGCACCACGCCCATCACGAAGGCCATGGAAGTCATGAGGATCGGCCGCAGCCGCAGGCGTGCCGCTTCGAGCACCGCGCTGACTGCATCGTGGCCCTGCTCCTCCTGCAGGTGCTTGGCGAATTCGACGATCAGGATCGCGTTCTTGCAGGCGAGACCCACCAGCACGATCAGACCGATCTGGGTGAAAATATTGTTGTCGCCGTGGTCGATGATCACCCCGGTGATGGCAGCAAGCAGGCACATCGGCACGATCAAGACGATCGCCACCGGCAACGTCAGGCTCTCGTACTGTGCGGCCAGCACGAGAAACACGAACAGCACACACAACGGGAATACCAGCAGCCCGGTCTGACCGGCGCTCACCTGCTGGAAGGCGAGGTCGGTCCACTCGAAGCTCATGCCGCGCGGCAGCGTCTGCTGCAGAATCTGCCCCATGCGCGCCTGCGCCTCGCCCGAGCTGAAGCCGGGCGCGGCGCCGCCGTTGATGTCGGCCGAGCGGTAGGCGTTATAGCGCTGCACGATGTCTGGCCCGAAACTCTCCTTAACCGTCAGCAGCGTGCCCAGCGGCACCATCGCGCCGCTGCCGTTGCGTGTCTCGAGCGGCAGGATGTCCTCGACGCGCGAGCGGTACGGAGCATCCGCCTGCGCGACCACTTCGTAGGTGCGCCCGAAGCGATTGAAGTCGTTGACATATAGCGAGCCGAGATAGACCTGCAGCGTCTGGAACACGTCCGACAGCCGCACGTTCTGCCGCTTCACCTTGACCCGGTCCACGTTGACGTCGAGCTGCGGCACGTTGATCTGATAGGTGCTGAAGATGCCGGCCAGCGAGGGGTCCTGGCGTGCCTTGCCGAGCGCGTCCTGCACCGCTGCATAGAGCTGCTCGGCGCCGAGATCGCCGCGGTCTTCCACCTGCAGCTTGAAGCCGCCGAGCGTACCGAGTCCCTGCACCGGCGGCGGCGGGAACACCACGATGAAGGCGTCCTGGATCGCAGCGAGTTTCTGGTTGAGTCCCGCGGCGATCGCCTTGATCGACAGATTCTGGGTGGTGCGCTGATCGAACGGCGCCAGTGGAAAGAACACGATGGCGGAGTTGGAACTCGGCGCGAAACCGTTGACCGACATACCGGCAAACTGCACCGCACCGGTGATTCCCGGCTGCTTCATGGCCAGCTCGCCGATCTCGCGTGTCACTTCGGTGGTGCGCTCGAGCGATGCGGCCGCCGGCAACTGCGCGACCGCAATCAGGTACTGGCGGTCCTGGTCGGGCACGAAGCCAGCTGGCACGTGGGCAAAACCCAGCGCAGTCAGCGCAATCAGGCCGGCATACACGACCAGCGCGATCGCGCCGCGGCGCACGGTGCCGCCGAGCAGGCGCGAGTAGCCATCCCCGGCACGCCGAAAGCCATGGTTGAAGCGCGCGAACAAGCCACCGAGCGTGCGTTCCATGAGGCGCGACAGCCGGTCGGGGTGCGCACCTTCGGGCTTGAGCAGCACCGCCGTCAGCGCTGGCGACAGCGTCAGCGAGTTGAACGCTGAGATCACCGTGGAGATGGCGATGGTCAGGGCGAACTGCTTGTAGAAGAGGCCGGTGAGACCGGGCACGAAGGCGACCGGCACGAACACCGCGCACAGCACCAGCGTGATGGCGATGATCGGACGGCTCACCTCATCCATCGCCGCCTTGGTGGCCGCGCGCGGCGCCTGGCCGTTCTGGATGTGGCGCTGCACGTTTTCGACCACCACGATGGCATCGTCCACCACGATGCCGATGGCGAGCACCAGCCCGAACAGCGACAGCGTGTTGATGGAAAAGCCGCAGGCGAGCAGTACCGCGAAGGTGCCGATGATGGACACCGGCACGGCGACCAGTGGAATGATCGAGGCGCGCCAGGTCTGCAGGAACAGCAGCACCACCAGCACCACCAGCGCGACCGCCTCCAGCAGGGTGTGCACCACCGCGTCGATCGACTGACGGATGAACACCGTCGGGTCGTAGACGATCTGGTAATCGAGGCCTTCCGGGAAGTCCTTCTTGAGGCTCGCCATGGTGGCGCGCACTTCGTTCGACAGCGCCAGCGCGTTGGAATTGGGCGCCTGAAAGATCGGAATGGCGATGGCGTTCTTGTTGCCGAGCAGGCTGCGGATGGAGTATTCCTCGGCGCCGAGCTCGACCCGCGCGACGTCGCCGAGGCGGATGATCTCGCCGCCATCGCCGGTCTTGATCACGATGTCGCGGAACTGCTGCTCGTCGCTGAGGCGTCCCTGTGCGTTGATGGCCAGTTCGAACTGCGAGTCCTGCGCGGGCGGCGCGCCGATCTGGCCGGCGGCGACCTGAACGTTCTGCTCACGGATGGAGTCGATGACATCGCCGGTGGTGAGGTTGCGCGCCGCGAGCTTCTGCGGATCAAGCCATACCCGCATGGAATAGTCGCCACCGCCGAACACGCGCACGTCGCCCATTCCGGGCAGGCGCGCGAGCACGTCGCGCACGTTGAGCGTGACGTAATTGCGCAGGTAGAGATTGTCATAGCGGCCGTCGGGGGAGAGCAGGTGCACGACCATGGTGAGGTTCGGCGAGCTCTTCACCGTCGTGACGCCGAGGTCGCGCACTTCCTCCGGCAGGCGCGGCAGCGCCTGTGAGACGCGGTCCTGCACCTGCACCTGCGCGCGATCGATATCGGCGCCGACCCGGAAAGTGATGGTCAGGTTCAGGCCACCGTCCATGGTCGCGGTCGAGGACATGTAGAGCATGTCCTCGACGCCGACGATGGCCTGCTCGAGCGGCGCGGCCACAGTGTCGGCCACGACCTTGGGGTTGGCGCCGGGGTAGGAAGCATGGACCACCACCGAGGGCGGCACGACCTCCGGATAGTCGCTGATCGGCAGTTGGAACAGGGCGATCGCGCCGGCGATGGCGATGAACGCAGACAGCACGCCGGCGAACACCGGCCGGTCGATGAAGAAGTGCGACAGCTTCACCGCCCCTCCGCGCCGTCGGGAATGCTCTGCGCGACCAGCGTCGGCGCAGCGCCGGCGTGCTCACCCATGGCGACGCGCTGCGGCGCCACCTGTGCGCCCGGGCGCACGCGCTGCAGGCCATTGACGACGATCGTCTCGCCGGCGGCGAGGCCGCTGTCCACCACGCGCAGGCCGTCGATGACCGGACCGAGCTTCACCGGGCGGTACAGCACGCGGTTGTCGCCGCCGATCACCAGGACGTAGCGCACGCTCTGATCGGTGCCGACGGCGCTGTCATTGATGAGCACCGCCTGGTACTCACGTGCACCCATCAGCTTGATGCGCGCGAACAGCCCGGGCGTGAACAGCCGTTCGTGGTTGTCGAGCAGCGCGCGGCTGCGGATCGTGCCGGTTGCCGGGTCAAGCGCGTTATCGACGAACACCATGACCCCCTGGTGCGGGTAGTCGCTCTCGTCGGCCAAGCCGACGCGCACCGGACTGCGCGCGGCATCGGTCTGCCCGGCCTGCGCCTGTTTGCTGTACTTCAGGTACACCTGCTCATCGCCATCGAAGCTCACATAGATCGGGTCGAGCGACACCAGCGTGGTGAGCAGCGTCTGACCGTTGGCGACGAAATTGCCGCTGGTGACGAGCGCGCGGCTGATGCGCCCGGAGATCGGTGCGGTGACGCGCGTGAACTCGACGTTGAGTGCGGCGGCATCCAGCGCGGCCTGCGCGGCCGCCACGTTGGCCTGCGCCTGCTCGCGTCCGGCAGTGCGCGTGTCGTACTCCTCCTGCGAGATCGCGTGCTCACCGAGGAGCTTGCCGGCGCGCTCGCGCTCCGACTTCGCCAGCACCAGCTGTGAGCGCGCCTGCGCCAGCTGCGCCTGCGCCTTGTCGCGCTCGGCCGCGTATGGCCGCGGGTCGATGACAAACAGGACGTCGCCTTTCTTGACCTCGCCGCCGTCCTTGAAATTGACGGAAGAGATGTAGCCGGAAACGCGTGGGCGAACCTCGACCCGGTCCACGGCCTCGAAGCGGCCGGTGAACTCGTCGAACTCGGCGACCTTGCGCGAAACCGCGGCGGCCACCGTGACCTGCGGCAGGAGTGCCGGTTGCGGCTGCGCCGCCTCGTTACGCGCACAGCCTATAAGGAGCGCCGCCAGCACCGCAGCAACGAGTAATCGATAAGAATGACGCATCGGGGTCCTCCCAGACATTGGATACCAGTCCATCGGCGGGAGCTGACGAGCCGCGCCGTGGAGCAATTCTGGTGGCGCGCAGCGCTGCGCGGAATGCATCGTCCGGTGAGCAGTCAGAGCCTCCGGAGGCGGGTGTACGCCTCTCTCGCATGGGTGAGACCCGGCGGATTTGCGTTTGTAGACACGTCGGGAAATGAGCTAGACGCCTTCGGCGCTTGCGCCTTGGGGTATTCCCAAGCAAGCGCTGGATCGCGCGTTGGCGGGAGAGCCAACGAGCGCTCATCGCTCTATCGCACTAATGCGGTGGAGCATTTCAACTAAGAGGTGCGTGCTGAGGCGACACCGCACAGGCGGGCGCATACCGTTCAGCAGACCGCCGGCCCGCATGGGGCCGGCCGTCGAGGTGCTGCAGGTGAGATCGAGAGTTCGGGGTGGTGCTGGGTGGTGGCATGGCCGCGCAAACCGTTCTTGACGGTCCTTTCGGAATCACTCGAGCGCGCGAACAGTGGCGACGGCTCGACGACCGCGCCGCGGGCATTGCAACTGGGATACGTCCGCGGTGATGCGCACGCTGGCTGCGCCGAGGAAATCTATCGCGAGCCGGTCGGGGACCTCGCGAGAGTCAGCCGACATGTGCTGAGCCGCGGGTCGGCAAGGTCACTAAGAATCAAGGGGTTAGGCACGGGGTTTCTTGACGACGCACCTTCAAGCCGATCTAATACGCGCCCTCCCTCGCGGCGGCCAGGTAGCTCAGTTGGTAGAGCAGCGGATTGAAAATCCGCGTGTCGGTGGTTCGATTCCGCCCCTGGCCACCATTTTAACTACG
>Ga0210385_10002738_pt1 | contig 10573 bp, 12 predicted proteins | sample IncBWH26OmetaG_FD_160107 | JGI IMG/M metagenome (GOLD analysis project Ga0210385, IMG submission 160107) | Forest soil microbial communities from Barre Woods Harvard Forest LTER site, Petersham, Massachusetts, United States - Inc-BW-H-26-O ... | reverse complement strand
GTCGTTCTCATAGCGCTTGACGAGCTTCGGATAGAGCTCGTCGGCAAGCGGCTTTGGCACCACGCAGTAGATCATCGCCTTAGATCGTACTGCGCGCAGAACACGACAGCCGAGCGCATCGCCAGCCAAACCCCAAACCTTCTCAAAACGGTTGCAGCTCGCGCCTCTGTTGGCGAGGCACTCAGGCGATCAGCGCAGAGAGCTCACCGCGCTCATCCGCGGCGGCGTTCGCGAGCCGGTCCTCTTCAGGCAGCTCGTCCAGCTCCATACCCTGGGCTACGAGTTGCGAGCCGGCGGCCTCGTCGCCGAGATCCACCTCGTAGCGGTACCAGCACAGCTCCCAGGCGACGACTATCGCGACCGTGCTACCCGAGTCCTCGAGTGCACGCACCGTCACCGTAGGCGCGCCAAGCGAACGTGCGACGCCCGCTACACGCCTGGGTTGCTCACCGGCGTTGAAGACCTCGAGCGCCCGTGCAACCTTCAACCCACCTGCGGTCGAGGCGCCAGAGATGGATGCCCCGGCCGTCGATGCATATTCGCCAGACTGACTGGCCCGGACTGGACGAGCACGTGCGCTGCTCGGATCCGCCACGTCGGCGCCCTCGAGCGGAAGGAGATCGTCCTCGGCGCTCCACGCGCCCTCGCTCGACTCCGATGCTCCCACAGAGCCGATGTAGATCTCCTGCTCGCGAAGATCCTTGCGCTCGGCCCCATCGTCGAGGAAGTCATAAAGATCCTCCTCGGGAAGCTCTACGCCCGTCTCGGCTCCGTCGAGGCCAGCGACGCGAGGGCGTTCGCGACGCAACGGGCCCTGGCCCGGCTCGCGCAACTGGCGTAGCCGGCCGAGCAGCGAGCCGGCGCGGCGCGACCGGGTCGGGCGGACACTCGAAGCGTGATTGTCTGCCTCTCGCAACCAGCCCTCGGCCGCGGCCCGAGGTACGCACAGCTCGCAGACCGTGCGGCGTTGGCCGCCGGCAAGAAACACATCGGGGGTCTCCCCTCGCAAAAGGCTTCTGCCGCATACATCGCAGGCGACGACCGGGTGCGAGGTGACGATTGCTCTGGTGGCCATCAGCCAACCAGAGTAGCCGGACGGCAGAAACGGCGCTCCGCGCTCGGGCACGACAGCATCCGCTCGCGAACCCTCCGGCCGCTCGTCCGGGCTCGCACGTGAGCGCCGGTGCAAGCGGCGACGTGCGCTCTCGCGCGCCGATCGGGCATCCGCGGCAACCCCAAACCGCTAATCGAAAGAAGCCTCTTGCATGCGCCCGCGCAAGCGCAGAACGGCCTTGGTGTGCAGCTGGGAGATACGTGACTCCGTGACGCCAAGGACCTCGCCTATCTCACGAAGGGTCAGGTTCTCGTAGTAGTAGAGTGCGATCACAAGCTTCTCGCGCTCGGGCAACGAAGCGATCGAGTCGGCGATGCGATCCTTCAGGTCGCCGACATCGAGCGCGCGCGATGGGTCTGGCGCATTGGGATCCTCGATCGTGTCCATCAGCGAGACCTGGTCTCCGCTGGAATCGGACACACTCCACAGCTCGTCCAGGGCCGCCACCGAGGAGTGGGATATGGCAAGTAGCGATTCGTGCAACTCGGGGATGGTGAGCTCCAGCTCTGCGGCCATCTCCTCGTCGGTGGGAGTGCGTTGCAGACGGTGCTCGAGCTTGGTGTTGGCACGCTCGATCTCCCGTGCACGCGCACGCACGCTGCGGGGCACCCAATCGATAGAGCGCAACTCGTCGATGATGGAGCCCTTGATGCGCGTGATCGCGTAGGTCTCGAACTTGATTTCACGCGAGGTATCGAAGCGCTCGATCGCCGAGATCAGGCCGACGAGTCCGTAGGAGACAAGATCCGCCTCCTCGACGTGCGGCGGCAGCCCGGCCGCGGTACGCCCGGCGACATACTTGACCAGCGGCGAGTAGGCAACGACCAACCGCTCGCGAGCGCGAGGGTCGTTGTCATTCTTATACCGCCGCCACAGTTCGCGCAGCTCGATCGCTTTGACGTTCGTCTCCAGGGTCTTCTCCCGCCGATCAGGCCCGAGGGTGACTGCGCGCATAGGCGCTTCTGAGTTTGGCGGACTCTACCCGAGTGTAGACCTGAGTGGTCGAGATGCTCGAGTGGCCGAGCAACTCTTGGATCGAACGCAGGTCGGCGCCACCGTCGAGCAGGTGGGTTGCAAAGCTGTGGCGTAGGGCGTGAGGCGAGATTCCACCGGGGATTCCGGCGCGTGTCGTCCATGCTCGCAACCGGCGACGCACGTCGCTCGTGCCCAGTCGACGTCCAGAGCGGCTGAGAAATAGCGCCTGCTCGTCAGGGACGCCCGAGCCCATGCGCGAGGGCGTCGCAGCCCCCCTCTGGGCATCGAGTGCAGGGGCACGTGTGAGCGCCGGCCGACCGCGCTCCAGATATAGACGTACGGTACTCAACGCCAGCTCGCCGACCGGGACGAAGCGGGTCTTGGAACCCTTGCCCTCGACCCGCAACTGCTCGGCGTCATGGTCGACGTCCGCGACATCGAGTGTGACGATCTCCTCAGCCCGCAGACCGCATGCATAAGCCAACTCGAACAGCGCGCGATCGCGCAGCTCCAGCGGCCCGCCGGCGGGAATCGAATCGAGCAGACGCGCAACCTCCGGCGCCTTCATCACACGGGGCAAACGAGAAGCTCGACGCGGCGTGGCGAGCAGATCGGCCGGGCTCTGGTCGATATGACCGTGCTCGCGCTGACTGCGAAACAGGGCACGAACCGCGGCAAGCTTGCGGGCGGTCGTAGTGGCCGCGAGCTCGCGCTCGGTGAGCATCGCCAGATAGCGACGGACATCGCGGGGACCGACCGCTGACGGTGCGATCTTTTGGGCGTCGGTCCAGTAGGCGAACTGCAGAGTGTCGACGGCGTAGGCGCGTCGGGTGCGCGGAGCGGCGTTGGTACGGCGCAGATCCTCGTCGAGCAGCGCAAGCGCTTGCAACCAAGGTCCGCTGATGCTGGGGGCCGTTTCGGCCGTCGCGGTGCTCATCACCACGCCTAATTCGCCGTGGCGGGCTGGCGCCCTGCCGAGATCTGGTCCGAGTCGCTGCCGGGGATCGTGCGACCTGCCCGCGAGTCGATCAGTGGGGACTGACGAGCGTCGAGTTGGGCGCGCAGAGTACCGGCGCCAGCAACTGTGCAAGCTCAGGCCAGTCGCGCGCGCCGAGCACATCCTCGACCTCGCACAACTCGGCATTCCATGGGTGCAAGATCGTCGCCGCGGCGATCTCATGCTCGATTGCGGCGCTGATGTTGAGCGGACTGTCGTCGACCAGGATGTCGATGTCGAGCTCCACACAGCGGCTGATCTTGTCGTAGGAGCAACACAGATCGTCGAACGGGAGCCCTAGCTGCTCCAGCCAGCGCGCAGTAGCCGGCGCGCACGCACTTGCGCGATGGCTGGTGATGTGGATGAAGTGACCTTGCCGACTCCATTCGCGGACCGCCTCGACGGCGCCGGGATAGGCGCGGCCGGCGAGGATCGTCTCGTCGCTGTGGCTCTCGTCGATGCAAAGCTCGAGCTGGTCTGGGCGCAAGCGAGTGATGCCCCAGGTGAACTGCTCCTCGTAGGGCAGCTCGATGCCGAAACGCCTCTGGGAGACCTCCGAGAGGACGTCCCAGTAGTGGTGCAGGGTCGAGTCGACATCGATCGCTATGCGCATGAGCTGTAGATTATTCACAGATGAGCGGCGTAGGCACTCTCAATGGAAGCGAGGAGCGACAGTCCTATGGCCCAGAGGGACGCTCGAAGTGGCTGGATATCGACTGGCGCGAGCACCAGCGCTGGGTGACGATCGACGGAAACCGGATCAACACGATCGAGATGGGCGAGGGCCCGGCGATCGTGTTCGTGCACGGGCTCTCGGGCTCTTGGCCGAACTGGCTCGAGCAATTGCCGGTGTTCGCTCGGAATCACCGCGTGATCGCGATGGACCTGCCCGGCTTTGGCCATTCGCCGATGCCGAATGCGCAGATCACGATCTCGGCGTATGCGCGCATGCTCGACGGACTACTGGAGACGCTCGGGGTGAGCGCTGCAACCGTGGTCGGCAACTCGATGGGCGGGTTCGTCTCGACCGAGCTTGCGATCGCCTACCCGCAGCGTGTGGAGCGTCTCGTGCTCGTGTCCGCGGCTGGGATCAGCACATACCGTCACCGCGACGTCGAACGGCTCGAGCCCTACCTGCGCCGGCTGGCGCCGATGATCGCCGTGTACACCGGTTGGACAGCGAGCAGATCCGACTGGGTGTCACGTCGTCGGGGGCTGCGCAACATCACGTTGGGTTTCGTGACACGCCATCCCGGCCAGCTGCCGGCGGCACTCGCGGCCGAGCAGCTGCGCGGAGCGGGCAAGCCCGGCTTCCTGCAGGCGCTGCGCGCCAACATCGACTATCCGATCAAGGAACGTCTGCCGGAGATCGCTTGTCCGACACTGATCGTGTGGGGTGCTGACGACAAGGTGATCCCGGTTGCCGATGCAAGCCTCTTTGAAGAGCTGATCCCCAATTCGCGCAAGGTGATCTTCGAGGACACTGGCCATGTGGCGATGCTGGAGCGTCCAGCTTCGTTCAACCGACTGCTGAGCGACTTCATCGCCGAGTAACCGCTCAGCGTCCGAGTAGCCGCTTCAGCATCGCCGAGTAGGCGCTCGGCACGGCAGCGTACTTCAGCTCGTGACCGCTCCCTCGGCGGCGGATCCCACGAGCTTTGCGTACTTGCGGATAGCCACGTCGATGTGCTCGTCGGCGCGCGGTGGCTGAACGTAGGTTGACAGACGCTCCGCGATCTGCTCATCAGTCAAAGAGACATCGATACGACGCGCTTCGACGTCGATCGTTATCTCATCGCCGTCAGCCAGCGCGCCAATCGGCCCGCCCCGAACAGCCTCGGGGGCGATATGAGCAGCCATGAAACCGTGTGTCGCACCAGAGAAGCGCCCATCGGTGATAAGTGCCACGCTCTCCCCCAAACCCTCGCCGACGATCGCCGCTGTGACGGCGAGCATCTCACGCATGCCTGGACCGCCCGCTGGACCCTCGCCGCGAATCACGACCACGTCGCCCTCGGAGATCTCATGGGCGAGCACCGCGGCCATCGCGTCCTCCTCCCCATCGAACACACGCGCTCGGCCGATGTGGTGGCGGCGCTCGTGCCCGGCGAGCTTGACGACACAGCCGTCAGGGGCCACATTGCCGTGCAAGATGGCAAAGCCGCCGGTGGGCTTCAACGGATCGTCGAGCGCTCGCACGACCTGTTGGCCGGGCGTTTCGCTCGCGAGTTCGGCATGCTCGCCGATCGTGCGGCCCGTGACCGTAATCGCGTCTGCCCGTAGCACCCCGGCTTCCTGCAGTCGGCGCATGACCAGCGGCACGCCGCCCGCCTCGTACAGATCGGTTGCCACGTACTGGCCGCCGGGCTGCAGGTCGCAGAAGAGGGGCGTCGCGTCGGAGATGGGATCGAACTCGTCGATCGACAACGGCACACCCATTTCGCGGGCGACGGCCAGCAGGTGCAACACGATGTTGGTGGAGCCGCCGCTCGTCGCTCCAGCAGCGATCGCGTTCTCGAGCGCCGGCTTGGTGATGACCTGACTGGGGAGCAGCCCTCTGCGCAACACGTCCATGACCAGTTCGCCGCAGTCGATCGCCACCTGCAGCTTGCGTCCGTCCTCGGCCGGCACCATCGAGGAGCCCGCCGGCGAGATGCCCAGCACCTCGAAGGCCATCGCCATCGTGTTGGCGGTGAACTGTCCGCCGCAGGCGCCCGCGCCGGGGGACGCCGCCTCCTCCAGCTCGTGCAACTCCTCCTCGGTGATCTTGCCGGATGCGAACGCGCCGACTGCCTCGAACACCTGTTGGATCGTGACGTCCTCACCCTTGTAGTGGCCGGGACGGATCGAGCCTCCATAGAGCATCAGGCCGGGGATATCCAGACGGGCGAGCGCCATCACCGCGCCGGGGATCGTCTTGTCGCAACCGGAGATCACCACCAGTGCGTCGAAGGCGTGGGCGGAGGCGACCAGCTCGATCGAATCGGCGATCAACTCGCGCGAGACCAGCGAGGCGCGCATGCCCGAGGTGCCCATCGTGATGCCGTCGGAGATGGCAATCGTGTTGAGCTCCATCGGCGTGCCGCCGGCGGCACGGATGCCCTCCTTGACCTTTGCTGCAAGCACGCGGTTGTTGAAGTTGCACGGCATCGTCTCGATCCAGGAGTGGGCGACGCCCACTATCGGCTTGGCCAAGTCTTCGGCGGTGTAGCCGATCCCGTGCAGATAGGCGCGTGCGGCGGCGCGCTCGGGCCCCTCGATCAGGGCACGCGAGCGGTGCTTTACGTCAAAGGGCTCCGATGTGCTCACAGCGCGGGAACACTACCGGCGCGACGTGGCGCTCGCCTGTATGACCTCGTACGCTCACGCTCCCAGCACGCGAGGCGAGCGAGATCGCGCCTTGCCTTGGCGACGCGAATCTGACGTCCTGCCAGGTGCATGTTGGCCTGGTCGATCAGAGCGCGCTCGTCAGCCGTCAGCGCCATCCACTTGGCGAGCACGTCGTCTGAGTCCGGCAAGCGGGTGCTGCCAAATGGGCGTGTGCGATCTGGGAACTCGACGCAATACTCGCCGAGCATGTGGTTCGTAGATGGAACGTAGGCAAGGATCGGCTTGTGGGGATAGATGAGGTAGGCGTAAGGTTGTGCCTCCAGCGTGCCCCATACGCGCACGAAACCGAGCTCGCTGTACATGGCCCAGTCTTCCTCGTTGACACACGAGCGCAGGAGCGCGCGCGCACGTTGCTCGGCGCGCAGTTCGCGGCCCGGATCGTATTCGTCTACAAGCGCAAGCCGCTTGTTTTGTGTGCGCTCGGACAAGCGTAGACGCGCCAGGTCGATCGAGCGCTTCAGATGTGGCAAGACCAGCACTGAAAGCAACATCGTCAGCATCAGTGCCGCGGTGCCGAGAGCGAGCGCCATCAGCCGCCTCCGGCGGCACGAGGAAAGAAGATCACCCGCTCGGCGTCTGCTGGGACGTCCTCGAAGCTGCGTACCATCTCTGCCTCGCGTCTTCCCGAGTGCGTCGAGGTGGGGACCGCAGCCCACATGCCTGCGTCGAGTTCGCGGCTGAAGGTCTCGAGCAGCTCGCTGTACTGCTCGGGCACCGCGACATCGCCCTCGGCCAGCACTACCTCACCATGACCGGGCTTGACGCGTAGCAGCTTCATGCCTTGCGATTATGACAAAGGCCCACTCAGCTTAGGAGGAGCGCATACGAGCAAGACCGATCACGTCGACCGGACCTGGGCCTTCCCCGATGTCTCGCAGCCCGTTCGCGACCGCCTCTCCCGCAAGCGCGCGCGCTAGGAACGCGGCTTGCAGCGGCGCATGTCCCCGCGCCAATTGGGCGGCGAGCACGGAGGAGTGAGTACATCCGGAGCCGTGAGCCGCCCCATCTGGATATCGCTCGCCGGGAATCTCGACGATCTGCTCAGAGTCGGCACTTTCCTCTAGAAACAGATCGATCGCCTGGACACGATGACCACCGGTGAGCACGACGATTTCAGGGCCGAGCGAGGAGACCGCGCGGGCAAGGGCGATCACCTCGCTGCGCTGGTACTCCGGCGTCGTCTCGGTCTGCTCGCCCTGCGGCGGGTTCACTGCATGGCGGGCCAGCACACGCGCCTCGGGAACGTTCGGCGTCACGATGCTGGCGCGCGGCAGGATCTCGGCCACGAGCGCGCTCTCGGCGTCACGGTCCAGCAAGCGGGCGCCGGACTCGCTGAGCATCACCGGATCGACCACCACAGGCATATCGGCGGGCAGTTCGTCCAGCGCAAGCGCTACCGCACGGACGGTCTCGACGCTACCGAGCATCCCCACCTTGACGGCGTCAACGCCGATGTCCGCGACCACAGCGCGGACCTGGGCGAGGACGATCTCTGGGGGGAGGGCGTATACAGCGTCGACACCGAGCGTGTTCTGTGCGGTGATCGCGGTGATCGCACTCATACCGTGGACCCCACAACGAGCGAAGGCCTTGAGGTCGGCCTGCATACCCGCGCCGCCACCGGAGTCCGATCCGGCGATGCTCAGCGCGCGAGGAGTGCGGGCGATGTCCGGCATGCCTTCGCGGCGTGTCAGGACAGGCGCGGGTGTTTGCGCGCGGGGAAGATCGCGTAGCTGCCGATCGCGCTTACGAGCAGCCGGCCGTCTTCGTGGCGCACATCGCTTCGCAATACGGCATTCGTCCGGTTGCGCCGGTCGAGCTCGGTCTTGCACACGATCTCGCCCTGTGTCGCGGTTTGGATGTAGTTGATCGAGATGTTGAGCGTCGCGATGTGCTCATCCTCGTTCGTGTGTGGCCATAGTGTGGAGCCCATGCAGTAGTCGACGAGCGCATACGTGACCACCCCGGAGAGCAGCCCGCCCGCATTGATCAGCTCCGGACGGATCTCCAAGCGCACCGTGTCGGCGCGGTCCCAACGCATGCCCATGAAGCCGCTGACGCCGTCGATCCCGAAGCGATCGACGCTCTGTCGACTCGAATCCTCTGGTCCGGCGACTGGACCATCCCGCCCCACAGCGCCAGCCGCTGGGACAGTGGCTGGACGATTCTGATCACGATCCTCCGCGGGAGCCTCGGGCGTGCCGGCTGAGCCGCCGGGGTTATCGAGAGTGTCGTTCACGGATGCGCTGACCTGGGACTTGGTGAGGCGGGACTTGGTGAGCCCAGGACAGGATATCCTCCCACCAGGCAGCTCTTGTGCAGGCGCGACACCTATTTGACCGTGAATTGGCACAAATGTGTGTTTTTCGTCACATTTTTGGCCGTATGGTCGAGGCATGGCACCCGAGAGCCCATCTCCACCCAACGCACCGACACCTCGTGACCCGCGGCGTGTGCTGGGTGCGCTCGGCGAGGACTTCGCCGTCGGCCATTTCCGGCGACTGGACTTCGTGATCGTCGAGCGCAACGTGCGGACCCGTCACGGCGAGATCGACCTGATCGCGTTCGATGGTCGAACGCTGGTTTTCGCCGAGGTCAAGACACGCAGGGCCAGCAACCGTCGTCGCGGCCTCTGCCCCGAGGAACAGCCGCTGGCATGGCTGAAGTTCAGCCAGCGCTCACGTATGAAGCGACTGGCCTGCGCCTGGCTGTACGAGAACACCGCCGCGCGCCCAAAAGCACACACGATCCGCTTCGACGCAATTGGCGTGATCGTCGACGGCTCAAACCGACTGCTGCGCCTCGATCACATCGAGGGGGCTTGGTGAGCGCCCACTTGAACGAGATGTGCGCAGACATTGCTTCTGGCCTGTACTCAGCTGAGGATCACAGCGCCAGCTGCCGATAAGCAGTCGACTGAAACGACATGCGGTGCAGCGGCGAGACGCCCTGGCGGCCGATCGCCTCACGGTGCACCGGCGTGGAATAACCGACATGCTCGGCGAAGCTCCAGCCCGGGTGCAGTTCGTCGGCGTGATGCATGTAGCGGTCGCGCGTGACCTTGGCCACGATCGAAGCGGCCGCGATCGCGGCGCTTGTGGCATCGCCGCCCACGACCGGTCGCTGTGGGCGCTCGAACTCTGGCACGGCAAAGCCGTCGATCAAGCACATCACCTCGCCTGGGACGCCGCGTGTCACGCCCCTGATCGCGTCGCGCAAGGCGGCCAGATTTGTCTTGTGCAAACCCCGCGAGTCGATCCCCTGCACACAGCGCGAGACGACGGTGACACGCGCGGCAGTGCTGAGCACGAGCGGATAGAGCTCCTCGCGAGCCTCCGCTTTGTGCTGCTTGGAGTCGTTCAGCGTCGCGAGCGCACGCAGCGCACGAGTCGTGAGCTGCTCGTAGTCGAACAAGACCGCCGCGGCAACCAGCGGACCGGCCAGACAGCCGCGTCCCGCCTCGTCCGCACCGGCGACCATACGCACCCCAAGCGATCGGTCGAAGGCGAACAGGCGTTGTCCACTTTTATTGCGCGCGCGACGGCGAGCGACTCGCCGAGAGTAAGGAGCCCTGGAAGAGCTTGTGCGCTTGGAATGCGAAGTCTTAGAGGGTGCCGATGCGGTCGGGAGGCCAGTAGGTGGCGAAAGCCCCTCCGATGATCCAGCTTGTGGGGACAGGTCCCCAAAATCTACTGTCGTCCGACTCGCCACGATTGTCCCCCATCATGAACCAGTGACCGGCGGCTATCTTGATCGGCTTGGGGAAATTACACTCCGAGGCACTACCGCACGGGTTGATGTAAGAGTCTTTCTCTCGGACGAACTGGCTCGTACCAGCCGCCTTGCGAAAGACATGGCCTTCCTTGATGTAGATTTCGTCTCCGGGCCCGGCTACGACACGCTTGATGAAGTTGACGCTTGCCTCTTCGGGCTCAGGCGTAGCGCAAGCCGCGCCACCGGGGGTGACCATGTGAGGCTGCGGCCCACAAACTTGCTGTTCGGCCTCCTGCGGTGGATGGAACACCAGGATCTCGCCCACATGCGGTTCTTTGAAGTGCATGTCTATGCGGTTCACAAGCACCCTTTGACCTATTTTC
>Ga0210385_10002730_pt1 | contig 10598 bp, 10 predicted proteins | sample IncBWH26OmetaG_FD_160107 | JGI IMG/M metagenome (GOLD analysis project Ga0210385, IMG submission 160107) | Forest soil microbial communities from Barre Woods Harvard Forest LTER site, Petersham, Massachusetts, United States - Inc-BW-H-26-O ... | reverse complement strand
ATCGGGAAGGTTGAGCAACAAGACATCGGCGCGTTTTCCGAACTCGAGGCTGCCTCGAAGGTGCCCGCAGCCAACTGCATGTGCGGCGTTGATGGTGGCGGCAACGATGGCGGCTTCGACCGAGAGGCGGGAGCGCAGGACAGCCAGGGCGATTGCCATTTGCATGCTGAAGGTAGGCGATTGTGCGGCATCGTAGCCGCTGCCCATGGCGATAGCGGCGCCCGCTTCGAGTAATCTCCGGGCGGCATCGCCTTGGCGATCCTCCACGATCTCACGCCCGGGCGCAAAGACTACAGCGGAGGAGGCGCGCGCTAAGACGTCGCATTCAGCCGCACTCAGATCGCTAGGGCAGCACACGGTGGCCGGGTTGAGGTGAGCCAAATAATCGGCCAAGGCCTCAGGATTTCCGCCGCACCACTGTAATTTGACGGCCCAATTCTTATCTTTGGCGGCGGCGAGCAACTCCTGTTGTATGAGCTGCACGGGTTCCGGCGCGACTTCCACGGACTGAACGAGTTTTTTGGCTGAAATCGCCTGCAGCGCCTGGCGGAACTCGTGCGTGAGAGCTTCTTCGGAGAGCGATTTCCCGGCGACTCGCCAGGTGCGGAGCATGCCGACCGGCTGATTGCCGATATTCGACAGTTGCCTCAGAACAGAGATGTCGGACTGGAAATCGCCGCTGTTGCCATTGGCCTTCACCTCCGCTGTCAAGGTACCGTGCTGCAGACAGGCGCGCATGAGAGAGAGAGTCTGGTCATAGAACTCGGCTAACTTTTTGCGTTTGTGCTCAGAGGAGCCGTTGGGTCCGCCCAAACTGAGATGCAGGTTGGCGTCCACAAAGGCAGGCATGACCACACTGCCATTGGCCGGTATTTCGATGGCGGTTCGCGCTTCTTTGAGATTTTCCAGGCGGCGCGTACTGCCGACGGCAGCGATGACGCCATCGCGAATGAGAACAGAGCCGTCCTCAATAATTCCAAGATCGTGGAGAGCAGCTCCCCGGCGGAGACCACTTGGACCTCGCAAGGTTAACATTTGCTTGGCCCCGCGAAGCAAGAAGACTTGAGCCACGAGGGTTGCCGCAGGCGCGCAAGCGCGCCCGCCGACCTTACGTATTAGTCAACTGACGTACAAGAGCATGGTACGACAGGAAGTCCTGCCAGAACGCATAAATTGCGACAGCAACAGCGATGCCAGCCATGATTTTCCACAGAAGTTCGCGGCGCGTATTCGGGAGACCGGGAAGACCCGCGGCGAGACCGACGAGGAAGCCGCCGGCGAAACCGCCCACGTGCGCGGCCATATCGACGCCGGGGAGAATGCTGAGCACGAGTCCGAACAGGAGCCATTGGCCGTAGTGAGCTCGAACGGCTTGCGCCAGCGGATCGGTGCGCCGCCGGACGGCCATGGCGAGCATCAACCCGAAATAGCCGAAGCAGGCAGCGGATGCGCCTAAGGAGGAGCTGTGCGGCGACCACACCATGCTGAGCCAGAAGCCGGTGAAGGTTGCGAATATGTAAGTGAACACGACGCGGCTAGTACCGTAAAACTGTTCCGCTTCCGTGATCAGAATAAACAGCGTCCACGAATTCATGGCAATATGGACGAACCCGCCGTGCAGGAAGCCCGCGGTTATGAGGCGCCACCATTGATGGAGCTCAGAGATGAAATATGGGTTCTTATCGCCCAGCAGAGCGGCCACACGCGGGTCCAGCGTGCCGGGCGAAGCGCCAAACATCTTGTAACTCAGAATGATTTCGGTCAAATACAGCGCGGCATTAATGATCAAGAAAACAGTAGCGGTGACGTTACCGCGAGGAACAAGCGAGGCGGCAAACTGGCTGGCGCGAAGATCGATGGCGCGAGGGCCTAGCTGAATGCCGCAATACGGGCACACCCGGTCACTGGTAGTGATGAACGCCCGGCAATTCGGGCACATCCGCCGTTTTTCCACGGCTTAATTGTAGCGGCCACCCCAAAAATTTGCCTGATAAAATGCGGGTGCGCATGAGCAAAACTGAGCAGGAATACCGCAACGATCTCGTCCGCGTATGCCATCGCATCTACGAAAAAGGTTGGGTCGCGATGAACGACGGGAACGTGAGTATCCGGCTCGACAACGATCGCGTCCTTTGCACGCCGACGGCCGTGAGCAAGGGAATGGTCGAGCTGGAAGATTTGATCATCGTCGACATGACGGGCCAAGTCGTCGTGGGGCGGCGCGAGTGCACGAGCGAAATCGCCATGCATATTACGATCTATTCAATGCGCCCGGACGTGCGGTCGGTCGTCCATGCGCATCCTCCCGTCGCTACCGGTTTCGCAGCGGCAGGCCGGGCGCTGGACAAAGCGCTTCTGCCCGAAGTGATCATTAACCTGGGAGCCGTTCCGCTGGCTGCCTACGGGCTGCCTGGGACACCCGCGCTGAGCGACGGCATGCGCCCGCTGATTCCGTACTACGATGCGCTGCTGCTGGAGAATCACGGTTGCACGAGTTACGGCGCGGACGTGTGGCAGGCCTTTTTCCGGATGGAGATTGTAGAGCACTTTGCGCGGATCACGTTTGTCGCCGAAATGTTGGGCGGCGCGCGCGCCCTGCCGCGAGAGGAAGTAGAAAAACTGTTCGCATCACGGGCGCGCTATAACGTGACATCGCGGACGCACATGGCGCCGGGAATGCCACTGGTGGCGGAGGATTTAGACAGCTAGTAAGATTGCTCTAGCGATAAGCCGATTTTATACTTTGATTATCTTGCATAAAAAGCGCTTCTGGGCTAGGGTAAGGGTATACGGGAAGCGAACGGCGCCTCACCTGGGGCCGGGAAGCAACGTAATCGTGATATGAACCAGCTCCAGACAGTCGTTGCGCCTAACACTGCGTAGGGGCTCACTAGTTTTGAACTGAGGGCCACCGGCGGATAACCAAACCAGCCAGGTGGCCCTTTGATTTATCGGATGTAAGTGCTGTGAGGATTCCGGAATGGGTGAAGGTTTTTGTCAAAGTTTAATTGTTTGGGAGTTATTCGAAAGTGATTAGTTCGTCAAATCTGTTGTCGGGCGCAAAGATTCTGTTGGAGTGCCTGGCGCGCGAAAAAGTCGAATGCATTTTCGGCTATCCGGGCGGTGTGACGCTGCCTCTCTACGACGCGCTGTATGACCATCCAATCCGGCACGTGTTAGTACGTCACGAGCAGAATGCCGCGTTTGCGGCGCAGGGTTATGCGCGAGTAACGGGCAAGGTTGGCGTGTGCTGCGCCACGTCGGGTCCAGGCGCAACGAATCTTGTTACCGGGCTGGTCGACGCGATGATGGATTCGATTCCGATTGTTGCGGTAACGGGCCAGGTTCCGACGAAGCTGATGGGGAGCGATGCGTTTCAGGAGGCCGATACGTTCGGCATCACGCGATCGGCGACCAAGCACAATTTTCTGGTGAAGAACATCAACGAGTTGCCTCAGATTGTGCACGAAGCGTTCTATGTGGCCGGCTCGGGGCGGCCGGGGCCGGTGCTGATCGACATCACCAAAGATGTTTTCCAAGGTCAAGCACAGTACATGCCGGTGACGGAGGTTCATCTGCCCGGCTACAAAGTCTTCAGCGAAGGCCATACGGGGCAGATCCGCCGCGCGGCGCAAATGATGTGGGAGGCGGAGCGGCCGTTCGTATATGCGGGCGGCGGAATCATTGCGGCGAACGCGCACGATGAGCTGCGCGCGCTGGTTGAATTTCTTGACGTGCCGGCCGTTTGCACGTTGATGGGTTTAGGGGCGCTGGCCGCCGAGCATCCCAATTTCATCAGCCTGCCTGGCATGCATGGCAGCTACGCGGCCAACATGGGCATGTCCAATACCGATCTGATGATTGCGCTGGGAGTGCGTTTTGACGACCGCGTGACTGGACGGCTGGCGGCATTCGCTCCACATGCGAAGGTGATTCACGTGGACATCGACCCGGCTGAGATTGGGAAGAACCGGCATGCGGATCTGCCGATTGTGGGCGATGTGCGGCGCGTGCTTCCGAAATTGCTCGGCGAGTTGAAAGAGTTCGCGCCGGCCATGCAGGCGAAACAAGCAGCGGCACGGCGCGCCTGGTGGGCGCAGATTCGCGAATGGAAAAGCGAGCACCCGTTGGTTGCAGAGCGGTCGGAAACCGAGATCAAGCCGCAGCACCTGATGGCCGAGATCGACCGGCTGTCGGGTGGGCGGGCGATTGTCGCAAGCGATGTGGGGCAGCACCAGATGTGGGCCGCACAGTTGATTCGTTTCAACGAGCCGCGGCTCTGGATCAATTCCGGCGGGCTGGGCTCGATGGGCTTTGGCCTGCCGGCGGCGATCGGAGCTCAATTCGCGCGGCCCGACAAGTTGGTGTTTGCGATCGTCGGGGATGGCGGTTTCCAGATGTCTATTCCGGAGTTGGCGACGATCGTGAATCACGCCCTGCCGATCAAAATCGTGGTGATGAATAACGGCTATCTGGGGATGGTTCGCCAGTGGCAGGAGCTTTTCTACAACAATCGGCTGAGCGAGGTGCAGTTGGATTCGTTTCCCGACGTCGAGAAGCTGGCGGGCGCGTACGGGTTCAAGGGTCGCACGGTTGAGTCAGTAGAGGAGATGCCAGGTGCGCTTCAAGAAGCGGTGAGAGAGCCCGGCCCGTATCTGCTGAACGTGAAGGTATCGCCGTTCGAGAATGTGTTTCCGATGGTGCCGGCCGGAGGCGCAATCAACGAGATGGTTCTGCGGCCTCCGCAACCTGTAGAGGTCTAGGGGAAACCGCGCAGGAGATTCCTTTGTGCAACAGATCATTTCATTACTGATGGAGAACAAGCCCGGGGCGTTGATGCGCGTCACGGGGCTGCTGAGCCAACGCGGCTATAACATCGAGAGCCTTACGGTGGCGCGGACGCTCGACCCCACGCTTTCACGAATGACCATCACGGTGGACGTGGAAGCGAACATTCGCGCGCAAGTGATCAAGCAGATGAACAAGCTAATTAACGTGTTGCAGGCGACCGACGTCACGGAGGCGGCGGCGATTAACCGGGAGCTGGTTCTGATACGCGTGCGGACCAATCAGCAGAGCCGTGCGGCGGTGCTGAAAGAAGCAGAAATTTTTCAGGCGCGGGTGGTGGATTCAACGACCGAGGGCTTTGCGTTGGAAGCGACCGGGGACCCTGAGAAGCTGGACGAGTTCGTCGGCGTGATGAGGAGCTACGGCGAGATTGAAGTCACGCGTTCGGGAGTGGTTTCGATGTCGCTTGAAAACAAGAAGCTGCGGCTGGCCCCGCCGGTGCGGCGAGGATTTGGCGCGGAGGAAGCGCTGGAGCTGCAGCACACCGAATAGGACGGCTTAGATCAATCGGAAAAGGAACGAATGTCAAAACGATTTTACGAAAAGGACGGCAGCCTCGCTCCGCTCCAGGAGAAGACGGTCGCGATCATCGGTTACGGAAGCCAGGGGCACGCGCATGCGCTCAATTTGCGCGATTCGGGACTGAACGTGGTGGTCGGCCTGCATGCGGGGAGCAAGAGCCGAGGCAAAGCGGAAGCGGCAGGCCTCGAGGTGCTCAGCGTAGCGGACGCGGCCAAGGCGGCGGACTTCATCATGGTGCTGCTGCCCGATCATCTGCAAGGCGAGGTCTACCGCAACGAGATTGCTCCGCACCTGTCGGCAGGCAAAACGCTGATGTTCGCGCACGGGTTCAATATTCATTTCGGTGAGATCAAGCCGCCGGAAGCGGTAGACGTTTCCATGGTTGCGCCGAAGGCGCCAGGGCACCGCGTTCGGGAGCTCTTCATTGAAGGGGTGGGCGTTCCGGCGCTGGTTGCGATTGGGCAGGACGCATCGGGACGGGCGCTCGAGAATGCGCTCTCCTATGCGCAGGCTCTGGGCTGTTTGAAGGCCGGCGTCATTGAAACCACTTTTAAGGAAGAGACCGAGAGCGACTTATTCGGCGAACAGGCGGTCTTGTGCGGAGGCGTGAGCGAGCTGATTCGGGCGGGATTCGAAACGCTGACTGCGGCGGGTTACGCTCCTGAAATCGCGTATTTCGAGTGCCTGCATGAGTTGAAGCTGATTGTCGATCTGATCTATGAAGGCGGCCTGAGCTACATGCGCTATTCGATCTCCGATACGGCGGAGTATGGCGACTACACGCGCGGGCCACGGATCGTGAACGAAAAGACTCGCGCGGAGATGAAGAAGATTTTGGCGGAGATTCAGTCCGGTGAGTTCGCGCGGAAATGGCTGGAAGAGAACCGCACCGGCCGCAAGAATTTTCTTGCCATGCGCGAAGCGGCGAAAGATCAGCCGATTGAGCGGGTGGGCGCGGAGCTGCGCTCCATGATGACGTTCCTGAAAAAGCGCAAAGAGGCGGGGGTTCCGGAAGAAGCGGCGGTGGGCGCCTAGTCGGGCGTCGCATTGAGACATTTAGCGGCTTTCTAACCCATGGAGAGCCCAGTCGAGTTGAAAACTTGATAATGTTGTGGCTCTGCAACGCAGCGTTTCGCTTGACAGCTGGTGTAGACATGCCTGGGTTGAAGGAGGATCGCTCGCGCGTGCCGGAATGGGCAGGAATCGTAAACTTCTGGATAGGAATCATAGGCGCCTTGATCGGACTCGTGGGAACCATCATAGGGTTAAGGGCATTTTACTTCCAAAGCCGGGATGCAAAAATACAAAACACCAGGCTGGAAGTTCTAGCTCGGGAGATGTCAACGCGCTATACGGGCACTTTCCCGAAGCATTTAAATGGGATGGTTGAACTTGTTGAGCACGCCCACAAAAATCTCCGAATTATGGTTGATTGGGTCGATTACGGAAGCTTTTCCAACCCGGATATGCACCAGCGATTACATGGGGCAATCATGAAGCGCCTCCGAGGGCAATTTCCGATTCACGTTCAGATAATACTCTTAGGTGTTGATCAGATGCCCTTTAGCCGAAGTAGTCCGTTCTACGGAAAGACTTTCGAGCAACTTACAGAAGATTCGGAATATAACGCTTGTGTTGATAGCTACCATAAATACCACCATCTAGCCGAAGCACCGACAAACATCGAGGAGGTTAGGCAGATGCTATTGGACGCTCACGAAAGATTTCAATACGAGCTGATCGATGCGGGTGCGGATATCCGTAAATTCAGGCCGAGGGGGAACGAGGCACTAGACTGGGATGCGCCGGGCGTTTTTTTCTGGCTTGAGGACGATGAGGCCGCGGTGTTCCTACTCAGCATCGGCGGAAATGAACAACGTGGCGTGGCATTTCGGACAAGGGATGCAAACCTGTTGAAAATTTTCTCGGCCGCATTCAATGATTTCCTAAACGCGAGTGTTCAAATCCAGACGCGCGCTGGGTCACAAGGCCTGAATACTTCGACTTAGGAGTCTCGCTGCGCTATACATCTATCGAAGCTGGCGCTTTGGAGTCGATAGGCTTTCGAGAGCCAGCCGTTAACATAAGGCGGTGAATGAGAAGACCATTTTCGGTGCCGCATCTGTCGTAATCACAGTCGTGGCCTATGCGGGCTACATTCGACGGACCGCAAAAATGGGAGGTATCGAACCCCATCCTTTTTCATGGCTACTGTGGGGTCTCGCCACCCTAGTGGTGTTCTTGGTGCAACGCAGCAAGGGAGCGGAGGCGGGGAGTTGGGTCACGTTACTTACGGCAACAGCTTGCTTCATTATCTGCGGTTTGACCCTGCGCATAAATGGCTGGGAGTTCTCTGTTTTTGATCTTGCGTGTCTGGCGCTGGGCGTAACAGTGCTTGGCCTGTACCTAGTTGTTGTACTTCATTTGTTAAGACCTTTTCCGTTTCTGCCGCAAGGCGGGACGTCGGTGGCCGTCTTCGCGACTGCTGCTGATCTGTTCGGATATGGACCCACCATCAAGAAGGGCTGGGCGAGGCCTGACAAGGACAGTGCTCTTTCTTTTTTTCTGAATGGCGTTAAATTCCTTGTTGCTCTCCCGGCATTGATGCCGTGCTCTGTTACAACCTGCGTCTACCCGGTTACCATTGCGATCATGAATTTTGGGATAGTGATGTTGCTTCTGGGACGCAGCAAGCGCATCAACGCGCAGGGATAGAAAGTTGAGCGTCACCCATTGATCAAGCGCTTGGCCAACCCTGCTCGCATCGTCACTTTCATCGGAAATCGTACGCTAGTGCGCTATCGCGATTAGTCTGGCGCGAAGTCGACTTTTTTGTAGACTTCCGCGACGCGAAGTTCGACATGGATGGACGAGAGCGTGATGACTGCGTCGGGATCTGTGAATTCTGACAGGGACCAATGCCGGTCTGGTTGCCGCGTATGTCGCTCAATGTGCACTTTGTCTTGGGCCACCGTCAGATATTCGATCAGCGTTGGAATGTTGCGATAGCTGGTAAACTTTTCGCCGCGGTCGTAGTCTTGTGTGGATTTGGAGAGCACTTCGATGAGAACGACGGGGTTCAAGACGATGTCTTGGCGATCGTCCGCGAGCTCGAGTTCGCCGCAGGTGACCATCACGTCCGGGTAGGTGTACAGGTTAGCGCCGCGGACGCCCAATCGAAGATCGGTTGAGAAGACCTCGCAGGGGCCGTCCCCCAATTTGGAACCAATCTTGATCACCAAATTCATGACGATGCGCGCGTGAGCGGGGCTGGAACCCGCCATAGCGACAATCTCGCCGTGACGGTATTCACTCCGCGTTTCGGCTTGGCGTTCGCGCTCCAGGTATTCTTCTGGAGTGACGCGCGTGGCGGCGGACGGCATGGCAGTTTCATCCTAGCAGCAAAAAACGTTCACATGTTGATACGTTTTTGCTTGTTGCGATTCAAGTACCAGCACGGACTATCACCAAAATGCGGGAACAGGGAGTTGACGCAGGTCTGGTCCTGCGGATCATTAAACATGAACTCGGTTCGGTGGTCCTTCCGAGGCACGGCATAGTACGATTGCACGGTTACGGTGCCGTAGGGGCTACGGTTCGCCGCCACTCGGTAACGAAGCAGCAAGAAATCGGCGATGTAGACCACGGCAAGGCCCAGAACCAGAGAAATGAATATTCGTGGGAGCAGCCGTTTAAGGGACTGCCGACCTGCGCCCGCCTCAGCCATTCGGAATGGAGGCGGCGAGATCCGGCGAGTGGAGATGGATGATACCGCGCCGCAAAGCGAGGGTCACGGCGTGGGTGCGATCTTTGGCGCCTAATTTGGAGAGGATGCTTTGCACGTGCGCCTTCACGGTACCCGGGGCAGTACCAAGCACGTCGCCGACTTCCTTATTTCCGAAACCGCGAGCGACCAGGCTGAGAACCTCGACCTCCCGAGGAGTCAGAGCGACTTCGGGGAAATAGCCGCTGAGCTGCTGCGTGACTTCCTGGGGGATGAATCGTTTTCCGGCGTGGACGATGCGAATGGCGCGGACGATCTCGGTGTGGACCATTTCCTTGAGCAGATAGCCGCGGACACCCGCCTCCAGGGCGCGGTAGATGTCCTGGTCGCCGTCATAGGAAGTCAGGGCGATGATCTTGGCGCTGGGCGTTTCGGCGCGGATCTCGCGCGTCGTCTCGATACCGCTCTTGTCGGGCAGGCGCAGGTCCATCAGTGTAACGTCGGGCCGGTATTTGCGGTGCAAACTGACGGCATCCGCTCCGGTATTCGCTTCTCCAACGAGACGCAGATCGGGTTCGGTGGACAAGATTGCCGCGATACCCTTGCGCACAAGGTCATGATCGTCGACCGTCAGGATGCTAATTGGCGCCGAGGTGTCCACTGACTCTAACTTATCTGATGTTCAAAGTGGGTATCTGCGTTACTCTCCGAAGTGCGCGAGGAAAGCGGGAATTCGACCAGCACGCAAGTTCCGGTACTCGGGGAGCTGACGATGCTCAGCTTGGCGCCGATTTCGGCGGCTCGCTCACGCATACCAACTAGGCCATAATGGCCGAAACCGCCCGGGCTCGAGGTTGCAAAGCCGACTCCATCATCCTGCACACAGAGCTGAAGAATTCCTTCCTCCAGCCGCAGGCGCACCTGGAGCGTTTGCGCACTCGAATGTGTCAACGCATTGGAAATGGCCTCTTGCGCGATACGCAAAAGCTGATATTCGGTTTCAGGCATGCTGTCGAGCGAAACCGGGTCGGCGCTAAATGCCAGCGACACGGGCGTGCGATCGACTGCCTCTCTGGCCAGAGCCTCGAGTTTGCCGCAGAACTGTATAGCTGTTGATCCTGCTCTTCTCAGGCCCCAAAGGGACTGCCGTGCTTCCGTCGAGCAACGGCCGGCGTCTTTAATGACTTCGCCGAGGAACTGCTTTTCCTTTGAGACGGGCAAGCGCGTCCAGAGCGCTTGCAACTGCATCGTCACCCCCGAGAGGCCTTGCAGCAGCGTGTCGTGCAGCTCGCGCGCAATGCGGGTGCGCTCCGCCAACACCAGATTGAACCGCTGATTGAGTTGCCGGATTCGGACGCGATAAGCTGCCACACCGGCGAGGGCCAACGCGAGGGCGACGAGGGGGAAGAACCACGCGCGCTGATAGAGCCGCGGCTCAATGCTGAAATCGAGCACCGCGGGACGGCTGCTCCAGATGCCATCGGCGTTTCGCGCCATTACTTTG
>Ga0210385_10002729_pt1 | contig 10598 bp, 7 predicted proteins | sample IncBWH26OmetaG_FD_160107 | JGI IMG/M metagenome (GOLD analysis project Ga0210385, IMG submission 160107) | Forest soil microbial communities from Barre Woods Harvard Forest LTER site, Petersham, Massachusetts, United States - Inc-BW-H-26-O ... | reverse complement strand
TGGGGTAGCGGTAGGTGAACATCCACTCCTGTGCGATCACCTGCACCGGCAGCTTGGGCCCGCTCGGGACCGATACGGGGTTTGGGCCGGCGCCCGCGCCCGCCCCGTCTTCGAGCAGGCGCACGGTGCCATAGGTGGCAAGCGCCAGCACAAGCGTCGAGGTGATCACGATCCACGTCGTCTGCACCCGCGCGTCACCATGAATCGCCGGACCTTCCAGCACCGCGCCCTTTGCCTGGCGGAAGTTGACGATCGCGTAGATCAAGTAGGTGACCACCAACAGCAGCACCGGCGTGGCCATGCCGATCAGCACCGTGTTGTCCGTGACGTGACCTGAGGCCTGTTCCGAGCCGTTGCCCGGCGGCATGATCGGGCCGATCAGGAGCACCACCAGCGGCGTTGCGATGAGTGAGGAGACGATCCAGATGAGCCCGAAGCGCAGCGCGTGGTTGGGCTCGCCACTGCGGGGATCCGCCTCGGGATGGGTCTCGCTCGCCATCGCTATATGGCATCCGAGATTTGGTTGGCCACCCGACGCATCTACACCACGTCCACGAAGCCGTCCATATAGCCAAGCGTCTGCATCGGCCCGCCGTTGCCGAAGATGTAGCCGGCCGCGCAGGGGACGAAGCACTGCCAGCGGTAGCGACCCTTCTTGCCGGTTCGGAAAGCGAAGGTGATCGTGTGATGCGCGTCGGCAGTAGAACACGGCGCGAATTCGCACTGGTTCTTGGCTTCTTCGGAGACACCTGGGAACGGCACGAACAATCCGAGCTGGGGCACGGCAAACGTGTGCGAGGCTTCTTCGGGGTTGATGCCTCTCATGACCTTGCCGTCGATAGTCTCTGTGCCGCCGATCGTGCCCTGGACCTGTGAGAGAAACGGGTTGCGCAGGCCGGAGTCGCCGTCGAACTGGTAGACGGTGACGTGTACCAACGAGTTGGCTGGGACCTGGAAGATCGTCGAGTGCACCCACTTGCCGTGGTCGAGCACCAGATAGGAGACCCAGTCGGGGTGGCTCGGGCTGTACTTGGGACCGATCGCCGCGACAGTTTGGAGGGTGAGATTGCTGCCGCTGACGCCCGCCACCCTGCGCGTGCTCATCGCGGCCACCGGCTGCGGCAGGTTCGTCGCCCAGGTCGCCACATACAAACCGATCAGGACGGCGACAATCACCACGCCGACACCGATCCCGATCAGCTTCTTGGCAAGGACGCTCACCCGACTCCCTTTAGGCTGACTTTAGCTCAGAGAGTTTTGCCCGTTTGCGACTGCTCTCAAACCGCCCCGGAGAGCGGCAGCTCCACCTGCCCGTGCGGGGAACCCAGCTCGGCCAGCCGCTCCAAGAACGGCTCGGGCGGGAAGGCCTCCGGGCCAAGCACTCCCTTGCCCTTCCACAACCTCTCGTCAAGCAGCTCGAGCGCCACGACGGGGTTGACCGCCGTCTGCCATACGACGGCTTGGGAGCCGTATTCGCGCATCGTGTGCTCGTTGTCGACGATGTGGTAGAGGTAGGTTGAGCGCGGCGCGCCGTCGCTGCCGATGCCAGTGACCCAAGTGCCCGCGCAGGTGCGCCCCGTCATCCGCTCGCCGAGCGTCGCCGGGTCGGGCAAGCTGGCGGCAACCACGTCGCGCGGGGCAACCTGCGTGCCGCGTACCGAGACCGGCTCGGTCGAGTCCAGCCCCAGCTTGTGCAGCGTGCGTAGCACGTCGATGAACTCCTGGCCGAGGCCGTACTTGAACGTGACACGCTCGCACTGCACCCAGCGTGGGATCAGCACCACCTCCTCGTGCTCGACGTTGACGCACTCCACGCGCCCGATCCCCTCGGGGAAATCGAACACCTCGGGCTCTGAGAAAGGAGGGGTTGTGTAGAAGCCGCGCTCGCGCTCCCAGATCAGCGGTGGATTCAGACACTCCTCGATCGTCGTCCAGATCGAGAACGTGGGCGCGAAGTCATAGCCATCGACGACCAAGTCGGCGCCGTCGCGCACTCCCACCTCGTCGATGCTCGAGAACAGCTCATCGGCGGCATAGCGGGCGAACACATCGGAGAGGCCCGGCTCCACACCGATCCCCACGAGTGCGAGCAAGCCGGCCTGCTCCCACTGCTCACTACGGGCCAGCTGCACGTCTCCGAGCATCACCCCCGGTAGCTCCTGCGGACGCTGGGGGTGCGGATGGGAGAGCGTCATCGCCATGTCCAGGTAGGTCGTGCGCGCCTGGAAGGCGGCGTCGAAGATCGGCTCGTTGAAACGCGGGTCGCAGGCGTTGAGTACCGCATCCGGGCGCAGCCGCTCGATCAGCTTCACGAGCGCCTGGCGGTCGGAGGCGTCCACGCGCTCGGCCGAGAAGCGGTCGGCTTCGCCGAGCTTGGCAACCACGTCGTGAGCGCGTGTCGCGGATACGTCGGCAAGCGAGACTCGCTCGAAGGCGGGACGATGCCGGGCGATCGACGCAAAGGCCGCCCCCACACCGCCGGCTCCCACAACGAGCACGCGCATCTGCCTATTGTTGCGCACAAGTGACGTATGCTCCAGCCGACTGATGGCGAGCACGCTCATTGACACGCCCTCGACCTCTCCCGTCGAGCGGTCACAGCAGCGCTGGGCGCCGTCGCCCGCCATCACCCGCCGCGAGCTTCTGTGCGTGATCCTCGGCGGGATCGCACTTGCGATCCTGACCACCTGGCCGCTGGTGCTGCACATGCCCAGCCGCATCGCGCCCGATCTCGGCGATCCCGTGCGCACTGCTTGGGAGATCGCCTGGGTGGGACACGCGATGCTGCACCATCCCCTGCACCTGTTCGACTCCAACGCCTTCTATCCGCACCCGCTGAGCCTCGCCTTCTCGGACTCGCTGCTCGGCTACGGACCAAGCGGCTTCTTCGGCTCAGGCACTGTTGCGGCGCTCGTCCGCTACAACCTGCTGTTCCTGTGGGCTTGGTCGCTGTGCTTCGTTGGCGCTTGGCTGCTCGCGCGCGAGCTCGGCGTGGGGCGCATCGGCGCCACGGTCGCCGGGGCGGCCTTTGCCTACGCCCCCTATCGCGTGACCGAGGCCGGCCACCTGCACGTGATCTCGAGCGGCGGCATTCCCCTGGCGCTGTTCCTGCTGCTGCGCGGCTACCGTCGCTCCTCGCGCGGACTGGTGTTGGCCGGCTGGCTCGTATCCGCCTGGCAGATCAGCCTCGGCTTCACGCTCGGGCTGCAATTCGCCTACCTGCTGGCCGTGCTGGCGCTGATCGCCGTCGTGTGGTGGTGGCGAGCTCGACCCAATCCCAGGCGCGGCTCCCGCCCAGGCCTGGCCGCCGGCGTACGCGGCCTGCCGCGGCAGGTGGTGGTCGTGACCTGCGTCGGTATGGCGCTTGTCGGCTTGGTGACCGTCTACCAAGCTCGCCCCTACCTGAAGGTTGCAGCCGAGTATCCGACCGCCAAGCGCACGCTCGCCGAAGTCGAGAACTACTCCTCAGGTCCCTGGGCGCTGCTGTCGGCCTCCTCGGAGAATCGCGTCTGGGGATCGATCACGGCCGGCGCCAGGGCACACGTGCATTCCAAGAACGAGGACGTGTTCTTCGGCGGCGGCCTGATCCTCCTGCTCGCACTGATCGGGCTGGCTTCCTCGATCTACACGCGCCGCTTCCGTATCGGGCTCGCCTGCGGGGTGGTTGTGTGCTGCGTGCTTGCCTTCGGCATGGGACTCACTGGCGCCGGCTACCCCTACCGTCTGCTCTACGACTACGCCCCCGGCTGGGACGGTGTGCGCGTGCCCGGGCGCGTGTTCACACTGGCGACGCTGTTCCTGGCGCTGCTTGCCGGGGCGGGCGCTTGGCAGTTGGCCGAGATCGCGCGCCGCTGGGCCCGCGGCTGGGGGCCACAGACCGGAGGGGTCATCGTGGCCGCCGTCGGCGCGCTGCTGTTCATTGGCGTGATCGGAGAAGGCGCCGGGCACCTCGGCCATCCGGTCGTGCCCCAACCCGCCAAGGCCGAGATCGGGCTGCCTGGGCCGGTCATGGACCTGCCCACCGACGGTGCCGACGATCGCGTTTGGCAGTATTTCTCGACCGACGGCTTCTACGAGATCCCCGTCGGCAACAGCACCTTCGACATGCCCGACGTCGATGACCTACGCGGCGGCATGGGCGGCTTCCCGGACAAGGCGAGCATCGAGAAGCTGCGCTGGTACGGGATCAAGACCGTGGTGTTGCATTTGAAGCGGGCGGAATTGCCGGGGTTGCATGCTCCCGAGGTACCCGAGCCGCCGGATCCTGTCGCGGCGGCCGCCAAGCCGATCACAGGGTTGGGCGTCACCCGTCAGCGCGTGGGCGACGTCGTCATCTACCACATCGGCCCTGGGCCGAAGGCGTTGCACGGAAGCGATTGATGCTCACCAAGAAGCGACTCGCGCTCGCGGCGATCCTGCTCGTGGGGCTCTCCTACGCGACCATGATCCAGAGCTTTTCCTGGAACCAGACTTCTCACTACGACCTGATCCGCTCGCTGGACCAGGACAAGACGACGATCGACCAGTATCAGACGAATACCGGCGACAAGGCTGAATACAAGGGTCACTGGTACTCGGCGCGTGCGCCGGGACTGGCGCTCTATTCGCTGCCCTTCTATGACTTTCTAAAAGCGACGGGCGCCGAATCCTGGACCGACAGGCACGTGGCGCCGCCCAATCATCCAGGCGACGAGATGATCTATCTGATCGGGCTGTGGGCCAATGTGCTTCCCGGCCTGCTTCTGCTGCTGCTCGTCGGGCACATGGCCGAGCGGATACAGCCAGGATACGGCGCCGCCACCGCGGTGATCCTCGGCCTTGGCACGCTCACGCTGCCTCTCTCGACTCTGATCTGCAGCCATGTATTCACGGCCTTCCTGGCCTTTGCGGCGTTTGTGTTGCTGTGGTACGAGCGCGAGGGGCCACCGAACCCCTGGTACCTGTGGGTGGCAGGGTTGGCGCTCGGCTACGGCGGCGCCTCCGAGTACCCCATCTTCTTCGCGGCGCTGGTGCTCGGCATATACATGATCTCGCGCCGTGACTCGTTCACGCCCCTGGGCGTATTCAAGCGTGCTGGGTCATTCGTCCTCGGCGGCCTGATCGGGATCGTGCCACTGCTGCTCTACAACCACTATGCCTTTCACTCCTGGACGCACTTGGCCTATCAGAACATCGAACGCCAGAAACAAGGCTTCTTCGGGATCAGTCTGCCCAGCCTGAGAGTGCTGGCGACGTTGCTGCTCGACTCGCGCGGGCTGCTGACGATCTCGCCCGTGCTGGCGATGGGGGCGGTCGGCACATGGCTGCTGTACAAGCGCGGGCGCCGTGCCGAGGCGCTCACGATCACAGGCGTGTGTGTTTGCTACCTGGGCTACAACTCCGGCTACTACCTGCCCTTCGGTGGCGGCTTCATGGGGCCGCGCTTCTTGATGACGATGATCCCGTTCCTGGCGCTGCCGCTCGGGATCGCGCTGAAGCGCTATCCGGGGCCCACGATCGCGCTCGCCGGAGTGTCCTTGACGACGACGATCCTCGCCACCATCACCCATCCATTGATCGGCTATGAGAATGAGACAGTCACCTGGATGCGCTACCTGCGCCAGGGTCTATTCCAGCCGACGATCGCCAGCGCATACGGTCTCGGCCGCGGCTGGGGCGGGATATGGCCGTTCCTTTTGGCTGCCGGCGGTGCGATCGTGCTTGCGACGCTTGCGACAGTACGCACACGTGTCTCACGCGCGTCGCTGAGCGCCGGTGTCATCGCGCTCGCCGGCTGGTGTCTGTTTGCGCTGCTCGGACCGACCTTGCTCGGCATCGACCATCAGGGCCTGCTCGAGATCGTCAAAGCGGGCGACAAGACGGCGCTGAACCTGACTCTCCACAATGGCAGCCGCTATCCCCTGCGCGCCCTCGCGCCAGTCGCGGCCGGCGTTGGCCTGTTCGCGCTCGTATGCGCGCGGATCGTGGCGGGCGGACCGGTCAAGCGCCGCTCCCGCCCAGCCACACGTAGCCCTGTTCACACACCCGCGGGCTGACGTCAACTCCCGCCCTGCCGGGCGCCTTCGGCTACGTCAGCTTTTCGCGACTTTGACGTTGCACTTGGCCGCGTGCAACTGCTTGCAGACGATCACATAGCCTGGGCGCGGTTCGTACTTGGCGTTCATCAGACCCGCGTCGAAGCGCGTCGAGGCGGAGCCGCCGGTCCAATCGTAGATGTATAGGCGCTTGATGCGCGAGGAGGAACCGGCGATCTTGAACATATAGGACAGCGCGTTGGCAGCGCGCGTCAGGCCTGAGCCTTTCTTGTTGGGGAAGTCGCTGCCGAACTGCACGATTCCCCCCGTCTCGGTCAGCCATACCTGGCCCGGCACAGCCGCCAAAATCGCTTTCGTGCGGATGCTCTGCAGGCGGTTGGTATCGGAGTAGTTGTGCAGACCCCAGACGCTTGGCATCACCGTTTTCAGTCGCGCGATGTCGTGCTTGAACTGAGCGATGTACTCGAGCGTTGGCGTGACGACCGGGGCGTCGAGGACATCTAGGCCAACGACCGTGCAGACCTTGCAAACCACTTTCAACGCCCGGTAGTACTGGGCGGACTGCAGCGCCGACGGGGAGACGAGCGCTATGTGCCGTTTGCCTTTGACGATTTCGACGATCGTGCCACGGTTGGCCTCGTTCCAGGGCTGGTACTGGCGGACATGCGGGAACAGCTTGATGAACTTTTCGACATCGCGCTGGTAGACGGCGACGCTTGGCATTTTCGTTGGGGTGTACTCGGAGTGGTAGAACGCCACGAGCACCTGCTGATGGTTGGTTTCGGCGGCTGTGATCCATGCCCTGGCCAGCTGCAGCGAGTAAGGGCGCACGGCGGCGTCGTACGGTGCGATGTAGCGCGCGATTTTCGTGTGTAGCTGCGTCCACAAAGGGTTCGTGAACATCTCCGTCTGCTGGTCGCCGATACCCGTCAGATACGAGGAGGCGGCATGAGCGCGGGGTTTCGCGGTGCCGGCGGCATAGCTCGAGGAGCCGACGAGGACGCTTGTGCAGGCGAACAGCAGGGTGCCGCTCGAGAGCAGCGCAAGCAGCAGTGTGCGTGGGCGGATGTGTATGGGCATGGTCATTGCAACAGCCTATGTGTCGCGACGTTGCGCTGCGCAAGCAATCTTTCGCGATTCTCAGCTTGGCCCCTGCTCTGCATCTTCAAATGCGCCTGTGCCCTCGCGTAGCGTGGGGTCGGCGACGATGCGCACGTCAACTCCGGGGAGTCCCTCGAGCAGACGCAACAGGAGCGGCTCGGACAACCGCTTGAAGCCACGGCGTGGTGCCGGGGCGCCCATCAGCACGTAGGTGCTGCCCAGTCGCTGAGCGGTCTCGATCGCTGTCGCGGCCACGTCTTCGCCCTCTTCGACGAGCAAGCGTGCGCCCAGCATGGAGCTCAAGCGCCGCAGCGCCTCCAACTGCTCGCGGTCCTCGGCGTTTGGGCTCCTGCCCGGTGGGCGCACGACCAAAACGTCCAGGCGTGCGCCGAGTCTCTCTGCGGAGCGGCTGGCGCGGCGCACGATCCGCTGCGAGTGCGGCGCCAGCGCGACCAGCGCCAGCAGCCGCTCGGCGATTGCCTGAGTACCCGCGCCCGCGTGCATACCGGCGGAGGCGATGCCGTCTTCGCGACGCACGACGATCGGTGCGGGTGCGAGGCGCTTGATCTCTACGCCCTCCGCCACATGGCGCAAAGCCGTCTCGCGCAACGCCGAGAGGTTCTCGATCTTGAAGAAGTTGTTCAACGCTGCCGGCACGCGTTCGCGTGGGTAGACCTTGCCGGCGCGCAGGCGCTCGATCAACGCCTCCGGCGTGAGGTCGATCAACACCACCTCGTCGGCCGCGGCCAGGACTTCGTCGGGGATCGTCTCGCGCACGCGCGTTCCCGTCAGCTGGATCACCTGGTCGTTGAGGCTCTCCAGATGTTGCACGTTGACGGTCGAGTACACATCGATGCCCGCTGCGAGCACGTCTCGGACGTCTTCGTAGCGCTTCTCGTGCTCGGTGCCAGGGGCATTTGTGTGCGCGAGCTCGTCGATCAGGCACAGCTCCGGCTTACGCGCGAGCACCGCCGGCAAGTCCATCTCGGCCAGCGGCGTGCCACGGTAGTCGACCATCCGCGGCGGGATCTCCTCCAGGCCCTCTGCCTGCGTGGTCGTCTCCTCGCGCCCGTGCGGCTCCAGGTAGCCGATCGCCACGTCGCGCCCCGCCTCCGCTTCGGCGCGGCCCTCGTTCAGCATGCGGTAGGTCTTGCCGACCCCAGCCGCCATCCCGATGAAGACCTTCAGGCGGCCGCGCTGCGATTCAGTGGGGGCATCGGCTGGCACAGGAGCATTCTCTCCCACGGCCACCCAGAAGGCGCATACGCCTCAACCAAACCTTCGGGGCTCCCGTACGGAGCCCCGGTCCGTCAGGCTCCGAGCAGGTTGTGAACTACCAGATCGATCAGCTTGATGCCGATGAACGGGGCGACGATCCCGCCCAGGCCATAGATCCACAGGTTGCGCCTCAGCAATGCGCTGGCGCCGATCGGGCGATAGCGCACACCACGCAGCGACAGCGGGATCAACAGCGGGATCACGATCGCGTTGAAAATGATCGCCGAGACGATCGCCGACTGGGGGGTGCCCAGGTTCATGATGTTCAAGACGTGCAGCGGGCCCTTGCCTCCCGCGGAAGTCGCATACGTGGTGACGAAGATCGCCGGCAGGATCGCGAAGTACTTGGCCACGTCGTTTGCGATCGAGAACGTCGTCAAGGCTCCGCGCGTGATCAAGAGCTGCTTGCCGACCTCGACGATCTCGATCAGCTTCGTCGGGTTGGAGTCGAGATCGACCATGTTGCCCGCCTCGCGGGCTGCCTGGGTACCCGTGTTCATCGCCACGCCCACGTCTGCCTGGGCCAGCGCTGGAGCGTCGTTGGTGCCATCTCCGGTCATCGCCACCAGCCTGCCGTCCTCCTGGTGCTCGCGGATCAGCGCCAGCTTGGCCTCCGGCGTGGCTTCGGCCAGGAAGTCGTCGACGCCCGACTCCTCGGCGATCTTCGCCGCCGTCAAGCGGTTGTCGCCGGTGACCATCACCGTCCTGATGCCCATCGCTCGCAGCTGGTCGAAGCGCTCCTTCATGCCCTGCTTGATCGTGTCCTTGAGGTAGACGACGCCGAGAATCTGGTTGTCGCGCGCTACCGCCAGTGGTGTGCCGCCCTCGCGCCCGATGCGATCCAGGCACTCGCGCAGCTCGGGCGGGGCCTGGCCCCCCTCTTCCTCGACGAACTGGATGATCGAATCGCCTGCGCCCTTGCGCAGGCGCCGGCCGTCGATGTCCACTCCGCTCATCCTGGTCTGTGCGGTGAAGGGCACGAACTCGGCGTTGAGCGTGTTCATGTCGTGCTCGCGAATGCCATAAGTCTTTGCCAGCACGACGATCGAGCGTCCCTCCGGCGTCTCATCCGCCAGCGAGGAGAGCTGTGCCACCTCTGCCAGCTCCGACTCCGGCACGCCCGGCATCGGAATGAACTCCGAAGCCTGGCGGTTGCCCAGCGTGATCGTCCCGGTCTTGTCCAGCAAGAGCACATCCACGTCACCCGATGCCTCGACCGCGCGGCCGGAGAGCGCGAGCACGTTGCGGCGCACCAAGCGGTCCATGCCGGCGATCCCGATCGCGCTCAACAGCGCGCCGATCGTCGTCGGGATCAACGCGACGAGCAGCGCGATCAGCGTCGTCTCGGAAATCGAGGTGCCCGCGAACAGACCGAACGGGCGCAGCGTGGCAACGACGATCATGAAGATCAGCGTCAACGCGGCCAGCAGGATCCCCAGCGCAACCTCGTTTGGCGTCTTGCGCCGCTCTGCTCCCTCCACCAACGCGATCATGCGGTCCAGAAACGACTTGCCCGGCTCTTGCGTTATTTCTACGACGATTCGATCGGAGGTGACACGCGTACCGCCGGTGACGGCGCTGCGATCGCCGCCCGACTCGCGGATGACCGGGGCCGACTCTCCGGTGATCGCCGACTCGTCGACTGTGGCAATACCCTCGATCACGCTGCCGTCGCCCGGGATCAGGTCGCCGGCCACGACTACGACTATGTCGCCGCGGGTCAGCGCCGAGGCGGCCTTCATCGAGCCGTCGCGCATCGTCGCCACCGTCTCCTTGCGCATGTTGCGCAATGTGTCTGCCTGAGCGCGGCCGCGTCCCTCGGCGAACGCCTCTGCCATGTTGGCGAAGATCACCGTCAGCCACAGCCAGAAAGCGATCGTGAACGTGTACCAGGCCGGCTCGTGGCCACCGCCAAGCGGTTTGCCGCCGAACACCTGGATCAGCCAGGTGACGGTCGTGATCACTGAGCCGATCTCCACGACGAACATCACCGGGTTGCGGACCTGCACGCGCGGGTCGAGCTTCTTGACGCTGTCGATCAGGGCGCGCTTGACTATCTCGGCCTGGAACAGCGAGACCGCTTGGCGCTCGTGGGTTGCGTTGACGGCAGACATCAGCTTGCTCCTGTGATGCGATCGAGGGCGAGGTTCAGTTCGAGCACGTTCACGCCTTCCTCGCCGGAGA
>Ga0210385_10002728_pt1 | contig 10603 bp, 10 predicted proteins | sample IncBWH26OmetaG_FD_160107 | JGI IMG/M metagenome (GOLD analysis project Ga0210385, IMG submission 160107) | Forest soil microbial communities from Barre Woods Harvard Forest LTER site, Petersham, Massachusetts, United States - Inc-BW-H-26-O ... | reverse complement strand
TCCCTGCGCGGTCGCCGGGGTAGGGGGAGTAGCCGGCCACGGGACGTAGCCCGCGGTTGAGGTAGCGCTCTGCGCCCGCCGCGAAGTTGGCCACCGCACGCCGGTTCGCGGCGTTCGGCTGTGCGATCGCGATCGCGTCCAGCGACTCGAACAGCGGCACGCTGTCCCAGATGGTGGCCAGCGGATAGCGTTCGTGGTCGCCTAGGCGCGAGTCATACCAGCCGAGACCGTGATTGCGCCAGCGACTCTGTGCCTGAGTCACGCCAGCTCGTGCCAGCGACAGGTAGTGCTGTTGCGTGCCTGTGAGGGCGCTTGCCGCCACGGCAGACGGGCTCGGCGATGGCGAGGCCGCCAGCGCGGGTCCCGCGCTGCAGAGCGCCAGTACAAGCGTGGACAGGCAGAGCGTGAGTGTGCGCATGAGCAAGTACTAACCCGGCACTTACAAGATCGGCTCGGCGCCTGGTTAGGATGAATCCTCGTGCCTGCGTCTGGATACGCTCCCCCGCCGGCCCCGCCGTCGGAACGGGGTGCATGGCTGCTTGCCTGCACGATCGGGGCGCTGGGCGTTGCCGTGCTGGTGCTGGTGCTGGCGGGGGTCATCGGCGGCACGCATGTCGTCGCGCCGCCAGCGGTCCCCGCCTCTGCGCCGACGCCGGCCCCCGCTGCCGCCGCGCCGGTGAGCACGGCGGGTGTCGTTGCGCGCACACGCGCGGCGATCGTCGCGCACCCGTCGCCTGCGCAGCAGCGCATGGAGGCGCGGAGCGCGATCGACGCGACGCAGACGCATATCTCCAGGGCATGGATGGAAGGCTTCTACCCGATCTATGCGGTCACGCAGAGCACGTTCGGCGTCAACTGGCTGCTGCTGGCCTCGATCCACAGGCAGGAGAGCGCGTTCTCCACCGCTGCGGGCACCTACCACGGTCTGAACTTCGCGCACTGCTGTGGTGGGCCGATGCAGTTCAACGTCACCAACGGGGGCACGGGCGGGAGCGCTCCTTCAACATGGGACCTGGTCGCGGACTCCTACATTTACGGCAAGCGCCCCGTGCACTATGACCACATGACCACCAAGCACCCGTCCATCTACGACGACTTCGACGCGATCATGGCTGCCGCGCATCTGCTGTCGGCTGACGGTGCGGGATACACCCTGAACGAATCGGCGTGGGACGCCGCCTACGACTACTACGGCCACGATGCTGCCGGCGTCACGTATGCCGATCAGGTGCTGGCGAGGGCGATCGACTGGTCCCAGCAGGGCTTCTGCATCAATTGCGGGATCGAACCGAAGATGATCGAAGCGGTGCAGGCCGCGTATGGGGCACCCGTGCTCGCTGCGCTTGAAGCGGAAGAAGCGAAGGCGCAGGCGGCCCGGCGCATCAAAGGCCGCGCCGCCAAGCGCTGACTCTCAGCTGGCGCTGGCCTGCGCGATCAGCTCGCCGGCGACGCGGTCGGTCGCCTGAGCTGTCCCGCCGAGCAGCCGTCTCGAGAGCTGCGCGCGCCTGAAGTAAAGCGGCGCGTCGTGCTCCCAGGTGGCGCCGATGCCGCCGTGCACGGAGATCATCGTGCGGGCGGCCGTGTCGAGCGCGCGACCGCCGACGGAGCGAGCAGCGCTGGCGGCGAGGGGGAACTCGCTGGGCGCTCCGTTGCGTGCCCAGCCGGCGTAGTAGAGCAGCGAGCGCCCGTTCTCGAGCTGACGAAGCACCTCGGTGAGCGAGTGCTTGACGGCCTGGTAGGAGCCGATGGCGCGCCCGAAGGTGAAGCGCTCCTTGGCGTACGCAACGGACACGTCGAGGGCGGTTTCGACGCTGCCGAGCGACTCGGCGGCGATGAGCGCCTGCGCGAGATACCAGGCGGCGGCGAGCGACTCCTCGGGGGTGTCGAGCAGCAGGCCTTGCGCGTTCTCGAGTTGGATGTGCCCGAGTGAGCGGGTGGCGTCGTAGCGGCTGACGGACTCGATGCTGACGCCGGCTGCGTCCGCCTCGATGGCGATTCCAATGGGCTTGCCATCGAGCAAAGCGGCGCCGACGAGCACGTCGGCGCCGGGGGCGTCGGGCACGAAGGCGAAGCTGCCGCTGACCGAGACACGTCCGTCGCCCCCGGCGCTGGCAACGGGCAGCGCGGCGCGGGCGAGCCCGCTGGCGGGGTCGCTGCTCCAGCGCTCGTCCAGCTCGCTGGGGGGTTGCGCTGGTAGGTAGGCGGCGCGACGCTCGCCGGTGGCGAGGGCGTCGAGGAGCCCGGATTGATCGGGCCCGCCCGCCCCCTCGCTGAGGATGGCGGTGGCGGGCAGGTGTCCGAGCAGGGGGATACCGGCGAGCACGCGGCCGCACTCACTGAGTACGAGCATGGCGTCGAACGCGTCGAGGCCGGCGCCGCCGTGAGCTTCGTCGATCAAGAGGCCGGGCCAGCCGGCCTCTATGGCGGTGGGCCACAGGTCGGGCAGGGCGGACTCGTTGCCGTCGAGCGCCTCACGTGCGGCTTCGAGGGTCTTGAAGCGCGAGAGCGCGCCGCGGGCGGCCTCGCGCAGGAACACCTGCTCGTCTGAGAGTGCGAGGTTCATGCTGGTGCTCCTTCCTTGGAGCGCAGCTCCGAGAATGGGATGCCCTTGTCCAGGCGCGGCTCGGGGGGTAGGCCGAGGACGCGCTCGCCGATGGTGTTGCGCAGGATCTCTTCGGTCCCGCCGGCGGACTTCAGGCCGGGCAGGAAGGAGATCATGTAGGCCCACTCGCTGTCCTCGGAGAGCGCGTCGGGGCCGATGACGTCGGTGATGAGGTCTCCGGCCTTGATGGCGCCGGCGACGATGGTGACCTTGGCAAGGCCGGCCTCGGGGCCGGGGATCTGGCCTTTCTGTAGCGCTGTGAGGGTGCGGTAGCCGGTGAAGCGCACGGCGAGTAGCTCGCTTGCGATCTCGCCGAGCTGGTGGCGCACCTCGGGGTCGCGGCGGGCGTGCTCGTCGGCGGCGATGGCGCCGGCGAAGCGGGTGGAGTTGTAGCCCATGCCCTCGCTACCGAGGCCGATGGTGACGCGCTCGAACATGAGCGTGGTCAGGGCGGTGCCCCAGCCGTTTCCGACGCCGCCGACGACGGCGCCCTCGTCGAGTGAGACGTCGTCGAAGAAGACCTCGTTGAACTCGGCCTCGCCGGAGATCTGGCGCAGCCCGCGGACGGTGACACCCTCGGCGTCCATCGGCACGACGAACATGGTCAGGCCCTTGTGCTTGGGCACGTCTGCGTCGGTGCGGGCGAGCAGCAGCCCGTAGGAGGCGAACTGGGCGTTGGTGGTCCACACCTTCTGGCCGGACAAACGCCAGCTGCCGTCGTCCTGCTGGCGGGCGCGGGTCTGCACGGCGGCGAGGTCGGAGCCGGCGGCAGGCTCGGAGAAGAGCTGGCACCAGACCTCGTCGCCGTGGAGCAGAGCGGCGAGGTAGCGGGTCTTCTGCTCCTCGACACCGTGGGCGATGATCGTGGGGCCGAGCATGCCGACGCCGATGGCGTCGAGGATGCCGGGCACTTTTGCCCGCGAGATCTCCTGGTTGCAGATGACCTGCTCGATCGGCCCTAGGCCCTGTCCGCCGTACTCCTTGGGCCAGGTGACGCCTGCGAGACCGCCCTCGGCGAGCTTGCCCTGCCAGACGCGGCGGACGGCGATGATCTCGTCCTCGTCCTCGATCGCGCCGGGGCCCTGCAAAATTGGTGCTTCGGACTTGTGCTCGTCGAGCCAGCTGCGAACCTGGGCGCGGTAGGCAGCCTGCTCCGGTGTGTCGTCGAGGTCCACGTCGTCTCCTTTGGCTGACTGACCAGTCAATCTACTTGCAGAGAACGGTACCACTACGCGCGAAGCGCGCTCAGACCACGCCCGAGGCGCGCTCAGACGCCCGGCGGGAACGGCTGCTCGGGGACGATCGGCTGGTGGTAGACGCGCTCGAAGCCGAGGTCGAGCAGCTGGCGGTCCTGGGTGCCGGGGTCTTCGGAGTCGAGCACGATCGCCCCGAGGCGCACGCCGTGGCGCTCGGCGGTGGCTACGACGCAGCGACCGGCGGCTTCGGTCTGGCCGGTCTTCATGCCGGTGACGCCGGGGTACTTGTAGATGAGCAGGGGGTTGTTGTTGTAGAGGTAGAGCTTGCCGCCCTTGATGGGGAATGGCAGGATGGCTTCGTAGGTCCCCACGATCTTGGCGATGCGCGGCTGGGCCATGTCGACGTGGGCGAGCACGGCGAGGTCAGCGGCACAGGAGTAGTTGTTGGCGTTGTAATAGCCGGAGGGGGAGGAGTAACGGGTGCAGCCGAGGCCGAGCGCGGCCGCCTGCTGGTTCATGAGCGTGACGAATTTGCCGACGGAGCCGGCGACGTGCTGCGCAAGCGCGACCGCTGCGTCGTTGCCGGATGGCAGCAAGAGACCGTAGAGCAGGCTCTCGAGCTGCACGTGCCTGCCGAGTGGCAGCACGCCGACCTTGGAGCCGGGCATGTCGATCGCCTGGCGGGTGATGAGCACGCGCGCGTTGGGCGGCGCGGATTGCACGACGAGCAGGGCGGTCATCAGCTTGGTGAGGCTTGCAATGGGCATGCGTACGAGCGCGTTGTGCTGCCAGAGGACCTGGCCGGTGGTGAGGTTGAAGAGCAGTCCAGCGCGGGGCGGGTGCGCGAAGTTGACCTGCACGGGGTCCTGTTGTGGGGGCTTTGAGATCCCTGCGAGCGCGAGGGCGGGCTTTGCGAGCGGCAGGCCGGCGGGGGAGCGCGCCCCCACGGGGGCGGCGCGCGCGAGATTCGTGCCTCGCTTGGCTGTTGCGCCGTGGCGGGGTTGGTGTGAGCGTTCGCCGGAGCCGCTGGCGAGCCCCATCTCGTTGACGAGCACTGCGGCAGCGGCGAGGACGACGATGGCGAACGCCGCGAGACGCCGGCGCCGGCGCCTGCGGGCAGCGAGCGCGCTGCGGTTGCGGCTGTGGCCGGGGCTGAGGAACGGCGAGATGCTCATCCCCGGGGAGGATTGCGCAGCGCGCCGACGATGCCAACCGCCAACAGCACAACGATGAGGATGGAGAGCCCACTCGCGGCGGTGATCCCCCCTTCCTTGACGATGACAGTGAAGGTGAGGAAGGCGAAGCCGACGATGAACAGGAGCGCGATGGCGAGCACGGCCAGGCGCGTCATGGCGAGGTGCTCGGGGAGCGGGTCACAGGCACTAGTACACAGGCAGCGGCGGCTGTGGTGCGCTGGGCGATCCGCGCTTGCCGCGGACGAACAGCCGAATCGACAGCAGGCCGAAGACGAAACCGCCGACGTGCGCGAAGTAGGCGACGCCTTCGCCGCTGCCCGTGCCGGCGAGTCCGGTGGCGCCGAGATAGAGCTGCTCGGCAAACCAGAAGCCGAGCAGGAACACGGCGGGGATCTCCACGAGGGTGAAGAGGAAGACGATGAACACGAGCGCGAGCACGCGCGCGCGGGGGTACAGCAGGATGTAGCCGCCGAGCACGGCGGCGATGGCGCCGGAGGCCCCCAGCGTGGGGGCGGTTGAGCTGGGGTCGACGGCTACCTGGGCGGCGAGCGCGACGAGGCCGCCGAGCAGGTAGAAGACGACGAAGCGCACTCGCCCGATGGCGTCCTCGACGGTGGGCCCGAAGATGGCGAGGAAGACCATGTTGCCGAAGATGTGCAGGAAGCTCGCGTGCAGGAACATGGAGGAGAGCACGGTTGCGAGCCTGTGGGCGTGATCGAGGTCGTGGGGGATGGCGCCGTAGTGCGCCTCGACGCTGCCTGAGGGCCCACCGAGGAAGCTGCCGCCGTGGCGGATCTCGAGCAGGTAGACGATCACGTTGATCGCCACGAGCAGGACGGTGACGATCGGAAACCGCGCGAGCGGGATGTTGTCTTTGATGGGGAAGATCGGGCGAGCTTATCCCCGCCAATGCGGGGCTACGCCTGCGAGGCGACAGGCCCCACGCCGGCCATGACTGGTTTTCCCGCCCACCCAACATGCTGGTCAGCGTGGTAGGAGGAGCGTACGAGCGGCCCGGCGGCGACGTGGTCGAAGCCGAGCCGATAGGCGGCGTCCTGCAGCGCTGCGAACTCGTCGGGGTGCCAGTAGCGCACAACTGGCAGGTGGCGCTCGGAGGGGCGCAGGTACTGCCCGACGGTGAGGACCTGCACGCCGTGCTCGCGCAGCGCGCCGAACGTGTCGAGCATCTCCTGGTGGGTCTCTCCGAGCCCGACCATGAGACCTGACTTGGTGACGACCTCGCCTTCGCCCAGCTCGTGGGCGAGGCGCAGCACGCGACAGGAGCGTGAGAACTGGGAGCCGCGGCGGGCGATGGGGTACAGGCGGGGGACGACCTCGACGTTGTGGTTGAACACGTCGGGGCGCTCGGCGATGACCTTGGCGAGCGGCATCTCCTGCCCCTGGAAGTCGGGGGTGAGCACCTCGATCTGGCAGCCGGGTGCCTGGCGGCGGACCTGTCGGATGACGCCGACGAACGCGCAGGCGCCCTTGTCGGGCAGGTCGTCGCGGTCGACGGAGGTGACGACGGCGTGGCGCAGGCCCATGCGCGCGATGGAGCGGGCGACGCGGGCGGGCTCGAGCGGGTCGTGCCAGGTGGGCTTGCCGGTCTTGACGTTGCAGAAGCCGCAGCGGCGGGTGCAGGTGTCTCCGAGGATCATGAACGTGGCGGTGCCGCGCTCCCAGCACTCGCCGACGTTGGGGCAGGCAGCCTCCTGGCAGACGGTGTGCAGGTTCTCCTCGCGAATCAGCTGGGTCAGCTCGCGGTAGCGCTGCCCGCCGGGCGGGGGCACCTTGAACCAAGGTGGCTTGCGCTCGCGCAGCGGCCGGACGTCGGGGCCGAGCACTTTGAGCACGTCCATGCCGCCGGGGTTGGATCGGGATCTTGTGCTGCTCATGCGGAGACCGCTTCGATCGACGCGTCCATGGCGGCAGGCGCGGGTCGATCTGCGTTGATGGGGACTCGCTCCGCGAGTCGGGAGGGGTTCGCGGTGTCGATGCCGAGTCGCCGCGAGGAGACCAGGCGCTGGCGCCTGTCGTGCGCTTGACAGAAGGCGTGGGCGACGCGACGCCTGAAGCAGCTCAGGGAGTCGCACTCCCCGGTTGACTCTCGGGCGAGCGAGGTCATAGCGACGTCCGGCAGCCCGCAGGCGACGACCCAGGAGAACGGGTCGAGGTCGTTGTGCACGTTGATGGCGAAGCCGTGGGTGCTGACGCCGCGGGAGACGTGAACGCCGATCGAGGCGATCTTGCGATCCTGAACCCACACGCCGGTGTAGTCGATGCCCTCCTGGTGGCGTGAGCGCGCCGTCACCCCGGCTGCGGCGAGAGCTTCGACGATGGCGCCTTCCATCGTGCGCAGATACCGGTGGACGTCGTGGATGCGCATGATCGGATAGCCGACGAGCTGGCCGGGTCCGTGGTAGGTGAGCTGGCCACCACGATCGGTGCTGATCACGTCGATGCCTTTGTCGCGATAGAAGCCCTCACCGAACGGCAGGTCGGCGGTGCGGGAGCGTCGTCCACGTGTGTAAACGGGCGGGTGCTCTAGCAGCAGCAGCGTGTCGGGCAGCTCGTCGGCCTGGCGTCGCGCCCGGATTTGCTCCTGGATCGCGAGCGCGTCCCGGTAGGGGACGGTACCCAGGTGGCATACCCACAGCTCTTCGGGCGATCGATTGGCGAGGCTCATCTGCTCCTATCAGCCTAGCGCCCGCCCGCGGGCCGCTAGGGGCGGCGCCCAGGGCCCGTCCCTGAGCCGCTAGGCGTGACGCCGACGCGACCGGCACCCGAGGCCAGAGATTGACCTCGGGTGCCGGTTGGCTCCTGAACCGGCTCGCCGCACTGATCGGGCCTTAGAAAGTCCTAGACGACGCTTCCACGGCGGCTGCCGCCAAAGAAGACGATGACCGCCAGGAGCGCGATCAGGAACAGCAAAGGATTCACCGCCAAGCCCCCGGCAAGCGCGAGGATCAACAGGATTACGACGATAGGCACGAGCATGCATTCCCTCCTTTCTTGTGGCTTTGAGATACCCGTGGAAGTGAATCCAAAACCCAGATGGGGAACCGCGCGTGTGCCGTCGGGTGGACGCGCCGCGGGTTTGCTGGATGGCACTTTCGGATAACTAGCGCCGCAGGATCGAACCGGTGCCAACAGGTTGCAGCTGACCCACGAACGCCCTCGTGTGCTGGGCGGGTACAACAAAGCGACGGATGGAGGCAGTGCGCAGGTCAGGCCGCTGTGTCAAACCGCGTCAAGGCGGGCAAGTCAAAGCTCCTGAAGGGCCTGCATGTAGCTGTGTCGCTCGGCTCAGCGTAAAGACGGCTGAAACCCGCTGGGCGACGGGCTGCTGGTGGGCAAAGGGAGCCCCGTCGTCCAGCGGGGTACCTACCCGGCGCTCACCGCTCGCGCGTGTGAAGGCGAGCGCGTTGACGGTCGCAGTCGGCTCACAGCGTGGCGCCGCGAGCGACTCGAATAGCTCGCGGACGCGTGCCAGGAACTGGGCAGCTTCGGCGCCGTAGAGACTGCGGTTCACCCCATATGCCGAGGTTGGAAAGTATGAACGGCACATTGGGATACTAAAAGGAGTCATCCCAGAATACGGCCCCGCCGTCGAAAGCGGGCGGTCAATCGCACGTCAACCGCCCGCCTGCGGCTCAGCTGAAGTCGGAGTTCACTGTATAAGTACCTTCACAAGCTTATCTTATCGACTTTAGATCTACTTCCGGTGCGCCTACCCTCGTTAGGAAGATATTTTCCACACCTTCCATTCCCAAAGTGAATTCGACTTCCACCTTGCAGGTCCCGTTCACCACAATCGTCTGGTTCACGCATCTATTAGTACCGGGGACTTCCACAAATCCGTTGTTCTGAACTGTGAATTTAGATCGCAGTGGGAACCAATTGGCAGCGACCGCTGATTTGTTCCTATATTCGATTACACCTTTGGTACCCCCGTTGATCAAAAGTTCTAGGACTTTGTCGCCTTCTGGTTTGACGACTTCGATTTCAGGCGCCGCCGCGCCGACGACTTTGACCGATTTGCTAAACAGGAGTTCCTCGCCTATGGCCTCAGAGGCTTCTAGTGACCCCAGGGAAAGACTCGGTTTTTTGATGGTACCTAACACGTTGATTTCTTTGATCACCTGTTTGCCGGTACTGCCAACCAGGTTGAGGCCACCCACTGTGCCTTTTTCTTCGGTGGGTGGTACTTCTGCGGCAATAGATCCTTCGACGGCCTCTGGGCTGGCGCTAAGACATGTACCTTCGAGTGTCGCAAACGCATTGCCACTCGCCGGCGAGATGAGAAGCCCTACACCCGACCCTGCTTCGGTAGATTTCACCGAACCTAGCTCGCCTTTGAGTGTGTCGGTCACTATTTTGCCGGTTCCTGCTCCGGATCCTTTGACAGTGCACGTGCTTCCTTCTGTGCTGGAACAGCCGGAGAAGGTGATTTGTATGCTGCCGACTGTCTTCGCTCCTGTGATTTCTCCGGTTGCGCTGCTGCTACTGCACGTAATCGGTTTGGTGGTGCTGGTCTCCAACTGCGCTAATCCACCTAAACCAGTAAATGTATTAGATGTCCCTGGGCTGAATTCAGGTGACGCTGCCAATGCGCCCGATGTTGTCATGGCGCTCACGATTATGATGGCCAAGAATGCTGACCCGATACTCCTACTATGTAACATTTCCCGTGTCTCCTTGAAGGCGGCAGTTTTCGGCCGACGCTGGGAATCTTGGTAGTCAGGCTGGAGCCTCCACAAGTCGGCCAGATGAGTGATGCTGGGCTACCAGCATCGTGCTATCTACTTGAGCACAGGACGCACGTCGTGTCAAGGAAGAGCGCAGAATGTCTCCCACCACTCGGCTGAGGACGAAGATCCTGAGCCAGACTGCAACATCAACATAGGTGTGACAGGCGGGCTCGTTAGAGGGCCAGTGCCGTGGGCGCCTCCAGCAGCTCGCGGACGCGTGCGAGGAACTGGGCAGCTTCGGCGCCGTAGAGAATACGGTGGTCGCATGCGAGCGTCAGCGTCATCGTGTGCCGTGTCGCGAGCTCGCCCCCGTGCACGACCACGCGGGGAGCCAGCACGCCGACCGAGAGGATGCCCGCCTGGGGCGGGTTGATGATCGCGGTGAAGCTCTTCACCCCGTACATGCCCAGGTTGGAAACTGTGAATGTTCCGCCGCCGAGCTCCGGTGGTGTGATCGCACCGCTACGCACACGCTCGGCGAGCGTGTGCGTCTCGCGGGCGATCTCACCTAGCGACTTCTCGTCGGCGTCGAACACGGTGGGGACCACCAGCGCGTTCTCGGCGGCGACCGCCACACCGACGTTCACCCGCGAATGCAGCTGCAGTTTTCCGTCACGGTAGCTGCCGTTCGCGGTCGGGTGCTCACGCAGCGCAAGGGCGCAGGCCTTCACCACCATGTCGTTATATGTGGGTGCCTTCAGCTGCTCCCGCGCCCCGGGTGAATCGGGCTCACGCTCGTGCTGGGAGATTTGCTTGAGCTGCGCTCGCAGCTGCACGCACTCCTCCATGTCGACGTCGATCTGCAGCGTGAAGTTGGGGATGGTCGCCTTCGACTCGGCCATCCGCCGCGCGATCGTC
>Ga0210385_10002727_pt1 | contig 10604 bp, 10 predicted proteins | sample IncBWH26OmetaG_FD_160107 | JGI IMG/M metagenome (GOLD analysis project Ga0210385, IMG submission 160107) | Forest soil microbial communities from Barre Woods Harvard Forest LTER site, Petersham, Massachusetts, United States - Inc-BW-H-26-O ... | reverse complement strand
CCGCCTGCTTTTTTAGGCGGGCGTAGTTGACCTTGCTTTGTAGGTCGCGGCTCTCGCCGCAACCGTCAGGGTGATTTTTCGTCCGTCACGAGGCAATTCCTCCCTCCGCATTAGCACACCGCGTAGTAAAGTAATGCGCCGTCAGATTCGCGCACTCGTTCCACAAATTCAGATTTCGAAGGATGGCGGATGGCGATTCTCGTCGCAGGAGGAGCCGGCTACATCGGCAGCGTAACCGTGGAGCTGCTGCGCGCCGCAGGAGAACGCGTGGTTGTGCTCGACAATCTGGTACGCGGCCACCGCCCCGCGCTGGACGCGGACATCCCGTTCTATCACGGGAAAATTGGCGACCGCGCTCTGCTGGAGCGCATCGCCACCGAACACCAACTCGAGTCCTGCATCCATTTCGCCGCAGTCGCGTACGTCGGCGAATCCGTGAAGGATCCCGCCTGGTATTACGAGAACAACGTCGAGCAGGGCATCGCCATGATGGGCACGCTGCTTCGCGTCGGAGTGCGCCGCGTGGTCTTTTCTTCCACCGCCGCTACTTACGGCGATGCGAAGCACGACCCCATCCCGGAAAACGAACCGCAGTGGCCGGTGAATCCGTACGGCTGGTCGAAATTATTCATGGAACAGCTACTGCATTCCTTCGACGTGGCCTACGGACTGAAATTCGTCGCCCTTCGCTACTTCAATGCCGCCGGCGCTACGGAAAAGTGCGGCGAGCACCACGAACCCGAAGCGCATCTGATCCCGAATATTCTGCTGGCCGCGGCGAAAGAATCGTCCGAAGTTCCTGTGTTTGGAAATAATTATCCGACGCCGGATGGCACGCCCATACGCGATTACGTACACGTCGTAGACCTGGCGGATGCCCACATTCGCGCCCTAGGCCATCTGCGCCGCGGCGGCGCCTCCGATTTCCTGAATCTCGGCACCGGCCACGGTTATTCAGTGATGGAAGTTATCGAAGCCGCGCGCAAAGTCACGGGGCGCGAAATTCGCGCTCGAATTGAGCCGCCCCGTGCCGGCGATCCTCCGCGCCTGGTAGCCGACCCCACAAAATCCAAATCTGTCCTCGGCTGGGTCCCCACGAAATCCGATCTGCACACAATCATTGACTCCGCCTGGCGCTGGCACCAACGTCATCCCCACGGCTACGATTCGTAGCAATCAGCCGCAGCGGCACGCAGAAAGCCGAGGCGTCCGAATTAGGGTGGTGCCGTCTGTCTTCTCAAGTGTCCTGCTGAGTCTTGCGATGAGCATAGATGAAGTGCGTTACCCTTGGATTCGCGTCAAAGCGGTCCACTTCCTCCTCGATCGCACGGTCCGCCATGATCACACGCTCGTGTTGGCGCAGGTGTTCTCCCCAGGATTCCACGATGAAAGTTTCCACGTAATGCGTTGGGCGTTCCGTATCGCGATAGATACCCCAGCGATACGCGCCATCCCGCCGGCGCACCCGCGATAATTTCTGAATAGCGTCGAGGAATTCCTCCGCGCGCTCCGCTTCGACTTCGTATTCCACTGTAACCAACACCGGCCCCAGGCTGAGGCCCGTGTCACCGACAAGAATCGGTTTGGGCCAATGATTCCAGGCTCCCAAATCCACGGGCGCATCCACGAGTCTGGAAATCAAAATCAGCACAGGAGAACCGGCCGTACCGATTGCCGCGGCCAACAAAGAAAAATGCGTACCTCTGTGCGCCGCGACATATCCCCAAAATGCGCTGCCGCCGGTCCAAGCCCCCATGTAAACGAGCATAAAAACCGACATGGCCCGCGCGCGCACCCAATCGGGCGCAAGATTCTGCATCAGCGTGCTCATCAGCGACATGACGATCGTCCACGCGCCCCCGCCAAGCAGAATGGCGACGCACAACAGTGCTACCGACTTGAATGCCGCTACGCCCCACAGAGTTAACGCAAAAATCGTGGTGCCGAGAGCCAACATGCCGTCACTTGAGAAAGACGATCGTGTTCGCTGCAGCGCCATCGCTCCCAACACAGCGCCGCCGCCGAAGGCAGTAAGAAGCAATCCGTAAAATGTAGCGCTCGGGCGTAGTGCATGCGCGACGGTTGGCAGTAGCGCCCAGAACGCGCTCGCGAAAAACATGATCGCGCCGATTCGGCCCAGGACAGTCAACACCTTGGGCGCGTTTAGCGTCCAACGAATTGCCGCGCGCATCGCGCCGGGAACTCTTTCTTGCAGCAAGCCTCGCGATTGCACTGGCCGTTTCCATCGTGCGATTACCCAGATAACAAGCAGAAACGAAAGCGCGTTTAGCGTAAACGCAGTCGCCACGCCGGACACCGCGATCAAGAATCCCCCCAGCGCAGGTCCCACCGCGCGCGCCAAATTGAACTCGATGCCGTTGAGCGCAATGGCGGGCATTAAATCTTCTTGCGGCACAAGTTCCGGAAGCACGGCTCGCCAAGCTGGCGATTCAAACGCATCTCCGATCGAAAGCGCAAACGTCAGGAAGAGCAGCGACCATGGAGTAATCAAATGGAAAACGGCAAGCACTGCAAGAGCCGCGGCCATGGAGCACATCCACATTTCCATGGTCAGAATCACCTTGCGCCGGTCAAAGATATCGCCCACCGCTCCGGCGGGCAGCGCCAGCAGAAAGAACGGCAAGGCCGCAGCCGTTTGAGTGAGAGCCACGAGCAGCGGACCGGCGCCCTGCGATGCCATCAACCATGCCGCGCCCACGCCTTGCATGAATGCGCCGATGTCCGAGACGAAGCCAGCGATCAAGATGTTGCGGAACATGGGCAAGCGCAAAGGCCGCCAAGTACTGAACGCTGCGGAGGTCCCGCTGAGTTGGGCTGGTGCCCCTACCGTGGGATATTCGGGAGTTTCGGACGGCGGATGCTGTTCGTCCATTGCAGTCGTTATACCATTAACTCGTAAAAGCCAGGCCTGCAGGAGCGATTTAGGCCTTGCTCGATCGCGCCGAGCTGGTCGGCTTAATTCGCTGGCTTCACTGATTCCATCAGGCCGAAAAGCCCTTCGGCCATCGTCGGATGAATGTACACAGCGCCCCTCAGCACCGTGTACGGCGCGTCCGCCCAGACCATCGCGCCGAGGATTTGCACCGTCTCGCCGCCTTCGCTGCCCAGAACTGCCGCGCCCAGGATGCGATCGCTCTGCGCGTCCACGATAATTTTCATCAGGCCCGCGGTTTCGTCGCGTTCAATCGCGCGCGAAACGCTCGACATCGGAAACGTGCCCATCTTGAATTTCCGGCCGGACGCGCGCGCCTCGGTTTCAGTGATCCCCACGCGCCCCAGCTGCGGGTCAGTGAAAAGCGCGTAGGGCAGATAACGGTTTACGATGCTGAGGTTTTTCCCCTCGACAATATTCGCGTACGCAATCTGGTAATCATTGTAGGAAATGTGCGTGAACGCCGGACCGCCCTTCGCGTCGCCCAGCGCCCAAACGCCCGGCACATTCGTTTCCATCCGGCCGTTTACCTTGATGTAGCCGTGCGCATCCGTCAAAACGCCCGCAGCTGCCAGGCCGAGGTCGTCCGTGTTCGGCTTCCGTCCGGTCGCGACGAGAAAATGCGAACCTTGCAATGTTTCGCTACTGCCACTAGATTCCAGGGTTAGCGCAATCGCGCCATCGCGGTTCTCTACGCGCTTGGTCTCCACATTCATCCGCAGCACGATGCCTTCCGCTTCCAGCGCCTCCGTCAGTGCCGACGTAATGTCCGGATCCTCGCGCGGTAAAACGCGTTCGCCATTGTGAATGATAGTCACGCGGCTGCCGAACCTGCGGAACATTTGCCCGAATTCCAGCCCGATATATCCGCCGCCGAGCACAATCAAATGTTCCGGAACCGTTTGCAGCTCCATAATCGTGGCGTTGGTGAGAAACGGAACCGTTTCTAGTCCGGGAATTCGCGGAATCGCCGGACGCGTTCCGCTATTGATGAAAATTTTCTCGCTCTCGAAAACTTCCGCGCCAACTTGCACCTCACGCGGTGCGATAAATTTGGCCGATCCGCGCACTAACTTCAGGGTCGGCCTCGCGTCAATGTGTTTTTGTATGCTCTTGTGGGCGGTTTCCACCACGCGATTCTTGCGGGCCACCACTTCCGGCATGTCCACGCTCACATCGCTCGCATGTACTCCCCAGCGAGCCGCATCGCGCGCGTAATGCGCCACTTGCGCCGACGCCACCATCGTCTTTGTGGGCGTGCAGCCCGTATTGACGCAGGTGCCGCCCAATTCCGCGCGCTCGATCAGCGCAACTTTCCAGCCCAGATCGGCCAGCGCGAACGAAAGTGGTTTGCCCGCCTGCCCCGTGCCGATAACGATGGCATCGAATTTCATTTCGCTCACCCCCGTGCCCACTCACGAATGATGCGCCCAAGTGTACCCAAATTGTCGCGCCGCGCGCAGCCCCCGTAGAACAGCCGCGGACCCTCGCATGGATGCGTTCTTACGCTCTGGCGCTCCGTTCGTCGCAACCAGCTCCAGGAAACTTCCGCAAAAAATGCGTCCCGATTTTCGCCTCTCCAAATTAGAATCGAATCCATGGCCAGGGGATGGGAAAGCAAGGCAGTAGAAGGTCAGGTCCAGGAATTTCAGTCGAAAGAGGACCGCAAAAACAAAAAACAAGTCTCGCAGGACCAACTAGAAAACCGTCGCAAGCGAGGCGTGTTGATGCTCTCTCGCGCACGCGTCGAAAAACAATTGCAAGCCAGCCAAGGCCCGCGTTACCGCGAACAACTCGAACGCGCTCTCGCCGATCTCGATGCGCAGCTCGCGCAACTCCCCACTGACGCGAAGTAAACCGCGCCTCCGAATCCTCACGCTTCCAGGGCAGCCATTTGTGGAGCGCCATGCGCGTCATGCGTGCCATGATGTGTGTGGAAAGAGGAGCTGAGGCATGCCGCAAGAAACTCCAGCCTGCGAGACGATCACCACTCGTTGCTGCATAGTAGGCGGCGGTCCCGCGGGAATGATGTGCGGCTTCCTGCTCGCCCGCGCCGGAATTGATGTGGTGGTGCTGGAAAAACACGCCGATTTCCTGCGCGATTTTCGCGGCGATACGGTCCATCCCTCCACGCTTGAGCTGATGTACGAGCTGGGACTCCTGGAAGACTTTCTGCGCCGCCCGCATCAGGAACTCTCGCAGATCGGCGCGCAAATCGACGATTTCACCGTGACCGTCGGCGATTTTTCGCATCTACCCACGCACTGTAAATTTGTCGGACTCATGCCGCAGTGGGAATTCCTGAATTTCATCGCGGAAAAAGCCAAAGCCTATCCCGGATTTCATCTGCGCATGGAAACCGAAGTCATCGATTTGCTCTTAGAGAACGGCAAAGTCGCAGGTGTCCGCGCTAAATCGCAAAACGGGGCGCTGGAAATTCACGCCGATCTGACCATCGGAGCCGATGGCCGCCGTTCGGTCGTCCGCGAAAGAGCCGGCTTCGAAGTGCAAGACCTCGGCGCACCCATTGACGTGCTGTGGATGCGCGTCACGCGCCAGCCCAACGATCCGAATCAAACGCTCGGCCGTTTCAGGGCCGGGAAGATCCTCGTAACGCTCGACCGCGACGAATACTGGCAATGCGCCTACGTAATCCCGAAAGGCGGGTTCGAGGCCATTCGCCGAAAAGGGCTCGCGAGCTTTCAGCAGGAAATTGCCACGGTCGCGCCATTTCTGCGCGAACGCCTCGGCGAGCTAAAAGACTGGAACGACGTCAAGCTACTCTCCGTCGCCGTGGACCGCTTGCAGAAGTGGTCGCGCACCGGGCTCCTCTGTATCGGCGATTCCGCGCATGCCATGTCTCCGATCGGCGGCGTGGGCATCAATCTCGCTATTCAAGACGCGGTCGCGGCAGCGAACGAACTCGCCGCACCGCTCGCCAAACGCACAGTAAGCGACGACCATCTTCGCAAAGTCCAAAACCGCCGCGAATTTCCCACGCGCGTCACTCAGGGTTTCCAGGTTTTCGCGCACAAACGCTTCATCGGCCCGGCGATGCGTCACCCACACCCGATCACCACACTGCCATTTGCGCTGAAGCTTCTGCAAATGTTCCCAATTTTGCGCCGCATTCCCGCGCGTCTGGTTGGATTAGGCGTGAGGCCCGAGCACGTACGCACGCCGGACACAAGACTGGAAACCTCGCGGCAAAACTAGAGAAGCTTGAGAAGCTGAAGAAGCTGAAGAAGTCAAGAAAAGCAGCTAATCGCGCGGCCTGCCCGGATCAGGATCCTCCACGAACACCACGCCCACGCCATTCTGATTTTTCTCGCGCCCCAGTTCGAAGTGCACCACGGTACCGCGCAACGTCATGACGCTGGAAATCGTAGGATCGCTCGAGGCCTCAATTACCACGCGCACTTCAGACTGCAGCCGGGGCCGGCTGTGCAGCGCCAGATAGGCACCCTGCAAACTGATATCGCGCACCGTGGCTTTTTCCTCGAAGGGCCTGCCGTCCTCGGTCTGCCCGCTGATCACCGCCGAAAAACGAAGCCGCCGCCGAATTCCCGTCCGCGTCTCCTTCATCTCCACGGCCACGCCGCGCTCACTCAAATTAATGGACATGCCCTCAGTGGCCGCCCACGTCGCCGGAAATTCCTGCCGCGCCGCCGAAAGAAATCCGTCCACTACTTTGTCAGGCGAATCCGGATCGTGATGGAACAAAACCAGATTCCGCGCCTTGGCCTCGCGCGCGATCTTCACTCCCTCCAGCCAGCTTGAATGGCCCCAGCCCTTGCGGTCCGAAGCCAGCTGCTCTGGAGAATATTGTGCGTCGTAAATCAGCACGTCCGCGCCACGCGCCAGTTGCAGAAGATTTTGATCGCAGGTCGGATTCCCGGGCTCATTGTCAGTGGCATAGACGATCGAGCCGCCGGTTGTTTCGATTCGGTAGCCCAGGCATCCCTGCGGATGATTCAAAAACCGTGCGGTAATGTGCGTGCCGTGAACCTCCCATGATTCCGCGTCGCCCACTTCGCGAAAATCGCGCGCCGCAGTCATCATGGTTACGTCGACAGGAAAATAAGGGCTGGCGAGCTGCGCCGCAAATACTTGCTCCAGGCTATTCGGTCCCAAATATTTCGATTGGAAACTATAGAAGTGAAAGCGGTTCTGCGATTCGAAGAAGGGATGGAAAAACGGGATGCCCTGAATGTGATCCCAATGATAATGCGTCACCAGGATGTGCGCCTCGATGCCCATCCCACGCTGCTTTTCCGTCAGATGGTTGCCCAACATGCGCAACCCGGTGCCGCAATCCAGAATAAATTTGGTTCCGTCCGGCGCAGCCAATTCCAGGCAAGGCGTGTTCCCGCCATAGCGCCACGTGTCGCGCTCGAGCGTCGGCGTCGAGCCGCGCACACCCCAAAAAACCAGTTTGGCACTTTGGTGCGTCATCGCCGGGCGGCTAGCGACGCTGCGCGCCTGCGCCCCCTCTGAGAGTTGAGGTTCACGAAACTGTGCCATGGTAGGCGGGTGCAGCGAGGTAAGTCAATTGCGTTTCAGCGCACGGGTTCGTTCCCTGCGATTGCGGCGATCCATAACGTTATTGACCACGGAACCGCCGAGATTCCCCGCTGTAAGCCAAACCAAATCGCGGTTAGAATCGAGCCGATGCATCAGCAAGCACAAAATGCCGCCAGCCATTCTCACGAAGGTCACAGCCACGGCCACGATCACGCGCACGATCATGATCACGGTCAGAGCCACGGCCTGGGCGGACATTCGCACGTCTCGCTTCCCGCCGAGGGCATGACCTTAGCATTGGGCGCCGCAGTCGTCGCCACGTTCGCGTTAGTCGCCGTCGAGCTGCTAGCAGGTTACGCCGGGCATTCCATCGCTCTCGTCAGCGACGCAGTACATAACCTCACCGACGTCCCCACACTGGTGCTCTCCTGGCTAGCGATGCGCTGGGCCGCGAAGCCCCCCACTCCGCAAAAAACCTATGGCTACCACCGTGCTGGAATCCTCGTGGCGTTTGTCAACGCCATGCTGCTCACCCTCGTCTCGCTCGGCCTGATCTACGAATCGGTGCTGCGCCTGCGCACCCCAGTAGAAGTGAAGACCGGCCTGATGCTCTGGGTCTCCGTCTTCGCGCTGCTAATCAACGGCAGCATCACCCTTGCGCTGCACAGCGGCCGGCGAGACCTGAACCTGCGCAGCGTGTGGATCCACAATCTTGGTGACGCGCTATCGAACGTTGCGATCGTCATAGGCGCGCTAGCCATTCGCTACACTGGCACCACCTGGGCCGATCCGGTAATCGGCATCGCCATCGGCGCGATGGTGCTGTGGTCCGGCATTGGGATCCTGCGCGAAAGCACACACATTCTGCTCGAAGGCCTGCCGCGCAGCATCGCCCTGGAGGAGGTCGCCCGCGCCATGCTGAAAATCGAAGGTGTCCAGGAAGTTCACGACATTCACATCTGGACGCTTGGCACCGACCTCAACGCGCTTTCCTGCCACATCTGCATCCCCGACATGCACATGGAAGAAAGCGAAAAAGTCCTCGCCAGAATCCACGAAGTCCTCGACAAAGATTTTCGCATCACCCACACCACCATCCAATTCGAACGCGCTGGCCTCCCAGCCGACGCCGGACTTTACATGCCCGAACCCATCCGCCGCTCCGACACCTAGCATCGCCGCGATTCTCCTGGGAACGCCGATCTCCTGATTGGCGTACTCCGCCACGCGCTCGAGTCGTGTGCCGCGAGCCGGTCGCACTTGACTCCCCATGAGCCGGTGCAGTTGGATTAAAGCTCGACAACTTTTGTAGTTCGTAGCTCCACGTCGGGGATTGGCCGCGTTCAGGCGCCACTCAAGAAAATTACAGAGGAAGCTGCATCGGTGTCCCGCGCTCTTGATTCACGCGCTGGGTAGCGTCCGCATCCAGAATTTCGGCGGATATCGTGAGGCGCCGGCCTTCCGGCGTGATGTAAATCACTTGGCCCTGCGTCATCGTGAAGGCCACCACGTCCAGCCGGCTACCGTCGCGCAACACCAGCGTCAACGTGCCCGCGTCCGGCAAGGGTTCCTGCTGCTCAGCTTCCTGCGGTTCCGGTGCAGGCGCCACCATACTCACTTCGCTCCGCGTTTCATTCCGCTTGTCAGCGCGTTCGCCGTCGCGCTCGCCGTCACTTGTATTGTCGGCGGCGACTTGCTGGTCATCGCCCTGCTGGTCCTCTTGCTCCACCGCTTCCTGCGGCTGGTCCACTGCCGCATCACCAGGCGCCGCGTAATAATATCCACCAACTCCGAGCAGATAGATCACACGCGGCGTACCAGCCGGCGTTGAAACCGGCTGCGGAGTGTGCCGGGGACCCAATGGCGTGCCAATCGGTGTGAAAACTCTGTTGCCGATATTCTGGCTTCGCAGCGTTGAAGAAGGCAATCCCGCATGACGTGAAGGCGCGTCCGCGCCATGAATGGATGCGTGTGTTCGAACCGAAGAGTTGCCAACAGGAACCGCAGTAGGTAGCGCTGAAGATGTGCGTACGACACCAACGGAAGCGTGGGGTGCAGCTACAGAGACGGCGGTAACATGGCCCCCGGAAGCGGCGAAACCACCGGAGACGCCGCGCTGCGCCATGACGACAGACGGCATCGCCAGCCCAAGCACAGCAGCCAATCCAATCAGCAACCGCGGTTTCATCATTCTCTCCGCTGCGCCCTGTTCATATGACGCCCCAAAACCCCCGCCGGTTGCCGATACTTTACCACCTTCCGCCGCGCGTCGATTTTTCTCTTTTTCCAGCTCAACCGGGCACTTCCATCCTCCCTTCGGTGTCTATGGCCTTAGCCGCTGGGAGTCGCCGACGGGCTCTCGCGCTGGCCTGCCCCCAAAACTGGGCTTGGCTTTTCCCCACACCCCGGATGTGCTATAAACGTGCGTCCGAAGGACTACTAGAAATGGGACAGCCGGAAGCCGCGGTTCCGAAGGCGCAAGCAGCGAAGCCGGAAATCAGCGATCGCAGGCCGCAGCCGGAGCCTTCGCAATATTGCCCGCGATGTTCGGCCCGGCTGGAGCAGCGCAGTTGCAAAATGATCTGCGTGTCTTGCGGTTATTACATGTCCTGCTCGGATTTTTACTGAAGAGAAGGATCGCCGCCCCCGGGCAGTGACTTCTCGGCTCTACTGATTCCAAATACGATTTTGAATTTTCCAGGAGGCGCGAACGTGGCACTCAGAATGGTTGACAATGAAGTGAACGGCGTAACGGTGCTGGAAATTGAAGGGCGCATCGTGCTGGGCGAAGAAAGCAATGCCTTCCGTGAGAAGGTCAAGAGCCTGCTCGCCGCCGGAAAGAAGCAGATCGTGCTGAACCTGGCTCAAGTCGGCTACATTGACAGCGCCGGCCTCGGCACCCTGGTAGCCACCTTCCATAGCGCCCGCTCGCAAGGCGCCGTCCTGAAGCTGGCCAACCTTGGCTCGAAGTTCAAGGAAGTCCTACAGGTCACCAAGCTGATGACCGTGTTTGACACCTACGACAACGAAGCCGCAGCTGTCGCCAGCTTCGCCAAGTAAATTTTCGTTCGGCCGGTAGGGGCGCTGCTTGCTGCGCCCCTGCTTGGCTAGCCTGCAGACTTCACCC
>Ga0210385_10002726_pt1 | contig 10606 bp, 9 predicted proteins | sample IncBWH26OmetaG_FD_160107 | JGI IMG/M metagenome (GOLD analysis project Ga0210385, IMG submission 160107) | Forest soil microbial communities from Barre Woods Harvard Forest LTER site, Petersham, Massachusetts, United States - Inc-BW-H-26-O ... | reverse complement strand
CCTGCAGCGTGGCCAAGGGACCTCCTCAGAGGTACGTGAGAGAAGAACAAACTTTCCGGTCGCTACCGTACTGGGCAAACCACCCCCTAGGCGGGCCATTTGACCAGACGGTAACGAACCAAATTGGCCGCCTGTTTAAAAACTCAGTATTCCGAACGGGCGCGTGGCTTCTCGCTCGGCGACCCCGCTTCCTTGTGCGGACCCGGCCGCCCGGCCGCCCGCGTGGTGCCACCATCAGGTGCCGCCAGTATGGGAGGCTTACCACGCACTTGTCCTCTGGGCCCCGTATCCCCTGAGGTCACACGTTCCGTCTGCACGGGAGTTCCTCGGCGATGCTTGGCAGGGATCACGCGCTCAGCGGCGCGGTCGTATTCGCGGCGCTGGCGCCGTCACTGCACGTGACGGAGGCGCACCTGGCCGCGGGCGTCGTCCTGGCCGCCGGGGCCGGCGTCCTGCCGGACATCGACCACCCCGACTCGACGATCTCCCGGTCGTTCGGGTTCCTGACCGAGTGGTTCGCCTGGGTGGTGGACCGGATCTCCGGCGGGCACCGGCACGGCACGCACAGCCTGGTCGGCATCGCGGTGTTCACCGCGGCCGCCTACGGCGCCGGCCTGTTCCAGTTGTCCGAGCCGAAGGCGGCGGCGACCGGTCACCTGGTGTTCTCCTGGCACATCGTGCCCGCCGTGCTGATACTCGCGCTGCTGTACTCGTCGGCGCTGCGCGCGCTGCACATCGGCGGGCACCACGGCGACCTGCTCGGCATCGCCGCGGCGCTGATCACCTGCTTCACCGGCGCGGACCTGACGAAACTAGCGGTGGGTTCCTGGCAGGTCCCGCTGCTCGCGGTGGTGACCGCGCTCGGCTGCGCGGCGCACATCGCGGGCGATGAGCTGACGCACGGCGGCTGCCCGCTGTTCTGGCCAGGCAGCATGCACGAGTTCCACCTGCTTCCGCGCCCGCTGCAGATCACGACGGCGAAGCTGTGCGAGACGTGGGTCGTCTTCCCGCTGCTGCTCGTCGGACTCGGGGTGGCGGTCTGGCACGCGACCGGCCACCCGCTCGCCCTCCCGCAGCCGTCGAAATAATGCCGGGCAGGTTACCTACCAGAGAACGCGCCACCTGGACCTGAACCGGCAGATAGCCTGATACGGCCATGAATGCCCAGCAAAGCTCCGGTCTGTCGTCAAAAGTGCGCGACATGTGGGAGAAGAACCAGGATCTGCTGAGAAACGCAGGCAGCCTGGCCGCGACCACCGGCATGACCTCGCTCTTCGGCTTCGTCTTCACGATCGTCGCGGCGAGGATGTTCTCGCCGAACGCGGTCGGCTGGGGGAACGCTGCCATCAACGCGATGCAGCTATTCGGCACGATCGGCATGTTCGGCCTGGGCACGATGCTGATCGGCGAACTGCCGAAGCGGAAGGGCGACCGCGGCGGCCTGATGGCAGCCTCAGTGTCCACGTCCTTCTTCGGGTCAGTCCTACTCGGGCTCGCCTTCTCGGTCGTCGTCGGGATGTACTTCTCCAGCAGCCTTCCCGGGGTCGGCTCCACCCTGGGAGAAGTGCTGCTCTTCGTGCTGGGGACCGCCCTGACCGGCGCGACCATGGTCTTCGACGAGGGCACGATCGGCATGCTGCGCGGCGGGGTGCAGCTGTGGCGCAACATGTCCTTGTCCGCGATCAAGCTCATCGCGCTGCCCGTCACTGCCTTCCTGCTGCACGACAAGTTCGGCGTGGGACTCAGCCTGGCCTACGTGATCGGGATCGTCGGCTCCTTGATCCCCGCGAGCATCATGATCGTCCGCGGCGGTTCCCGGCTCTATCACCGACCCGACTGGAGGTCGCTGCGCCGCCTCCTCCCGGTGGCGATCAACCACAACTGGCTCAACCTCGCCATGGCGACCCCGCCGCGGATCATCCCCATCGTCGTCGTGGTCGCGGTCGGGTCGCGCCAGGGCGCCGTCTTCTACGTCTGCTGGATGATCACCGCGCTGCTGTTCATGGTGCCCGTCCACCTCGGAACCGTGCTGTTCGCGCTCGCGTCGGCGTCCCCCCAGGTCGTCGCCGAGAAGCTTCGTTTCGTGCTGCGGGTGTCCCTGATGATCGGCCTGCCGGTGATGGCGGTGCTGGCGATCGGCGCGCACTTCATGCTCGGCATCTACGACTCACCCAAGAACGACTTCGTCTACTCGCACCTGGGCACCGTGCCGCTCTGGCTGCTCATCACCGGCTACATACCGCAGATGCCGCGGGCGCAGTTCATCGCGGTCTCCCGCGCGACCAACCGGGTCGGCCAGGCGGCCGGCCTGATCTGCTTTTTCGCGTGCTGTGAGATCACCGCGATCTTCGTCGGCGGCAAGATCGGCGGCCTCGACGGGCTCTCCTTCACCTACCTCGGCGTCCTGATCATGGAAGGGCTGATCACCGCGCCGACGGTGCTGCGCGCCGCTTACGCGGTGACCGCTACCGCCGCCGCGACCGGGGCCTTCCCCGCCGTCCCGGCCACGGCGCGGGCCACCGGGGCGTTCGCCCGGTCCGGCCCGCTGTCCAGGGTCACCGGCGAGCTTGCCAAGCTGACCGGCTCCTTTGCCGCGCTGCCAGGCGTGCCCGACCGGCAGGAGGGTGGCCTCGCCGCCCTCTTCGCGATCGCCTCGGCAGCGGCCGCCTCGGAAGGGCACACGCTTGACGTGGCGACCGAGGTCTGGCGAACCGGCGCGTTCCCGGCCATCCCCGCCGACGCCACCGGGCCACGGAAGGTACACCGACCCGCCGCCCAGACCAGCTATGACATGCTCGCTGGCCGGGGCGCCCCGACGGTACAGACGCCATTGCAGCAGGCGAACTACCGGCGACGGCAGCAGGCGGGTATCGACGCGCTGCTCGCGATGGCTACCCCGGTCGTCCAGCAAGACGATCAGCGCCAGGGGTTGCGCAATGACAACGATGAACCATTGATCACTAATCGTGATGCTAAACGTTCATAACTTACCCAACGGAGGTTCGACTTCATGACTGCGGTGTCACCGCTCCGGGTCCCCGTGCTGATGTATCACGAGATCGCTGACATTTCGGCCACCCCGGACCCATTCGCGGTCTCCCCGCGCGTCTTCGCCGAGCAGCTCGCCTACCTGCGCGAAGCCGGCTTCACGACGCTCACCGCGGGAGCGCTGTCCGCGATTGTCGCCCACGGCGACGGAGACCTGCCGGCGCGGCCCGTGGTGCTCACTTTTGACGACGGGTACGGCGATTTTTACACCCAGGCCCTGCCGCTGCTGAGGCAGCACGGCTTCACCGCCACGGTTTTCCAGACCACCGGCTGGGTCGGGAAAGAGGACGAAGCCAAGCGCATGCTCAACTGGCAGGAGCTCGCCGAGTCCGAGCAGGCGGGCATCGAGATTGGCGCGCATACCTGCACGCACCCGCAGCTCGACCAGTTGCCTGAAGATCTCCTGCGCGAAGAGCTTTACGCGAGCAAGAGCCTGCTCGAGGACAACCTGGGACTGAAAGTCCCTGGACTGGCGTACCCGTACGGCTATTCCAGCGCCAGGGTCAGGCGGGTGGCGAGGGAGCTCGGCTACGAATACGCCTACGCCGTGGGCAACTCGGTGACGACCCGCGCGGCCAACCCGTTCACCCTGCCGCGGCTCACCGTGCGGCGGTCAACCTCGGCGGATGACTTCCGCAAGGTGGTCAACGGCCAGGACACGATGACGGTCAGGCGGGAACGGATCCTTACTCAGGGGTACTCCGTGGTCCGGCGCGCCCGGTCCGCAATGCTCGAACGGCGCGAGCGAGCGTAGTATCCGGCTCAGTTCAGGAACAGGGCCAAGGACCGCGGATCGCGCTACCGCCGCGGTACCGCTAGGCCTAGGCGGTCGATGACCCCCGGCTTCCCTTCCTACGGAACAGGCCTTCCAGCAGGTACCAGAGGTAACCGGCGACGGTCACCGAGAAGGCGGCGACGATGGCGCCGCTCCGGCCAAGGCCGGAGACGTCGCCACGGACCGCGTCGGCGAGCCCGCGTCCCACGCCCGCCGGGAGGATGCGAACCGCGTAGTACCGCTCGAGGGACGTGCTCTCGTCAAAGCCGTCCATGCGCGCCATCGCGGCCTTGCCCCAGCCCTGGAGGAAGCACCGGCTCATCAGGTAGCCAAACGTTGCCCGCCCGGCCGGAACGCGGTGCTTCATCACCTTCGCCGGATCCCACATCCAGACCGCGTTGTCCTGCATCGCGGCGATCCGCAGGCACAGGTCGGTGTCTTCCGGCAGCGACTTGTTGCCGATCTTCCCGAAGTCCTCGCGGAAGCCGTCAACGACCTCGAACGCGCTCCGCTTGACGAGCATGGCGCTTGTCCACACGTTGCGCACCGCGGTCGGCGCCTTGGGCAGTCCGGAGTATGACACTCCGATGGTCCAGCTGAATTCACCAGGGAACCATGAGGGGCATCGGTCGTCCCATAGCCCGTCGCTGTAGCAGCCGACACCTACGACGCCCGGGGTCACGATGTGGCGCAGCAGGGTCGCCAGCCAGACCGGAGTAACGATCGAGTCGTCGTCGAGAAACGCGACCACCTCGCCCCGCGAGGCCTTGACACCGCTGTTCCGCGCGCCGGAGACGCCGCGTCCGCCGATGTTCGGCACCGCGATCACCTCGGTGAACTCGCGGGCGATCTCCTCGAGCAGCTCCGGGTTATGGTCAACGACGACGATGATCTCCGCGGCGGGCACGGTCTGCGCCTGCACCGAGGCCACGCACTCATGCAGCCAGTCCCAGCGAGCCTTCGTATAGGTCGGGATGATCACCGAGACCGTGGGATAGGTGATCCCCTCGCCCGCGGCGGGTTCCCCGGGCGCGACATCACTGGCGCTGTCCTTCATCGCGGCGGTTACCGGCCTGTCCCGACAGTCTCGTTACTCTTTAGGTCATAGCTCATAACGGAGGCGCCTACCTCTTGAATCCTCAGGACCTTTGCAGCTCGGCGGACTTGGCCGGGACGCCTGACGAAAGCCGCTTACGACCAGCTGCACGGGTCCTGATCAGAATCCACAGGCACCATACCGCATCGCGCCAGTTGATCTTCTTTCCCTGCTCATGGGACCGGCTGTGATAGCTCACCGGCACCTCGAACGGACGCACCCCGCTCAGCAGCATCCTCGCTGTCACTTGAGTGTCCAGCCCGAAACCCGTCTCGGTGAGATTCAGCCCCGTGAACATCGAGAGCGGCATCAGCTTGAGACAGGTATGCATGTCACTGAGATAAGAATTATAAAGGATATTCGCGAAGTGGGTCATCACTTTATTGCCGATGGCGTACCGGTAAGACTGGTACACCGTGTTGCACCCGAAGAGCCGCACACCGTAGACGACATCGCATCGCCCCTTAATGACGGGGATGAGCATGTCGGCGATGTCCTCCGGCGCATATTCCATATCAGCGTCGAATGGGATCATGTGAGTTCCGGTCGCCAAAGTCGCCGCGGTGAGGAGGCTCGCGCCCTTCCCCGAGTTCTGGGTGTGACGGTGTATCACGACCCGGGGGTCGTCGACCTCCTTGAGCAAGTCGGGCGTGGCGTCCGAGCTGCCGTCGTCCACGATGATGAGCTCGACCTCGCAGGGAAAGCGGGCCTGCAATATCGCGTGCACCACTTTCAGGATCGTGCGCTCTTCGTTGTAGGCGGCCATGAGAATGGACAACTTAACGGGAACAGGCCTACCGTCATCACCCAGGAGATTCATCTCATCCACAGAACGTAGGCGAGTCGAGGCCTCCGCCGACCCTGCTCGGAAAGTCGACCCTGCACGCGGGCCTTCAAGCGCCACGCTTGGAGTCTCAATGCTTACCACGGGTATCCCCTTACCTCGGTCCGCCCAGACCCGGGTAGCCCAATCCCTTGACAGCGGGCATCATCCAACCCCGATTAGGAGGGCGTCTCAACTGTGGTTACCGCGTCACGGGTCGCGGCACGTCCTTCCAGTCAATCCATACAAAGTAACTAGTTGTGACTTCAGCGTTAGACATTTCACCTGTGGCAGGAGTCTACACAGATCGGGCGCAGCTTCGCAGACCTTTGGTCCTCCGGACATAGATCGTGATGTCACTGCTTTGTTATCATTTGCCACGAGCAGTGACCGATACCGCGGGAACGCCCGCGCCCTCGGCTGTGCGGCGACTGCGGGCCGACTGGCAGCCTGCTGCGGATTGCCAGGTCCGGCGGCGCAACGGCGACTCGCCCGGCCGCTCCGCCCGGCTACACCGCACCTCGTGTCCAACTCCCGCGCAACGGGTGACACGTGCGTCATCAGCCCCGCCGCCAGCCGTCCGGGATGTCGAGTTCACGCACCACCACCGCCGGATTGCCTGCCGCGAGAACCCGCGGCGGCAGGGTGCCCTTGACCACCGACCTGGCGGCCACGACGGTGTGGTCGCCGATGCTGCTGCCGGGCAGTACGAGTACGCCGTTGCCAAGCCAGACGTTCTTACCGATGGTCACGGGACGAGGCTTGTCGGGGTGACCGGGCTCCATCTGGTGCCAATTCGCATCGTATATCGCCGAGAAATCGCCGATCAGGGTGTCATCGCCGATCTCGACCGACTCTTTCGCCGCGATGACGACTCCCTGGTTAACGAACACCCGGTCGCCAATAAGCAGCTGGGCATTAAGATCCGAGGAGATTTCACAGGGCGCGACGTAGCCGCGGATCACGAACCGCCGTCCTATCCGTACGGTACCGTTGCCGTCCAGCTTGGGCAGTCGCCCCTCGCACGCGACGAGCGAGACCTCGAACCCGTGCATCCGGAACAAGAGGCTGCAAATCGCCGACCTCAGGAAGAGGTACGGAGTCTTCCGCACGCTCAAGGCGCAGTCCCGTCACAGGGATCCTCAGCCTTGAGAACGGTTGGCAAAAGCTTAATGTTGCTTACGCACGCGCCGTTAGTGACGTAATGGAATGGCGTGCTGGTGTTCGGCAGCAGGTAAAGATCCCCCAGCATGGCGTAATTATTCGTATGCCAGACGATAGTCTTCTGCCATGACTGACCGTCGTTAAGCGTGATGGACCAGTTGCCGATGACCTTGCCGTTCACCACGAGCTTCAATTCGTACTGCTCGGGCACGCCCTGGTGGTTGGTGACGCCAAGGTGCCCTTGGGTGGCGTTTCCCTGGAGAGTGTCCTCAACCGCGGCCGCCTGGTTCTGGGCCGCCAGGTTATTGCTCAAGAGCGCGATGTTCTCGGCCTCGGAGTTATCCACCACCGGCGTCATCCACAGCATGGTGTACCCGGGGAACTTCTCGGCTTCCGCGCTCTTGACGGAATACGCGACCGCGCCGATGGCAATCAATCCGGCCAGGCCGAAGATGAAGGAGTGCAGCACGAGGCCGCTCCGGGGCGGCGGCGGCTGGCTCGCCCGCTGCTGCCGTCGCCGTCGTTCGTCGACGGGCACCTCGCGCAGCCGCTGGACCGCGGCCACGACCACGCCGAGGAGGGTGAGGACGACGAGCAGGCCAACCCACGACGACCGGAACAGCGGGATGTGCAGCCCGTAGAACAGGAAGCCGCCGAGGATGGGGAAGATGAGGGCCATGCCGAGCGAGGTCAGCACGCGTTCGAGGCCTGGCAGCCGCTGGGTGAGTATCGCCTCTGACCACAGGTAGCCAGGGGCGAAGAAGAGACCCATGCCGAGCGGAATCGTGACCTGGCCCGGCAGGTGCTTCGCGGCCGCCAGACCGCCGAGGATCGCGACTACCGTCGCAATCGCGATGTCAAGGTTTCGTCGGTACATATCCGAAGCTCACGAGGTCGTAGAAGTTGATGGTCCCGTCGTCGTAGACGCGGGCCACGCCTTCGATGTGGTTGTACTTGGTGAGAAAGGCAAGCGGGACCGTCGAAGTGGAGCTGCTCGACTGATCCAAGAAGTAGTTACCGGACGGCGGCAGCGACTTCGTCAGCCGTGTGTCCGTCTCCACGTACTGCATGTTCAGTGATTCGGCCTCGTTCGCCACGGCCGAGGTCCACGTCGGGGTGCTGTACAGGAAGGTGGTTACCTGCTGGGGATTCTGGTTGCCGTAGCCGATGAGCACGGGATAGATCCCCTGGTCGGCGGCGATCACGTTGCCGGGGCCGAGCTGTGCCAGGCTCCAGTAGGAGATGGCGATCTCCTGGGGGTCCACCGAGGCCTCAAAGCTGGCCACCTGGTGCGGACCCGGGAGTCGTTCCCAGAACGGCGGCCAGCCGTTGGCAAGCCCGTCAATCAGGAGTGCGACGACCGCGGCCGCGACGAAGGCGGTCGCCACGGCGCCCAGGCGGCGCATCGGGGCGCTGTTGACCAGCCTGGTCAGGGCGAGCGCGGCGATGACGCTCACCGGGATGTACAGGTAGGTCGCGGCCCGCCCGGCGAGCTCCTGCCCGTCCGAGGTCCCGAGGCGGATGCCCAGGGAGATGATCCAGCCGAGCATGGCGCCGATCATCATGCCGATGATCCACGGGTGGCGCCGGTGCCGCTTCCACGCCTGCCACGAGCCGACCGCGATCAGCACCGTGATGGCGAGCAGGCCGATCGCTTCCAGGGCGGTATTGCCAAGGGGCGACGACGAGGTGGACGCCGCGCCGGACGACCCGCCGTTGGTGAGGTTCTTCAGGCTCTGGGCCATGCCCACTACCGTCGGGCTGAAGTAACTGATGGTGTCCGGCGCGATGAAGGCGATCCAGCCTGCCACCGAGAGCGCCGAGATCAGCGCGAGGAGGCCAAACCTGTGCGCGGTGTTGCGTGAGCCAGTGAGCCTGCTCGCGATCGCCACCAAGGCCAGGAACCCGGTGAGCATGTAGCTGGTGACGTGGTGCGTGATGACCGTGGCGAAGATGCACAAGACCGCGACGATGAACCAGCGCGTGCGGTCCGACGACGACTTCTCGATGGCCGACCTGAGGCCGGCGACGATGCACATGCCAAGGAAGGCGAGGGCGAGCGTCTCGTAGACGAACATCGAGTTGAACGACGTCAGCGAGGGCGCGGCGAAGTAGATCAGGATCGCGATGCCCGCGATGCGGTGCGAGCGGATCGCGACGACGAACGCCAGGTAAAGGAACAGGATGAACAGCAGGTGGGCAACCCCCGCGACCACCAGTCCCGCCTCGAAGACGGAGAACCCGGTGGCCGAGACCAGCGCGGAGGTAACCTCCTCGATCCCCGGGTAGTGCGTGCCGATCGGCAGCCCGTAGTTCAGCTCGAACAGCTTGCCCGACTGCAGCATGTTGGTGGTGCCGCGCCAGTGCAGGAACTCATCGTTGAAGGCGAAGCCAAGCGGTTCGTAATTGACCTTCAGGAAGTATTCCGCGACGGTGAGCATCGTGATGAGGCCGACGATGCCGCTGTTGCTGAGTGAACGCCGGCTCAGCAGCCGGCAGCCGATCGGAACCAGGATGAGCGCCTGGCCAAGCCAGTACAGCGCGATGCCCTTCGCGCTCTGCGGACCGTCGCCCGCGCGTCCGGCCGCGTAGCCCATCGACGAGACGAAGACACCGACCGCCACGGTAAGCGCGATGACGCTTATCGGAATGCGGGAGATTACGGACGCCTCCGGAGCGCGCTCAGCGCGAATTGGCCTGCGGACCGCTGCCCGCGAGCCGAGTGATCCGTCCATCGCCACCACGCCCCGGGAACCTCCAACCGTCTAGGCGTACCTGTCTACCTGCCCGGACGATCGAAGCGCCCCTCGAAAGCAGCATAGGCGATCGAGGTTGGCATACGTAGCAAGTCCGGCAAGTAGCCCGTTGTAGTACTTGTGACAATTCCGCGTGTGACTAGTGACGCAGTGTGGCCGCGGCGCGGCGCTGCAAGCGCCTGCTCTTCGCGTAGACGACCGGTCCCATGAGCATTCCCTGCAGCTGCCTGCGATCCAATTCCGCCGCGAGGGCCGGCGGCTCCGGCGGCGCCTCTTCCGCGGTTTTCCCGCCCTTCAGGTAGCCGGCCGCCAAGGGGAGCAGCTTGACCAGGCCGAGCAACGCGCCCGGCCGCTGCCGCAACAGGCCAGCGTAGAAGGCGGTCAGTCCGACGCTGTAGCCGTGCAGTTGCTTGTTGAGGCTGGCCATGTCCTGGCGGTGGTGATGCCACATGAGGGCGGCGGGCTCATAGGCGACCTCGTACCCGCACAGCATGACGAGGGTTATCGCGAGCGTGTCCTCGCCGCCCCCGGTCGGGGTACCGGCACCGAGGGCCACGTCGAACCCGCCGATGCGGTCGAGCGCCGCCCGCCGGAAGGCCATGTTGGCGCCCACGCCGAACGGCGGCAGCGGCCAGAGCGGGCTCTGCGGCCCGGACTTGGTGAAGGTCTCCCGAACGAAGCCACGGCCCTTGCTGTGGCCGCCAATCTCCTCAAACAGGTTCTCAACCGCATTGTCCAGCCGAGCGGGAAGGACTATGCCAGAGACACAACCGACTCGCTCCCCCTTGGCGAAGGCGCCCGCGACGCCGGCCAGCCAGTGCTCGTCCGGCTCGTCGTCATCGTCGAGGAAAGCGATGATGTCGCTCGCCGCGGCGGCTATTCCCGCATTGCGGGCCCAGGACAGGCCGGGCCGTTGCTCCACGTGATAGCGGAACTCCGCTCTC
>Ga0210385_10002725_pt1 | contig 10606 bp, 10 predicted proteins | sample IncBWH26OmetaG_FD_160107 | JGI IMG/M metagenome (GOLD analysis project Ga0210385, IMG submission 160107) | Forest soil microbial communities from Barre Woods Harvard Forest LTER site, Petersham, Massachusetts, United States - Inc-BW-H-26-O ... | reverse complement strand
ATTGTTTTTCACTTGTGTCGCCCCAACTAGCTCGGGCCGTTTCCGCTTCATCGATCCGGTGCTGCCCACCAAACATCTCTTCGGTCACGATCGACCATGATGAGTTATGCGAACTCCCCGCAGGGAGGCGGGTCGCCTAATCAATCAGACGGTGACTCTTCGCACCATAACGCTCGCCAGGCATTCCCGCACAGGCATCACCGCTTTTCTGCTGCATCTGTCCACGACGACAGAACTCCTGGTAATCAATCTGGTCCCGCAACATGATCCACAACCGAATCCCCAGTTTTCGCGCGGCGGCGACTCGCGCTTTCCCCACACCCTTCTGCACTAATTTGCGCCGATAGAACCGACGCAATTCCGGGTCCCGGCGCACCGCATGTACCGCGGCCTCACACCAGAGAAAACGCAACAGCGGATTACCTTGCTTGCTCAGGCCTCCCAGCCGCTGTCGCCCGCCGCTGGAGTGTTCCCGGGGAATGATCCCGATGTAACTCGCCAGCGCCTTGCCGTCGCGAAACCGTTTCGCATCGCCCAGAAAGACATCGGTCGCCAGGGCCGTGATCGGTCCCACCCCAGGATGAGTCATCAGCAGCCCGGCGGTGGGTCGTCGGCCTGCTTGTTCGAGGACTCGCTGATTCAGTTGTTCGATCTCCGCTTCGAACCGGACGTACATCGCTTGCAACTCGCTGCGCCGCTGCGCGGTATGGGTGGCCAGCGGCAACGACGCGATCGCCCGTTGTCCGCTTTCGCTCCACAGCGAACTCCCTCGCCTTAAACCATTCGCCAGTGCGATCGCCTGCAACGCATTCTGTATCCGCGTACGCAGACGCACCCACTGATGACGGTGCAAGAGCAACCCTCGCAGATCCAGCAGTTCCCGGGAGGGCCGCCAGATCGACGGAAAACGGTTTTCTACCAGCAGCTTTAGCAGTAACTCCGCATCGCGCTGGTCATGTTTCTGTCTACGGGGCTCGGCCGCTCGAATCGTCGCCGGATGTCCGACCTGACAGTCGATTCCCAGTTCTTCCATCAGCTGCAAAAACCATTTCATCGACCCCGTCGCTTCGATGCCTACACGCACCGGACCGGAAAGCGTGGAATAAAACTCCCGCACGCTGTTGCCTTCGTGCGTGAGAGTCTTGTTCACAACCTCTCCCGTCGCGGTGTCTAGCATCGCCAACGTTTGCTGGCGAGCGTGCAAATCACAGCCTATAATCTGCATCTCGGCCTCCTTCGGTCCGAGCACTGTTGGGGTGAACACCGAACAGTCTACTCGGGCCGTAGCGAGGCCGACGTCGTTGTGACATCAATCAGGCGTTAGAGTGTTGCATGGCTGCTCACATTCGCCGTGCTTGCGCTACCATTTCCACCAGAACTTGTCGGGCTTCCGCTGAGCTCCTTACCTCCCGTAAAAATGCGATGCGGGCGCCGTGCGTGCCGTCCTTCGCCTTCAAGTGTACGTGAAAGCCGAGTCGGTCCACCGAACTCATCGCTACTTCCTGAGATTCGATTCCAGCAAATGCCCGTGCAAGCAGGACGAGCGCATCCCCGTGATCGGCGTTCATGTGCTGGATGATCTCGGTTGCCTTGTCAGCCAATGGGTCGGGTTGCCCTAGGTAATATTCTGAGGCAGCGACCCAGCCCATCACCCCGAAGCCACCCACGTAATAAACGTCCACCACGTCCATTCGGTAAAATGAGAAGTCTTCAAAATCCACCCAGTATTTGCTGTTGGCATAACGCGCCAGGTAGAGTCTCCGTGCTTCAGCCACTTCCGGCTCCGGTACCGGCAGAATGTTTCCTACCAACGTAACTCGTGACGCCCCCAGGGGATCGCCGATGATATCGGGTTGGGTCACCAACAGGCCGGAACGCGGGTCTGCCTGCACGTTTTGCGTGTGCATGGCCATCGTGCTGATAAGGAAGACAGGATTCGCGCGGTCGTCCAATCCATAGGGCATCACGGATCCGAAGGGAAATCCCTGTTGCTTACGAGAAAGTGTCGAGAGACTTCCAACGCGGCCCAGATACACTAAAGTGCGCGCTCGTTCGGCGAACGTAGGCTCGGCGACCGCAGGTTGGTTACTTGCAGCCCCCGACCCAGCGTGTTTCCCCGCAGCCAGTGACGACATTCCTGTTCTCCTAAGTGGATTCGGCACACGAGTCGGGATTGTCTTGTGTTCGGCGACCCCTGTTAGCCGCAAAGCCGCGCTGAGCCGATCCACAGTTGCGCCAAATCTCTGAGATTGTGTTTGTATGTACGCGTTACCAAGTACTGCTTGCCACCTTTTACGCGCAGCTTGTACTCCCCCGTCGGTAAAGGTTGGATCTCCTCGACGGCCGAAATATTCACGACGACCGAGCGGTGGATGCGAATAAAACCGTAGGGTTTGAGCTTCTCCGCCATGGACGAGAGGGACGCGTGCACCAAATGCGGATTATTTCGGGGTCGCAATGAAACGTAATTACCTTCGGCTTGCACAGCCACGATGTCGGCTAAATCCAACAGTAGGATGCTACCGTTTGCCTTAAACGCGATTCGTGGCATATGTCAGAGGGATAGATCGGATCGTTTTTTCCGTTCCATCAGTCTCTCGTCCGTTCCCGCCCCGGCCTGCCTGCAAGTTTCGAATGTGGGAACTCGCTGGGCTTGCAAACCGGCCGGTATGTACCGGAGTCAAACTCACTCGTTAGAAGCCGATGCAATCCAACGCGTTTGCCGTTGCTCGGCTGGCCCAAAGACCTTAGCCAACCCACGATGTTTTTGATTCCGGCCTTTATCACCTTCGGATCCTGAGCATTCTTGGCCAGTGAACTGTAGCCTTCGACCATTGCAATCAGTAAACTGGCGGCGTCAGTCGGTTCCACGTCGCGGCGAACGCTTCCGTGGATCTGGCCCTCCCGCAAAACGGAAGCAGCGGCCTCGCGCCAGGCATCGAAGACCATCTCCAACCGCTTCCGGAATCCCGCGTCGAGAGGAGACATTTCCTGGGCTAGATTGTTCAGTTGACAGCCGCCGCATACATCCTCGGGCTCAACGGGTATACCTTGAACGATGCCGATCAAAGCGTCGATAGGATCCTTGACGCCCTGTAAAGGCCGCACCCATTGGCCGCGGACGTTGGAGAAGATGACCTCTTCAACGACGGCATAGCCCAAGGCTTCCTTGTTTTTGAAGTGGTGGTACAGCGCTCCCTTGGTGACGCGAGCGGTGGCCAGAATTGTGTCCAGGCTTGCACTCTGGAAACCCGATCTGTAGATCTCGCGAGATGCCGCCCGCAGCAAACGCTCCCGCGTGCGCTCAGGATCGCGCAGCCTGGCCGCTCTACGTTTCGGATTCTTGCGTGCTGCCAACATACCAATCAGTATGTATGGTAACTATAATTATCTGGAAGTCAATCACAATGGTATGAAAAGTAGGAGAAATAGTCGCTCTGGCCGTTTTCGGGTCGTCCTAGGATTCTGTTACTTCGCCACTCGCTTTCGAACTCTGGGGTGTGGGTCCTGTTGTGTCGCGTAATCGTTGAAAACCTGGAGCACCGCATGCTCCCTCATCTCTCGCTCAGCACAAGTTTGTGAAATTGGGAGCCAATTCTACTCTCAAGAGATTGCTCGCGTCAAAAGGAGAAGAGATGAGCACATTAAGACCGTTGCGGAATTTCTGGATACCGTGCGTTGCGGTGATTATTCTGGGTTGTTTCAGCGATGCGGTCGCTCAAACAAGCTACAAGATTACCGATTTGGGTATTAACAACAAGAGAGACAACTTCAGCATGGCCATGGGCCTCAATAATCAGGGCTGGGCGGAGAACATGGATGGGACCGTGAACCCTCCCGAGACTAGTCTGTTTACGACAGTTGCAAGGGGTCGCGCGGTGATAAGCATCTACGGATTCAACATCGACCTGGGCACGCTTGGAAAACCCGGCGCCAACAGTTGGATCAACTGGGGCGGGATCAACGACCGCGGGGAAGCCGTTGGTCAGTCCGAAACGGCCGATCCAGATCCGAACGGCGAAGACATTTGCGGCTTCGGCACACACCTCACGTGCGTTCCCTTTCTGTGGCGAGACGGCCACATGAGCGCTCTTCCGACGCTCGGCGGAAATAATGGCCAGGCCAGCGCCATCAATAACCGCGGAGAGGTCGTTGGATTTGCCGAAGACGGAGCCGTGGACTCCACCTGCCCAGCCGGCACAACTAACAATCGGATTGCGTTGTCGGCGTTGTGGGAAAACGGTAAAGCCCAAGCCCTTCCTCTGGTGGGTAGCGATGTAGACGGTTTCGCATTAGGGATTAACGATCGAGGCCAAGCCGTAGGCTACTCCGGAAACTGCACCACAGCGACGCACGCCGTAATGTGGCAAGACAAGACTGCCTTCGTGCTTCAGGATCTTGGTGGTACAGGTTCCAATTTCGCCTACGTTATTAGCAACCGCGGCCAAATCGCCGGGCAGATCGGCACTGCTGACGGCACAACCTTCCATGCCGGAGCTTGGCTGAACGGCGCCGACGGCGCAGTCACAGACCTTGGCGTTCTGCCGGAAGATTTTGCCGCCTTTGCCACCGGCATCAACAACCGGGGCCAAGTGGTCGGAAACAACTTTGACTCCAGTTTCAACTGGTCACACGGCTTTATCTGGCAGAATGGTGTGATGACAGACCTTAACACGCTAATTTCCGCGGACTCCAACCTCTTCATAATCTCGGCTAGCAATATCAACGACCTCGGGCAAATCTCGGGTATGGCAACGGTGCAAAGCGGGTCCCATAAGGGAGACATCCACGCCTATCTTTTGACCCCCGCACAGGGACGTATAGAGGGCGCCTCGATGGCAGATTTCGCACGTACACACCCGCAATCCGTCGTTTTGCCCGCAAATGCTTGCAACCACTCTTTGCAGAGACTCGGGCCCGGCCGATTCCAGCGTTAACGGGCATTTTCGGAGCTTCCACATTCCAGCTATATGCTGCGCGAGGGCGCAAGCCCGGAAAAAACGCCGCGATTCCAATAGCGCGGGATCGCGCGGGACAACACGGGTCACGTCGAATATCGGCGTGACCCATAATTTTTGCAGCAAGAGCTGCTCGGAAGAGCGAGCGAATGCGTATGCCTCAAGATGTACGCGCCTGCCCAGCTGCGGCGCATTAAGCAAACGCGGTCTTCCAGCTCAGACTTCCGCTGTCCGTCAGTTTCCGATCGCTGATCGGTTGAACCCGCACGAACTTACCAGGCGCTACTGATTCTTTCGCTGTTGGGCGCGGGCTGTTGAGGGCGGAACATGGCCCTTCAGACGCATGTAAACGGCGAGGTTGCCGTAGTGCTCGTAGTTGTGGGCGATGTTGTACAACAGCACAGCGCCCCGGACGGTGTTGGTCGATCCCGTGCCAACGACATTCGCAATCTGCAACGGCTGAACGAAGTTAGCGTCGGTGGTGGCTGCGTACACCCGGTCACAATAAACCAGCGAATCGTTCAACGCCTTAACGAGTCCAGCCTTGTCAGTGATTTGCTCGTGGTCAACGGTTGCTGCCGACTTTTCGCCCGCAGCTTGCGAACAGAAGAAGAAGTTTGCATCGACCACGTGACCGATAATCTGACCGAAGCTCCGGACCTGCGGCGTCGGTCGAAAGGCGTATTCATCCGCAGGCATGTTCTCTGCCGCCTCCGCTAGATCTCGACGAATCATCGCATGCATCGCCTTGGCACTGCCCGCCAGCGAGGGCGACAACTCATCGGGAAAGCCAGCGTCCGTCGCTTGAGCGGACGCCGCTGGCAAAGTCACATACGCAAAGACAACAACCAGTATGAGCAGACGCAGCATCGGTCGCCTCCCTTTAGCGTGCGAATCGTTTTGGCACGCGCGGCTCACTTACCCGCATGTCGTAAGCCAAAAGCGCTATCCGCTCGGGATCACAAACTTCCCCGAGCGTGCGCGGAATCTCTAACTCAATGCGTGCTCCATCCCGCACTCCAACGTCCTCGCTGCACGGAGACCCTCGCTTCGTCCTCCTGGTCGCCCACGCGAAAGAACGCGCCGCTGTAGTTGCCGGACATCAATCGAACTAACACGTCCTAGCCCGATAAGTCATGCGAAACCGGATGAGTGCCTTTAGCTGGCCAGAAACGGGGTTCTCGGAAAGGTTCAAACGAAAACTGTCTCACCACAGGGGTTCACTCAATCGAGTGTCCGTCGACCAGTAAGTGAGCGAGGTGAATCCGATGTCGACATGATTTAATGGGTACAGCGTCGCACCAACCCATCCCGAAATCTGCGTTCTTGGACCGAATGGACCAAGACTCAAAGTTAAGGCAGTTCAGGAAGTCATTGCAAGCACCTTATACGGTGAAGGTTGCACGCGATGGGTGGACCCATCAATCTGCGTAAGCACCTGGCAACAGGGCAGGTAGTCATTCTCACGAAATTCGATTAGACTCACTATTAGAATCATATAGTTGCAGTGGGCGTGTAGCTCAGCTGGGAGAGCACGTGCTTTGCAAGCGCACTCGGGCGCTCCAAAGGCTCTTTCCACTACGCTCGGTTTTCAATGTTTTCAATAGTTTCGGGGAATCTGCTTCTCGTTCGAAGTAACTCCCGAGACCGCAATTACATAGGGTTTTGGTACAGCTAGGTTCGAGAGCCCTCGGGGTGAACACCCTACTGCACAAGTAGTTTGCCCAATTTCACTTCTCCGCTGCGCTGGTTCGCTACGTCTGGGATTGCGACGACATCTGCGGCTGTCGACCGGAGGCAGGCGCGGAAGTTGTACCCAGCTCGGTGCTTTCCTGATTCTGGAGGCTCGGTTGCGAGTTCGCGCTCGACGGACGCGGCTTCAGTGCGAAGCGAATGCCACGGCGAGCATTGTCATCCACAGTTCGCCGCCAATCCACTAACTTCAGCGTGCTTGCCGCGCCATAGTCCTGATGCGATCGAGTCTGCGAACTCGCGAAAAAGCCGACACCGCATTTCAGCGATCCACAACGAGCTGGCCTTTCATGCCTCGATGCCCAAGTCCACAGACATGACAGCACTTGAATGAGTAGGTACCAGGAGTTTGCGCCACGAATTCAATCGTGGTTGTTTCACCCTTCTTGAGTTGCCAACACTCTTGGGGCGAAGCAAATACCAAACCGTCGGAACCATTCGAGTTGGGACCGTCGGGAACAGTGGAAATCGAAAAACCATGGTCATGGTCAGCTGCGGTGATCTTGAGCTGAATTTTCGAGCCGCTCTTCACGTGAATGGGATCGGGGGAATACTCATATTTTTTGGCGGTGACTTCTATGACTTGGACGCCGTCAGTGGGCGCCGGCGCCGGCCTGGGGTGTGCGAAGAGTAGCGCAGGCCACAATACGATCGCGCCCAACGCGGGTAACAGGCTACGCGGGCCAAGCTTATTCATGGAGCCTCCTGATAACTCCTCGAAAGGTAGACCGCCACGCGTTTCGTTTTATTCCCGATGACCCGTCCTTCGCTCGCTTTTTCTGTCTGAGGGGCGATGCGTGGCTGATTACCCGGCATAAGAACCGGAGACATGTCTCAACACCTACAACGAGTATATTTTTGATGAACTTTTAGAACGAGCTACAGACCAACCAGATCCTGCGAGTGCGTTCGAGCTGCCTAGCGGACTTTGACGGCGAACCGCCGTTCGGAGACGCTTTCAATTTCTCCGTGAAAGGTCTTCGGCCGTTCGATCAGTCTGGGCATCTCCGTGCCAAGCAATTCCGACAAGCGGAGGTGGAAGCAAAAAGAGTCGCGGAATCTGCATCCGAGAACGATGCCCGCCCCGTTTCCACTTGTCATTTTGCGTCTGCTCCAGCGAACGCCGCGTCGGACTCAGCGAGATGCTCGCGCACCGCCTCCACGGTTAAACCCGAAATCGGAATGCCGAGGGTTGTTCTTGTGCGCGGCGAATTAAACAGGATGACCGATTCCATCTTGTTTGGAATTTCTTTCAAAACGCCCACGTATTTCCCGCCTCCGGCAGCGACAATTGACGAGAATTCCGTTTCGCCGAAGCCGAAAGCTGGCGCGGTATCAATGCTCTGATCCGATCGCTGTTTAGAATCCTTCATACTCTTCCAGACCGCGTCGCTCTCGTGTTTATTCCACGAAGTTTGCTTTCGATTGGTTCCACCAAAAGGAACAGCCATGTATTCTTAGCTGTTTTGTCCGCAGCCAATTCGACAGGAAGATCGGACGAGGGCTAGACCGAAGCAACGTTTCACAACGTCTTGCCTGAGCGCTCACGAAACGCCATGCGCACCAGGCTACTCTCCCGCAATTTAGCACCATGGAAGAGCGACAAAACCAAACCGCGGACCACATCTTTCAATAGCGCCCGCTGCTGGCTGAAGCGAATCAGCCCTCGCCAGCCAAGCTTTCTGAGAAGAGCGAGCCGCAAACGCGCTAGGCTGAACAGCATACGGGATAAAGATGCCGGAATGTCCTCCTCGCGGTGGTATTCGTAGAATTGACTGTTCATCGAAGCGCTGGACTGTACTTTAATGAAGTCATGGACCGCCCGGCTCTTGGGATTGGCGCTAACCTCCCGGATAAGCTCTTGTAACTTTCTCGTATCTTCCTCTAGTGCTTCGAGTGTGAAAAACCGGTTGACCAGTTTTACGCCCAGCGGGTCCCACAGATAGTCGTTCATAAGCAATGGGAGCGCGAGGTGGAAAAGTTCGGTCACCGCCAGATGGACGCGGAGATGGCATTGGTAGGCGTCATCCATGCATTCATACAATTGCGTCGTTTCTCGCGTCACCCCGCGTTGAAACGTCGTGATAGCCGTATCGAGATCTTTCGTGAACTCATCCGTGTCGTCGCCGTTCAACTCCCGTTCGATTATTGCCGCAATCTGCCGGATCTGCACCGATGATAAGGCCATCCCTACGCTGTAGAGTGGATCAACAGTGTCGCCAGCATCGCCGATGATGGACCAGCCGTCGGGTGAATAGCGCTTGCGGCATTCCCACATATAAGAACTGTAGAAATTCGTGTCCACGACCGTACCGCTACGCGTGAGTTCGACAATCACCTCGTGCTCACGCCCGACGCATTCCAGGAATTGCTCCATCGTGCGAACCTCGCCATGAGGATAGATGTCCTTGCGGTACGTGATGCCGATGCTGATTAACGGAAGGTTATCCGGCGAGCGCATAGGGATGCACCAGATCCAATTGCCCTTTCCGAAGAAATGGTGCGTTGCAAAGTAAGGAACGAAGGCGCGGTTCTGCTTCTTGACCGCGCGAATATGGTCCAGAATTTCGGGCTTGAAATTGATCAACCGGAACCAGAAAACGTTCTTCTGTTCATTGACCGTCTCGTGAAGTTGCAGCAACTTCGCCAGCACACGGTTGCGCCCGGTCGCATCGATCAGCCAGCGGGCACGCAGCGTGAATTCCTGCTGCGCGGGACCTTGCACGGTGACAGTGTGCGACTCGTCGCCTTGCCGAATCTTAACTCCGGCCACCATACCGTCGACCATTTCTATCCCCTTCTCGAGGTTGCGCGCCCGCACTTCGCGATCAAATGTGAAACGATTTACTTGGAAGGAGAGCAGCGGGGGTACCGTCGGAGCTTCGTCAACGATGTAAGTACGATCAGCGGGACGGTCAATCTCGGGCTTGAAATAATAGGTGAGGCCGTATTTCGGATAGTGCTTGTCAATGAGGTATGCACCAAGTCCAAGTTCTAGAAGGAAATCAACAGTGACTTCGACGAAGGATTCGCCGACGATTGGGCGGTTCTTGTGCGGACCCTCAATCACGGCCACCTTCAAGTTCGGGAAGCGCATCTGCATATAGGCGGCCGCCAGCTGGCCGGTTGCTCCGCCTCCCATAACCAATACATCGCTCGTCACGGCGCGTTCCTTGATGTCACTAAGAGTCAGACCAGTACTCCATCCAAAATGAAAAAAGACCGGCCGACGGTCGACTATCCTAGGAAAAAACCGCACCGGCTGCTTCGGACCAATTCAGATACCGTCAAAAAATCCTTCATGGAAGTTTGGGGTCGGGCGCTGCAGCCTGAACGGATCGGAACCGGACCTCCTGGCACTGGTTGTTGTCTCCTGTTGTAGACCGCCTCCCGCGTCGTTTTATTCCCGATAATCCATCGTTGTCTTGATTTCTTCTCCTGACGGGCAATGCGTAGCGAACTTACTTAGGCCAGAACATCGCAGGCGGTCCCTGGTGTTGAGGCCCCGCTCGCAGGCGCGGCAGCACGCCGGAGCTCATTGCTGCCATCTGCGGGGTCGACGCGTTGGGCATTGTCGGCAAACACTTGCGACGTCTAATTCGAAGCTCGAAGGTACCAATCGGATCGAGTTTGCCTTTTCAGTCGGCGTCTGCTTAGGGTTGTCGCAGCGGGGATGATTGCTCTGAAAATCGCAGTAGATCCTGAACAGATATTTTCAATGCGAACGTGGCGCGGCGTACCAGATGTAATAGGTCCCGATCCCCGAGAGCAAGACCACCCACCAGAGGGCCAGCTCGATGCGCATCCATAGTCTCCAGCGCTGAAACCGCCAAGCATGAGGAAGGATGTTGGTCCCGGCGGCCAACAGGATGTACAGCCCGAAGACCTCGGCCAAA
>Ga0210385_10002724_pt1 | contig 10607 bp, 8 predicted proteins | sample IncBWH26OmetaG_FD_160107 | JGI IMG/M metagenome (GOLD analysis project Ga0210385, IMG submission 160107) | Forest soil microbial communities from Barre Woods Harvard Forest LTER site, Petersham, Massachusetts, United States - Inc-BW-H-26-O ... | reverse complement strand
GGAGTCCGCCATGATGTAAACGGGGTTGATGTTGCCTTCGCGGTCCTGAGTTTCCAGGGCCTTGAACATTTCGTCGGCAACTTTTTCGGTGACGTCGCCCCAGATGGCGATGACCTTGTTGTAGCGTTCGCCGTTGGTGATGGCGCCGTCGAGGTATTGCTGCTGAACCTTGACGACTTCCTTCTCGGCGTTTTCGACCAGCTTGTACTTGTCGCTGGGGATGAGCATGTCATCGATGCCGATGGAGATGCCGGACTTGGTTGCGTAATTGAAGCCCAGCGCCTTCAAGTGATCGAGCAACTCGACGGTGGCTTCCAGGCCGAAGCGCAAGTAGGCGTAATAAACCAACTGCTGAACGCCCTTTTTCTTCAGCAAGCCGTTGATGTACGGCATCTGCTTGGGCAAGTGCGAATTGAAGATGACGCGGCCGACGGTGGTCTGGATGAATTGGCGCTCCATCTTCACCGGCTCGGTGTGCGTGACGTCCTGGGTATCGAAGGCAGTGGTCAGGTCGATGGCTTCTCCGGTATAACGCAGACGAATCGGAGTGAGTAGTTCGACTTCGCCGGCTTCCAGAGCCAGCGTGACATCTTCGGCGGAACCAAAGACGCGGCCTTCGCCCTTGGCGCCGGGCTTGGACTTGGTCAGGTAGTAGATACCGAGGACCATGTCCTGCGACGGAACCGCGAGAGGCAAACCGTGCGCGGGAGAAAGAATGTTGCGCGAGCTGAGCATGAGCACAGACGCTTCCACCTGGGATTCCGGAGATAGCGGGATATGCACGGCCATCTGGTCGCCGTCGAAGTCCGCGTTGAACGCGGTGCAAACGAGCGGGTGAATGCGGATGGCTTTGCCTTCGACGAGTGTCGGTTCAAAGGCCTGAATGCCGAGGCGGTGCAATGTCGGAGCACGGTTGAGAAGCACGGGATGCTCGCGGATGACATCCTCAAGGATGTCCCACACGACAGCTTCCTGCTGCTCGACCATTTCCTTGGCTTGCTTGATGGTGGTGCAGTGACCCTGCGCTTCGAGCTTGTGATAGATGAACGGCTTGAAAAGCTCGAGCGCCATTTTCTTCGGCAGACCGCACTGGTTGAGTTTCAATTCCGGGCCAACGACGATGACCGAACGGCCGGAATAGTCAACGCGCTTACCGAGAAGGTTCTGGCGGAAACGGCCCTGCTTGCCCTTGAGCGTGTCGCTGAGGGACTTGAGCGGGCGGTTGTTGGTGCCACGCAGAACGCGGCCGCGGCGGCCGTTGTCAAAGAGAGCGTCCACCGCTTCCTGAAGCATGCGCTTTTCGTTACGGACGATGACATCGGGCGCGCGCAGTTCCATGAGCTTCTTGAGGCGGTTGTTGCGGTTGATGACCCGGCGATACAGATCGTTGAGATCGGAAGTCGCGAAGCGGCCGCCATCGAGAGGCACCAGCGGGCGCAACTCCGGCGGAAGAACCGGGATTACGTCTAGGATCATCCATTCCGGCTTGTTGCCGCTCTTGCGGAAGGCTTCCAGAACCTTCAGGCGCTTAGCAAACTTAATGCGCTTCTGGAGCGACGGATCGGCCTTCATTTTTTCGCGGAGGTCGTCCGAGAGCTTCTCCACATCGACGCGGCGCAGCAGTTCCTTGATGGCTTCGGCGCCCATCTTGGCGGTGAACTGGCCGGGATATTCGGTAGTGAGCTTGCGATATTCTTCTTCCTGAAGGACCTGACGCTCTTTCAGGATCGCGACTTCGCCCTGATCGACAACGACAAAGGCTTCAAAATAGAGGATGCGCTCGAGATCACGCATGGAAATGTCCAGCAAGTAGCCAATGCGGCTGGGCAGCCCCTTGAAGAACCAGACGTGAGAGCAGGGGGATGCCAGCTCAATGTGGCCGAGACGCTCGCGGCGCACTTTGCTGAGAGTGACTTCCACACCGCACTTGTCGCAAATCACGCCGCGGTGCTTCATGCGCTTGTACTTACCGCAGAGGCACTCCCAGTCCGTGACCGGACCGAAGATTTTGGCGCAGAACAAGCCGTCACGTTCGGGCTTGAAAGTGCGGTAGTTGATGGTCTCCGGCTTGGTGACCTCACCGTGAGACCAGGAACGGATTTTTTCCGGACTTGCCAGGCTGATCCGGATGGAATCGAAATCGGCGATCAAACTGGCGCGATCATATGGGCTGCTGCGATACAAGGTGATTTCCTCCCTCCCCGGCTTTCACCGGGGACGCGCCTTTGGCAGTTTGAAGACTGCCAGAGGCGGCTGAGAACCCCAAAACGGTTACTGCTGGTTGCTGCTAAATACCTTTGCGCTTTCCGAGATGGGGCGCAGCATGCTGCGCCCCTACGCGGACGTTTCTAATCGGCTGCCTTTTCTGCGGTCGGCTTCTGGCGCTTCATCAACTCGACGTCGAGGCACAGAGACTGCAACTCGCGCACGAGCACGTTGAACGATTCGGGAACACCAGGTTCGATTCCCGGTTCGCCCTTGACGATGGCCTCGTAAATTTTCGCGCGGCCATAGACGTCGTCGGACTTTGCGGTGAGCAACTCCTGCAAAATGTGCGCGGCGCCGTAAGCTTCCAGGGCCCACACTTCCATTTCACCGAAGCGCTGTCCGCCGAACTGCGCCTTACCACCAAGCGGCTGCTGGGTGATGAGGGAGTACGGACCGATCGAGCGGGCGTGGATCTTGTCATCGACCAAGTGAGACAGCTTGAGCATGTAGATGTAACCGACGGTAATCGGCTGATCGAACTGGTCTCCGGTCATGCCGTCGAAGAGGTTGATTTTGCCAGCGTGCGGCAAGCCAGCAACTTCGAGCAGGTGGCGGATTTCCGGCTCGCGCGCGCCGTCGAATACCGGCGTGGCGAATGGGATTCCGTCGCGGAAGCCTTCTGCAAATTCCAGCAACTCTTCGTCGCTCGATTTCTGCAAGGACTTCCAGATGGCCGTGTCGCTGAAGACTTCGCGATACCAGCGGCGAATGGCTTCGGCTTTCACTTCCTTGCTGAGAAGGCGCTTGAGGCTGTTGCCCAATTCCTTGGAAGCCCAGCCGAGGTGCGTTTCAAGAATCTGTCCGACGTTCATACGCGAAGGAACGCCGAGCGGATTCAGAACGATTTCCACGGGAGTGCCATCCGGCAGATAAGGCATATCTTCTTCCGGAACGACGCGGGCGATCACGCCCTTGTTGCCGTGACGGCCGGCCATTTTGTCGCCGATGGAGAGCTTGCGCTTCATGGCGATATAGACCTTAACCAGTTTGATGACGCCCGGAGGAAGTTCGTCGCCCTTCTTGAGCTTTTCCTTCCGCTCGTCGGTGATCTTGCGCAGCACATCGATCTGGCGCGAAGTCATCTCTTCGATTTCTTCGATCTTTTCGATGAGCAGTGGATCGCGCTCGTTGAGCTTCAGGCGCTTGAGGTTGCGCGTGGAGATCTTTTCGATCAGATCACGCGTCAGCTCCGCACCCTTGGTCAGCAGGCGCTTGTTGGTCTTTTCGTCGTGCAGGTCGGCTTGAAGAATCTTGCCGCCGAGCAAATCCTCCAGGCGCTTGAGGCGCTCGTCTGTAAGGATGCGGATTTCGTCAGCAAGGTTCTTCTCAAGTTTAAAGACCTGGGAAGCTTCAATGGCCTTGTGGCGCTCGTCCTTTTCTCCACCTTTGCGGGTGAAGATCTTGACGTCCACGATGGTGCCCTCAATGCCTGGCGGGCAGTACAGGGAAGCGTCGCGAACATCGCCGGCCTTTTCGCCGAAGATGGCGCGAAGAAGTTTTTCCTCAGGCGTCAGCGTGGTTTCACCCTTGGGGGTGACCTTGCCGACGAGAATGTCGCCGGGCTTCACCACCGCGCCGATGCGGATGACGCCGCTTTCGTCGAGGTTGCGAAGGAAGGATTCGCTGATGTTGGGAATGTCTCGAGTTACTTCTTCGGGACCGAGCTTGGTGTCGCGCGCTTCGATTTCATACTCCTCGATGTGGATCGAGGTGTAGTAATCGTCCTTGACCAGTTTTTCGCTGACGAGGATGGCATCTTCGAAGTTGTACCCGCGCCAGGGCACGAAGGCCACCAGCACGTTACGGCCGAGCCCGAGTTCGCCGCGATCGGTGCAAGGACCATCGGCCAATACCTGGCCAGTCTTCACACGGTCGCCGACGCGAACCAGAGGCTTCTGGTTGATGCAGGTGTTCTGGTTGGAACGCTTGAACTTGGTGAGGGTATAAATGTCCGCACCAACTTCACGGCTGAGCACACCAGAGTGGTCGCTTTCGACGCGCACAATAATGCGCTCGGAATCCACCTGATCGACGATGCCGTCGCGCTTGCAGAGCACGACCGCGCCGGAATCGCGAGCGGTGACGCGCTCCATGCCGGTGCCGACCAACGGAGCTTCGCCGCGGATCAAAGGCACAGCCTGGCGCTGCATGTTGGAACCCATCAGGGCGCGGTTGGCGTCGTCGTTTTCCAGGAACGGAATCAAGCTGGCGGCGACGGAAACGAGCTGCTTCGGCGAAACGTCGACGTAATCCACTTCATCGCGATGCTTCAGGACGAAGTTACCGGCCTGGCGGCAGTTCACGAGTTCCGTGGTGATGCGCAGTTTTTCGTCGAGCGAAACGTTGGCCTGGGCGATGACGTACTTGTCCTCTTCCCAAGCGGATAGATAGAAGCAGTAGGGTTCGTCGACAACCTTGCGGCGCTTGAGCTCTTCGTTGAGCTCTTCGACGCGGTCGGATTCGACAATGTCCCCGGCCTTGAATTCGCTGTCACCGGCATTGACGATCTGAACGTAATCGACGATGCGGCCACCCTTGACGCGGCGATAGGGCGATTCGATGAAGCCGTAGTCGTTGATGCGGGCAAAGCAGCTGAGCGAGCTGATCAGACCGATGTTCGGACCTTCCGGCGTTTCGATCGGGCAAATGCGGCCGTAGTGTGTCGGGTGAACGTCGCGGACTTCGAAGCCCGCGCGTTCGCGAGACAGACCGCCCGGGCCTAGGGCCGAAAGGCGGCGCTTGTGAGTGATTTCGCTGAGCGGGTTGGTCTGGTCCATGAACTGGCTGAGCTGCGAACTGCCGAAGAATTCGCGGATCGCGGCCATCACAGGCTTGGCGTTCACCAAGTCGTGCGGCATAGCCGTGGACATTTCCTGGTACACGCTCATCTTTTCCTTAATGGCGCGTTCCATGCGGACCAAGCCGATGCGGAACTGGTTTTCGAGCAATTCGCCAACCGCGCGAACGCGGCGATTGCCCAGGTGGTCGATGTCGTCGACAACACCGATGTTCTTGCGCAGCTTGAATAGATACTTGATAGCGGCGACGAAGTCGGTGGTGTCCAGCGTGCGATTATCGAGCGGCGTATCGAGGCCGAGCTTGATGTTGAACTTCAAACGGCCAACGCGGCTGAAATCGTACTTGCGAGGATCGAAGAACATGCCACGGAAAAGGTTCGTGGCAGTTTCGAGCGTCGGAGGATCGCCGGGACGCAGCTTGCGATAAATTTCGATGAGCGCTTCCTTCGAAGAGCGGATCGAGTCTTTATCGAGAGTGCGCGAGAGGACCAGACCGATATCGTCGCGCTCCGGAAAGAACACGTCGACTTCGGTGATGCCCGCTTCGGCAAAGGCCTGCCAAAGATCCGCGGTGAGCGGCTTGTTGGCTTCGAGCAGAACTTCGCCGGTCTGGCGGTTGACGACATCGGCGACGCTGTACGCGCCTTCGAGATCGGCGAGGGCCGCGCGAACCTGGGAAATTTTCGCCTTGATGAGTTCCTTGAAGAGCGTCTCCGTGATGCGCTTGTGCGCGCCAACGATCACTTCTTCGGATTTAGGATTGCGGATTTCGTGGGTCAACTTGCGATCCACGATGCCGGGCGAAACGTTCCAGAAAAGTTCCTTATCGCGCAAGGAAAGGCGTTCCACCTGGTAAAAGGTGCGAAGGATTTCCTCATTGGACTTCATGCCCAGGGCGCGAAGGAAGATGGAGCCCAGGAACTTGCGCTTGCGATCGATGCGGACGTACAGAATGTTCTTGGTGTCGTACTCGAATTCAACCCACGAACCGCGATACGGAATAATCTTGCCGAGGAAGTAGCTGCGGTTGTTGGCGCTTTCGAAGAAGACGCCGGGCGAACGGTGCAACTGGCTGACAATGACGCGCTCGGTACCATTGATGATGAAGGTGCCGTTGTCGGTCATCAGCGGGATGTCGCCGTAGAAAACTTCCTGTTCCTTGATGTCGCGAATTGTTTTCGCGCCGGTGTCCGGATCCTTATCGTAAATGGTCAGGCGAATGGTGACCTTGAGCGGCGCGGAATACGTCATGCCGCGCTCCTGGCACTCATTCACGTCGTATTTGAGCTGCATGGCAACGGGGTCGCCGCACTTGTTGCAGAAGGTCGGCGTGTTCTTGTTGAAGGTGCCGCACTTCTGGCAAACCACGTCGCCGGTCTGGTACGGATTGGTGACCACGGAAGCGCCGCAATTCCGGCAAGTGGCGCGCAGATGGTGCAGACCCTTCAGGTTGCCGCACTTGCACTCCCAGTTTCCAATGGAGTAGTCCACGAATTCGAGCTGTGACATTTCGCGGAAATCGCGAATCGGAAACACGGAAGTAAACACCGATTGGAGTCCGCCGTCCTCGCGCTCGCTTGGCAGAAGATCCATCTGCAAGAAGCGCTGATAGGACTTCTTCTGGACTTCAATCAGGTTGGGGATCTGGATAGACCCCTGGATTTTCGCAAAATCCAGTCGCTGGCGTTCCCGAACGTGCTGGTTGCTATTGGACATGCCTGATTTACCTCATTCCCTTTCGGGCAGGGTGCAGAAAAACCAAAAAAGACACTAAGCCATACTGCCGCGCAGCTTGCCCAAAGCCGCCCTGCACACGGTTAGTGAAGGTCCGTGAAGGACCCGGAAAGTTGTAGACAAAACCGGCCGTAGCGTTCGTACCTAATTCCCCTGGCGCAACCGGGCACCGCCCCGGCCGCGCCGACTCTGAAGCCAGGACCACGGGAATGCCGGCCAAGTTCTGGCCGGCACGCCACTACTTGATCTCGACCTTAGCGCCCGCCTCTTCGAACTTCTTCTTGATGGTGGCCGCCTCGTCCTTGCTGACGCCCTCCTTTACGGTCTTGGGAGCGCCGTCAACGAGATCCTTCGCTTCTTTCAGGCCGAGGCTGGTAACTTCGCGAACGGCCTTAATGACGTTGATCTTGTTGCCGCCCACATCGGTGAGAACGACGGCGAATTCCGTCTTCTCTTCCGCGGGAGCCGCCGCGCCAGCCGCCGCACCACCGCCCGCCGCCACAACCGTGGCAGCCGCGGCAGAAACGCCGAAGGCTTCTTCCATCTTCTTGACGAGGTCAGACGCTTCGAGAAGCGTCAGGCCCTTGATTTCTTCCAGGATCGTTTCGACTTTCGACATGACTGCTAGTTCTCCTCTCAAATTTGCGAATCAATATTCAAACCCTTGGAACCGCGGCGGGCAGCGCCCGCACAGCCCCGAAAACTACGAACTAAACTTGTTGGCCTTGACCGCTTCGCTGACGGTGACCGCCAGGTTGCGGGGCAGCGCGTTGAGCGCGGTCGCAATCCGCTGAGCCGGAGCGTTCAGCAGAAACATGATCTTGCTGATAAGTTCTTCCTTCGATGGCATGTCCGCGAGCTGCTTGATTTCCGATATGGAGATCACGCGGCCTTCGACAACGCCGGACTTGAACTGGAACGCCGGAACATCCTTGGCGACCTTGGTGAGCGCCTTTGCCAGCGCGACCGGATCGGTCTGCGTGTAGGCGATGGAATGGGTGCCCTTAAGATTCTTGAGCACGCCTTCCGCGGGAGTGCCGGTGCCCGCGCGTTCGGCCAGGGTGTTCTTGACAACCTGATACTTGCCGCCCGCAGCCTGAACCGCACGACGCAATTTCGTGTCTTGTTCGACGGTGATGCCCTGGAAGGTCGTCAGAATTACGGTCGACACCTTCGCAAGTTCCATTTTCAGCTTGTCGAGGTCCTGCTGTTTTTCACTTTTCTTCTTCATAATTGTTCTCCGCCTGTTCGTTCGGCGTTACGCAGCCGTCGCCAGCGTTTCCGCTTCGGCAAGATCCACGGGGATGCCGGGACCCATGGTGGAAGTCAGGGTGATGCGCTTCACATACTTGCCCTTGGCCGCAGCGGGTTTGGCTTTCAGAACCGCGGCGATCAGAGCGTGCGCATTTTCCGCCAACTTCGTGGCGTCAAACTGTATTTTGCCAATCGGGCAGTGCACGATGCCGGCTTTGTCCACGCGAAATTCCACTTTGCCGGCCTTGGTTTCCTTCACGGCTTTGGTGACGTCCGCAGTGACTGTGCCGGTCTTCGGGTTGGGCATCAGGCCGCGAGGCCCGAGCACCTTACCGAGCTTACCGGCGGAACGCATCATGTCCGGCGTGGCGATAACGGCGTCGAAATCGGTCCAGCCTTCCATGATTTTCTGCACCATCTCGTCTCCGCCGACATATTCCGCGCCGGCTTCGGTGGCTTCGCGCTGCTTATCGCCACCAGCGAGAACAAGAACGCGCACGCTCTTGCCCAAGCCATTCGGAAGAACGACGGTGCCGCGAACGACCTGGTCCGAGTGCTTTGGATCGACACCCAGATTGATCGCGAGTTCCACGGTTTCGTTGAACTTCGTGTGATGCGTCTTCTTGATCAGCTCCGCTGCGTCCGCGAGCTTGTACGGATGGCCTTCCACTTTCTTGCGCGCGTTCTCTATGTGTTTTCCGGGTTTCTTCATTGTGCTGCCTCTGCGATCCCTTAGCGCCTGAAACTCCCTAGGCTTCCACGACTTCCAGACCCATGTTGCGCGCCGTACCCATCACGGTGCGCACCGCGGAGTCCAGATTTGTGGTGTTGAGATCGACAAGCTTAATCTTTGCAATTTCTACAACCTGCTTTTTGGTGACCTTGCCCACTTTGTTGCGGTTGGGCTCCGGCGAACCCTTGGCGATGCCCGCGGCGCGCAACAAAAGAATCGAAGCGGGTGGCGTTTTCAGAATGAACGTGAAGGTGCGGTCGGTGTAGATGGTAACCAGCACCGGGAAGATCATTCCGTCGGGCTCTTTCTGGGTCTTGGCGTTGAACTGTTTGCAGAAATCCATGATGTTCACGCCATGAGGACCGAGCGCGGTGCCAACCGGAGGCGCGGGCGTGGCTTTGCCTGCGGGCAATTGCAACTTGATCGTCGTTTGTACCTTCTTTGGTGGCATGGTTCCTTTACCTCAATCTCCTGTTGGCTGTGCTTAGCCAAGCTTCTCGACGCTCGCAAAATCCAGTTCTACCGGAGTGGAGCGTCCAAAAATCGTTACAGAAACTTTCAAGCGGCTGTGATCGTTGTCGATTTCCTCGACAACGCCGTTGAAATTCGCGAATGGGCCATCGACGATGCGCACCTGTTCGTTGCGTTCGTAGACCACTTTCGGCTTCGGGCGGTCCATCGGCGTGTGCACGCGATTAATGATGGCGTCCACTTCCGCTTCGGAAAGCGGAGGCGGCGCGGTGGCCGAGCCCACGAAACCGGTGACGCGCGGCGTGTTGCGAACGATGTGCCAGGTGTTCTCGTCGAGATCCATTTCAACGAGGACATAGCCGGGATAAGACATGCGCGAGGCCACCGTCTTTTTGCCGCCGCGAACTTCGACGACTTCTTCAGTGGGGATCAGCACGCGGCCGATCTTGTCCTGAAGATTGAAAGCGGCGACACGGCTCTCCAGGCTTTCTTTGACTTTCTTCTCGAAGCCGGAGTACGTGTGAATGATGTACCACTGCATTGGCATAATTCGATTCGCCCTCAAACGCGGAAATAATGAAACAGCTGTTCTATGCCTTTTTGCGCCGCCCACTCGACGATCGCGAGAAACACCCCGAAAAACGCCACCGTGGCGATGACCACACCGGTCGTCGAAATCACATCGCTACGATTGGGCCAGGTTACCTGCTTCATCTCCACGCGAACGTCGTGAAGAAATTCGCGAGTTTCCTGCAGCGAGCCGGTCACCTTGTTAACGAGCGGGAGATTCGAGCCGCCCTGAGATTCGTCGTTCATTTTCACCGCCCGCGTGGCCATAACCTTTTCACCCGCACGAACCCGGGGCTCGTGTCCTTACAAATTTCTGGCAGGGGAGGAGGGATTCGAACCCCCATACCCGGTTTTGGAGACCGGAGTCCTAACCGTTGGACGACTCCCCTAAAACCAAAACCGCCTGAAACTTCCGCCCTCGCCTACTCCGCTTGCACACACCTGCATGAAGCTTATTTCGCTTCTTTGTGGGCCGTGTGCTTGCGGCAGGAACGGCAAAACTTTCTGGTCTCCATACGTTCGGAGTGCTTCTTCTTGTTTTTCGTGGTGGTGTAATTGCGATTCTTGCACTCACCACACTGCAACGTAATGATTTCGCGCATCTCTCAAATCCTTTTGACGAGCGCGAGCCGTAGTGAACCGGCCCGCCTCGTGAAAAATTACTCGACGATCTCCGTGACGGCGCCGGCGCCGACGGTGTGGCCGCCTTCGCGGATAGCGAAGCGCAAGCCCTTCTCGAGAGCCACCGGGGTGATCAGCGTAACTTCGCAGCTCACATT
>Ga0210385_10002723_pt1 | contig 10611 bp, 13 predicted proteins | sample IncBWH26OmetaG_FD_160107 | JGI IMG/M metagenome (GOLD analysis project Ga0210385, IMG submission 160107) | Forest soil microbial communities from Barre Woods Harvard Forest LTER site, Petersham, Massachusetts, United States - Inc-BW-H-26-O ... | reverse complement strand
AGGCTCTAAACTGGGCTCCCGCGGTCCCGGGAGAGGTGGCCGAGTGGCTGAAGGCACTCGCCTGCTAAGCGAGTATGGGGGTTAAACTCCATCGAGGGTTCGAATCCCTCCCTCTCCGTTTTGTTGTGTCTCGGGACATCCTGGACGGGTGTCTCGGGTGATAGTAGACGGTTCAGGTGTTGTTGATTGGTTGGTAGTCGCGGTTGGGGTCGAGGGTGAGTTCGCGGATGAGCTGGCCGGTGTTTGCGTTGGTGATGCGGATGTTTTGGTCGGCGATGAGGAGCTTGATCGCTTGTCCTGTGTGTGCTCTGCCGATGCCGATGTGGTGTAGGCGGCTGTTGTGGCGGAGCGTGACTCGGCCTGTCTTGTCGACTTTGTCTTTGCGTACGCGGAAATGGGTTGCTGGGAGCGCTCCAGCGCTTGTGGGTCTGGCCTTGGTTCGTGCGTTGTAGGCCTGTAGTGGTGTGCGGCCGTGGAGCGCTCTGTGGGGGCGAATGTTGTTGTAGTAGTGGACGAACGCGTCGAGCTGGGCTTGTAGCTCAGCGAGGCTCCTGGCGGGCTTCTGGCGGGTGAGGTAGCGCTTGAGTGTTTGGTGTAGGCGCTCGATCTTTCCGCAGGTTTGGGGGTGGTATGGCCGGGAGTTCTTGCTGGCGATCCCGAGTCGCTCGAGTTCTGTTTGTAGGAGCACCTTGCCCTTGCGTGGTGTGGCGGTGAACACGGCGCCGTTGTCGCTGAGCAGCGACGCTGGCAGTCCGTGCAGGCTCGCGGGTCTTGTGGAAGACGTCCACGACGTCTTGAGCTTTGGTTCTCGTGAACGCGTGGGAGGCGAGGAACAGGCGTGAGTGGTCGTCGATCATGTTCAGGATCTCCGCGTGCTTCCCGCCTGAGAGACGCCAGTGCGTGATGTCTGTTTGCCATGTCTCGTTCGGTAGGTCTGCTTCGAAGCGGATCAGGCTGCTGTGCGGCCGCTTCTGAGGTTGGGAGACGATGAGGCCGTGTCGTCTGAGGATCCGCCAGATCGTCGAGAGATCGACGGTGCCTCATCGATCTCTTGGGCGAGGTGGTAGGCGATCGTCGCCGCGCCAGCATCGTGGTCTTCCTGGGACAGCTGCTCCCGCAGCTTGAGGACCGCCTCCATTATCTCTGTGGGCGTCTGGTGCTCGCAGGAGCGTGGCCGACGAGAACGGGGTTCTAGTTGTTCTGCCCACGTAGGTTGTGAACGCGGCTGATGGGAGGCTGGTTAGCAATCCCGCTGTGTGGCCTGCGCGTGTTGTAGTGCTCAAGCCAGTGTTGCAGAGCTTTGTTGCGATGGACCCCATGAGCCGCAGCCAGTTCGCTAACCCGACGGCCCTCCAACACGTGCGCCTCGACCAGATACCGCGCCATATCCACAGGAAAACCCCTTCAAATAGGTGTCTCCTATGTCCCGACACACATGTCGCCTATCTACTGAAACCACACACCCCCTCTCCGTTTCGCGGCAGGTGCGCTCATGGCAGCACTGCGAAGCACTGTGGTATCGGTTATCGGTCGGACGCTGATGGGATGTCTAACATCTTGATCTGTGATGTCTGATGTCTCGATTAGGGATGCTAAACATGCGGAGCAACTCTTTGTTGCGCTTTCGGAGCAGCTCGCTGCTCGCGGCGAGGCGCACACGATCGTCGTCGTCGGGGGCTCGGCTCTTATTGTGCTTGGGTTCGTGTCTCGAACGACCAGAGACGTAGACGTGGTCGCATTGCTACAGGATGAGGAACTCGTCTCGGCGGAGCCGCTACCCAACGGGCTGCTAGCAGCCGTCAAGCTCGTAGCGGATGACTTCGGCCTCCGCGAAAGCTGGCTGAATTCCGGACCCACTCCGCTCCTCGACCTCGGGCTGCCTCCGGGATTCCTCGCCCGTGGGGAAAGGCACGCCTATGGCATAGCCCTTGATGTGGTCTTCGCCTCGCGGCTCGACCAAATCCACTTCAAGCTCTACGCAGTCGTAGACCGAGGCGGCGGCAGGCACTTGGATGACCTACAGGCTTTGTCGCCTACCGAAGCGGAGCTGCTTAAGGCGGCTAAGTGGAGCGAAACCCATGACACGTCGGCTGGGTACCGCGAAGTTCTCGAAGAAGTCCTTGCTCATTTTGGAGTCAGACGTGAGCCGGCTTAGGAGTACAGAACTGCTTACGGAGCAGCTTGTCTCATTCGCGTGGGACGAGTGGGCGCAGATGGGCGTATTCACGGCGCCTAACTGCGTCAGTCCGTGGGCACAGGATCCTGAGGCGTTGATCGTCTTCACGCTTGAGATCGGCCGTCGAGATCCACGGTTGTTCGATGAGGTGCTCGACTGGATGCTCGCGAACGAGACGCTGTTTAGCGTACGCCGACTACGTGCTATGTGCATCGACCAGGATGATCGGAAGCTCGTGGCAGGAACGATCGGTTGGCTTGCACGTCAAGGACCGCGAGCACGGCTAAAACCTCGGCGCGAGGATCACGCACCAGGACTTACGGACCTTGAACCACTTTTCTTTGGAGGTGGACCATTCGGTGACGCTGACCCCGACTTTGCGGCTGCTGGGCTATTGCGATCCGTACTCCTTGCGTCTTGGAAGTCGACCGCACCTGACCTTGAGACCTCGATCAACTTCGCATTTCGCCTGCGCGCGATCCTCGGCGTGGGCATCCGCGCCGAACTCATACGTGTGATGTTGACCAGCCATCCGTCTCCAGCTAGCTCACAGATGCTGGCACGCGCCATCGGCTACTCCAAGCGAAACGTGCACGACGCGCTTGCCGGGCTGGTTTCGGCACAGGTTCTCATGTCCTTTCCAATCGATGGGGAGCAGCGCTACGCAATCAATAACGAGATCTGGGCGGCCCTCCTCCAGCGCGACCCTGCAGCGCTCCCCATTCATCGCGACTGGCCGCAGCTATTGGGGGCTCTGCGCTTGATTGTGCGCTGGCGCGTAGAGGAAGAGCAATTGAGAGCCTCGAAATACATGAGGCAAAGCGGTACCCGGCAGCTATTGGTTCGGATCAGTAGCGATCTGGCGTTCGCGGGTATAGAGGTTCGCCAGGGCGTCAAGGCCGAGCAGGCACCAGCTGAGATCGACCGAGTCCTCGACTCGATCCTTCATCGCCTCAATCCGGACTACGTCGACCGTTAGTTGCTTCAGTTAGGCCCAGGAGCCGGCAAGATTGGTCGATCTGGGTCACATCCAGCGGTTTGCGCGGCTCATAAGAAACCGCTGGTCGTGAAGCGCCCTGATGCGCTCCCAGGTCGGGTCATGTTTCGAGAGTCGTCCCTCCAGCCCCGCCATTTGCTTGAAGCACGAACCCGGCCCGAGAAAAGGGGTCGGGTTCCTTTTTTGGGCTGGACGGCCTTATTCTGCGTGGTTCTGGGGCGTTTCGTGCCCGTTTGCGGGGTTTTCTTGGCTTGCCGAAGGGTGCGCGGTTGAGGGTGGCGAGTGCGTCGTAGAGTGGGGTGCGTTCTGCTTGGATGGTACACCGAGCTGCATCAGCGCTGGATCTCAAACGTCGAGACCGGCAAGCGCAACCCCAGCTATGGGAGCCTCAGACGCTTGGCTGCCGGACTCGAGCTGTCCGCCTCGGAGCTACTCGCCCGCGCCGAGCAGATCGAGGCCAGCGGTATAGAGGCGATCAACGCCACCGCTCAATAAGACCATCGGTCTACGAGCCCGTGCGGGGGCCGGTCCACAGCTTGACCTACCGGAGTGCTCGTGCCTACCTTTGGGGAGTCCATAAACGAGAGTGGCCCCGACACAGAATTGGAGCCCGCGCCGAGGCCCAGACACGAGAGGAAGGAACCCTCCCATGCCCGATTCTGAGCCTACCCTGATGCCTGCCGAGAAACAGGCCCGCACCGAGTCAGCCATCATGACCCTGCTACTCATCCACGACGACCAACGCCCCTGGTCCACCGACGAACTAGTCCGTACCATCCGGACGAGACATGGATACCCGCGACGCGATCGCCAACCTCCACGCTGCCGGCCTCTTGCACCTCACCACCGACGGCTTCATCTTCGCCACTCGCGCCGCAACCCACCTCGACCGGCTCGACATGTAGCGCCTCAACAGCCAGGCACTCGGGCGGGCGCACCACGCCCGCCCGAGTCGCCTCATGGTACTTGTGCGACGGAGGCCTCACCAGCGTACCTTCCGATAGTGCTTGAGCAACATGCCCCAAACAGGCGCCCCATCCTGACCCGCAATGATCGGGTGATATATACGAGCGGCACCATCTACCACATCCAACGGTGGTTGAAATCCACCAGCTTTCATTCTCTGCTGTGTTGGAAATGGCCGCTCATCTGTCACCCAGCCTGTATCTACGCTCGTCATGTAGATACCGTGCTCCGCGAACTCTGCCGCACTCGTTCTAGTAAGCATGTTTAGAGCCGCCTTCGCCATATTCGTATGAGGGTGAGAGGCGCCCTTGTAGCGTCTGCTGAATTGACCCTCCGTAGCGGAGACGTTGACAACGTAGCGGGCGCCTCGCTGGGAGGCCCGGGCCATGAGAGCAGAAGTGAGCATGAACGGGGCCACAACGTTGCACAACTGCACCTCGAGCATCTCTATAACGTCCACTTCTCCAAGCTTCTTACTCCAGCTGTTGTCTGGCAAAGCGTCTCGCATGAGTCCGGTTGCATCAACGACTCCGAGCTCTTCTGCGACTGCAAGCGGCTCGATTGTCTCGAGCGCATGAGGGGGGGCGTCGTCAGGCAACAAGTCAGTGTGCTGGGACGTTGGTGGTGGCAACCCAAGCACACGTGAGCCTCGCGTCATCACCACAGCATCGAGGTGAGGCGTCGCAGTTTGTCGCTCGTTGTTGGCGAGCAGAGCATAGGCCGAGTCCGGGCGGCGTATCGTCTGTGCAGCGTTGTTGACGAGAATGTCGACGGCGCGCCTGCCCGCGATCGTTTCAGCACACGCGAGTACTTCGGCCGGAGAACGAAAGTCCGCCCCGACGATCGCGAGACGCGGCCACCAGTCGCCGCTATCCTTGGCTTCTGCGAAGCGACGGGCGGCGTCGCGCGGGAACCTCGTGGTTACCGAGACCTCGGCGCCGTCTCGGAGTAGCTTAAGTGCAAGCTCATGACCGATCTTTACTCGGCCACCGGTCACGACAGCGTGCATTCCTGCTACCGACGCAGACGCTCCGCGCATCGCTCGATTACGTTCAGCGCAGTCCGGACAGAGGGCGTGATAAAAATCATCTACTACCGAATATGGACTATGGCAGACGTAACACCGGAGCGGCCTTTTGACTAGCCCAATTCCGTGAGGCCCGAGTCCCATATAACCATTGAGCGCGACATCCGGAGCTCGGCTCGGATCACCTGTCGTCGTCTTTCGCAACAACGCGATGTCGGACCTCGAGCGACGGACGCGTCGACGTCGACGTTCGGTCACGTCTCTAGATTCCGGTGCCAGAGTAGCTGGATCGGCCGTCTGTCGCCGCCGGCTACGACGACGCCGGGCCTTCACCCGTGGACTCTGTGAGCGCCAGCAAAGCAGCACGGGTTGTCTTGGTGATATTTGCTGGCGGACCGGAGACGTCGAACCATTCGACGGCATCGTGGGTCTCGGGCTCCAGGTTCTCCGGCTGCCCGGTGATCGTCACTAGAAATCTCGGGGATACCCAATGGACGCCCTCACTCTCAACGATGTGGTCGGTGACACCTAGCGACGCGACTACCTTGGCGTCACAACCCAACTCCTCCTTGATCTCCCGGACGATGGCCGTCTCAAGCGTCTCGCCGAACTCGACGCGCCCGCCTGGAATCGACCAATGACCAGCCTCTGGTGGCTTCTTGCGCTTGAGAAGGAGCACGGCTCCGCGGTCGATGATCACCGCCCCGACTCCAACTCCGATATAATCGCGCCCCGCCTTCATCATCATTCCACTATGTTGTCATGTTCCGGCCGGGCCTGCAATAACTCCGTCGGGGCGCCAGTACGCAGAAGTCGTACCGGCTCACCCGGTTCAAGCGCCGGCGCTCTCGAGATCGAATGCATATAAAGGACAAGGCGGTCCTTTCGTGCATCCCAGAGGAACTCCGCGAGGTCCGCGAACATCCCCACGATGCTCAGCTGGTAGAAGAAGAGGCCAACGACGTCGAGAAGCAGTCCTGCGCCGAGACGAAGCCGCCCCGCGACGCCACGGCTTCGTGCCACTGAGTCGAGTACTTGGCTCTGCAACTCGTAAATACTTTCTTCGATGGCAACGAGAGATTGTTCCCGCTCGGCAGGGTCGGAAGAAAGACGCGCATGTCCCTCCATCAGTTGCCGAATCTGCTTCCTAACCTTAGGCAGCTGCTTTCGCAGGGTAACGAGTTCGTCGACGGTTAGGCCGCTCAGTGACGCGATGCGAAACACGGCGAACAGAAGATCTGACACATCGAGCTGCAGGCCGAGGTGGGTGCCCTCGGTCTGTATGGCCTGCTCGGTCACAATGCCGTGTGGCGCAAAGTGCCCCAGATCCGCCGCTAGGTGCATAGCCACGCCAACATTCCAGAGGGTCACGCGGCGCTCAACGACGCGTGAAGCGCGCTCTGGGTCTGGCAAGCCGTCACTGGGGACGTAGGGACGTGTCGAGATTGCCTCCGCAATCGAGTTGGCTATCGTCAGATGGACTTCGGCCGGCAGGACGAGGTCTGATGCGCTGATGAGGGATGGCGGATCAGACTCCAGCCCGAGTAGTCGCACGAGGCCAGCATCATGGAGTTCCGCTATCACGCGGTCGCCGAGTCGATCAGACTGCACGGCACTTGACCTGACGTAGACGACGTCATGGAAGGTAAGAAGCGACCTGTAGATCTGCTCAAGGAGTCGATCGCGCTTGTTGTCGCTAGCCGGGATGAAAACGCTGCTAGTCACTTGGGCAGATGAGGTCTCGGAAAGTTGCAAGGGCTGGTACGAGATCGGCCTCGTATATGTGATAGCTCGCCGCGAAATGGATGTAGGTCCCAACGCCGGCACCGAGGCGAGCGGCGACAAGACTTCCCAAACGCACCATTGCGACCATGTCCGGGAACGCAGCCGTCCATGCGTCATTACTGCGAAAGTAACTAAAGACATTGAGGCAGCCTTGGCGAAGGAGGAACTGGACGATGCAGGCGCATGGCGGATGCTCCGACATAGCGTCGGTGTCGCCGTCCCACAATGCAATCACGGCGCGACGCGAGTCAGGACGTGCCGAGAGCCGGCTGATGACCGCCTCGAGCTGGTTAAAGCCTGGCTCCGTCAACGTGTCGGGACGGTTAATCCGGCTAGCGATCCCCACTCCGATGGTCGCGTCGGACATGGCGAGCCAGTGGTCCTCGACAAATTGTTCTGAGAAGGGATAGCGGAAAGGGAGTCCGCGGTCACGAGTTGGATCTGTGACCTCAATACGCATACCCATAAGTTCCCGAGCGTGTAGCCCACGTTGGGTGTCTACCAGCGGGGCGCCGGAGTCTAGAACGGCGCAGATGCTCTTCTCCCACGCGTCGGGCAATGTCTCGGATCGGATAGATGTCGTTCCAGTGGATTCGATCGACATAGCGGTATTCTCGTCTCGGACGACGAGAATACCGCTACTGCTGAGCGAATCGCGGCAAGTAGAGCGAGGGCTCGCGGGCGATTTTGAGCCCAGCCACGTCGTGCGCGCGCGCTTCAGGCGGTACGTCGCCCAGCTCACAAGGTGGCGACGACCTCAAGAGCCTCATCGAGGGTGTCAACGACAACCGACGCTAGTTCGTAGACGAAGAGATGGTCGTGAGGATTGCGATCCGGACCTGCCTCCCCACCGGACTCGTGGCTTGGCAGGACGACGATTACGAACTTTCCTTTGCTGCTGGCACGCCCGAGCTCAACCATGCTGCCGATGCTCACGCTGTACGCGCCAGCCAGGTTCATCAATAGAACGTCGCAGCGATCAACATCCCACAAGTCGCGTGCGACGGCAGCGTGGCCGTCTACGAGGCCCGCCTTATGACTATCGGTGTCGATGGGCCCGATATCAGCTAGGTGCTTTCTTCCGCGCATTGGGTCGCCACACTCGGCGTGCGGTGCCGCGTCAGCGAGGCGGGCACGAACGTCTGCTCTCCAGTCGCAAGCCCCTCGATAGGAGAGGCCGGTGATGGGGCCCGAGAGAAAGACGCGGAGCGGTGGTCGGCTGTCGTACCAAGGCGCCACGTCGTGCCGCTCCGCAGCTGCGAACCTTGCCATGCGGTTACGCTAGCGCGCGCGCCGGTCGTTGGGCCGCCTATCACCGGGAAGGGACGAACGAAACGCCGCAAAGTGCCTGGACTATTGCCCGGTCAGACCGGAAAGCCCTGTTGCGCACGCCCGTATTGCGGGGCAAGGGATGCGATGGCATGCGACGATGCGCACATGACGAGTCGCGGGGTGCTGGTGGGTGTCTGCGGTGCAACAGGCGCCGGGAAGAGCACAACTGTTGGCGGCCTAGCAGCAGCGCTCGGCCTACGGGCGTGGCATGAGCGGGTTGACGAGAACGACTTCTTCCTGCGATACATGGCGGATCGTGGTAGCTGGGCGCTCAGAGCACAGGTGGCTTTTGTGCTCGGAGCGATCGAGGATGCCGCGGCCGCTCGCGCGAGCCCGCTAGGCGGTGTTGTTGAGCGACCCGCTGTCGAATTGTTCGGCGTGTTTGCTCAAGACCTCCAAGAGACAAGCTTCCTTGACGAGGATGAGGTTCGACTGCTCGGTCGGCTTGTGGCAATCGGCGAGGGGATGTGTGGCGTCCCGGATGTCATCGTAATGCTCCACGCCAGTCCGGCAGAGCTGTTCGCGCGCATTCGCGCCCGTCAGCGACCAGGCGAGGAGAGTTACAAGCTCTCTGACATCGTGCGGCTCACCGAGCGTTACGAGGCTTGGTCTCTCTCTTGGGACCGATGTCCGAGGATCGACGTCGACACAAGCGAGATAGACCTCCGGACGCTTGCAAGCCTCAGGCGGCTTGCAAGCGAGGTCCGTAAGCACCTCGAGGACGCAATCTAAGGCGGCGTAATCCCTTTGTGGCCGCCACTGAGCCGCGGAGAGAGGCCCGTCGTCTAGCTTGTCGACGCCCTGACGGACAATGCCGCTTGTGCGACGTTGGCCCCGCTTCCTAACCGTTGATGGATTAGCGCTCTTCAGTCCTTGCGGATGTAGGGAATGGCTATGCGCCAGAAGGTCATGTCGGACTTGACCGCCTCGAGATACTTCTGCTGTGGCTCGGTGAGGTCGCTGTAGATCACGCTGATGTTCATGCCCGGGTCGTTGTCAAGCGGCGGCGCGTGCCATGCCTCGTGCATGTAAGTCCCAGCAACGCGGCGGGTTTCTGCCACGAGCTTCGCGTAGCGCTCGTAGACCGGTTGTGATTTCGTGCTGATCTGTGCCAGGTAGTTGTTGAGCGATTCCTGAACGGTGTGCAGCGCGGTCGAAATGCGGAGGCGCTCCTCGTTTCCGAGCTGTTCTTGCTCCTGACTGGGCGCACGGCGCCGACGGATCGCGTATGGGAACTCCTGATAGGAGATGACGGCCGAGTATGCATCGGCGTACAGCTTTTGCAGTCGGGTCCGCTCGGTCCGTACGCCGTTGACGAACCATGTCACCAACCCGAACGCCGCTGTCACCGCCCCCGCGATTACCGGCACGATCGTCCACGGTGGGATGCCCAACAATTGAACGTCACAATATCCGAGGAATCGTAGTATCGCTTCTCGACAACGGTCTGCTTGTGCCTATGGAGTCGCTTGACGAGGCGGATCGGATCTTGATACTGCCGTCAGAGGGCGCGATGGTCTGCTTTACCGTGCAATACGTCCGTGGTGAGGCGCTGGAGCGTCGGCTCGCAGATGCGCAGCCGGACAAGGTCAGCTTTCGAACGTGTCTCAGTCTCCGCCTTGTCATATGCTGGCTGGTGGCCGTTCGATGTATGCCTTATTGGTTCTCCTACCATGGGCTCGATAATGTTTGGATTGATGGCGGAGCAACTCACACAACAGTTGTGGGACTCCGAGGGAGAGCGGATGCGTCGGCTGAGGTTGCGAGCGGATGGGCAGCGACCGCTTGTCGTGAACCTCAGGGAGACGATCTCGTTGACTCGCAAGCTGTTTGAGTTGCGCGATTCCGCGCGGCGTGCCCGTTGAGTGCGCCGTCGTTCGATCAGCTTCTCGTTCGTGTCGTCCAGGCCGATGTTCGTTTCGTCATTATTGGAGGCTTGGCGCTTGGTTCGCCTCTGCCGCACGCTTTCGAGCTTGCCCGCCTGCGGTTCCACCAGGAGCCTAATCAAAGCCTCGAGCTGGACCGGACTCAGCAAGACGTTGCTCAGCTTCGTGCAGTACGGATTCCTCGAATGAAATCGATCGCTTTTGACTTGCCATAGGCTAATCTCACCACGGTAGGAATTTCTGCCTTGCCGGCTGTTTGAGGCTCGGGACGTGCGGGGCTGGAGCTCACACCGCACTTGAGTTGAGATCGCGTTATGCAGGTGTAGCCCCGGGCCCGAAGCGTTCGTACAGTTCGGGCAGTAGCGCCCCGAGGTTGGCGTACTCCTCGGCGCAGTGGGTCGCAAGCGCTTGGGGAAGACCCGTGGGCAGGGCGCGGCGGCGG
>Ga0210385_10002721_pt1 | contig 10614 bp, 7 predicted proteins | sample IncBWH26OmetaG_FD_160107 | JGI IMG/M metagenome (GOLD analysis project Ga0210385, IMG submission 160107) | Forest soil microbial communities from Barre Woods Harvard Forest LTER site, Petersham, Massachusetts, United States - Inc-BW-H-26-O ... | reverse complement strand
GATCTTTTCCTGGCCCCTCGCGTTTCTCTTCACGATGAACGCGACGGTCGCATCGGTGGCGGCGTTGCCGCTCGCGCTGCACATGGTGACGATGCCGATCAAGGGCTGGGCGATGGTCGCCCTCGCGCCGATTCGTGCCGCCGGCGACACACAGTTTTCGATGGCGGTGGGCCTCGCATGCGGCGTCCTCGTACTGCCGATCGCGTGGTTTTCAATCGAGCGCCTGCACATTGGGCTCTTTGCGGTGCCGGTCGCGTGGATCATCGCGTGGAGCGTGCGCGCCGCCCTCACCGCGATCAAATTACACTACGCGGCCGGCGCCTGGGCTTCAACCGCGATCGATCCGCGTCCGTAGCCGCCGTACGCGGCAAGCAGCACGATGAGCAGGTGCAGCGCGATATCCCACCCGTAGATCGGCGCCACGCCGAAGAGCGTGTTGGTGATCGGGATGATGCCGAGCAGCACGACGAGTAAGTAGATCCACGTCACCGCGCGCAGATACAGTACCGCCGAGCCGAAGCGCATGCTCGCGAGCACGCCCCAGATGCCGAAGAACAGGTGCAGGATGTCGTGCGCGACATTGAGAGCGAAGAGCCCGAAGAGCAAGCGATACGCCGCGTCGATGGTGATGACCGGTGCATCGAAGGGCGCAGCGGGCGCGATCCACGGTACGAAGCCGGCGACGCCGGCGACCAAAAAGACGAACCCGAGGATGCGTGCAATCAGCGGTGCGCTCATGGCGCCTGCTTATCTTCGCCCGCAAGGACGCCCTGCAATTCGCTCTGAATTCGGGCGTTGGTCGCAAGGATGCTGCGCGCGTCGAGATGCGTCGGGCCACCGTCAACGCGCGTGACACTGCCGCCCGCTTCGCGTACCAACAGCGTGCCGGCCGCGACGTCCCATGCGTGCAGATCGAACTCCCAAAAGCCGTCGAACCGCCCGCATGCCACAAAGGCCAGGTCGAGTGCGGCCGAGCCGTCGCGCCGCACCGCCTGCGCGCGTGCCGAAGCTCGCGCGAAGTAGCGTGCATTGCGCTCGTAGTCGGCGGGATGAAAACCGGTGCAGACCATGGCGTCGCCGACGCGATCGATGGAGGAAACCGCGATCGGCTGATCGCCGCGACGTGCGCCGCTCCCACGTTCGGCGGCGTAACATTCGTTGAGCGCAGGCGCATAGATGACGCCGGCCAGCAGTTCACCGGCGCGTTCGTAGGCGATCGAGACACAGTAGAGCGGATAGCCGTGGGCGTAGTTGGTGGTGCCGTCGAGTGGATCGATGACCCAGCGCTCGTCGCTCGTGCCCGGCGCGCTGCCGCTTTCTTCGGCAAGTATTGCCGCATTGGGAAAATCAGCGTGAAGGCGTGCGATAACGGCGCGTTCGCTCGCACGATCCGCGACGGTCACGATGTCGGCGCGGCGACCTTTCTCTTGAATCTCGAGCGGTCGATGCGCATGCTCCAATAAAACAGCAGCGCCCTCGCGTGCAGCGGAGAGCGCTGTTGTTAACGGATCGGGTGCGCGCACGCGCCTTCGTTAATTGAAGAGCGTGAAGATGGCGTTGGTGCTGTAGGTACCTTCGGGGGTCGTTCCCGGCACCGTGAGTGTCAGCGTGACGCAGTAGGTCGTCTTCGCTGTGCCAGTCGCCATCTGCGACCAGACGCTGTTGTCGTCGGCGTACACGACATACGGCGTCGACGTAGGCAACGGTGTGGCTGCCGAGTTGTAGGTATTGTTCGCGAGATTCTTGCCGGGAAAGTCCGAAGCAAAATCGCTGGAAATTCCTTCATCGAGGACCCACGTCGTGAGCATATCGACGGTGACGGTAAACGCGCACGGATATTGCTCGGTCGTGCCGGCGATTTGGTTGAGCGTCACGCTGCTGCCGCCACTACCCCCGACGTCCGTATAGAGAATCGTCGCCTTCGGATTCGGCGTTACTTCGGCTTGCACGAGCACGGAGTGCTGCACCTGCGCCTGCGCAACGAGCGTCGCGCCGCCTTCGAATTGGAGGTTCTCGGCGTGGAACGCGTTGGCAAGGTCCGGCGTTACGCGGTGTAGCGAAACCGTGCCGATCGACGGCCGACCGCTCGCGGGCTGCGCCTGCTGCCGAGCATCGCCGAGCAGCAGCGGGGTGGGCGTAGGCATCGGTGATGGGCTTACGTTGACGATGATCAAGAAGCCGATCTGTGCCTGCTGGGTCGAGATCGTTGCCTTCACCGGCTGGGCCAGGACAAGCGCGAGAATCGCAAAACCCGCGACGATCAAGAAAAATTTAAAGCGCTTCATTGACCGACCACCGTATAAACGATCCAAAGGTAATAGTTACCGCCGGTGGCCGTGTCCGGCACCTTGAACTGATAGTCGTAGTAGAAGTCGTTGTTAGGCGTGGGACTCAGGGCTATTGCGCTCGGGTAGCTTGCATACGTAATCGTGGCAGGATTGGTAATTACGTCCGTACCGCCCGAGACTGCGCCGCCCGTTTGTGCGAATGGCAGTCCGGGCGTGAAGCCGGTGTTGGAATCCGAGCTTGCGCCGCTGGTCACATAGTAGAGATACTGGCCTGGATAGACGGAACTGTCGGAATTGTTCGTCAGCACTTCGGCAGCTTCGCCGTAGATCAAGAAGCCGTTGCTATCGTTGGTCGTGATATGGAGGTGCGCGGCGTACTTATAGAGGTAGGTGTCGCCGGAGATTGCTTTGCCGAAGTCGACGGTTCCGGCACCGACACCAGTTGCGCCGGGGCCGTGCGTCGGCGCCGGCTGCGTGCCGAACGTCGCGAGCACCGCGCCGTATCCGGTGTAGTAGTTGGGCGTCAACGTAAAGTTGATGATCGGCAGCTGATGCCACGTGACGTTGACGGTACCGGTCGCCGTGGCTGCACCGGCTGGAGACAAGACCAGCATCATCGCCGTCGCGGCGAAGATCGCTCCCATCAATCCCAGAAGATACCGTTTCATCGCAGTGTCCAACACGCTCCCTGTGTTTTGCCTAAGGTCCCGCCGGCTAGTGAACGTCGAAATTGATCTCGCCGCCGGTTTCCGTTTTTCCGCCGTAGTCGATGGTGGCGATCGCCTGATACGAGCCAGGTTCGAGCGATTTGCCGGAGAGTTCGATCAATCGCACTCCGCCGCGCTCGACGAGCATGTTGTCAGGCATCGGCACCTGATATAAGACTGTTCCGCCCTTTTGCACGGTCACCTGACCGCGCAAGTATTCGTGAGCGTTACCGACGTTTTTGAAGAGCACCCGGTAGACTTGACGATTGGGGGCCTTCGCACTCGTCATCTTGGTAATCGCGCCGTTGACTTGCACCGTGTTCGGCACGGTGATATAGAACTTCGACGCGACCCGGGCCGAGAAGGCGACGCCACCTTGGCGCCGTTCAGGCCTGGTTTGGAAGAACACGACGCCCGCGTACTCCCCCGAGAGTTTGTCGTCAGACGGCATTGCGATCGTGAGCTGCACTTGCTGAGACGTCCCAGGTGGGATGTCGAACTCGCGCGGCCGGATCGATGCCCAGCGAAGTAACGAGTACTCGCTGGCTCCGATCTTTTCGAACTCGTAGTTACCGCTCTGCGAGAGCGTGAAATCCGCTAACGACGCCAAGATATGGACCGAGTTTGTGGTTGTGTTGGCGACCGTTACCGGCACGTTGTAGGTGGTTCCGAGCGGGATTGAAGCTTCGAACTTTCCCGGGGTCACCGTGATCCCGAGTCCGATCGTGTCCCCTGGAGCCGTCATCGCCCCAAAGAGGACGAGGAGAGCCACGAGTAACGAGGTCAGTCGATTGAACTGCTGCATATCCCGTTTCCCTTCGCCGCGGAAACCACCGTGGTCCCGCGACGAAGGGCGCTCTTCCTCTATCCTAGTTGCTGGTGATCGTGTAGGTCAGTTGGACTGTCTGGGAGCCGCTTTGCATTTGCGGGCCCATGTTGAGCTGGATGTCCTGGTTGAGATCCGAACCCGTCGTCGACTTGGTCAGCGCCAGGATGTTGGCTGCTGAAGCCGCCGGGACGAGGGTGCCGCTCGAGCACGCGGTCGTGCTGTTCATCGAGACAGCGGCCGAGCGGGCCGAGGTGGTCCACGCGGTGTTGCCGGTCGTGCTCCACACGCCGTCGGGCAGGATGCAAAGCAGCGAGCCGTTCGAGGCCGTGTCGTAGGCTGAGGGGACACCGGCCGTCGCCTGGACGGTCACGTTGGCGCCGAGGCTGTCGTTCGTGACGATATAGGCGTCGACGGCGTTGGTTTCGAGGCAGTTGGTGTAGTCGGTGCTGTCGGCGACGACGTTGCCGAAGTTGACTACGCCCGAGGCGTAGGCACCGTTGCCGCCGCTACCGTCTTTACCGGCAGAAGGCGTGGCAATGGTGCCGTTACAGCCGCTGGAGACGCTGCCGGCCGGGGCGCTGCCCCAGTAGATGTCGTTTGCGGCCGGCGCGACGCCGCCCGTTTTAGAAGCGGTAGTCTGCGTGTACATCACGATTGTCGCCGTAATGGCGTAGTTCCATTCGACGTTAACGGTACCGCTTTGCGTCACGGCCAGAGCCGGAGCTGCGGTTGAGAGAAGAGCGCCCAGGGTTACGAGCGCTGCAAGGCGTTTAATGTTCATTATCCTTTCACCATGCGCGAGAGTGCCATCCGTGGCGGGTATTGGTAGGTACATAGAACTTATCGGCAGCCTTAAGCCCCTGGTTAGTAGCTGTCCGTGCAGGAGGCGTTAAGAAATGCCACCCCTGATGGTAAAGATGCTCCGGAGGCCCATTTTTCGCGCATAAGAAGAGGCGCCCGGATGCCCGAGGCGCCTCGATTGCGACAAAAATCGCCGCGTTAAGCACTAATTGCCGATGAGCGTGTAGAGGATCGTTACCTGGTGTCCTGAGACGTCGGTACCGTTCTGAACCTCGAAGTTTTGCAGCACGTCGAAGTCCGAGTTGGTCGTGTAGTTACCGCAAGCAAGCGTCGTAGTGGCCAGAGTCGGACTGAAGTATGTGCCGACGCCTGTGCCATAGGTTAAGCCGGTGGTTGAGTTCGTTTCGTCGACCGAGGTCGAGAGCTCGGTCGTTGCGTTGGCCGAAGCCGAGACTTGCAATTGCCACGTGTTGGCCACCGTTCCGGCGCCGGCCGGGCAGGTTGCCGCGACAGACGACCCCTCGTACACCACGGTCGCGCGGACCACGTCAGTGCCCGTTATTGTGGTGTTGGCTGCGAACTCGCCGAAGTTCACGGTCTCGCCCGAGAACGTGCACTGCGCGGGGTTACAGACCACGTTGGGATGCGAATTCCCGGGCCCCGGGTTGGATGGGTCGACGCTGATCGCCAGACCGAGCGAGAAGGCCACCGAGACCTCGTCCGAACCCGTCCAGGCGAGGCCTGCGGTCACGCCGTCGATCGTAGCCGGGAGCAAATAGCTGTCGCTTTCGGTGCTCGGCGTGTCAGCCACGAATTCCACCGCAATGTTGTCGGTCGGCGCGAATCCAGTGCAGCCGGTTACTTGGATCTGACCGGGCGTGCTGCCCGCCGTTGGGTTGAACGTGTTGGCCGCGCTAATTGCGCAGCCCGCCGGGATGCCAGTGGTCTTAAATAGGCCACCGCTGATCGTTCCAAGCACGACGTACTGGGTGGTCGGGCTGCCCACGAGATCCCAGTCGCCCGGGTTTGTGGCCAGGCCGTTGACATCAAACGAGGGCAACGAGATGTTGACGGTGCCGATGTTGGTACCGGTCGCGCTCGTGTTGGTCACTTCGTAGATAAAGCAATTGGGCGATTTGGAAACCTGCGCGACCGCGTTGGTGGCAACATTCGAGGTTGTGTCGCAGCTCGCATCCGTTGCGCCTGACGCAACCGAATAGAATTTCACGCTCGCCGTCTTGGATGACGACGTGACGGTAACCGTCTTGGGTGCCGACCAGCCGCCACCGTTCGCGCCGTGCGCGTACAGGTAGAACGTCTGCGTGCCGGTCGTTGTATTGGTCAACGTGAAGTTGATCGTCAGCGTGCCGCCGGCGGCAATGGCATCTTGTTCTTGCGCCGCGGTACATGCAGCGCCAAGTGCGGTCTGCGCGGTCGTCGGGTTCGTAGGCGCGGTCGGCGGCTGCGGCGGCCCCGCAGTGGTGTGGTTGGTGTATTGATTGGCGCAGACACCAAACCAGTATTCTGAATCGTTGCCGACGATATCGTAACCGGTGCCGGACAGATTTGCCCACCCGGTCGAACCGGTACCCGAGAAGGTCGGCGCGGCCAAGTTCCACGCGTTGCTCGTGACCTCTTCAAGCACGATCGCGTCGACTGGATCTGGATTGGCGTCGGCCGCGGTTGTCGTATTAGTAAACACGAGTGAATAGGCCGTGGTCGTCGCGCCCGGCGAGACCGTTGACGGAGCAAACTGCGCCGCCATCAGGTTGCTGTTGAGCGAGAAACCTTGGATCGAAAGACTGTCCACCGGGCTGCCGGCGACCGCGCCGCCAACGACTGCAGTCGCGGTATGTCCGTCCGCCGGCAAGGTCGTCCACGTTAGTTCGCTCGTCGACCACGACTCGATTTGCAACTCCTGTGCGATGTAGGACGCCTGCGAAGCGGGCACATCGAGCCAGATCTGGCCCTGATTGCCGACGCCGATGCCGACGTCGTTGCGGTTGCCGGTGCCGTTATACGCGCCGCCGGCCGGATTGAAACACAGCGCATTCGTACCGAGCGTATTCCAACACGCGTTGTTGCCGGTCGACGAAAGTGTGTACCAGCCTTGGGTCGCGCCGCCGCCTGCCGGGGTTTCCGGTTCGCTGGGATCGACGGTGATCTGGGCCGCATCGATGTTGGTCGGGAAGGTGATCGCGATCTCACCCAGTCCCTGCCCGCTCGCCGTTGCGCCGCACGACGGGGCCGGCACGGCGGTTCCGTTACATGCGCTGAGGTTGATCACAAGAATGTCTTCGCGGCCGGTCGCAATCGCGAACGGCGAACTATTCTGATATTCGCCCTGTGCAAATTCCGCCGGATAGAAGTGGGTGTTGATCCACGGCAAATTCGGCGGGCTGGTCGCTTCTGCAACTGCATTCCGCGACGTGTTGCCGGGGAACGTTGCTGAGCCGATGTAGTGGGCGTTCGACGTGCCGATCTGGGCCGAACCGGAGCTGCCGTAGTACACAGGCGTCCATGCGGGTGAAGTAGCGCCCGTGCTTGACCACGCGAGGCCATCGGCTGGAAGAATCGACGTTGCCGTGTTACAGGGGATGTCGTAGCAGGCCCACGTACCCGAGCCGCCGTCGGCGTAAAAGTTCAAGCCGGAAACGGTGATCGACTGGCCCGGAAGCAGCGTCACATTGTTAGCCGGCACCAACTTGAGAACGCACTGCCCCGTTAAGGTGGCGGTCTGCGGCGCATTCGTGTTGCAGTAATCGGTAAGCGTCCAACTATTTCCACTGCTATCCGTCACCGTTTTGGCGCATCCGACGGTGTTATACGCACCGGTGCAGCCGGTAAGCGTCATGGTGACGCCATTTCCGGTGTTGCCTGGCGGCGTGAACCCACCCGCGTTGGTCAGCGTCGCGGCGGGTCCGGTCGTATACTCGATGCCCTTAATCGGATCCGGGGCATTTGGATAGTTCAGGTTCGCCGTGTTCGTGAAGATCATGCTGGCGGGCACGGCGGCGGACGGAGTGCCTAAGTTGAACGTCAGCGTGTTCGTGTCGACGCCGTTGAGCACGAATTGCGTCTGCATGCTGTAGCCCATGATTTGGAAAGCTTGCGACGCCTCGACGACCTTCGTTGTCGGATTGTAGAGCTGCATCGTCCAAATATTGTTGGGGTACGTGCCGGGCGGATTCAGTGTCGGGCTTGCCGCCGAGAAGGTGAACGTGCCGGCAGCCGTGCAGGTCGCTGAATTATTGTTCGTCAGCGTACACGTGCCGGGGATCGTGTTCGTTGTCGCGACGTAGACAACTTGGCCGTCGGGATCGCTCGCGGTCATGCGGTACGTCCCCCCGACTTGGTTTGGAACGTCTGCGACGATACCGCCGGTCGACTGTTCAGTTGCGCTGTCCCAGGCAAACTGCGTTGCCGTTGAGATCGTCGGCGCGGCGGGCGACGGCGCGGGCGCGGGCGTGCCATAGAGCAAGAAGCCGTACTGTTGGAAGCCGGTCAGCGAAACCTGAACTTGACCGAGTGTTTGACCAGCCGTCTTGTCATATACCACGACCGAATACGTGCCGGCTGGATAGCTCTCGCTCAGCTGCCAGGTGAGCGACAACTGCCCGCTCGGCGCCGCGATACCGGGTGAGTTCGCGGGATTGCAAATAAGTGAGTTCGCCGCCCCGGTTGGCATCGGACTCGGCGACGGCGGAGCCGGCGTCGAGTTGGGCGTGAGATATACGCAGTACGAATTTACCGACGTGGCCATGACGTAGACAACGTACGAGTCGTTCGTCGATACGTCCGGAAGATAAATGTACGCAGCCGAACTGGTGTTGACGTTGTATTGGTACGACTGTTGCGTGTGATACGGGTCCTGGTAGACGCCGATCGAGAACGATTGCCCTGCGTTGACGTACACGATCGAAACGATGACTTGCGCCGTCGTATCGTAGACAAAGAATGCGTAGGTTCCCGCCGCACTCAGCGTCGTCACGTGTGCCGTAGCCGCGTTGTATGCATACGGGCCGGCGCTCACCAACGTCGCCGTCGTCGCGGTCGGCGGAACGTAGTAATCCTCGTAGGTGTCGGTCGTGCTCCAGTCGCCGTTGTTGGTGGCTTCCCACGTCAGCGAGCAGCCGATGGAGTAGAGGGCGCCGGTCGATCCGCAGTTTGCCGCCGCGGTGAGGTCGACGGTTGCGCCGGTCGCGGCCAGTGGGTGATAGCGTCCGCCCTTGAGCGTGGCCTTCGGCGTCGCCGTGTTCACGCTGGACTTCAGCGGGAGCACGGGCAAGCACGAAAGGGCCACCTTCTGGCCTGCGGTGAGCTTCTTGAAATTGACCCCAGGACACTGGCCGAGCGCACGTCGCGCGCCAGCCGTCGGCATTGGAGCGGCCGTCGCGAGTGGTCGCGCCGTAATGGCGGGTAACGGGTTCGGCGTGAGGCGCGGTGCGGCGATGTTGCCGCCCGCAAACGCAACGCTCGCAATCGCCATCGAAGTGACGATGGCTCCAAGGGCGGCCACCCAGCCGCGAAGACCTGAGGGTTTCCGCATCATTATTGGGACGCCCCGATTAAGCGCAAGTCCACGCGAGAGGGGAATTCACGATGCGTTGTCCTTGTCACCATGCGCGAGGGTGCCATCCGTTGCTAGAGCGAGGAAGCGAGTTACAACAGTTCTATCGGTATCGGTCCCTTGGGAGTTAATAAGAGACCGTGTAGGGGAAGTAAAGTTAGCTGTTTTTGGAACGTAAAGACTCTGCCACTGACAGGCTTGCCGAGCACGGTCTGCGTCCCGTCCTCCCACGTGATTTTATCGCCGGCGTGGACATCGACCAGGAAGCGCGCCCGAATGGTCGCGGTCTGGCCGATGGCGTTGGTGTGCGACAAAAACTGCACGTTGACCAGCGGCAACTTGGGATCGACCGTCAGCGTCGCACTTGGGGACACCGCGGCTCCCGCCACCGTTCCGTCTACCGGATATTGCCCGGCGGTCGCGTGCTCGGGAACCTCGATCTCGCCAAGCCACTTCTCGAGTTCCTTGTCGTACGCAAGAGCGACGCGCTTGCCAAAGGCGGTCGCCGTCACGTCTTTTGCGTCGGCTGGAGCACTAATTGCAACCGTAGTCGTTCCGCGCGGTGGCAGACGCGTCTCACTCAATCGTATCGTCGGCACGCTCGGCGCCGGGGCGCCGCCCCCGTTGGAAAGCAGCGAGAAGACAACCTTCTTTTCGAATGGTCCGACGAGGAATTGAATCCCGCTATAGTGCTCGCCCGCCGCCAAGTGCACCGTGACGCTATCGGGCGCGGCGCCGAGGCCTGTTTTGATCGTTTCCGGATCGACCGAGATCGTGTAATCGCCGGCAGCAAGGTTGTCAATGATGAAGCTGCCGTCGTCTTCATCGATTGCTGCGTGCTCGCCGGGCTCAGCAACGACGTACGCATTCAGCACGCCAAGGCCCGCCTGTTTGTCCATATCTTTGGCATACACGATCGTGCCCGCGATCGAACCCAAGAGCTGCGCGTGGAAATCGAGCGTCGCATATCGGCCGTCGCTCACGGACACCTTGCGGACGAGATCTTCGGCCGCAAAGTCAGCACTGGCCGGGATCGACTGCGGAATCACGGTGACCACGTGTTGCCCGGCGCTCAATCCGCCAAAGCCGAACGCGCCGCTTTGATCCGTTTGTGCATACGTGCCACCGTCGACGCGCAATTGCACGTTTGAGAGCGGCATTGGATTCCCGTTGGGATCGGTACCATACACATGCCCGAGAATACCGCCGAAGGTGCCGATGGCAAATGACACCGTAGCCGCCTGACCGCCTTGCACGTTGATCGTTTGCACCGGATTGCTGGCCGTAAATCCCGCCGGAATCGACGAGTTGTCGATCGTGACCTGATGCTGACCCGGCGAAATGAACGAAAATTGGAAATCGCCGCTCACATCGGTTCGCTGGACGTATTTATTGTCGAGCGTGACCAGCACGTTACCC
>Ga0210385_10002719_pt1 | contig 10615 bp, 10 predicted proteins | sample IncBWH26OmetaG_FD_160107 | JGI IMG/M metagenome (GOLD analysis project Ga0210385, IMG submission 160107) | Forest soil microbial communities from Barre Woods Harvard Forest LTER site, Petersham, Massachusetts, United States - Inc-BW-H-26-O ... | reverse complement strand
AAGCTCATCTTGCCGCGGTGCATTTCAATTCCCACGATATAGCGCGCGTTGCGGAGCAAAGCATCCTGGAGTTGACCCAGGCGGATGAACTTCGCTTCGCGCGCGTCCTTCGCGCCGGTTCCGGGCTGCCCGTAACCTTCATCGAGCATCATCTGTTCGCAGTAGTGCGCCCAACCTTCCGCGTTCGTGGCGGCGCCGAGCAGCATGCGAACCTTGGTGGGCGCGCGATTCACCCAAAGAAACTGAATGTAGTGCCCCGGATAAGCCTCGTGCGTTGACGTGCTCACGATCGTGCCTACGTTGAAGCCAGCCATGCGCCCTGCGATTTGTTCGGGCGTATCGTGAGGGCCGGGCAGACTCACGTTGAAGTACGCTTCGGTAGCAACTTTTTCGAATGGTCCGGGAGTGTCCATGGACGCAAACGTGGTCGCGCGCATGAACGGCGGAGTTTCCTGGAGGATTGGGCGCACCTCGGTGGGAATGGTAATGATGTGCTTGGTCCGTATGAACGCGATCAGCCCGTCGAAGGTGTCGCGAAAGCTCTGCAGCAAGTTGTCCGGCGCAGGATGCATAGCGGCGAGTTCGGCCAGCACGTCGCGAGCCTCCTTATTCGGCTCGAGCTCTTTGGCAATGCGATTGAATTCGTCCTGGTTCTTGCGAAGGTTGGCCCAGCCAATTTCGAGCAAGCGGTCGAGCGGCGTGTCCACCATTTCGTCGTACAGCAATTTTTTCGAGAAAGTGTCCGCGCCGATGCGGAAATCTCCGTTGGAGCGCGGCAGCAAATCTGATTTGAGCCAATCCGCGTAACTCTGCAAATCCGCGGTCACCGCGGCATTCGATTTAGCAAATTCAGCTTTTAACCCGGGATCGGCGGCAGCCGCAAAGGCCGCGGGGACGTCGTTCTGAAAAAAGCTGACGATTCCGGGAAGCTGCTCCAGCGCGATCTCCGTATAAATGCGCGGCGGGTTTTTCAAGTTTGCGCGCGCGGCGACAAATACCGCGTGCATCTTTTCTTCGCGCGCAATCACCGAGCGCAAGCGCGCGTCGGGCGAAGCGAATTTCCGAATCATGATCACGTACACGCTGTTGCTGATTCCGCTCGAATAGGTGTCGGGATTCTTTTCCCAGGGGCGAATGGTTTCAAGAGTCAGCAGCGCGCTGTGAATGTTCGAGAGCACCAGTTCGCGGTCGGCTGTGCGCGTTTCGTCCAGGCCCGCCGGGTCCACGGCTTGCACGCGTTTTTCGAAGGCATGCAAAGCGGCAACGTTCGCATCTACCCCCGCACGCGAATAGTCCTCCAGCAAAGAATCGTATTGATGCAGCCCAACAGGGGTGCCTTCGGTGGGGGCGAACTTGAAATAAACCTGGTCGAAGTATTCATCGGCCAGCTTGTCCCACGCGGCTTGCTTTTCGGTCATGTTCGCAACCTGCGGCGAGCGCGCGCGAATCAAGTTCGGATACGCGATCAGGGCCAACACGGTCATCAGGCTCAGAAACGTTCGGGTCAATTTTTGCACGCGACCTCTTTTTTGAATTGGAATTGTGACGTTAAAACTACATCCGAATCCGCGCGATGTCAGTTCTTTTTCGCTTGGCTGTCGGATGGCCAACCCTTGGGCGCGGCACCAGGCGTTTATTCCATGCACGATTGAAACTCGCGGGGTGCCGAATTTTTTCTGCGGCCGTTGCAGAAAAGGTTCGATTTTGACTTGCCTTTGAATTTAAGTTGCCATCCCGAGCGAGGCGCTTTTCGCCGACGAGGCCTGCCGAGTTTACCCGCCGCGGCGGGCCGTGGCGGGGACCTCCTTTTGCCGTGGGTTTAAATGTAACGCCGGCGTCCCGCCGGCTCTTTTGACTTTGTTGATTCCCCGGGCGGTTTTCGTGCGCTAATCGCGAGTGACGTTTCGAATACCTTCGCGAATTACTACAACGGTTTCCTCCGCCAGCCGCGTTATCTTAGCCCGATGACTAAGACGAAATCGTCGCTCCTTATTCTCTGTGCCCTCTTTGCGTCCGCTGTCGGTGCTGGTGCGCAGACAACCGCTTGGCCACCATCGCCGCCACACACTCAAATCGCGATATGGCCCGGAGCCATACCTGACGCACAGCCCGCCCCCGGCCCCGAAGATACCTCGATCGTAAAGGATCACCCGGTTGCCGGAAAGACGTGGCTCTGGCTGGACAATGTGACGCAGCCAACCATCACGCTGTACTCGCCAACAGAAAAAAACACGGGCGTTGCAGTAGTCGTATTTCCCGGCGGCGGTTTCGAAGGATTGGCTATCGACTTGGAAGGTACCGAGGTTTGCGACTGGCTAACCTCGCGAGGAATTACCTGCGTGTTGCTGAAATATCGCGTGCCGAGCATGCCTTATGATTGGCACTGCAAATGCCGCCCCAACCACGGTCTGAACAAATCGACTCTGCCGCTCGAGGATGCGCAAAGAACGATCGGCCTCGTGCGATTACATGCCGCGGAGTGGCACGTCGATCCGCACAAGGTCGGAGTGCTCGGTTTCTCGGCGGGCGGCTATCTGGTTGCGGAAATCAGTACCGATTTCGCGCACCGCTTGTATAAGCCAATCGATGCAGCAGACAAACAAAGCTGTCGCCCCGATTTTGCCGTAGCAGTTTATCCGGGCCATCTGTCAACGAGCGACACCACATACAAATTGAACCCGCAAGTTCCGGTCACTCCGCAGACGTCCCCAACGTTCTTAGTGCAAGCCGAAGACGACTACGTCGACGGCATAGACCAGTCGCTCGCCTACTACATCGCACTACAAAAGGCCAAAGTTCCCACCGAATTGCACCTCTACGCCAACGGCGGCCACGCCTTCGGCCTCCGCCCCACCACGTTCCCCATCACCGATTGGCCCCAGCTAGTAGAAAAGTGGCTAGTAACAATCGGTATGCTCCCGAACTAATTCGTGTCGGTTAATTTCTGCCTGACGAACAAATCCTTTACTCTGATTTGCCAAGGCTCCCAAGCAACGAAATGAAGGCTTTTTTTCTAACCCATCGGCAGCCGAACGCGGTTTCTTCTGCCATCGGAGGAAAGGTACGCAAGGACTTCGGGAGCACGATGTAATCCGTGCAGACTCTCACACCGTAATCGCAATTCTTGTTTACGTCCTTACCGTCGAAGACGCATTCGTAAGACGTCTCCATGGAGGTATATCCGTCGTCGAAGACTTCGGAGTAGTTGACCGTTCCATAATTCACGTTTGCAGTCGTCTTCGGGGTGAGTGGCCTCGCCACTCTTCGTAGGAACAGAACATATTCCCATCCGAGCCTGACCCCTAGGTATGGTCCGAAATAAACGGTCTTCTCGACCGCCGCTCCTTTGAAACTCTGAACCACGTCTGCCTTATAGACTACGGTGGCGTAGTTCTCTGTATCTCCCGACACAACTCTAACGAGCGCAACTGTGTCAGCCTTTTCGAACAGATCGCCCAATTTGATGACACCGGGTTCCCCAGGGCTGATTGTCGTGGTCTGCTGTGCCGATGTCAGTCGGCCAGAAATCAAAATGAGCGTGAAAAGCAAAATCGCTCGCCGCAATGATGTCACGGAATCCTGTCCCCTCTTCCTTCCCACTTGGTGAATTAAATCACACCTGCGAAGACATTCCGTAGCGGTTTTCAAGTCGATGGAATTCAGTGACGGGCGACCCCACCCGTCGAAAGAGCGTTGTACACTCGGCCCTCATGACGGGCCATCGTGGCCCGTTCTCCCAGGAGGCACTTATGTTCAGCCGCAAAATATTCGGATCTGCGGGTGCCGCAGTCTTCGTTTTCCAGAAGGCTGCGGGTTTAGATTAAGCGCCCACAAAATTCCATCGAGCTTTCTCGTTCGTTGTAAAGAAAGGTTCGGGTTTTGACTTGCCTTTGAATTTAAGTTGTCATCCCGAGCGAGGCGTCTTTCGCCGACGAGGGAGCTGTTGTTTCCGTGGGTTTAAAACGTACCGCCGGCGTCTCGCCGGCGCTTTTGACTTTGTTCACGTCCCGCGCGGCAACGTACTTCATGCGTCTCAGGTTAACGCGCAGACTTGGCCGTCAACGGAAGGTTTTCGCCCGACAACAACGCGCTGTCGCGATACCCACTCTTCACCATGATGTTGCTTTGTTCGCGGAGTTCAGCGAGGTACTCGCGCAAGAGCGGCTGCACTTTCTCCGCGTGGATGGCCTGGCGAATCTGAGTTTGCACTTTATCAATGTCCTGCAACCCAGCCGGCAGGTGATCTTCCACCAGCAGAAATTCAAACCCGGTGCGAGTCTGTATCACGTCAGTGACCTGATATTTTTTCATTTGGAAAACAATATCTTCGATCTGCGGCGAAAGCTCTCCCCTTTTGAACGTGCCCAGCGCGCCGCCATCTTTCGCCGTGCTGCCCTGGGAATAAAGCCGCGCAACCCGACTAAAATCGTCCCCGTTCAGGACGCTCGTGCGCAAACCTTCCACCTTAGCGCGCACCGCCGCCATTTCCTCCGGACTCTTCCCTTCCGTGCTCATCGAAATTTCATACAACACCACGCGCTCCGGCAGCGTGAATTCCTGCTTATGCGCATCGTAATATTGCTGCAGTTCCTCAGTAGTGATGTCCACGCGCGAGCCCACTTCGCGCTGCACCACTTCCTTCTGCAGCAGCCCGTTGCGAATAGTAGTTTTGTATTCTTCCCAACTCAGCCCGGAAGCCTCCACGCCTTTTTTCAGCTCGTCGACCGTGGCCAAGCCGTTCTGCTGCCGCACTTCATCCAGGCGCTTGGTCAGGTCTGCTTCCACATTGATGTTCATGTCTTTCGCGCGTTGCACCATCAGCGACTGGTCAATCATCCCGCGCAGCAAATCCTTCTGCCGTCCCTTGAACTGCGCGTCAATCTGCTCCGGCGTACAGCCCTGACAATCTTGCGCCGCTTCCGTGCGCAATTGCTGTTCAGCTTTCTGATATTCCGCAAGCGTGATCACGTTGTCGTTCACCCGCGCGACAATGTCCGCGTCAGCCACCGCAGGCGGCCTAGCCTGCGCGCGCAAGCCAGCAGGAACCCCCACTGCCGCGAGCAAAATCAGCACGAAGAAGCTCAAGCCCAAGCTTGATACCGATGCGCGATTGCGATTCTTCATGTTGCGCGCTATTTTAGTCTTGCCCACAAACACAATTGTAGCCGGAATTTAAGATACGACCTATATCTCGCGGGGTTACAAGCCGTTCTCGCTGGCCACGGTTCGCACGGCGGGAGAAATAATCGGAGACCTGCCATGAAGTACGCAGAAAAAGTAGCCGCAGTTATCGCAGCCTTTCTCGTTGCTCTAGCGCTCCCAGCAACGCGCGGTCTCACCACTTTCGCCAGCCAGCCGCACTCCACAGCTCGCGCTGCAGGCCAACCAATCATCCCTCAAAACGTGATGTCCCGGCTTCTCCACAATCTCGAGCAGGAATTCTCCATCGATCACACCGTGCGCTGGAACCATTCCGTCCCGCATGTGGGAGACGTAAGCACTTCGCTGTCCCGCGTGCCCACAAATTTTGACGGCTGCTCGATCGTCTGGAGCCAAACGCAGGAAGCTACCGTCTACGGCCAGCTCCTCTACATCGAGACTCGCCGCTTTCAGGTCCCACTCTCCTCCATTGACGCCAATAGAATCACCATCGAACCGGCCACCGCGGGAAAGAACCAGCGTCCGGGCATCGAATCGGACGACTATTACACCGTCGTTCTCCCGTCAGTGGATGGAAAGAATACGGTGAGCCTGCTGGACAACAACATCACGGTTGAAGGTAAGCGAGGCCCCATAGCCTCCGTGAAACAGCTCATGGTCTCCAGCGCATCGCTCCGCGTCCGCCAGGAAGAGCAAGCCGAAAAGATAAAGAAGCAGTTTCAACAAGCAATCTCCGCCTGCATCGCAGCCGGCCAATGACGTAGGCAGCCGTTCGTGCTCTGTAATGTCATTTCTGCAATCGCGTTCCTTAGGGTCTTGGCGCTAAAATGTAATTCATGGCAAGCGTACGCGGAATCTTAGCAATGACAATTGCTGGTGTCCTTCTATCAATGCCCACTGGGGCTCCGTCCGCAACGACTTGCGTCGAGTTGCCTCCTCTTAAACCGATTCACCGCATTTTCGGAGTCGTACACTTCACGTCAGGCGACAGAATCTCGAACGCAAATGTAACCGTCCTACAAGGGGACCGGGAAATTGCGGCCCAACGCACCGATAACGATGGCAAGTTTTCGTTTGAAGGACTGATGGCCGGTAACTATGAGATGCGGGTTCGGGTCGAAGGTGTTGGGGCTGTGTATGCAAAAATCGTTCTCATTCGTCCCGAGGCCAATTCCAAAAGAGAATTAGCCGTCACGATGACTCCCGACGGAGTATGTTCTTGGATTTCCTTGGTCAACCCCAAACGATTCAAATGAGCGGTGGCCGGTTGTGCCGCAGTCTTCGTTCCCCAGAAGGCTGCGGGTTTAGATTAAGCCCCCGCAAAATGTCCGCCGCGATTTTTCACGTCGCGCGGTCCCGCCTTAGGTTTCAATGTAGCGCCGGGGCCTTCAGCCCGGCATCTTAACGGCGGCGCACCCTTTCGTACCGTACTACACGCTGCGGACTATCTGCGCGCCTGCCTGAAGCAAGCTGCAGCCATGAGCCCACACAGCCCCGCGAAGATGTAGAGCACCAGTGGACTTCCCGAAGCCGAGATTCGAGCGGAGTAAACGAATACTCCGGCAAAAAGTAACGCGAACAAACCCAAAATCCATAGGGCGGCACGTGCGGTTCTTGCGCCGGTGGAACCGTCAGGGTAGGTCACTACGTCAGACTGTGGATCGTAGATTGCCAGGCCGTGTTTGCGGGCTAAGTCTTGAACCAGCCGATGTACATACGTAGCCTTAGGCCACACGCAAGACATGATCACGTGACCAGGTGAATGGTCCAGCTCGCAACTCCAGGGGGTGGACTCGTGATCGTCGATTTTTTCCTTGGGAGTCTTATCGATTTCAGGATGCGCGGCGGTCAATTCCGCATAAAATGCATCGATTGCGGGATGCGCTACGACGCCGCTCGTATCACCGTCACACAGACGAACGTACAATTTTCCTGCCTCTTCCTTACTAATTCGCGTTTGTGGATACCACACACCAAGATCAAAACTCATTGGGTCTTTGCGCCCGCGAGCAGTGCGCGCCCCTTATATTTTATCCTCGGGCAATTGTAGCCGGAAATTCGAGTCCAGACCTATACCTCGGGTCAAACTGGCTATCGACTTGGTCGCACAGCCTTCACACCTCAGCGCACAGTTTTCAAAAGCGCGCGATAATCGCGTTCAAGGGCGTCTACATAGCGCAGAACCATCTCGCCTCCGCAACAAGCAAGAGGTCGCAGACAATGGCGTGGATATCGAGCACACTCCTTCTCTTGTTGTTAGGTGTCGGTACTCTTTTTGTAGCTTGGCGAGGCCATACCTCGGGCGAATTTGTTGTGGTACGTTACTTTCGCCCCTACCGTCCCAACCGATTTGACAATCCAATCAGGTTCTACTTCCAGCTCAGCCTTCTAATCGCAGCGGGTGCGCTTTGGATTGTCTGGGGAATTCTTATCTTCGCGGGTCTTCTCAAACCGCTCCCCTGGCACTGAGGCCCGCTCGTATTACCGTCACAGCAACGGGGACGAGTGGCGCACTCTTTCGCACGACACCGAACTTCCGTTAGGCCACGCCTCGACTTTACGGGTGCCGCAGTCTTCGTTCCCCAGAAGGCTGCGGGTTTAGACTAAGCCGCTGCAAAATTCCCAACGAATATCGGTAAGCCGCCTCACCGATCAATTGCCTGATTTTAGCGCGAACCGAATCAACCGGAAGGAAATGAACAACAGGATTAGAACGGCCGACCAAAAGATCGCTTGAAAAGCAAAATCTTGCCATCGACTGGGAACGATGTAGTGTTCTTCAGCCTTCTCCTTAGGGAACAAGACATACTCGTAGTAAATCCCCTGCCCGACGCGATAGCTGAAGAATATAGTAGGAATAAGAAGGACCGCGCCGACCACAGCCGCCAAGCATCGCTCCACAATCGCGTTTGTTCTCATGTGTTTCGTCTCAATGTTGTCATATTCAACCACGTTGTGAATAGGACTGACGGGGTCACGAACCCTCGTGTACCGCACTACACCGAAATTCCGCTAGGCCCCGTGTCGCATGACTTATGGCGCGCGCAAGATTCCTTGTAAGGTTTCCCGCCCACCCGAGACTACCTATATAGGGACATATTCCGGCCACCACGTGTCCCAGCCCCGGGCTCGACTGATTGACTCTCTCGGGCTCCAATAACAAAGGAGAGAAAAATGACATTTGCAAATCCAGCAAAGGCGGCTGAAAACGTGCCCGTGTTACCGACAGAATCTTTCCAACCAAGTCTCCCTAGCTCGTCCGGATTTAAGCAAGTCTTTGTCGGACCCAACGGCATACGCGCGGGCTGGCGCGTGCTCATGTTCATCACTTTGACTGCCGTTCTAATGGGAGGTTTCGTCCTAATCCGCGCAGGCGGACCTGCCGCCTTTCGGGAGGCGTACAAAAATCAGAATCAGGTTGCGATCACCCCGCTTTTGATGGGTGGCTCGGAAGCACTTACTTTCCTGTTTCTCGGCATCGCCGCGTTGGCCATGGGCAAAATTGAGCATCGCAAATTCGGCGAATACGGTCTGCCCCTGCGGCTGGCGCTGAGAAAAGATTTTTGGGTTGGATCTCTGATAGGTTTTTCAGCCATCAGCGGCACGCTGCTGACCATATTTCTGCTGCACGGATTCCGCATCACCGGCCTGGCCATTCACGGGACGGCAATTCTATATTCGCTTTTCGGATGGGCCATCGCGTTCCTGCTTGCGGGCCTGGTTGAAGAATTCTTGTTCCGCGGGTACATCCAGTACACACTCTCGACCGGAATCGGCTTCTGGCCGGCCGCGTTCTTGATGTCAGGCTTGTTCGGCTTGGGCCACTTCTTCAATTCGCACGAGACTGTGCTAGGCTCGGCGACGGTGGTCCTGTTCGGGCTTCTTCTGTGCCTGTTTTTGCAGCGAACGGGAAATCTCTGGTGCGCGGTCGGCTTTCATCTAGGCTACGACTGGGGACAAATGTTCTACGGAGTTCCCGACAGCGGCATCGTGCCCTACCAGAATATGCTCAATGGAACTTTGAGCGGCCCGACGTGGCTCACCGGCGGCTCGGTTGGTCCGGAAGCCAGTTTCCTGACGCCGCTGGCGCTGCTGGTTGTAGCTGTACTTTTCAGCCGCTACTATCCCGAGAATCGGTATCAGGTCCAGAAACAGCAGCCGATGCCGGTAAGAGTTTCGTAAAGTTTTCCCTGCTTCGAAAAACATCGTAACCTTGCATTTACGTTTTCCGTGTAAATGAGCGATGCGTATTCACCCAAAGATCGGTTCGCTGAACAGGTCACATTCGTGAGCGAGCGTCGCCACGATTTGGAAGCGCAGTTCGACCGCATTCTCAGCGAGTACGGTGCCGCCATCTCGCGCCTTGCGTTCGGTTATGAGACGGTGGCCGGCGTCAGGGAAGAGCTAGTGCAAGAAATCGCGCTCGCGATATGGCAGGCGCTGCCGCATTTTCGAAACGAGTGCTCGGAGCGAACTTTCGTTTACCGCATTGCTCACAATCGCGGCCTTAGCCACGTGTGGAAGCGGCGCCCGGCGCACCAGCCGCTGGACGACATCCAAGAGTCCGAGCAGCCCATCGATCCGCGCCCACATCCGGACGAGCAGGTCGCGCAAACCGACCAGCGCTTGCGCCTCATGTCGGCAATCCAGTCGCTGCCCGTAGCTCGCCGGCAAATGATTGTGCTGATGCTGGAAGGCTTGTCGCACGCACAAATGGCCGAAGTGCTCGGCATCACCGAAAATAATGTGGGCGTACGTCTTAACCGCGCAAGGAACCTATTGAAGGACGCCTTAGGAGCAAGAGCATGATCGCGGGTGAGTGCACGAGCGGAGCGGCGACGTGCGCGGAGTAACGACATGAAGGGGATGACGACATGATAGAAGACCGCGAACTTGATGCCTGGCGCGAGCAATGGACCAACGTCGCGAAGCCGTCCGCCAACTTCCAGCGCGATTTCCAACGCAAAGTTCAGCAGCGTATCAAGCGCCACAATCGGCGCTTCATGCTTGGAAATATCTTCACAGCAATCGCATTCCTCGGCATTTTGATTTTCGCCGTGTACATGCGCCATCAAGCCACCTGGATGGGAACAGGCTGGTCAACGAGCGTCGGCGTCTTGGTTTTCGTAGCGGTCTCACTTCGTATTTGGGTTTTGCGTCGAACCTGGCGTCCTGAGGCACAATCCACCCGCGCTTTCGTCGAACTTTGGCGCAAAAGAGTTGAGGCCAGAATCCGCCTGCTTCGCATCTCCACCTATTTGTCTATCGGCTGGCTTATTTTTTGTGCCGCACTCATGGCTAATAATTGGCCAATCATCGGTCAGGACTTCAGGGCTCATCCCAAGTCCTGGATCGTGTTGCTGGTTGTCTGCGTGCTGATGCAGCCGGTGATGCTGTGGTACGGCGCGGGCTGGCTCCGCCGCCGCAAACTAGCCGAACTGCACGAAGTAAAACA
>Ga0210385_10002718_pt1 | contig 10616 bp, 6 predicted proteins | sample IncBWH26OmetaG_FD_160107 | JGI IMG/M metagenome (GOLD analysis project Ga0210385, IMG submission 160107) | Forest soil microbial communities from Barre Woods Harvard Forest LTER site, Petersham, Massachusetts, United States - Inc-BW-H-26-O ... | reverse complement strand
GCTGGCACGGAAGTATTCCGCGTAGCTGCGGCCGCCGGCTCTCATGAAAATCGTGTTCACCACGAAGTTGCTGACCACGAGTCCCACGGCGAAAAAGAACAGGGCAGTGTAGGGCGTCAAGTAGCCCGGTCGAATGGGGAGCGAGTTGAAATCGGGCGAGGTGGAGCGCAGAAGCTCCGGGTAGAAGAAGCCCATCAAGCAGCCCGCGACGAGGGCGAAAGCAATTCCTTTCCTCCAGTTGCCGGCGCGCGCGCCAGGTAGTTTGCGATAAGCCAGCGCCGAGACGATCATGGCGAGCAGCACGAAAGCGACGCCCAGAAAGAGAACCGGCGCGTTGCCCGTGGGCTGCTCGATGTAGGTAGCGACGGTCCCGATGACCAGTGCGAGACCAATGCCGACCGGAAAGGCGATCGACATGCCCGCCGCGTCGATGGCCACCACGAGCAGAATGTTCGCAACATTGAAGAGCGCGCCGCTGAGCATAGCCGCGCGGATTGCATAGGCAGACGCCTGCCCGAGGTTTGTGGCGGCCGGCATGCCGTGGGACCCTGCGCTTCCAGCCGTGAACATCAACAGAATGCTGAAAAGGAAAATGCCGATTGCGTAGTCCCAGTAAAATAGCTCGAACGGCCAATTGGTGCGTCCTGCCAGCTTTTGCGTGTTTGCCCAGGAGCCCCAGCCGATCATGGTGAAGGTGCAAAACAGAATGGCGAGCCCTAGGGAATGAACGGTGAACATTACGGGTAACGTATCATCACACGTTTCACTGGTGACCGTGCTTTTGCTCGCTGCGGGAGCGACCGCCTGGTGTAAGACCGCGGTCATCCTGTCGACCGATGTCGGCAACGAGATCGACGATCAGTGGGCGATTGCATACATGCTGGTCAATCCAACCTTCGATGTGCGGGGGATCGTTTCGGCGCATGCGCCCAGTCTTCCCGCGCCATCGGCTCACGCGACCTATGAGGTTCTGAAGGATGAAGTGGAGCATCGGCTGGGCATGGCCACGCATCCGCCGCTATTCGAGGGATCCAGCCTGCCGCTCGCAGATCGGAAAACTCCGCGCCCGAATGCCGGGGTTGACTTCATCATCGAGATGTCGAAGCGTTTCTCGCCAGATCATCGCCTGGTTGTGCTGACAATCGGCGCAGCAACCGATGTCGCGTCGGCAATCCTGCAAGATCCCAGCATCACGGAGCGCATCAGCGTGGCCGCGATGGGATTCAGGAATCTCGCTCAGGGCGGCAAAGAGTACAACGTCCAGAATGATCCGAAGGCCTGGCAGGTGATTCTCGATTCCGACGTGCCGGTGACCATCGGTTCGGGCGATGTCTGCCAGAGAGATCTTGCGCTGTCGTTCGACGGTGCCAAAAAGCTGATCAGCAGGCATGGCCCCGTAGGCGCGTGGCTTTGGGATGAATATCAGGCCTGGTATTTCCGCTTTGTGAAGCCGTTGCGGGTGGACGATTTCTCGAAGCCGTGGGTGATTTGGGACATCGTGGTGCTGGCGTACGTGGAAGGGATGACCATGCAGAAATCAATTCCGCGGCCCCGTCTATCGGACGACTTGTCCTTCGAGCAGATCAAGACAGAGAAGACAATCAGCTGGGTGATGAGCATCGATTCAGAGCGCATGTGGGCCGATTTCATCGAGAAACTGGACCAGTACGAACGGACACACGTGATTGCGCAGTAACTCGAATGTCCGCGGATGAGACGTGGCTGTTTAGATTCGAAACAATAACCGGGCTGATGCACTCGGGTGTTGGCGCCCAAGCATTCGTATTTGTATTGGGTTGCAAGGCGGACGGATTTCGGCGACTGACGTGCAGGCTGCAAGCGGACGCTCACTCTCCAGAGGTGAAAAGTGTATTCACTAGCGCAGGACGTCCGTTACGCCTTTCAACAAGCGCGCAAAAATCCCGGGTTTAACGCAACCGCGATTATTTCACTCGCCCTTGGCATAGCGGCAACTACGGCGGTCTTCAGCGTCGTATATGGCGTGTTGATGAATCCGTATCCGTATGCGAATGCTGACCGCATGGTGCACCTGGTGGTGAAAGACAACGCCGGGGAAGAGCGCTGGATTTTCTTGACCGGAACGCAGATTCAGCAGCTTCGGCAAGCGAAGTTCATGGAGAGCGTTGCGGGGCAGGACGAGTGGAGCCTAACCACCACTGGTGAGGACGTTCCCGATAATGTAGAAGCCGTAGACTTCACTGGAAATGCAATGCCGCACCTAGGCGTGCCGGCCTTGATGGGCCGCGCGCTCATACCCGCCGATGCCCCCGAGGGCCAAGATCCGCAACCGGTGACCGTGCTGAGTTACCTGTTCTGGCAAAGGCATTACAACGGCCGCACGGACGTAGTAGGTCACACGATTCAGCTTGTGCACAAGACTTACACAATCGTGGGGGTAATGCCGGCACGGTTCACATGGGGCGACGGCGATGTGTATCTTCCTCTGAAGTTAACCGCGGACCATGCAAAGACATTCTTTCCGCTGGTAAGACTCAGGCCGGGTGTCACGCATCAGGCCGCAAACGCGCAGTTGCAGGCCATATTTCAGCAGTTTGCAAAAGAGACCCCAACTCACTTTCCCAAGAAGTTTCGCGTTCAGGTACAGGGATTGAACGATCAGTTTATAAAACGCTTGGGAAGTACACTCGCCCTGCTGTTTGGAGCGGTGGCCCTGCTGCTGGTGATCGGGTGCGCGAACGTTTCGATTCTGTTGCTGGCGCGTGGTACCGCACGCCAGCACGAACTCGCGGTGCGCGCCGCAATGGGCGCCAGTCGAAGTCGTATTGTGCGGCAACTGCTGACCGAGGCGATCGCGCTCTCGTTTGCCGGAGCAGGTCTCGGGGTGTTGCTTGCATATCGCATGGTGACTTTGATCGTGCGCTGGCTTCCTGAGTATTCGTTCCCGAAGGAAGCGGACATTCAGGTCAACCTACCGGTGCTGATCTTCAGCGTCGGCTTGGCATTGTTTACAGGAATCTGCTTTGGCCTCTCACCGGCAATTCAGTTTTCCCGGCCTGAACTAGCGCAAATCATGCAGTCGAGCATGCGGCGACTTATCGGCGGCGTGCGAGGAAAGCGCACACACAATGTTCTGGTAGCCGGTCAGCTCGCGCTGACGTTGCTGCTTCTGACCGCCGCCGGGGCCGCAATGGCTGGCTTCATCCGTTTGGCGCGCACACAACTCGGCTACGATCCTCACAATGCGATGTCGGTCGGGATTCCCATACACGAGAACACTTACGGCACTTGGGAGGCCCGGTCACAATACTTCACGGAATTGCTGGCGCGTGTTTCGGCCCTGCCGGAGGTTGTTGTAGCCGGGATCTCAACGAATGCCACTCCTCCTAACAACGGGTGGAGCACCGGTGTTGAGGTCTTTGGAAATCCGAAGCTGGAGCAGCCGCAAATAAGGCTAAATCTCATCAGTCCGGAATACCTGAGCGTGCTGCGGATACCGCTGGTGCGAGGCAGGGTTTGGGATCACGCAGAGACTGTACACGGCGCCCATCTCGCTCTCATCAACGAGACCATGGCACGGCAGTTCTGGCCCAATGGGGATGCGATTGGGCATCAAATCCGCTTCCCCGAAGTAAAGCCGGAGCCGCCGTACGGGTTCACGGTTCCCTCAGCCGATAGCTGGGTACAGGTTATAGGAGTTGTGGGCGATGCGCGCGACGATGGATTGCGCAACGCAATCAAACCGGCGGCCTATGTGCCGTACACGTTTGCGGTTCGGATGTGGACGCAGATCCTGGTGCGCACGCGGGTACCTCCGCTGTCGATTCTGCATGCCGTTCGAGAGCGGATCCGCGACGTAGACCCGGACCAGCAAGTGACCGGCGATATTCGTGATTTGGATCATTGGATCAGGCGCGAGCCGGAGTGGGCACAGGGGCAGTTTGTGACCGTCTTGTTCGGCGCGTTTTCGGTGCTGGCGCTATTGTTGGCTGCGGTTGGCCTGTATAGCGTCGTCGCCTACGGCGTGGCGCAGAGAACCAGCGAATTCGGAATCCGCATGGCCCTCGGGGCGCAAGGCCGGAATGTGCTGCGCGAGGTTTTCTCGTCTACAGCGACGAGCGTCGGAAGCGGCTTGCTGGCTGGGCTCGTGCTCAGTATTCTTTTCAACGGCATCGTCGTGCATTGGGTTGAGGGAGGCTCGCGCAATCCGCTGATCATCGTCGTGGTCATGTTCTTGCTGATGAGCGTGGCGCTATTTGCCTGTTTCGTGCCGGCACGGCGGGCATCGCGCGTAGACCCGATGGCCGCGCTACGGTATGAATAGCAGGCGCTAAGCACTTCGTTGCATTTCCACTAAAAGCACATCTAATGCTTGAGGAGTCTGGAAATGCTTTGGGGTTCGCTATCGCGAGTTCTAACTGCCATTGCAATTATTCTATGTACGGAGTTTGTTCCACCCGCAATCGCCCAAACCAGTAATTCTCCGGATGCTCCGCCTTACGCACCCGATACGCCTGGGGAGTCCCGCGCGAGAATGGACCTCCGGGTACCGGGGCCCAATCCGAGTGGCTGGCTCTATCCAATCACGCAGCTCGATGAATCGCTTCCGAATTGGGTGCAATTCGGCGCGCAGTTTCGGGACCGCGTAGAGAGCCAGGACGGGCTCAGCTACGGGTACACCGGCGACACCTATGACCTGACTCAGCTTCGCGTGGGCATCTATATCCAACCCACTAGTTGGCTGGAGCTGGTCGGTGTCACCCAGGATTCGCGCGTTTTCTTCAACCATCATGTGGCCACCGCTCCGCCTTATCAGAACATCTGGGACGTGCGCGAGGCCTACCTGCGGTTGGGCAGCGCGACCGAAGGCTGGTTCGATCTCGTGGCCGGACGCGAGATATTCAGTTTCGGCGATGAACGGGTGATCGGACCGTCCGACTGGCTCAACATGGGCCGCACGTTCGACACCGTGCGCGTGGACCTGCACCCTCCAGGAGTAAATGTCGCGATATTCGCCGCATCCGTCATCAACGCCATTGACGGCCAGATTGATCACCACATCGAGGGCAACAATCTGTACGGCATCTATAGTAGTTTCACCAGGATCGTTCCGCACGCAACGCTTGAGCCTTATCTGCTATGGCGGGTAGCTCCCGGGAACGTGTCTCTCCCGGAAACCGCAGGCCGCGGCCATTTCAGCGAGGTCACGGGTGGCGTGCGGCTGGCCGGCACCGCTCGGAAAGCTCTCGATTACGACGTCGAAATGAATTGGCAAACCGGCTCGCTGGGCCGCGACACCATCGACGCCTGGGGCGGACACTGGAATGGGGGCTATACGTTTGTTGATCTTGCGGCCAAGCCTAGAATTTTTGGCGAGTACAATTACGCATCCGGCAACAAGAACCCGAACGGGGATACCTGGGGAACGCACGACGAGCTCTATCCCTCGGCTCACGACAAGATGGACCTGGCGGATCAGTTCGGCTGGCGAAATATTGAGGACTTTCGAGCCGGCGTTGATGAGAAGGTAGCAAGAAAGTGGGTTCTAACGGAAATGTTCGATGATTTATGGCTGGCGACGAAAAATGATGCCGTGTACGGCACCAGCGGCGCCATCGCCGTTGCCGCCGATCCAAGAGCCACCAGTAAGCACCTCGGCGAGGAACTGGACTTGATCGCCGAGTACAAGCAAAATGAACATATAACATACGGGCTTGGCTTTGCTCACATCTTTACCGGGCCCTTCTTGAATGAAGCTACTCGCGGAAAAGACTACAACTACCCATATGCGTACATAACTTACATCTTTTAATCACATTCTCGATTGAAAGGAGACACTCTGACTAACATGGGAGATCAAGAGACAAAAGTAAGCCGGCGCGGAATCTTTGAGTTAGGTTCGGCAGCTTTGACAGCCGCCGCTGCGATCACAGTGGCTATGCCAGGGCAAGCCGGCGCTTCGCCGCAGAACCAGCAGACAGAGAACCATAACGCCCCGAATGAGACTGATCCGGGGCCGAGAAATCTGCCGCTGGCGAAGGAAAATCCGGATTCAGTGTGGCCCCCGGCGACTGACAACGGCAGCGTCAAGCCGTTCAAGTATTCCTTCGCTCTATCACGCAAGCGAATTGAGAACGGCGGTTGGACGCGTCAGGTGACAGTGCGCGACCTGGCCATCTCAAAAGACATCGCGGGCGTGGAAATGAGGCTCACAGCCGGCGGCGTTCGCGAACTGCACTGGCACGTGGAAGCGGAATGGGCCATCATGCTTTACGGCAATGCACGCATTACGGCAGTAGACCACGAAGCCCGGAGTTTCGTGGAGGACGTGAGCGAAGGCGATTTGTGGCTCTTTCCGCCAGGGGTTCCTCATTCGATTCAGGGCCTCGGGCCGGATGGGTGCAGGTTTTTGCTGGTGTTCGATGATGGAAACTTCGATGAATTTCATACATTCCTGATCACCGATTGGCTCGCGCATACGCCGAAAGACGTTCTTGCGAAGAACTTCAATGTGCCGGCGTCCACGTTCGACAAGGTTCCCAAGAAGGAATTATTCATCTTCCAAGCAGAACTGCCGGGTCCGCTGAAGGCCGAGCAGGCTCAGGCGTCCGAAGGCACCGGCACGGTTCCGAAGAGTTTCGCCTTCAGGCCCAAGACGATGAAACCGACCAAAGTTACCCCTGGCGGCGAAGTAAAAATCATCGACTCGAAAATTTTTCCAGTAAGTCCTATCGCCGCGGCAATCGTCACTCTCAAACCGGGCGGCTTGCGCGAGCTGCATTGGCATCCGAATGCCGACGAGTGGCAGTATTACATTCAGGGTAAAGGCCGGATGACGCTGTTCATTGCCGGCAGTGACGCCCGGACCATGGATTTCCAGGAAGGCGATGTCGGATATGTCCCGATCTCCAATCCTCATTACATTGAGAATACGGGCGATACCGACCTGGTCTTTCTTGAGATGTTCAAAAGCAGGGAATACCAGGACATCTCGCTGGGTGAGTGGATGGCGCACACTCCGCATCTGCTGATGGATCAGCATCTGAAAGTTGGAATGTCGATGCTGGACGCGATTCCCAAACAGGAGTCAGTGATTACGCCGGTTTAGCGGCGCTCCCTGCAAGCACGTCTTCGACAATTGTTGCTGCACGCTCCACGCCACCGGCACGCTGGATCGATTCGCTTAACTCTCCGGCGCGTGTGCGATAACTCGCAGCGCGCGAGACACGCTGGAGACTCTCGCGTAGAGCAGAAGCGCTCAGCTTCTTCATGGGGATAACTTCGCCGGCGCCGGATGCAGCAACTCGAGCGGCGATCGCCGGCTGATCGTGCGTGATCGGCAGCGCAATCATCGGAACGCCAAACAAAAGCGACTGCATAACCGTGTTCAGTCCGGCATGGGTGATAGTAAGACTAGCTCTGGCGAGAATTTCGAGCTGGGGCGCATATCTCACCAGCACGGGAGCGCCGGGCAAGTTCTGCGGCAAATCGCCCGATTGGCCTCCGGTTGCAATTACTAGCTGTGCGTCCAGACCCGTACACGCTTCGGCAATGGTGGAAAAATGGCGACTGTTGCGGGCCTGCAATGTTCCGAGCGTCGCATAAATCAGTGGCTTTCCGTTCAGTTGCTCGAACGGGAAAGGAACGGCAGGCGCGCTCGCGTCGTAGAACGGTCCCAGGTAATGGAATGACTCCGGCGTTTCATGGCGTGGGAAATCGAGCTCGCGAACGAGTTGGCAAAGCTGCGCCAACGGCGAGAACGTATCGTCTGGGCGGGAAATCAGCGGCATCCCCCAGCGCTGTCGATAGCGGTTGATGGTCTGATTGATCGGCGAGATCAGCAGATCTGAAAGCGCGTATCCGATGCGATTGCGCGCGTGGCCCCACTTGGATGTGCGATACGGCCAATCCACGAACGGAGGCGGAATGCCGGGCTCGCGATTGACGGGCAAGCTGGGACAGACGTTGATGAATGGCAACCCAAGGTGCCCCGCAACAGTAGCTGCAGCCGGTTCATTTTGATCTGCCAACACCAGGTCGATCTGCGCTTTCTCAAGAGCGGCCGGAAGCTGTTCGCACAATAATTCGGCTATCTGACACGAGCACCTGACCGCGAATCTCAAGGAGCCCAGACCTTCCATCATCGCCATCTGGCGTATCATTTCGGCAAGCGTGTCGCTTTGAACAGTTCCGACCGGCGCGAATTCGATACCTTGAGACCGAATGCTGCCTTCGATCGCCGGAATGTGAAAAAAAGTAACCGCGTGGCCGCGCCGCTGCAGCGTCCGGCCGAGACTCAACATCGGATTCAAGTGGCCTGGCAGCGGAGGGCAAACCAGTGCGATCTTCGCCATCGCCTCCAGTTATTGTACGAGTATGATTCTGTACCGGCGCATGTTAGGTTACCCGTAGTTCTCTCCTTTCTTCGAATTCTGCGCCAACAAAGTTTAGTGTCGAGCCTCTAGAATTTCCAACATTTGCCAAAATTGAATAGAGTATGAAAGCTGTTTTTCTTTCCGCCGTTCTCGCGTCGTGTGTGTGGGCCGGTCAAACCTCCGCGCTTTATAATCCGGAGCTGCCTACCGTTGGGCCCTTCCCCTCGAACGCCCTCACGCAAACTGACGCGACGCAGAAAACTGGCGTCCGTATTAATCTTCCTTCTTCATTCGATGTATGCGATCCGTCTTCCAGCCCCAGTATGTGCAGCAACACAGCGCTGTTGAATCAACTGGACGGGTTCAGTGTGAATTCCCGGCTAATGGCATGCTTTTCCGGGCCGGTAGATACCAGCACGCTCCCAGCGGGGGTCCAAATCATTCCCGTAGCAGGCGGCTCAGCAGTTTCGATTAATCAAGTTATTTTCGATCCGGCTAGCAATTGCGCCTTTGCAAAGCCAAATCAAGTACTAAACCAGCAGAGCCAGTATCTCCTGATCGTGACCGACTCGGTTCATGACAGCAGCGGAAAAAAAGTGAAGGCGTCGGATGCTTTCACGGCTTGTTTACAGAGCAGCGATCCGTATTGTGACGCGTTAGCGGACGCCTTGCAGGGCGTGCGTCAGCAACCGGGGTCGTCAAGCAAGATTGTGACGGCTTCGCTCTTTACCACCATGAGTGCGACTAGCTGGCTCGAACAGGCGCGGCGCTACGTGGACGCGAATCAACCGTCGGTCGTGCTTCCGGCCGGGCTTAACGGCGCTCCCTCGATCTTCAATTTGTCTAGGGTACAGAGCATGACGTGGGTTCCACAAGGCAGCGGCGACGACGCGGACAACTCAGAAACCTTTTCGCCCAGCCAGCTTTCCGGCGTCGGTCAAATTGCGTTTGGGATGTTCATGAGCCCCTTGTTTCTCGATCCTTCCAGCGGAAGTATCCCGGCAACGCCCACTGCGCAACCGATCGGCGCGCCCACCGCTTATATTCCCGTCTCCTTTCATCTGTTCCTGCCCGCCAGTCACTCGGCCGGTAACGGGTATCCTGTCGCCATTTATGGTCACGGACTGGGTGACAACCAGTTCGGCGCGCCCACCTACATCGCGTCGACGTTGGCGCAATTCGGCATCGCTACGCTCGCATTCGAGATTACCGGACATGGATACGGTCAAGGAGGAGTCGTGAATGTCACCGGGAGCAACGGTGTCCAGACCGTTTCCACGCCGGGCCGCGGCATTCTGCTCCCGGGCAACACAGCCATTGGGCCGAGCGACGGATGCATACTCCCCGGTGCTCTTGCGGTTCGCGATTGCGGGCGCCAAACGGCCATTGATCTTTCTGCGCTCGTACAAACGATCCGTGAAACGAACGGCCTCGGCTTCGGATTGAACCCCTCGCAAATCTATTATGTAGGCCAGTCCTTCGGAGGCACCTACGGAACGCTTTTCCATGCCACAGAACCGAATGAGCGGATCGCGGTGCTGAGCGGCGCCGGTGGCACTTCGGTGGATGTGGCGCGATTGGCGATCACCGGTCGGCCCTTGGCGATTGAGTATCTCGCTTCGATAAACCCGGCGCTCTTAAACGTCGATGCCGGCATCGCACCGCCAGAACCGTACTTTCACGATGACTTTAATGACAACTATGTCTTCCGCGATATGCCTCCGGTAACGAACTCAATTGCCGGCGCAATGGCGATTCAAGCTGCGTTCGAAGCAGCGGATTGGCTCGGAATGGTGGGCGACCCGTTGAGCTTCGCGCCTCACTTGAAGACCTCGCCACTCTCCGGCGTTCGCGCCAAAGCCACGCTATTCCAGTTCGGCTACGGCGATTTAGAAGTGCCCAATCCAACCGAGTCTGCGGTGATACGTGCCGCCAATGCGCAATCCAGCGCATGGTTCTTCCGATTCGATAACGCTTCGCAGATCGATCCTAGGTTGCTCCCCGTCACCATGCCCTCGGTCGCGCCGCTGCCCATCCTCCCTCATCGCATCCTAAGCAATCCCACAATCTTTGAATATCCCTACGAGACTCCGCTCTCGCTCGCGGACCAGGCGCAGGCGGGACTCTTCTTCCTATCCGGCGGGGCTTTGAGCCTGGACCCCGATCTCTTCTTGACGGGTGAATACGCGGGCCACAATCTCTTCCAGCAGCCGACTACGCTGCCGACCCAGCTCAATTTCCTGCAGGTCCAGCCGTAGGCAC
>Ga0210385_10002716_pt1 | contig 10617 bp, 7 predicted proteins | sample IncBWH26OmetaG_FD_160107 | JGI IMG/M metagenome (GOLD analysis project Ga0210385, IMG submission 160107) | Forest soil microbial communities from Barre Woods Harvard Forest LTER site, Petersham, Massachusetts, United States - Inc-BW-H-26-O ... | reverse complement strand
AGAGGCTTGCCGCACATGAGATCGAATTCATTCATGGAGATGTGAGGAACCGTGAAGACCTGAATTCTTTGAAGGGAATTAATTTGATCATCGAAGCATCGGCTGAGCCTTCCGTTCTGGCTGGTCTGGTGGACACCCCTGACTATTTGATCAATACGAACCTGATGGGGGCCATCAACTGTCTTTACCTGGCCGCCCGGGAGAGGGCAGATTTTATTTTTATTTCGACAAGCCGTGTATATCCTATCGATGCGATGCGACGTGTCACCTATGTGGAAATGGAAGGCCGATTTGGTCTCGATCGCAAACAAGTGCTGCGCGGTGTGACGCAAAAGGGTTTTGCGGAAGACTTCCCACTGGAAGGCTATCGCTCGATGTATGGCGCCAGCAAATTGAGCGCGGAGCTCTTGATACGGGAGTTCAATCAATTTTGTAATATCCGGACTGTCATCAACCGCTGTGGGCTATTAGCAGGCCCCTGGCAAATGGGAAGGGTAGATCAGGGCGTCATGGTTCTTTGGGTAGCATATCACTATTGGGGAAAACCGTTGAGTTATTTTGGTTTTGGGGGGCAAGGTAAACAGGTACGCGATCTCCTTCATGTATGTGATCTTTGTGATTTGATAGACTATCAAATCCATCATATGGCCGAACTGAACGGGCGATTGTTTAATGTCGGTGGTGGTGAAGGGATCAGCTTGTCGATGAAAGAATTGACTGCACTGTGTCAAAAAATCACGGGAAATCATGTTCACATTACTCCTGTAATGGAAGACAGACGGGCGGACATACCCATTTACATTACCGACAATTCTTATGTTACTACTACTACCGGTTGGCATCCAACCATCGGACCGGAAGCTATAATATCAAGCATTTACGAATGGATCCGGGAAAATGAAGGAGCGTTAAAGCCAATACTTTCCGCCTAACTTTTCATTATCCAACACATATGAACACAGCCGTTATAACGGGATCTGCCGGACTTATCGGCAGCGAAGCCGTTAGTTTCTTTTCCTCTAGATTTGATCTGATCATTGGTATAGATAACAACCTTCGCCGGTATTTCTTTGGCGAAAGCGGCTCTACCGAATGGAATATGCGTCGTCTCACTGACATTTTCCCCAACTACAAACATTATAACGCAGACATTCGGGATGTCGCCGATTTGGAAAAGATCTTTGACAATTACGGCAAGGATATTCGCCTTATAATACATACGGCGGCTCAACCAAGCCACGATTGGGCGGCCAGGGAGCCCTTCACCGACTTCGCCGTGAATGCCAACGGCACGCTTAATATGCTGGAGATGACCCGGCTGTACTGTCCTGAGGCAGTCTTCATTTTTACTTCGACCAACAAAGTATATGGAGACACTCCTAACTATTTGCCGCTCGTTGAACTGCAGACACGGTGGGAGATTGACAAAGATCATCCTTATTTCAAAGAGGGAATTGACGAGAGGATGAATATTGATCGCTCCCGACATTCGCTATTTGGTGCTTCGAAGATAGCTGCGGATATCCTGGTGCAGGAATATGGCCGCTATTTTGGCATGAAAACGGGAGTATTCCGAGGTGGATGTCTGACAGGGCCGAATCATTCCGGTGCAAAGCTGCATGGTTTTCTGAGTTATCTGATGAAGTGCGCTATAACCGGGGAACAGTATACCATATTTGGATATGGCGGTAAACAAGTCCGGGACAATATTCATAGCCATGACCTGGTAAGGATGTTCTGGCATTTCTATAACACTCCCCGGCCGGGGGAAGTCTATAATGCAGGCGGAGGTCGATTTTCCAATTGCTCGATGCTGGAGGCTATTGCGTTATCGGAAGAGATAACCGGGAATAAGATAAATTATGTCTATTCAGAGAATAACCGGATCGGGGATCATATTTGGTGGATAAGCGATGTCAGCAAGTTCCGGGGACACTATCCTCAATGGCACTGGGAATATGGAATTGCAGAGACTTTGTGCGAGATGCACGGATCGCTCTTGAAGCGAATATAGGGGATTTAATCACTGGAGAAGATCTTGGCCTGGAAAAAGTTGCCTTCTTTGAAGGAGATGTCTGTGGTTAGGAAGGTGTCGATCTGCCTGAAAACGGTTGAATTTTCGATTGATGGACAGGCGAATTCCAGGAAGGCCAGTATAACCCTAATGTCTTTGCCTTTGATATAAAGGGTTAATTTTCTGAAGAACTTTGCGGCGGTTATATCATCAAACGGCCACCAGAAATACAGGATCATATTTTCATTGGGGTATGATTAGTTCAAAGAATCGGTGCAATGGAGGTCGATGGGATTTCGGCAGGCAGTCTCGCCGAAATATCTTTTCACATTTTCTTTCGCGATTGAATGAAGGTGTTTCGAGTGTTCGATGCCGATTATGCGTCGGAATCGAAATTTGGATGCAAGTAGCAAATTCCGCCCGAGGCCAGGCCCTACATCGATAAAAATGTATCGCTCATATCGTACGTCATATTTTTCCAGGGAACTCAATATCTGGTTCACAGATGCAATCGGGCTGGGGTGGTATCTGGCGGAGTGCAGGATCCTATCTGATGTGACATGTTCTGGCAATTCGAATTGGTTGATTATGGGGCTTGTTAGTGTACCATGTTCTTTGTCGAAATTACTATCGGCTTCCCGAGCAATGGTGACTTCATCGAATTCGGCATTTGTTTTAAGAAGTTTTATCAGATCATCAACAGTAAGCCCCTTTTGCAGAATGAGGTAGTCCATTATTCTGAAAAGATTATCGCCTGAATGCTCTGTATAAATAGTGGAGACCTCTTTACAAATCCTGGAAACCTCTCTGCTTCTAACCGGCGACCCGCTTTCAGCCTGAAGTTTGAGCTCCTGGATTTTTTGGAGGAGGATGGATTGCATCTGATTCATTCCAATCGTTTAAACAAAATTAATACATGGAACACACTCTCAGCCTATCGATGCGTGCTAAAAGAAGAATGAATTATTTTTCGTAGTACCCGCAATATTATTTGCGGTTGTTGCTAGATTTCGGGTTTGTAAAATGGAGTAAATTGGAATGGCATTGCGTTCCTGATCTGAGCGAACAATTGTATCAAGGTATTTTAGAGAAAACATAAACACTTGATAATCTGTAATGCTTGAGCTTTACGGTAGCGATAGCTGCAATTATTAGTTTCCTTTTACAAATTTGGTAAAATTAGGTATTTGAAAGTGAACCTAAGGCAATCCCGCCGTAAAGAGGCGGCTTACGCAGTCGATCCAGGACTGGCCTGTTTGATTATGGTGTGTGAATACTATGCCAGGCGCGGGCATTCGGATATATATGATGCTGTCACGAAAGGGAATTTAACAGCCGGGAGCCTGCCGGAGGTAAGTGTTGTTGCGGAGCGAATAGGGTTTCGTACGCGGCTTGAAAGTTTGAGGATCGATGATTTGCGAAGGCATGTGCCATTGCCTTGTATCGTCCAATTGCAGGGAAAGGGATTCGTCGTACTTTATCCGGGATTTCGAATGAAAGGGGGTAGACGTATTCGTTACCGAAAGCCTGGATGTGGGTTCGCGAGTCGTGATGTGGGCGAATTTCTGACTGCCTGGGAATCAAATCCGGCAAAGCAGCGAACGGGATATGGACTTGTTCTTCTCTTGGAGCCGGCGTTTCGATTTTATGCCGACGACAAGACAACAGGCATTAGTTGGCGGACCGTTGTTCAATATTTTAGGGGTTGGAAATGGTATCTTGTATGTATTATCCTGTCATTTATATTGACTTCTCTAATACAACTGATGGTCCCATTCTTAATGCAGGGGATTGTTGATGTTGGGATTGGCTACCGGAGCATTTCTTTTGTAGTAGCGGCGTTGCTGGCTCAGTTGATGCTGCTTTTTAGTCGCCTGGGAGTTGATTTTATTCGGAGCTATTTGCTGTTCCAGCTTTCGAGGATTGTGAATCTGTCGATTTTGTCAGATTTTTGGATAAAGCTTTCACATTTACCGATCTCCAATTTTGATGTGTACCGACCGGGAGATATTATGCAGCGGTTGGACGATAACCGGAATATTCGCAACATTATCACCGGGCAGTTCTTTAATACCTTTTTTTCAGCAGTCAATTTCTTTATTTTTTCTATTGTATTGGTTTTCTATAACCTTGAGATATTTCTGGTATTTTTAGCGGCAGTTACCTGCTATATATTTTGGATACGCGCTTTTTTACCGGTCAGGAGGAAATTGAATACTGCTACCTTTCATGCATCCGCAAAAGAGAACGATGCTACATTGCAATTTGTACAAGGAATGCATGAGATAAAGCTTCAAAACATTCAACAGCAGAAACGTTGGGGATGGGAAGACCGGCACGTGAGGATCTTTCGGCTTAATTTGAAAAGTTTACTCTACGCTAGATTGGAAGATTCAGGGACACTGATTCTTAATCAGGGCAAGGATATTGTTGTGACCTTTATTGTAGTGAAGCTGGTGATCGATGGCAGGTTGACTATCGGCGCCATGTTCGCAATCCAGTACATTCTGGGGCAGCTTTCGAACCCCATTGAACTGTTCCTTCGGTTCGTTCAATCGGCGCAAGACGCCAAGATAAGCATGGGTCGATTGAATGAAATACATAAGATCGAGTCGGAAGAATCAGTGTCTAAAGGATATATACGGCGATTGCCGGCGGATAGGACAATCCTGATTCGAGACCTTGGTTTTGCTTTTCCCGCTGAAAAGAGTAGGCGGGTTCTGAACAATATCGACTTGCAGATTCCGGAGGGTAAGGTCACGGCCATCGTGGGCACCAGCGGAAGTGGAAAAACTACATTATTGAAACTATTGCTCAAGTATTACCAAGACTATGATGGGCAGATCTGCATCGGCGATACCGACCTAAAGGCGTTAAGCCCTTCCTTCTGGAGGGGCTGTTGCGGCGCTGTATTACAAGACGGGTTTATTTTCAATGACACTATTACTGGCAATATTTCTCTTGGAAAGGAGCCTGTGGATCACTTAAGAATAATTGAAGCTTGCCGGCTGGCCAATATCCTTTCGTTTATTCAATCGTTGCCGGATGGCTTGAATACCCTGCTAGGTGTGGGTGGAACGGGGATCAGCCAAGGACAAAGGCAGAGGATATTGATCGCTCGGGTAATATATAAGGATCCGGAATACCTTTTCTTCGATGAGTTTACCAATGCGCTGGATGCCAATAGTGAGCGGATAATCGTAGAGAATCTACAGCATGTATTCCGGAAAAAAACGGTGGTCATCGTCGCTCACCGCTTAAGTACGGTGAAGAATGCCGATAACATCATCGTCATGCATGAAGGCCGAATCCTTGAACAAGGGGATCATAATGAGCTGATCAGGTTTAATGGAGGGTATTTAGAATTGATAAAAAACCAACTGGATATTAGACGATGAAGATATTTCGCGATTTTGTCATGCATTCAAAGGGGTCGTTTGGTCAATCCACTGTACACGATAAGAATGGATCAGGGATGGCCCGGCCCGGTGAAGGCGAAGATCTCAGGTGTTCAGACATCATGCCCGGAGGTTCCAAGATCGCAGCCAGGGTTTTGATGCCTTTGCTTTTGGTTATCGGGGGAGGGGCCTTGCTGATAGTTTTTCTGCTGCGTTACCCGGAAATTGTGACGGAAACAGCGGATATTTCTGGCGTAGTTGCAGCCGATTATTTAGTTTGGACATCCGTCGAATTATCGGGGAACCAAATGAATAAGATCGGCGTGGGTGAAAGGGTACAGATACATCTTGACCAATACGAAGGCAGAGGCCGGGAAATTGCCGGCCGTCTACTCATTATCATCCGACCTGCATCGGAAGGTGGCCGATGGAGGATAGGGGTTCAGTTGGCAGAACCGGAAGACTTGGGTGCATTTCTGCAGGACGGGCAATTGAAGAGGGGTTTGAAGGCAGTCATTTCCTTTGTTGTGGCTGATGTGCCGATGATCCGGAAGATATTTCATAAGCCGGCATGGCAGGCTGTTAAGGAAGACTAATTCATCCTCATATGAGAAAGCTTATCCCGGGATGGTATGTAGGATACACCAGGCCCAATCATGAAAGAAAAGTATTGGTTGGTCTCACCGAGAACGAGATCGTTACCTTTTTGCCTACTATTAGAAAAATACGGAATTCACGGGACCAGATGAAATGCATTGAAGAGCCATTATTCCGGTCCTATATTTTTGTATATCTGAAAGACGGCCGGGACCATTCGGTTGCTATGCATACAGAGGGATTATTGTACTTCGTAAACTCGGGTCATGAAATTGCACGGATCAATGAAAAAACAATCAATGATCTCCGTCTGGTGGTAAGCAAAGGATTGGAAGTGGAAGTAGTGGACACCTCGTTCAGCCCGGGCCAGCAATTGACCATTACCAGAGGTCCTTTGCTCGGGTTGCAGTGTGAAATGGTCGATTGGGGCGCTGGCAGAAGGCTCCTGGTTCGGGTAAATCTGCTGAGAAGGAGTATACTGGTTAGACTGCAGCCAGAGTGTGTAACTCCAAGTGCCCGCATAGCGATATAGCTACTTATCCGTGAAATTATGAGGAAGGTCAATATTTTTTGCCTCCCATTCGCAGGAGGGAATCGGTATTCATACCGGGAGTACGAGTATAAGGCAGCCTCTTTTCTAAATCTGATCTGCCTGGAACATCCGGGCAGAGGAGGCAGATTTGCTGAACGGCTGCTGACGGATATTCATTTACTCGCAGCAGACTTGTACCAACAAGTCCGGCCCAGGCTGGACGATGGCGATTATGCCATTTATGGGCATAGTATGGGAGGGTTGATGGCTTGTTTGTTGGGCCGGATGATCCGGGCGGACAATCATGCACTGCCCATACACATCTTTGTCACAGGTACTTTCGGACCTTCATCGCCTTCAAGGGAGGATAAGAAAAGGCATCTCATGCCCAAACCCGATTTTATCCAAGAGATCAGAGAGCTCAAGGGCATCCCGGACGAGATCCTGCAAAACGAAGAAATGATGGATTTTTTAGAACCCATCCTTCGTGCGGACTTTACTGCCACAGAAAACTATATTTACGAAGAAGACAGCCCATTGGATATTCCCTTTACGGTGATTACGGGAACAGAGGAAGATATGAGCGCGGAGGATATCTATTTATGGCAGAAGGAAACGACAGTGCCGGTTGATTTCCTAATGCTACCGGGCGAGCACTTTTTTATTTTCGAACATGCGCAGGAAATATTAAGGATCATTTCAAATAAATTATTATCTCAAACGAAAGAGTTTCAGCAATGAGTACGGAAATGATATATTTAAGACCCAATGTGGTGATCGAGCCGCTTTATGAAAAGTGGTATGCTTGGAGTCATTTGATCTCACCAGCTACAGCCGCAATGAATGTAGTGGGAAGGCATATGACGATCATGGAATCATATTTGGCCGCTCCGTCCATTCATGCGGAGGCGGTTCGGAATCCAAAAATGCGCGGTGGGCCCTTTATGGATTTTGGCGGCGGCAGGGTAGACGAGGTTTCGGCTTTGCAGCAGGCGACTAGCCAACGGCAGAGACCGCTCGTAGATTTTGCCAACGCGGTAAAAGACCTCGATAAACTGCTGCTGACAGAAGCGAAGGGCTTTGGGCTGGAGTCTATATATGCTAAGGTGCCGGATATCCTGAAGGGATATGTAGAATTATATTATGACAGGAACAATAACCCGGGATTCAGATTTTTCGAGTCGTTGTTATACAGTAGCCGGTTCTATGATAAAGCCGCGCAAAGCATCGCCTTATGGATCACCGATAATGACCATCGCCCCTTCTGTTTGAGCACACCCAGGCTAAAGGAACCGCACACGCTTCAGCTGCACATCCCGTTCGATCATCCAGGGATCGATGCGTTGGCGAGAATGAAACGGACGCCTCGGACAATGGATGATATCAGGTCGGTGTTAAGCATAGCTGATGACCAGATGCCCCTCTTCAAGACGCTTTTTACGGAGGATACACCTCCGGCATACTCCAAATATGCTGGTAACAAGATCCGCATGCGCTATTTTGGTCATGCTTGTATTCTGATCGAGACGAAAGAGGTGAGCATTTTATCGGACCCGGTCATCAGCTATTATGGATATCATTCGGATGTCGAACATTTTTCCGATGCCGATCTCCCGGATGTCATAGATTATGTGCTGATCACACATAACCACCAGGATCATATCCTTTTTGAAACCTTATTGCCTTTACGACATAAAATCAAGAAGATCATTGTTCCGCGAACAAACAGCGGTAAATTGGAGGATCCGGATCTGAAGCTGATGTTCAACAATATAGGATTTGACAATGTAATAGCGATGGACGACATGGAATCCATACGACTTTTCAGCACTGTTATTACAGCTCTGCCATTCACCGGCGAGCACAGCGATCTGAATATACTGACGAAGTCCTGCTATCTCATTGAGATCAGTGGTTTTAAGCTGTTGTTCCTGGCGGATTCAAGAATACTCGATTCGACGCTGTATAAGCACATTCATGATCAGTCCGGAGATGTGGACGTCCTGTTCCTTGGAATGGAATGTGACGGTGCGCCTTTGACGTGGCTGTATGGCCCATTGCTCACCAGGAAACTCGCGCGTGACCAGGACAACAGCAGAAGGCTGGCAGGATCGGATTGTGCCAAGGGTATGGCGCTGGTGGACATCTTTAGTCCCAAGGAAGTCTATGTGTATGCCATGGGACAGGAGCCCTGGGTGGAATTTATCAGCAGCATCAAGTACACAGCCGAGTCCAATCCTATTGTGCAATCTGACCTGCTGGTAAAAAAATGCCTGGACCGTGGGATCATTACCGAAAGATTATATGGAGAAAAAGAGATTCTTTACGAAAGGGTCGATGCATCTACCTATTCGGTGGTCGCTGAATAGTCATTAATCACAAACAATCCATTTTAACAGATAGGTGCATGTCTATCAACTATCTCCCATTACATCCCGCCCAGAAGGAGGTTTTCCTCGATCAAATGATGAATCCGGATAGCCCTCATTACAATGTCGGCGGATATGTCAGGTTGCGGGGCCGATTGAATAGGGACATCATTAGAAAGGCTATCTATTCTTCTGGTGAGGTATTCGACGTGTTCAAGATGCGTTTTAATTTCTCCGGGCCGGATCCTTTATGCTATTTTCAGGACTCTTATCATGTCAGTTCCCTGCGGGAAATGGACTTCAGCGGTCGGGACGAAGGCCCGGAAACGGCAGCCCTCACTTGGATGCAGCAACATTTCAACCTCCCGTTCAGGATAGACAGCGGCCATCCATTGTATGAATTTGCTCTGCTGAAGTTGTCGGCAGACGAACACTGGCTTTTTTTACGTTACCATCATCTGGTCACGGACGGCTACGGCATCTCCATTTGGCTCAAATATATTGCCGGTAAATATTGCTGCCTGGCAGCCGGCGAACAATCGAAGTTTCAGTATTCGAGCTACGAAGAGGAGATCGCCAAAGCCGGCGCCTATTGTGCTACCGAAGCTTATCAGCAGGAGGGGGTCTATTGGAAAGAGCAGATCAAGGAGTGGCCGGAAAGACTTCTGACTAAGAAGTACAGTGATCTTGATGGAGTAAAGACAGGATCGATAGAAATAAGGTTTGACAAAAGACATGAAAAACAGGTGCGCGAGACTGCTGAGCGAGCTGGTGTAGGACTGGCTCAGCTTACTATTGCCGCATTGATGATCTATTTCTCCCGCATTACCGGCAGGTCCGGCTTTTTCTTCGGCCTGCCCGTTCACAAGCGTCGTACGAAAGCACTTCGGAACGGCATGGGGATGGTTTCGGGCATACTTCCATTCAGGGGCGATATCAGCCCGGATATGCGGCTGATAGACCTCTTGCGGGAGATCAACACCGTCCAACGGCAGGGATACCGGCATCAAAATTACCTGCTGAGCGACATCCGCCGTCATCTGGGGCTATATTCCAATGCTCAAAATTATGTGTTCGAGATTGTTGTAAACTATGCCATGTTGGATTTTGCCCTCTATTTTGGGCAGGAGGTAAGTGCCACTTCGTACGAACTGTCAAGTGAGCATGAGAAGGATGTGCTGGGTATTTGGTGGCGGGATTATGGGGGGCAACAGCCACTGGAGTTGCGCTTGGACTTTCAATATGCTTATTTTAACCGCCAGGAGATCGAATTGTTCTCCCGACGGATATTATTTATCCTGGATCAATTCACGGAGAGATTGACCGAGCCGGTTTCTGCAATAGAGGTTATTCCGCCAGACGAGCGGGAGCTGCTCCAATCGTTCAATGATACGACTGTGACCTATCCCGGGACCACGATCGTGGATATGTTTGAGCAGCAGGTGCAGCGGACGCCGGACAATGTGTCTGTTGTGTTCGAAGAGAAAAACGTTACCTATGCCCAGCTGGATGTGCAGGTCAATCAGCTAAGCCATTTTCTGCAGAAAAATGGATTAGCGAAGGGGAGCGTCGTCATTGTCTGCATGGAGCGCAGTGTTGAGATGGTGACGGCACTCATGGCCGTACTTAAAGCGGGGGGAGCATATGTACCGTTAGATCCGGAATATCCCAATGGCCGGATTATGCAAATAGTAGAGGATTGCAGGG